>MPLZ02063046.1_pt1 | contig 12120 bp, 8 predicted proteins | sample 1617311 | NCBI WGS metagenome assembly MPLZ02 (sample SAMN05944806, study PRJNA350692) | marine metagenome | biome: marine; feature: ODZ; material: water; isolation source: 160 m water sample filtered on 0.2 um supor filter | place: Pacific Ocean | collected 2012-04-08 | depth 160m m
CCATGCTCATCGCGTCGGTGTCGCGCAGCAGCATGTGCGCCAGATATGATTTCAATTCCAGCCGCGTCACCCTGACAATCGCATCACGCTCACTCTCGACCACAAAGGGCTGCAGCAACTCGATGCTTGGGCCGATTCCGTTCTGGCTCGCAGCAACACCGTCCCGGTAGAGCGCTGCCTTTGCGGCCTCGCCGAAGAGCGTGCGTGTGCGCAGGTAGCGAGAGAGAAAACCGGCCTCCAACCAACCGGGGGCCTCGGCGAGCGCCGCACGGCCTGAGATGCGCGCCAGCTGCCGGGCAGCCGCGCGCGCTGCCGCTTTTCCCAGTCCCGGCAGCCGCTTCCACAATCTCCCGGCGCGTTGCGCCTGCAGCAGATATCGGTACTGGCGATACCCGGCAAAGAGCTCATCCCCACCCAACCCGGAAAGCGCGACCTTGACATGCCGCGCGGTGGCGCGCGAGACAAGATAGGTGTTCAGCCCGTCGCCGGTGGGTTGATCCATGGCGCGCACAAAGTCGGGCAGCTGCGCGGCCACATCGCGCCCAGATATCACCACTTCGTTGTGCTCGGTGTCGTAGCGGCGGGCGACAATGCCGGCAAAATGGCGCTCGTCCATGCGCTGGCCTTCCGCATGAAAGCCGATGGAAAAAGTCTGTAAGCGCTCACCGCTCAGGCGAGTCATCAGCGCGACCACGGCGGATGAATCCACGCCGCCCGAGAGAAACGCGCCTACGGGCACATCGGCAATCATGCGCAATCGAATCGATTCTTCCAGCAGCCGGCGGAGCTCGCGCCTGATCTCGACAGCGTCAGCACCCGCCGACATGAGGTCGCCATTCTCCACCATGGGTACATCCCAGTATTGGCGCACGCCCACCTTACCGCGTTCCCACGTCAGGCAATGCCCTGGAAGCAGGGCGTGCACACCCTGCAACATAGTGCGCGGGGGCGGCACCGCATAGAAGGTCAAAAAATGATGCAGCGCGTGAAAGTCCAGCGCCGGGGTTATCAACCCGCTGCACAGCATTGCCTTCAGCTCGGAAGCGAGCAGCAGACCGTTGTCAGCCTCAGCCCAATAGAGCGGTTTGATTCCCAGCCGGTCACGCGCGGCGAACAGACGCTGTCGGGGCGCATCCCAGATAAGGAAAGCGAACATGCCCCGCAAGCGGTGTACGCATTCTTCGCCCCACTGCGCGTACGCGTTCAGGATAACTTCGGTATCGCTCTGCGAGCGAAAGTGATGCCCGCGCTGCTCGAGTTCAGCGCGGATTTCCGCGAAATTGTAGACCTCGCCATTGTAGGTTATGGCGAGCCTGCGCTCGGAATGCAACATCGGCATGTGCCCGGCGGGTGAGAGATCGATAATGGCAAGACGCGTGTTTGCCAGCGTCACCGGTGTGTCCGTGCTGTCAACCCAGACTCCGCTGTCATCCGGACCGCGATGGTGGATTGCCCGCGTCACGCGCCCACCGAGTTCGCGGTCAGCCCGGCCAACAACACCGAAGATACCGCACATCAGATTGTCGCTTTCACAGTGCGGTGCAGGCCCAGCGAATCTCCAGCGGGCAGCTGAAATAGGGCAGCTCGACGCGCAGCAGCATCCACGCGTTCGCCAGAAACACGCCCACGATCAGCAATGCCAGCACCGCCCGGGTCACGCGCTTCGAGAAGAGCTGCGCGAGACCGCCAACGGTCAGCAGTATAACCGGAGTAATTGCCGGCAGCACGTGACGGGCCGTGGCGTAAAAAAGGGGCGGCACCCATTCGGCGGAAACCTCCATACGCGCCACTCCAATGAGCAGATACAGCAGCACGGCCAGCAGGAACGCAAACGCCACGCTGGCGGGCATCGCCTCTGGCATTGCACGGCGACGCCGGAAGCGGCGCAGCCATCCCAAGCCTGCGAGTACAAGCACGGCCGCGATCACCCCGTAATGCCAGTGCGCCAGCCCGGGCCAGTCGCCCCCGACGAACGAGCCCCAGAAAGTGGCGAAAATGGCGCGCACCCCGGCAGCGTAGCCCAGCGCGGTGCGCTCAAAGTCGTAAAGGGAGAACAGTTGCCCGTCGAGCCGGTTCGCCAATGTGCTCGTGCCGTATCGATTGACGAACCATCTCAAACCGGTTGGCGCGCTTTTCCACACGACCTCGCCCGAGCCGTTCTTGAGCAGGTTCTCGAAGCGCACGCCGTCCCACTCGCCCGTGGTCGCGGTGGCGTCATCGTAGACGGGTGGTTGCCCGGAAGCCAGATACGACCCCGAAGCAAGCGTGGCGCCGTCCCAGAGCACGGGAACTTGGTGACCGCGGAACCGCACGCCCACATCGGGCACCTGCGCCGGAAGCTGAACCTGATAAGCCACGAACTGCCAGTCGCCGCTAGCCGTAACCACTCTTCTCAGAAGAGCGCTCTGGGGACCGTTATCGGATGCCAAGATTACTTCGGGCGCATGAATCCGGATGCCCTTCGGCGCCACCATCCACGCCCCCACGCTAAGCCGCTGTCCCCCCAGCCGGCGCGAAACACTCGCGGGGAGGAATTGCACCACATCGCGCGTGGTCAAAATCACGTTGCTGCCCAGCGGGGGCGGATCCACATCGCGTAGCCATAGCGGGAGCGGATCCACATCGTAGCTATCTGTCCAAACAACCTGCTCTGCCAGTCCAGCAGGCATGCCGTGAATCGACACCATCGCGGGAGCACGCTCGGAGTACCAGTGCGCCGCTCCGGCCAGAGCGGGAGACGTCATGCCAATTCCAGCCGCCAGAGCGGACACACCGACCAGCGCAGCCAGCATCAGCCCGCGCCAGCTGAAGCCAGCACGATGCAGAAGCAGCAGCCCCGCCGCCGGCGCCGCCGCCAGCGCGGTGATCTTCGTGAACATGACCGCCAAAATCGCTAGGCCGAGACCTAACGACCTTGCGGCAGAAAAGCCACGCAGATTGATAGCCACCGCCGCCCACAGCAGCAGGGCCACGGCCAGCAGCGCAGGGCCTTCTGTGGAGAGCGCGCTCAGGATGCCGCTAACAGAGGGTAGCAGCACGATCAGCGCGGCCGCCGCCAGTGCGATCATCCTTTCCGCAAACAACGCACAGCCGAGGCGGTACGCCACCCATGCCAGCGCGAGGCCCACCCCGAGCGCGGCCATGCGCCCAAAAAGCAGACGCGAATGCGTGTTGCTCACCGGCAGCAGCAGCTGCGCCAGCCCGTGCGCCAGGTACACTCCGCTCCCGCGTATTTCTCCGCTGCCCGCGGGCAACCGATCTGCGTTGCGCTCACATCCGGCAGCGCTACTGATGCCGAGTCCGCACAAATCGTCGCCCCGTGTCCCTAGCGCGGTCAGCTCCGCCTCCGAAAAGCGCGGGGCGGGCAGCCCGAAATCTAGCGCCAGCAGCCGCGCCCGCTCCAGCGAGCGCGCAAAATGAAATACCTCGTCTGGGTGTCCACCCAGATTGTCTATCAGCGGGGTGGCAATGGCGCGTAACCCGCCCACAAGCATGAAACTAAGCGCGATTGCCAGCGCGGCACAGGTATGCGCCCGCCTGCCCGGAGCCATCATGGCAATAGCCTCCACTTTAGCGCTCACCGGTGCGGACATGACGCAACCCGAGAAAACCTGCGCACGAAAATATGGCCCCCATCCCAAGCACCGAGAGTGGAATGGCGCGCACCGGCCCCAGCAGCACCTCGCCCACCGTTAGGGCGAGGCCAGCGGCTGCCGCGGCCGCGCCGAAGCGGAGCGCGGTCGCTGCTCTCACCCGGGGCCAACGCCGCACATAGGCGCCCAGCGCCGCGTTCAACGTCAGATGCACGAACACAATCGCGATGATACCATCGCGCAACCCGAGAAAGAAAGGGAAAGCCGCATCCATACCGCGCGAAAAGCGCAGCCCAAAAGCCAGCGCGTACGCCATCACGACAATGAAACTATCCACGAGAAGCACGATCCCGGCGCGCCGCAGGAAACGTGTAATCGGCTGCCACAACCCGCCGCCAACCACCTCGCCCAGCGCGCGCCCACGCTCGGCTTCCAGTTGCGCTTTGTAGCCCTCCGCATAGTGCACCAGCGCGTAAGTGCCCGCGAACATCAGCAGTCCCACCGCCACTAGCGCGGCGAATGGCAGGCGGATGAAATCGAAATGTATTACAGCCACAGCGGCCAGCCCGGTCGCCATGAGCAGATACAGGCCGGTGACGCGGCGATGCCCCCAGCCGATGCGCAACAGGCGCTGATAATAATGCGTGCGGTGTGCCTGCAGCACAGGCTCGCCCTGCAGCACGCGTTGGCCCAGCGTCAGACCGGAATCAAGCAGGAAAAGACCGAACAGCAGCACCCAGAACCCGAGGGAGAGCCGCTCCCCGCTGCGCGGAGCACCCAGCACTGCCAGCCCGGCGAAGGTGAAACCCAGCCAGATGCTGCCGACATCACCCATGAACACACGCGCCGGAGGCGTGTTGTGTAAAAGAAAGCCCAGCAAGGCGCCGGCCAGCGCAGCCGACATCACTGCCATCCAGTCAAGTCCGACACTCATGCTCAGCCACGCCACCGCGAGCGCCGCAATCAGTCCCTGCCCGGCGGCGAGCCCATCCATGCCATCCATGAAATTGAAGGCATTTGCCATGCCCAGAATCCACACGAAAGTAATAATCACCCCCAGCCAACCCACGTCTATCACCCCGAAGCCGCCCGCGCCGAAATAGCGCAGATAACGACCATACAACATCAGGCCCAGCGCCGCCCACGCCTGCGCCACCAGACGCACCCGCGCCGGAAGCGGTCGCCAGTCGTCGAGCAGGCTCACGCCCGCGACAATCCATCCGCTGACGAGCAGTGCCCAGTCGCCGCGCCCCAGCGATATGCCAGCGCGCTGTGCCACGACCAGAGCCACTAACGGCGAAACGACGACGAATACCACCCCGCCCGCTCCGGGTATCGGCCCAGCGTGCGAGCTGCGAAAATTGGGGGTATCAAGCAGGCCGATGCGCTGCGCGAACTGCCGAAACAGCCACGTCCCCGGCCACGCCAGCGCGAACGCGGTAGCGAATCCGAGCAGCAGAACGCGAGGGCCAATCATGCTCATGGATTATGGGGCTTCCGGCGAATAATCAGGCACCGTTTTTCGAAGCTGCTCCAAAACAGCATCTGAATCCCCACTCTGCGCGAGGAGAACCAATTCTTGGAATGAATGCTCCAAACCAGCTTCGGACGCAGAGGCTCCGTCAAGACCGGCAACATGGATTTTTTCGTTAGAGGTGGGTAGCCATTCCCTGCCATCGAGAGTTATATCTTCCACCAGCCTTTCGCCGCGGCGTAGGCCCACATATTCGATTTCGATTTCTGCGCCCGTGCGCTGCCCTCGCCCGTAAGCGCCAATTAAGCGCCGCGCCAGTTCGGCAATGTTGGTTTTTTCGCCTGCATCCAGCGCCAGGATGCTTCCTTTTGCCTCCAGGACTAACGCCTCCAGCAGCAAGTGCGCTGCTTCATCCGCGTTCACGAACGTGCGCTCAGCATCCGGGTGCGTCACCGTCAACGGTCCCCCGCTCTCAATCTGCCGCCGGAAAAGAGCATGCACGCCGCCGCTACTCTTGAGTATGTTGCTCAACCGCACGGTGAAGAACGCCTTCCCGCTCCGCGCCGCCGCCGCCGCCACAATCATCTCACCCAGCCGTTTGGTGGCCCCCATCACGCTCACCGGCTGGAAGGCTTTGGTGGACGACGTGAAAAGGAGTTTCGCGCTATCGTTGGCCAGGGCCAAATCCACCACGTTGACTGTTCCCTGCACATTCACCATCACTGCCTCCGCCGGGTGGGCTTCTGCATCGCGTATGTCTTTCTTGGCTGCTGCGTGAAAAACGATGGTGGGGCGGTGCGTAGTAAAAACAGACGCAAGCCGGCCACGCTCGCGCACATCGCAGACCTCGGCTGCCAGGTCAACATTCGGAGACCGCGCCCGCAACTCATCCCGCGCCGCGATTAACTTTTCTTCCCGCCGGCCGAGGCACACGATCCGCGCAGGTTTCCACTCGGCCACCTGGCGGCAAATCTCCAACCCGATGCTGCCGCCGCCGCCGGTAATCAGCACGGTCTTGCCTCTCAGCAACCGTTCCAGCGCTTCGGTTGTCATGCCGGCCGCCCGCGTTCAGCAAAGCGCACAACCGCCACCTGGACCGCCAGTACAAAAACGACCAGCACTAAGAGCTGCCAGCCCCACCTGCCGCCCGCCGTCAGGTATAACCAGCCACACAGGCCCGTTGCCAGTGTCAGCAACAGGTAAAACCCGGCGCCAACCCGATGCGGATATCCGCTGCTCGCCAGACGCTGATAAAGATACGTGCGATGCGCCTGAAAGGGCGGTTCGCCCTGGAAGATTCTCCTCAGAAACGTGAAAGCCGCGTCCCAAATGCAGGGCGCCAGCAGCAGCGCGCCCACTACGGGCAGACGCGCGTCCCCCGAGCCCTGCAACGCCAGAAGCGGCATAGCCGCGAATGTCACCCCGAGGAAAGTGCTACCCACGTCTCCCATGAAGATCCGCGCCGGCTGCCAGTTGTGCCCGAGGAATCCGAGGCAAGCCGCGGAAAGCAACAGTCCGAGCGTGGTCAGCAGCGGCTGGTCCAGCCTCCAGGCGACCAGCGCCCACATCGCGCCCGCCGCCGCGCCAATGCCGCCCGCATTTCCATCGATACCATCCATGAAATTGAAAGCGTTAATCAGGCCGACCACCCAGAGGAAAGTCAAAGGGAAGCCGATCCAGCCAAGAGGAAGGTCCCCAAGTTCGAACAGGGCGATGCTCTCGAATGCCCCCACTCGGAGAATAATCACTAGCGCCGCCACAGCCTGCACCCCGAAGCGCAGACCGGCCGGCAGCGTGTACATATCATCCAGCCAGCCCACCACCGCTACGAGAAAAGCCACGATCAGGAAAGCTGGCAGGCCGGGCCGGGCCCAATCAGGGCGCAGCAGCCATGCACACACCACACCGGCGATTGCCACTACGGCGATGACCGCCCCGCCGCCGGTGGGGGTCGCCACCCGGTGGGAGCTGCGCTCACCGGGAACGGCGAGCAGCCCGCGCTCAGCGGCCCAGCCCCTCATCTTGCCCACGCCCAAGAAACTTACGAGCAGCGCGGCGACAGTGATGATCGCGGGCAGCATTCTAGCGAATAGACCAACCTCTCAATTGGATAGAGAAAGCGTCGCGCGGACAATCTCCTGCATCTCGGCAGACATGGACTCCGCAGCCGCAGCCGCTCGGGCCCGAACGCTCGCAGGGCCCCTTCCGCTCCCAACAGGGCAATAAAAGCCTGACCATTGCCAGAAGCACGGGTAGTATGATTCGTTGTGAACTTCTCAGCATGGGTGGCCAGCCGAATTCCCTGTCAGGGGGAGCTAAGTATGACTGGGGGTCGTCCATTGCGGTGCATGGATGGCTGCATAGGGAAACCAGGCATCGGCATCAATTCGTGAAACTCGTCTGATGGATGTGCGCCCGGATTAAAGAAATGCGGAGCGAATATCTCGGGAGATTTGAGAAAAGATGAATCGTAAAAAGGCGATGCCCGTCGGCCATGAAGGGCCTTTAGTCTTGCCACCGATGCGTTGGCCCTCTATAGTAGGAATCTCTACGATTCTCATGCCTGATTGTAGTGCGTTTATGGTAGTTTCATATTCAATGGTGAATCCCCGGGAGACAGACTTTAAGGAGAGGAAAGCTTCTCGCCTATAACCCCTGAAACCGTTAATGGTGTCGGTAACTTTTTTGCCACTTCTATTCCAGAGTACGTTCGCAATCCACGACAATGATTGATTGGCCCATTTTCGAAATGGCAGCGGCTTGCCATCTTCCTCGTTCTCAGCGCCTGGTAAGAAACGGGATGCAATGGCTATTTCGGCACCTGATTCTAATAAGTGGAATAGCTCAGGAATATCATTTGCGTCCTCGTTACCATCGGGGCTAAAGAAAACTATGTTCTCGCCTACAGAGTGTTCAATTCCGACTCGAAAGGCCTCGCCACGACCAGGCACGTCCTGTTGAACCACGCAGATGCCTTGCTCAGACAGAAACTCAACCGTTCCATCTGTTGAACCGCCATCTACAACAAGTATCTCGTCCGCAATGCTCTTTGGCAAATGGGGGACAATGGAGCTTACACCATCAATCTCATTGAGCGTAAGGATAACCAGAGTCCTGTTCATCCGCTTTGCTGATCACGATACCATGCGATCGTGCGCCGCAAACCTTCAGAAAGACCTACCCGGGTTTCGAACCCCAGAACCTCTCTTGCCTTAGAATAATCCCCAATCCGACGTGGTTGACCCCGCGGTTTGTCATGCTCGAACTTTACAGAAAGCGGGCTACCGCTAATCTTAACAATGAGATCAATTAGATTAGAAATCGTCACCTCTTCTTCAGAGCCGATATTTATGGAATCACACTCCGGATATCGTTCAAGGGCAAGCATCAATCCCTCGACAAAGTCAGACACATACAGAAATGAACGTGTCTGAGAACCATCACCCCAAACCTTGATTGGATCATCACCTTCAACAACCTTACGAATCAGGGCAGGGATCACATGGCTGGTTTCCCACGAAAAATCATCGCGCGGACCATAAGCATTGTACATGCGAGGCAAAGCAATCTTGATGGGATATTGCGTGGCGTAACACAGGGCTTGCACTTCAAGAAACCTTTTCGCCCACCCATAACCTAAATTTGTAGGTTCTGGATTACCTATAAAGCCTTCTGTCTCTGGAGTCGGCACAGAGCTATCTCGGCTGTAAACACAAGCAGAACTTGCTAATAGGATGCGTTCCACCCCACAACTCACCGCAGCTTCAAGAATGTTTAAACCTACGGGAACATTGTCATGCAGAATGGTGCCTGGGTGCTTGCTGTTATATCCAACTCCCGCCACCTTGGCTGCCAGGTGAAACACAGCCTCTTGTCCCTCACAGGCCCTTTGTGAGAATGCCCTTGACATGAGATTGCCACGCAGGTACTCGACCTCACCACGACAACTGCGCGACCGACCACACACGCGGACAACGGCCCCCTCCACTAATAAACGGTCGACTAAGTGAGAACCGATGAATCCGGTTCCACCAGTTACCAGAACACGTTTATCTTTCCAGAAGGACATTAGTGTAGACCATCATGCCAACAGCCCCAAGGCTGTCAGCGCATCGCCTAAAGAGCGCCACAATTCTACAAATCACCCGCTCCGCTCACGATCCTAACGTGTGTGGACCACCTTGTTTTTTGTGGGATCGCGCAATATAGTCGCGCAAGGACTTGTCTAGCCGTGACTCCTCACGATCAGAGAGGAGATTTACCAAGGTGCCGATCAAACGCCAGGGCCTTAACAAATATTGCGTGCCATAGAATGCTGCGAGGCCAAGTAACCGAAGAAAACCGAGCTCAGCGCTAGACAAATTATTGGCCCAAGTTGCTGTTTTTGTTATGTCAGTATAAGACGCAAGCGACAGGAAGTACTCATCATTCAATCTGATTTTATTGCGTTCGCAGAGTTCCGTGAACAACTCAGACCCCGGATAGGGGCTAAACATAGAGATTGAAGTGTCATGAACGCCTACCCATGCCATCTTCAACGAGTACAGAATTGTCTCCCACACCTCCCGGCGAGTTTCATCGGGAAAGCCAATCATGGTGTTGGTTTTTATGTTCAACCGATTTCTCACCGCTCCACGCATTGAATGAAGCATCCGATCGGGATCAACCCGTTTCTTTATTCGACGCAGTATTCTTGGTGAGCCGCTTTCAGGAGCGTACGTTAGGTTGCGACACCCAGCCGCATGGAGTAGCGCAGCAACTTCATCGTCAATAGCCTCTGAGCGGGTCCCACTAGGCAATTGCCAAGTAAATTGGAGACCGCGTGACAGAATGAGTTCACAAAAAGCCACTATCCAATCCTTCTTGATAATTGCGGTGAGATCGTAGAAATCTATGTTTGTTACATCATATTTGTTTATGTATGTTCCAATTTCGTCAAGTACTAATTCCGGCTTTCGCGCCAGCCATCGTGTAGTCCACATAAGCGGATTGGAACAAAACGTGCATTCGTAGGGACAGCCTCGGGTAGCTACTATGGGCATGCTTCGGCCACGGTCAACTCCATAGCCCAGACCATGATCTAGATATTGTTCGATTGGCGCCAGATCCCAAGCAGGCCAGGGGATCTCATCGATTTGCCTGATTCGTTGTCTGGGAAGATTACGAGTGATCCTGCCATTGTCGCGAAACACCAAGCCCCCAACATCACTCATGCTCTCACCGCTTTGCACTCGCTCAGCAGCCTCGATCAGAATCTCCTCACCCTCACCCAGTGCACAACAATCAATATCTTGGCAACTGCGAAGCGCAAACTCTGGCAGGGCAGTAAAATGCTCCCCGCCTCCAATTATTGGAGCTGAAGGTGATGTTATCTTTATGGCTTCAATTAATTTACGAACGTAGGGCCACTCCTGAGAGAACATGGCGCTAACGCCTATCATATCAGTAGTCCGGGGAATCCGCTCAACAATTGCAGGAATAATCAGCCCCGTCGCCAAGACAGTGTCGTTGAAAAGCGGGGTCACCTCTCTCGGGGCCTCACCTAATGCATCCACCATGGTCACTTGATGACCTGCTTGAATCAAACTGGCAGCCAGAGACGCTAGCCCGATGGGTGGAGTGATTGGCCCCTGCAACGTGTTTCTAGTTACTAATAGAGGTGGTCTAACCAGAGTGACGTGGGTCAATTCTTCTTCTCAGTTCCCCAGCCCCAAAATAGCGCAGCCCCCGTACACGCAAATAACACTTGGCGCCATTTGTATAACCATTATACGCTATCGCTTCTGGCTCTTATTAGCAGTGACTCTGCCAATAACGTCCCCATTACCGGAACAATACTCCACAAGATTTCCTTGTACAAACCAGGGCTAGGGCGGACAAGTTCCGTTGTGGGAATCTCACCCACACGCCAACCCTGTTTCAGCGCCTGAATCGACAGCCGATAGCAGATATCTAACTTCTTTCCAGGAGGATTATTAGCAAGACCAGCACTTGCCTGCAACTTGTCAGGGTACACACTATTACTGACCTAGACCCCTTCTTAGCTCCACAGGGCTTTAGCAGCAGTTGGCTGTGGTCCTCACTGGTAATCCTTGCGTATCACTAATTTCCACCACAGGCGAATCAGTTGAACCCCGGTACGGAACAGGCGCGGGAACGCGAAGAACTGGCTCTTACCATAAGAGCGATGGTAATGGTGCACCGGTACCTCTGCGAAATGATATCCCAGGTGCTCGAACTTGGTGACCATTTCAACACAGATTGTGCCGCTCGTGCTCTCTAGTGGAACTTCATTGAATATGCTGCGGCGCATTAAACGAAAATCACAGTCCACGTCACGCAGTCTGAAACCGAATGCAATCCGCATGAGAAAATGGTAAAGTTTGCCAATGATCACCCGATGGAGCGGGTCGTTTCGTGCGATCTTGTAACCATTTACTATATCGACCTGATCGCCCAGGCCATTCACTAGTTGTGTTAGCTCATGGGGGTCATATTGCGCGTCACCATCAGTGTAGAACAACCATTTCTTTTCTGCAGCCATGAACCCTTTGCGCAAGGTGGCGCCATATCCTTTATTGACGCGATGATGGATAACACGCAGCTGCCGATATATGTTAGAGAGTTCGTCAAGCACTTCAGCGGTATAGTCCACACTCCCATCGTTAACCACAATTACCTCATAATCATCAGTCAGTTCTTGCAGTGTTCTGATTGCGGCAATAACCATGCTGGCAATCGTGCCAGCGTCATTGTAGGCCGGAAAGAATGCGGTCACACTGCTGAGTTTGGCCATGACTTTCTCGTTCGTAGGGCTAGGCAGGAGCTACTCTGCATCTTTCCTGGCTATTGCGAGTACGCTCAGGCCAATAGGAAAATTCACGAAGTCCAAGGCAATTGCTTCAATCCTCAGAAGAGCTGTGCAAACACGGTTTATCAGCGGTGCGGGCAACCGCACATCGCTGGACTTGCTTGCGCCGACTGCGCGCTGAAAGAGACGCCAAAGCATCGCCGGAAGAAACAAGGTAGTATTGACATAAGTCACACGCACCG
>MPLZ02172750.1_pt1 | contig 12105 bp, 8 predicted proteins | sample 1617311 | NCBI WGS metagenome assembly MPLZ02 (sample SAMN05944806, study PRJNA350692) | marine metagenome | biome: marine; feature: ODZ; material: water; isolation source: 160 m water sample filtered on 0.2 um supor filter | place: Pacific Ocean | collected 2012-04-08 | depth 160m m
CAATTTTTCAGTGCAGTGCAGCCGTTCAGCGCCGGTGATGATTGAGAGCGGCTCAAGGGTTCGCATCCGCGGAATCACCCGGACGGAAAATCCGGTCTATTTCGGTATAACGACCCAACGAATCAAAGGGGGCTTTTTTGGCAAATATATCTGCAAGATAGATGCCGGGGCGCTTGGCCAAGCGAGTGAGCCGTGGCAGATCGAGATGGATTTAAGCCATTTCGAGCCAGTGGACGGGATGGAGCATCTCCCTGATTTGCCGATTGGCATGGAGTTGACTGACATTTGGGTTTTTTCTAAGGAGGAGCGCGCCGAGTTGGAAATTCATCGGGTCGAATTCCTGCCAAAGGAGATCGGCCAATGAACTACAGCGCATCAGTCATCGATGAAGAAGCCGCGCCGGTCAGCATCAAGGTTTTGCCCGCGCCTTGCACGGCTGAATCCGCCGCAACTGGCCAAGCGGACGAGAAAGCCAAGCGGGCTGAGTGGCGGGCCGAGAACCGTCGGCTCGCCATGGCGGCACAGGGCGGCTGCCTCGAGTCGTTTGAGTCGCTGGTCGGGCAATTAGAGAAACCGCTGTACCGGTTTCTTTTGTCCAAGACCCGCAACCATCACCAGGCGGAGGATCTACTGCAGGACACATTTCTCATCACCTATCGCAAGCTGAACCAGTTCAACCCCGTCTATCCGTTTTCCTCCTGGATTTTCACCATAGCCAACCGGCTGGCCATCAGCTATTTTCGGAAGCATAAGCCGATGCAGGAAGAGCATGAGATACCCACCGACAAAACACCCCGCTGCGAAGTAATAGCTGCCGAAACGAGCGAAAACCTTTGGGCGAAGGCCCGACACCTGCTATCCGCCAACTATTACACAGCCCTCTGGCTGTTTTACACTGAGAGCATGACCATCGAGCAGATTGCGGAGTCCATGAACCGCAAGCCTAACACGGTCAAGGTTTGGCTGCATCGTGCCCGAAAAAAACTGGCCCAAGAATTCAAATCATGACCATCAATGCCGCAAACAAACTCTGCATAGCCATCGCTGGAATCGTGCTGGCTTTCGAATTGCATCACCCAGTCTTCGGGAGGGAGGCCGAAGAAAACCCATACTATGCAATCATTAAGCGCAACGCCTTTGACTTGACCGACACCCCACCTAACACGGCACAGAAAGCGCCCGAACCATCCAAGGCAAATGACATAAAACTAACAGGCATTTACCTACTAAACGGCATTGAACGCGCTGCAATTGCCCTGATGGATAAGGATAAAAAAATCACCAAGCCCACATACCTTCAATTGGCGGCGGGGGAGAAACAGGGGGCCATTGAAATTAAGGCAATCGACAAACGCGCAGGCCGTGTGACATTACTGCAGCTTGGTTCAGAGCGGGAACTCAATTTCAAGGATGACGCCTTCAAGACTGCTGTATCCAAAGCCCCGCGTACTTCATCCTCTAAAAGTTCCTCCTCCAAGTCCAGATCATCAAGTGACGCTGCCAGAAGAGCGGCTGAGATCAAAGCAGCCATCGAACGCAAAAAAGCAGAAAAAAAGGCCGCCAAACCTAAAGGGAATGACAAGAGCGCGAAGGTCTATAAAGAACTGGACGGTAAGTTGAAAGAGGCAGTTAAGTCGGGCCGGATATCAAGAGATGAATACAGCCAAGCTTGGCGAGAAATCAAAGGGGGAGATGGAGGCAGCGACCGGGGCGATCGCAAGCGGTGAGAACGGCATAAAGAAAAATAGAGTTCAAAAAAGTAGACTCAGAAATCAGAACTTGATAACTGACCAGCGCACAACTGAAGAAAAGATGAAAACGTTTTCATTTTTAAAGGCGGTTTATATCGGGACGATTATCGCAGCCACCATCCTGTTTGTTGGCTGTGGTAAGGCCCCCACCGATGGCTCCGCCACTGAAGCCGGCCAAGTTGAAGCGCTCAGAAAGGAGGCCGCATCGCTCAAATCCAAGCTGGCCAGCGCCCAGTCGCACATCGACAGCCTCCGCTTGGAACTCAACAGCGGAGATGCGCAGGATGTTTCCGGGGGACTGTCCACACCCGACATCCTCGACGAGTTGATGGAAATCAAATTGACTTCCGGTAACCGCCAGAAAATTCAGCGCCGCATCAATTTTCTCTTCGAGAGCTTGTCAGAGAAGGGTGAGACCGCCGTGCCGCATATTCGCAAGTTCCTCAACAGGATGGAAGACGTTGATTTCGCCATCCCTAAATCACCGAAGGATGAATCAAATGAACTCGAGCATTGGCGCACTCGCATGGTTCACGGTCCGCTCGATTTTGAGCAACCGCCTTCCCTGCGAATTGGCCTGATTGATATTCTGGTTGAGATTGGCGGAACAAAAGCGGAGGAGGCGCTGGCAGAAGTGCTTTCCACCACTGGCCGCGGGTTTGAAATCGCCTACGCCGCCAAACAGTTGCAAAAGTGGCTTGGCAAGGATGCCTACCGTGACGAAGCGCTCGGTGCCGCGCACGAACTTTTGGCGGAACCGATCAATGTGGCTAACGGCAACAAGTTTGATGCTGCCTCAAGGCAGTACCTGTTCATGGTGCTGGAGATGTATGGCGACAAAGCTTTCGTCCAGACCGCTCAAGGGCAGCTCATCAATGAAGAGGGAAGAATAGATCGATCCGTGCTGAGCTATTTTGAAAATATCGGCGACGGAAGTGCCGTCGACGCAGTTGTTCAAGCAATGCAAAGCGGGCAGCTCAGGGAAAGTGATATGAGAGAAATGGCTAGAGTAGCTGTGCAGGGAGTCGGTAAAAACGATGTCCAGGCTGACTCATTGTTCCAAGACATCATGACAAGCGACCAGTACTCTCTTGATGTCAAGATGGAGACGATCCGTTCTATGGACAATGCCGAAGACCTTACTAACATGGACAAAAACGAACAAGCGACCGTTCTGCAGTCTCGATTGGCCCTGATGGACACGATTCAACTTGGGGATGACGACATCATGTCATGGGCGAATGAAATATATTCCGGTAGAGTGGAATCAAAAATCCAAGGAAGAGGATTTGATGATGAAAAAGCTTACGATTCGATGCATGATAATTTCCGAAAAATCAACGAACAGGCCAGGCGAGAATCACGGGGTGGGAATTCCGGCGCCGAAGTCAATAATCAACCCACGATTATTCGCGGAAAGCCCGGGGATTGATCGCTTCATTGGTCGACTACAAAACACCGGAAATTTCCGACGTTACTGATTCACAGAATCTCCTGTTGTCAAATGATGGGCACTTACGTGCCAAACAATTTAAAGAAAATTACGATATGAAAAACAACAGTATGCTTAGTGTTACGGGCTTGGTTCTGGCGGGATTAATAATCTTTTCTCCCGCTGTTTTAACCAAGGAAACTAAAAAGAAAGGCTCAGCCGCGGCTGATCAAAAAGCAATGGCTAATAAAGAAGGCTCTCCTGAGCTTTCAAACTTTGCCTTTGAACTAAAGTCAGCAGTCAAAAACGGCGAAATGTCCAAAGAAGAGGCTACTGCAAAATACAGAAATGCCCTAGCCGGCGGCACAATTGAATCGCTAGAAAAGAATCAGGAGGATGAATCGTTATTGACGCTTAACGGTTTTTTTCTTGGAGGGAAAGAAGATGAAGACGGTCAATATCAAGCTTCCTTCATCATTCAGTCCAAAGCGAAAAACAAGAGCGAATGGCCCAGAATCACTTTTTCCGGAAAGCGGTTTGAATCGCAATTCAGTGATCTCGAAAAAAGAGATGTTGTCGTCATCAATCTCGGTGAAGGGACAGCCCAAAAGATGATCACAGGAAGGAAAGGTAAGAAAAAAGGAAAATCCGTTGCCATGCGAAAAAGCGGAGGCAAAGGAGGTCTTGCTAATTTTTATTCCATTGTTATTGGCAGGTTGAAATCAAAGGATATTGAACTGGGGGAATTTACCATGGAAGTCGACTATGCCACATTGAACAGATACAGTAGCGCATGGGTAAAAGATGAGATTATGGGGAAGACGGTAAAGGTTGCCGGGGTATCGGGGCAATTCAGAGATAACCTCCTGCTCATCAAACCCGGCCAGACACTAAAGGTGCGCACCAGTGGCTACTCCTCACCTGCAAAAACGCTCGCCTTTGCACATAAATTCAACGTGCTCGAACGTGCTCTCCCCTTTAACCCCGACGCACATGGAGTCCCTCCTGAGTCCTTTCGAGGATTTCAAGGTGTCCTGCAGGGAAAGATCGTGGAGGCAGGGGGATACGAGGTGCTGTTACGGGCTGAAGATATTGTGAAAGTAGGAGGTGGCAACGAGGCCTCAGATGCCAATAGTATTAAGGGGAAACTTGTTCGGATTAGTGGGTTTTATGACGATCACGCAGACAAATTTAATGGACTTCAGCAAAGCGACATCATTCGCGTCGGGATACGCCACACCAATCGCGTCTTTGACATGTTTGGTGTGACTGATATTTTGGAGCTGGTTGAGCCATAGTGCCATTGCTCAGTTAGGCAGGGGATGAGTAGTTCCTCATATTCAAGTCGAAGGACGGTAGACTAAACAAATCAAGATGAATCGCATTGGGGCATTACTCGGCTGCCTGTTGGCTGGAATTTCATTCGGGGTGGCTGATGATATTCTACCCTCTGCGGTTTCCCGTTTTGAACGAGCGGATAATTTAGCCTTTCCAGATTTCCAGAAACACGTGATTCCGCTGCTAGGAAAACTGGGCTGCAGTTCGGCAAAGTGCCACGGATCGTTCCAGGGTCAGGGTGACTTTGGTTTGTCACTTTTTGGTTTCGATTTTCAAAAAGATCACGCCGCACTGACAGCAGAAGCCTCTTCAGAGGATGGGCATCGGATCAACCGGGCGTCGCCAATCGATAGCCTTATCATTCTCAAGCCTACTCGGCAGGTCAAACACCGCGGCAAAAAAATCTTTGAAAAGGATTCATGGGAATATCACCTGCTATCCCGCTGGGTTGAGACCGGGGCAAAAGGTACTGCCAAGCTGGAGGGGGACCCAAGTGCCACCAGTGATGTTGATAAGCCCTACGCCTATCTCGACACGTCCCAGCGGCAGACTTTGGCCAAACTCGAGTATGAGCCAAAAGAAATCCTGCTTCGGGAAACCGGAGACACATCGCAGATTCGCGTGATTGCCCAGTGGGAAGACGGTACGCGCGAGGATGTCACCTGCCTGTCGCGATTCCTGACCAATGACGATGCAATCGTAGAGGTGGATGCATCTGGCATGGCAACCTCCACCGGCACCGGGGACACGCACATTGTAGTGCTTTACGACAACGGTGTGGTGGCCATCCCGGTAATCCGTCCTGTGACGGATAAGAGGATCGTCATCGACATTACAAAGCACCCAAATCCTGTCGACCGGTTTGTCATTGCCAAGCTGGCTAAGCTTGGAATGACGCCCTCAGTTCAGTGCTCAGACTCTGAGTTTTTAAGACGAGTCAGTATAGACATGGCCGGCACATTGCCTGCGCCGGATGAGGTCACCGCGTTTCTGGCAGATCAATCGGCGGACAAACGCATTCGCAAGATCAACGAACTGTTGGAGCGTCCGTCCTACGCCGCATGGTGGGCAAATAAATTGTGTGACTTTACCGGCTGCAACCCAACTTCGATCAGCAGCCTACTAGAGGTAGCCACTGAAGATGGATATGCAAAGGCAACAAGATGGTACGACTGGATTTACGAACGGATTGCCAGCAACGAATCCTACCTTGACCTGGTTGAGGGCATCATGCTCGCTGATATCTCCCGTGGTGCAGGGCAAGGCATGCCTTATTATTGGACCCGGCAAAGCCTTAAGGAACCGAAGGACACCGCCATGTCCGTGGCCCACAGTTTCCTTGGAATCCAGCTGCAATGTGCGGAGTGCCACAAGCATCCGTTCGATCGATGGACACAAAACGATTACGTTGATTTCTCAACTTTCTTTGATGTCCCCATGTTGAAGAGAAGCCGCAAGGGAAGAGCATCAAAGGATTCACCCTCAAACAAAAGGGAGTTGAGCCTTCTTCGCAGCCACAAGGTCAATGTTGGGGATGGGGACCCCCGAAAACCGATCATGGACTGGCTGCGGCAAGAGGATAATCCCTGGTTTGCCCGTTCCTTTGTCAACCGCGTTTGGGCCGGCTATTTTAGCGTCGGGATTGTTGAGCCAACTGACGAGTTTACCCTGGCTAACCCACCAAGCAACCCGGACCTGCTCGATTGGTTGACAATCGGTTTTATCGAGAGTGGATACGACATGAAGTGGCTTCACCGACAAATTGCCAGCAGCAAAACCTATCAGCGCAGTTGGCGGCCCAATGAAACCAATCATGAAGACCGCCGCAACTACAGCCGGGCGATCCCAAGGAGAATTCCAGCGGAGATTGTTTATGATGCCATGAAGCAGGCCACGGCCGCCACGGATCAACTTGAAGAGGTTCGCACAAACCTGAAGCGGCGCGGTACGGGGCATCTCTCCATGCGAATGGCAGGGACTCATGCCATGAAGGTTTTTGGCAAGCCAGATCGGGCCATTAACTGTGATTGTGAGCGCGTCAACGAGCCAACTCTTTTACAATCCATCTTTCTGCAAAACGATCCTCTTGTCCGCATGCGTTTGGCCGACAGCGGCTGGATTTCAGAGATCGCTGAAAGTGAAGCGAGCAATGAAGCCAATTTGATCCGTGAGGCCTGGCTGCGTTCAGTCAACCGTCCGCCAAGCCCAGCGGAAATCGCTCGAGCCAGGGAGCACCTAGCCTCAGCCAAGTCAACCGAAGAAGGGATGACCGACCTGCTTTGGGCACTCATGAATACAAAAGAATTTATTCTAAACCACTAAAAACCTCTACTACATATGAAGATATACTGTTTCGCCATTACATACTTTTTGATCTCGCTGGCTTCCACGGCTTTTTGTGCAGGCACACACTGGAATCAATTCCGAGGGCCCGGTGGCTACGGGATTGCACCCAACGCTCAGCTTCCGCTGGAATTTTCAGATACAAAAAACGTGCAGTGGAGAACCCCTATTCACGATCTCGGATGGTCCTCTCCCGTGGTCTGGAAAGACCAAGTTTGGGTAACGACGGCACGGGAAGATGGCTCTGAACTATTTGCCGTTTGTGTCAATCTGGAAACTGGAAAAATAGAGCACGATATCAAGGTCTTTGATGTCGCCAAGCCCCAAAACGAATGGTCTAATTTAAACACTCATGCCACACCCACGCCAATAATCGAGGAAGGCCGGATTTATGTCCACTTTGGCTCATATGGCACTGCTTGTCTGGACACTAAAACAGGCAAAAAGCTTTGGGAACGTCGAGACCTGAACTGCGATCACCGGGTTCGCGCCGCCTCATGCCCTATATTGGACAAGGATTTGGTGTTCCTGACTTATGATGGAGTGGATCAGCAATTTGTTGCCGCCCTCGAAAAAGAAACCGGCGAGACACGCTGGTTAACTAAAAGGACATATAAGTCTGGTCAAGTTCCCATCAAGAGTAAGCCCAATGACAATCGCAAATCCTATGCCACCCCGGCCATCATCGAATACGATGGAAAAAAACAACTGATTAGCCCGGCCGCAGAAGCGACATATTCCTATGATCCGGCTACAGGTCAAGAGCTGTGGTTTATCCGTCATGGCGCAGGCTTTGGGTACAACGTGACATGCCGCCCCATTTTTAGGCATGGCCTAATTTTTACCAACTCTGGCATCTCTAAAAAACTTTTTGCCATTGATCCCTCTGGGTCTGGAGATGTAACCGATACTCACATCCGGTGGACAACTCGCAGGGGCGTTTCAAATATCCCGGCACCCCTGATTGTTGGAGATAATTTATACATGATCAGTGACAGCGGAGGGATGGTTAGTTGCTACAACGCCAAGTCTGGTGAGCAAATTTTTAGTGAAAGACTGGGGGGGCTTCAAAATCATTGGATCTCGCCTATATGTGCTAACGGCAAGATCTACTTCTTCAGCAAGGATGGTATTTCTTCGGTAGTAGAGGCTTCCTCTGAATTTAAAATTCTCTCCAAAAATGAATCCGACACCGCATTTGTTTCTATGCCAGCCATTGCAGGCGACTCAATGCTTATCAGGTCTGATACTCATCTCTATCGAATCGCCAAGGGATACGAGGTTGAAGCGCTTCCTAAAATTGCTTCAACGAAAAAAGCCAAGAAGTTTACCAAGGGGACAAATTCAGGTTCCAAAGGAAAAACACAACGCAGCGCCAACTCTGTTCTCGAAGTCTCAGCGTACTATCTGGGCGAAAAGACCAACAGCAAAGGGGTTTTCGAAGGCATTTTTCTAATTGAAGATAAAGAACTGCCAAAGGATGAATGGCCCCGAGTTAAGTTCACCGGAGACAATTTTCGAGATTCTTTTTCCAGCTATAAACAATTTCAAAAAGTAAGCCTCGACTTGGCCAAGCGGAAGGTCAGCCGCAAAAAATAGTTTACCAAGGGAATCAATATGGACTCTGCACTTTTTAGTCGGCGCCAAATGCTCAAGGTGGGGGCCTTGGGCGGGCTCACACTGTCTCAATATATGAGGCTACAGGCCGGCGCCAAACAGCCCTTGGCCAAGCGGTCTGGCATTTTTATTTTTCTCGAGGGCGGGCCATCCCATCAAGACACCTTCGATCTCAAGCCGGATGCACCATCGGAATATCGCGGTGAGTTCAAGCCCATTTCAACGGCTGTCCCCGGGATTCAAATTTGTGAGCATCTGCCGGAATTGGCCAAGCGCACCAAGGATTACGCGATCATTCGTGGTCTCATGCACAACATAGCGGATCATGGTTTGGGCAAAAAATATCTTCTTACCGGAACCCGCCCTTCACAGGTACTCGGTTATCCCGAGTACGGCTCAGTGGTGAGCAAGGTGCACCCCTCAGCCAAGGATTTGCCTTCGTATGTTTCGATTGACGAATCCTTTGTCGGCCCGGGGTACCTCGGCAACGAATACAGTGCCCTGACCGCCCACAAACCGACGTTTGGGATTCCCTATAGCGTACGAGGCGTTTCCCTGGAGGACGGCCTGACGGTGGAAAGGTACAACTCGCAGAAGAAACTTCTGGACGACCTCGATACCGCATTTCGAGGTTATGAAAATCTCGACGAACAGGTTCGTGGCCTTGACCGTTTCGGTGAGCAGGCGCACGACATCATCAGTTCTCCAACCACCCGAAAAGCTTTCGATCTTTCTCTGGAAAAAACATCCGAGTCCACGCGGTTTGGCAGGCACGAGTTCGGCCAAAGCCTGCTGCTCGCTTCACGGCTGATTGAAGCCGGTGTGCATTTTGTCACCGTTCGGTTACGTCCGGCCGAGTTCGATTTTGACACCCACTTGGATAATTTTTCCAGGCTTAGTTCCCTGCTGCCCCCTTTCGACAAGGGCCTGGCTTCACTGATCGACCGACTGAAGGAGCGCGGTCTTTTCGACTCCACGGCGATCATGGTGGCCGGCGAGTTTGGACGCACCCCGAAAATCAACGGCCAGGGGGGGCGCGACCACTGGGCACGGGCGATGTTTGCGCTGATGGCCGGGGGCGATGTCCAAGGAGGCCAGGTGATTGGAGAAACCGATGACCGTGCCGGGGCCCCGGTCGGAAAGGGATATTCGCCAAGTGACTTGGCGGCTTCTTTTTTTCAGAACATCGGCATTGATCCCAGGGGCGAATTCCAATCCAATAACGGTCGGCCGATCACTCTTGTCCGCGACGGAAAACCGATTTCTCAACTGTTCTCATGAAACAATACATTACACCAATCGTAGCGGTTGCACTTCTTGTAGGATGCGGAGAAGCCCCGCCCACACCTCCCGATGTTGATCTCATAACTGCCGCGGCGGAGGGTAACCTTGATGCCGTCAAACAACATATTGCCGTCGGCTCAGATTTGAATCAAAAAGACCCGAATCCCAATGGTGCAAAAGCCACCGCATTAGGAATAGCGGCGGCTTTGGGTCACACCGAAATCGCCATAGCTCTAATCGAAGGGGGCGCAAATGTGGACCAGAGGGACAAGGATGGATCCATCCCACTCCACTCAGCTGCATTTCTGTGTTACCCGGAAATCGTTCAGGCATTGCTGGACAAGGGAGCTGACAAGAACGCCAGAAACAACAGTGGCAGCACTGCCCTTGAAAGCGTGGAACTCCCATGGGCGGTAGCAAAGGGGATTTATGATTTCATTGATGCTATAATATTTAAACCCCTTGGCGCTCCATTGGACTACGAACGCATCCAGGCAACACGCCCCGAAATTGTCGAGATACTGCGCTAAAGTGGGGGTGAAGAGTCGTCCGACTGTAACCAAAGTTGGGCGTTTTCCCTATATTAAACAGTGTCCCGCCTCTTCAGGCGGCGTTATTGGGGAATAAAACTCTTGGCTGAACGTATTATTATACCAGATTTATGAAACATCGATTCATTATACCGGTCGCAACAGCACTCCTCGTGGGGTGCGCAGGTTCGGAGGCTCCGGCCCCGCAAGCGGAGCCATCAAGCTCTTCAAAGGCGGCAGCGGAAGCACCCGCTACTAGCATTGGCGGCGGCTCGAAGGCATTGAAGCTCGACGACATTTTCCCGAGGGATCGGTTGCTCGAGGTCGATATCAAGGTTGCCGACAAGGATTGGGACACGCTCCGTTACCAGTCGCGCAATTTCTTCGAGGCCCTGCAGCCCAGAAGGCAGTTCGAGATCGTCGATTCACCGTATACCTACGTCGAGGCCAGCGTGACAATCGACGGCGTGAGCTTCCCCCGCGTGGGCATCCGCAAGAAAGGTTTTATCGGCTCGCAGAGCAGTTCCCGGCCCTCCCTCAAGATCAAGCTGAACCACACCGACAAAGAAGGTGGCATCGAGGGGCTGACCAACCTGACGTTCAACAACAACCAACAGGACAACAGCCAGATGAGTCAGTTCATGGGCTACGCCCTGTTCAATGCCGCCGGCTCGCCCGCGCCCCGTTGCGCCCTGGCCAAGATCACCGTCAACGGTAAAAACCTGGGGGTCTATGCGCACGTGGAGAGCATGCGCAAGTCGCTGGTCAAGCGCGGATTCGGGAACAGCAAAGGCACCCTGTACGAGGGCACGGTCGTGGACTTCCACAAGGACTGGGAAAATAGCTTCGAGAAAAAGTTCGGCAAGGACAAGCCGGGCCGCGGGCACATCGTCAAGGTCATCAACGCACTCAAGGGCGAGGAGGGTGATGCCTTTTTCGGCGGTGAGGTAGCCGGGCGCGCCTGGGTACCCACCAGCGGCGAACACGACGGCGAATGGTTCAAGCCGGGCTTCGACGACTCCACCTGGACCGCCGGCAACAACGGCGCGGGTTATGAGCGTGAGGAGGGCTACGGGCCGCTTATCAGCGATGGCTTTGATTTCGAGGAGCAAATGTACGGAAAGGCCACCTCGCTTTATCTGCGGTTTCCGTTCGAGATCGATGACCTGGAAAAAATAAACTCTTCGGTCAACCTTTTGCTGCGTATGAAGTGCGATGACGGTTTTGTTGCCTATATTAACGGGCATGAGGTGGCGCGATTAAATGCACCGGAAGTTGCCGAGTGGGATTCTGTGGCGACTGGAAGTGGCAACGACCAGGCATCGATGCAGTTTTCGGCATATGATATTTCAGGCCACAAGGACAAGCTGCAGAGTGGACGAAATATTTTGGCGATTCACGGCATGAACATCAGCGAACGAAGCTCCGACCTGCTTTTTGTCGCTGAGTTGCAGACCAATGATAGCGACTTGGAGCAGGAGATATGGAAGCTCATCGACGAGGAGGCATTTTACACCTTCTGGACAGTGGAAGGTCTGCTCAGTTTTTGGGACGGCTACTCCGGTAATCGGAATAATTTCTTTGTCTATCTCAACCCTGAGACCGACAAGTTCCATTTCATGCCGTGGGGCGGCGACTGTATGTTTGAGAAATACAGCCCGCTCGGGGTCGATCGCCGCTCGCCCCGATCCGTGCGCACCGTGGGCCTTGTGGCCCACAAGCTGTATCAAATCCCGGCCGTCCGCAAAAAATATTCCGCAAAAATAAAGAAACTCATGGCCGAGCATTGGGACGAGGACAAACTCCTGGC
>MPLZ02187529.1_pt1 | contig 12088 bp, 10 predicted proteins | sample 1617311 | NCBI WGS metagenome assembly MPLZ02 (sample SAMN05944806, study PRJNA350692) | marine metagenome | biome: marine; feature: ODZ; material: water; isolation source: 160 m water sample filtered on 0.2 um supor filter | place: Pacific Ocean | collected 2012-04-08 | depth 160m m
AGTGGATAAAATTCAAGGTTGCGGACTTTGAGCCCCGAGTTCAATTCTCGGTAGGGGCATCATATATTAATCAAAAGGGCGTAAAGCTTTTATAGAGTTCTGGGAATATTTTTAATATGACAAAATTAACAATTAAGGAAATGCAGAAAATTGCTAAAAAGCGTGGAGGTAAATGTCTTTCACATAGGTATATTAATAGTCGTACAAAGATGAAATGGCAATGTAAAATGGGTCATCAGTGGTTTGCAATACCAGATTCGGTTAAAAGAGGTTTTTGGTGTAAAAGATGTTCAATGCTTAATGCATGGAGAATAAGGAAAAATAAAAATAACAAAATAAGCCAAAAGTTTTTATATAATTCTACATAGGGAATAAGAATGGCCTTAAAAATTGAAACTTTTGATACTGAACTATTAAACAAATGGACACAAGAAGATAAGGATAGGTTTGCCAAATCCCTTACAGAATTTGAAAGTAAAGAACTTATTTCTTGTGGTATGGAACAGAAATATATAAAAGAGTTTAATGTGTTCATTTCTCGTAATGTATTAAAGACGCAGGATGATACTTTGCTGTTTGATATGATTAAGAAATAATGGGGGTATGGTGATATATTTTAAATCCTGTCCAAGAGACCAAGGAGACATATTCCTAAATAATGATATAGAGGGATATTATTTGCAATGTCTTCAGTGCGGTTATATGAAAGATGTTGAAAAACCTTCTGAATTCTACGTTCAAAAAACTTTTCTCACAACACCTCATAAAATAACAAACCAAGCACACCTCCTATCAATCCAATGATTGCTATAGTCCCTCCGATAAGCAAAGTGTTGCTATCATCCTCATTGTCTCCACTACCGGTTACAGTTGTTTTTTCGTTTACTATCACGTTGCCTTGCCATGCATTACTGTCATCCTGATCATCAGTGACAGTAAGGGTTACACTGTACGTTCCACCTTCATTGAACGTGTATTCGAAGTTTTCCTGCATCATGCTAATCTCATGGTTATCGCTACTACGGACTATGGTCCAGTCATATTTGGTGATGGTCCCATCTGAATCGTAAGAGTTTGTTCCACTGAAGGTGACGATGTCACCTGTATTGGCATTGGCAATCATCGAGTTCGTAGACTGGATGCCATTGACAGAAATTAATCCATTTGCTACAGGTCCCACGTTCTCATCTTCGACTTCCTGAACATAAGCATTTTTTCCAATAGTGTTATCGTCATAATCAGTTTGTGCGGACAGATAGATACTCCCAGCCGCCGATGGAGTCCATGTGAAGTAGACGTCCTTCTCCTGTCCGGCTTCCATTTCTGTTGTCTCACTGCCTACCATTGAATCCGATGCGTAGAGCGTGGTAGTAACGGTTCCATCCTTTCCTCCAAAATTCTTGACAGACACTTTGATTGCAGTTTCCTCATCTTTGAATACAGGATCTGTCCATGAAATTCCCATCAATTCGAATTTGGCACTGGACTCCTCAACATCGATATTAATTTCTACTTCATTATTTTCCAGCGAGCTCTCAGCCGGTTCCGAGTTTTCTAATTCAACTTTTACGACGTGGTTTCCTTCTGAGGCGCTCCAATCGTAACTTCTTTCATCTGAGGACTCTCCACTAACTTCTGAGTTTCCACTGTCTACAGTCAGACCGTCTATTCTTAATATATATTCGATTTCACCATCAGTTTTTCCAAGATTCATTATTTCAAAACTTATTGTGACTTCTTGCCCTTCCTCTAACATCCCCTCAACTTCAAGGTTTGCTGGTGAAAAATCAGGTTCTTCTGACGGAGGTCCAACATCTATTACAAAAGTTCTCCCATCATTATTGGAATTCTGATCTGTGGGTTCAATACTAACCATTAATGCTAACAATTCGCTCTCTCCCTCCTTTGCTATCCACTCACCTGAAATAATAATCTCCTCGTCAACTTCAATTTCTTCACCGTCCAGAGTAGTGAATTTTTCATTATCATCATACCAGCGCAATTCAAAGTCGTCTGCCTTTTCAGTTCCTTGATTCCTGATTTTAGCATAGATTGCAATATGTTCATTGTGAATCGGGTCACTGTCATCAGTCCAAACCTCGATTATCGCTAGATCAACTCCCTCGGCAGGGGCCGCTCCAACAGAAACGGAGGTTTCCAGAATATTATTTTCCAAATCGGCCTCAGCTGGTGAAACATCATACACTTCGGCCCGGATATCATAATCACCTTCATCAGGCTCCCAGTTGTAAGTCCAGGTGACGTGTGAGTCAACACTGATACCTCCCAATCCATCACTTTCTACTTCAGCATCATTGACAATCAGTTTGATCATGGCCTCATCAATGTCCATAGTCCCTACATTCTCAATCTTTGCAGAGATAGTTACAGTATCTCCTTCAACAGGTTCACTCGGAGTTGTAGTCATTTCTGACACGAATGCGTCAGGCTGATTGATGTCTACAACCTCGTAGCTGTCAAGATACCCATATCCATAGTAGTAGTTGTAGCGGTCGCTTTCATCTGGCTCGGAAGGTTCACCTCCGTATTCTCCATCCCAAGTTTCAGAATACTCCTGCAGTCGGTCTCTTACACCATTTGAATTACTGCCAGGTCTAAGTGAGATATCTGCTTCTAGGATTAGTGCTGCTAAACCTGCAACATGAGGACAAGCCATTGACGTTCCATCTTGTGAGGTCCAGCCAGACGCACTGCTCTGGAAGCCAGGAATATTGCTGTGTCCCAAAGCAGCAGTTATACCACTACCAGGTGCAACAACAGACGGTTTTAGCTCATCCCATCTATCATTATCACCATCATCATCTCTTGGACCATAATTGCTGTAACTGGCCAAATCATCATCATTTCTGTTTACATTGTCTTCATTATCCATTGCACCAACCGCCACACTCCAGTCAGCTGCGGCTGGGGAAGGGACTTCATTTTCTCCATCATTACCCATTGCCACGGCGACCACAATCCCAGCGGCATTCGCTTCGTTAACGAGCTGGGATTGTGAGTCGGACCCGTCACTTCCACCCGAGGTGCCGAGTGACATTGACATTACATGTACACCGTTGTTTTTCTCACCATCATTTTCCCAATCAGTATTCACATTCTCAATACATGCTTCTATAGCTTCATTAATATCAGCGCTTGATCCAGAACCCCAATCAGCCATCACCTTGACATCAATCAGTCTTGCTGCTGGAGCTACACCTATGTAGTCAGGCTCCCCATCACCATCCTCATCATCGTCACCTCCCATTCCCAATGCGGTAGATGCGGTGTGGGTTCCGTGTCCGTTAAAATCATCGGGATCCTCATTGCTATCTTCTTCAGTTGTGAATTTATAATTTCCATCCTCTGTGGGACACCCTCCGTCACAATCTATTCCAGCTATGAATCTTCTTACGCCTTGATCACCAAATTCATCAAATGTTTCATGCTCATTGTCAACTCCTGTGTCCAATATGGCGATATTAATTCCTTCACCATAGAATTTGTCACACGCTACTGGATTGTAATCAGTCGAATCCCTAGCCTTTATTGCTCTAACCGAAGTGTCCAAAAATGGATATACTGGAGCTTGCCATTCCACTAATTTCAAATCTGGGATTTTGGTTAAAGCATTCACTTTGGTAGCTGGGACATCGTTTATTCGTATTGCATCTATGAATTTGTAGACATGATTAACATTCAGTCCCAGATTCTCTATTTCATCAAAGTGCTTCTGGGTTGGTCTTTCATTAAGAATCAGTATGATTCCAACAGTTTCTCCATTATTGACTAATTTTTCCATGCGGTCATCTAAACCATTGGAATTTCTATCAAAATATGTTGATTTGAATTCCGTCCCTGACTCAGCGATTGATACTGTGGGGGAAAGAACGGTCAAAATCAGAATCATAGCAGTCAGGACACTTCTCATCAAGCTTGTAACACTTGTTACTCTAAAAAACATTGTATTGATTATTGGATTCTCCTTTGATATATGAAATATACGATTCCAATCATCCCGATAGTTGCTAAGAATATTGAAACAATCCAGTTACTGCCCTGATCCACTTTCTCTATGTTTATTACTTCCAGTATTACTTCAGCAGTTATGTTCTCGTTATCTATACTTTGAACCGTGAATCTGGCGTTATATTCCTTAGAAATATTGGTTTCCATTCCTAAGGCCGTTATCGTGATTGATGAAAACGCATCCATCTCGAAGTATGTTTCTGTCAGGTAGAGAGTCAGCCCCTCCTCCAAATCCTTTGTCAGTTTGAACTGGTCTTTCCCATTTCCAGTATTTGTTATGCCTATCTTCACTTCTGATCCAATTTGTTCTGCAGAGATGCTAACACCGTGATATTGTGGCACATTAACTGTTATTTCGCCATTCCCGGCCACAAATCCATTTCGATCGGTAAGGTTTAGTCTAATCTTGTATTCTCCCATTTCTGTGTGGAGTGGTGGTCTGACCTTTACCAAAATTTCAGTTTCAGCATACAATTGTAGGAATGGCTCAGCTTCAAATTCCCAATTATCGGGAATTTCAGCTGTAATCGTCACAAAATCCCAAGATTGAACCATATCATTGGTGATTGTGACATAAATCTCTAGCCAAGGGAATTCATATTCACCTTCTTGATTGGTATTTATTTCGAGTAAATTCTTGTTCTTGGTATCAACATTGTACTCATGAGCCTGTTTATCGAGTATAAAGAATGAAAGAGAAGTTTGATTGTTATTCTCGTCAATTTCAAATTCATCTTCAGAAGAGACACTGACATCTAAAAAATATTCGCCAGCGTAATTGGTACCATTTTTGTTGATATTCCAGGTTTTTTCTTGGTTCGAGCCAATCTCTGGAAAATTAAAGTGGTGTGTATTTCCGTTATCATTCACTGAAACAGTAACATTGTTTGCCTTAACAGTTCCTAGGTTGTATACACTCCCTTTAATCAGAAAACTGTCGTCAGTTTGTATATTTTGAACCTGATATAGTCCACCATCATCACCCCCAATCATTATTTCTGGAGCTGTAACTGCCAAATCCGGCAAATGAAGATCTACAAACAGATTTTCATTTATATAGTGGTCGTGTAAAAATCCATCATCTCCATAAATGCCGATTTCCAATGAATAATTTCCAGATTTTGTTGGTTGTAAGTAGATTCCTGGAATATCACCTAGACTGATATCTCCATTATAGGTGTTGGTAACGTTTCCTTCCGAATTCAGGATCCTAATCCTGACTTCAGAGGCATTTCCGTCATAGCTTCCACTTACCAATACACTATCGTCGTACCCGGTTCCTGTGTCCACACTCATTGAATTTACTTCTAAGAAATGTGCCTCAGGTTCCATCTCAGTAGCAAAATTATTTATGAATTCGAACCATTTACTGTCAGTAATTAGTAAATCATCGTAACCAGTCTCTGCACCATCAGTGGGAAAGTAGATTGTCAGTCCATGAGCTCTCTCAACCGGCAACTTCCCAGGTTTTTGCCAATGATCCTCAGCTATAACTGCATCATTTATTGCATCTTGTAATTCTTTAGAAGATTTTATCGTATCCGAAACAGGTATTCTATTTTCTACATTGATGGTTAAGTCATACAAATCACGATAATCTGGATTTTGGTCGTACCTTTGGGTTTGATCTCTCGAATAGCTTACTTGATCTCGATAAACCGGTAAGACACTATTAATCTGGCCACTGAAATCCTCCAGTTTGTCCCAGACGCCTTCCAGTTTACTCGTATCTACTACAGCTGCAGTCACGGAATAACTGGTGTAAACAGATCCATTTCGATATGATTCGATGTAATCATTTACGATGTGGTGTGCTAATTCCGAATTAGTCGTTTGTTGATTCAGTTTATACAGTAGATGGTTGTATGTCCAACCTTCCAGAGGCTCATAGGCTTCTGATCCATGTATCATCTCGGCTTGATCCTTAAGTTCGTATGCAATTTCAAACATGCCCATTAAACAAGCATCAAAGCCAATCATTGTTAACGGCGGATCTCCAGTTATTTCCCGATAATCCTCTATTGACTTCCTAATTTCAGGGACAGTAAGATGGCTTCCTTGGTCTTCTGCGACTTTCTTCCAACCACTTCCGTGGTCCCAAATGACTAATATTTTTCTTTGGGCCGGGTATTCGGTGGCAGCCCATACCATGAAGTCCTTCAGTGTTTCACCGTCTCCCATATCTATCTCGTTTTCCCAAGTTGCATTTATTTCACTTAGTGGTTTTTCCTCGACACCATGTTTAATGACATGATAAGCGTGCGAATCGTTTCCCAATAATTGATCGGTAAGGGCAACAATTTCCAGATTATTGTTTGAGCCTACCATTTTCATTTCATTCAAATCATCAGTAACTTCTTCGTACAGTGTGTTATCTCCAGCCATGTAAACGTAGAATCCCCATTCAGGTAGGCTATCCTCGTCTGATTCAGCATTTCCTATAGGCAAAGTTGTTGGAAACGCCGAAATAATTACCAGCAGCGCTATTGCATAGCCCCCGACTCGGTACACAGAGCCTGTCCTTGCGTCTCAGTATAAAAAACACTGTTTAGGCTAGTATTCGTCGGTGTAATTCCATTCAACAACGTCTCCATCCCTGATTACCTTACGGTTTGCAGCAACACCTCCATCGTTGTCGTTAACAGAATAGAGCCAATAGAACCCGTCTTCGTCTTGACAGTTTCCGCAAGTTCCCCATCCAGCTATGGATTCAACAAAAAGGCCAAATTCATAGTGAGTAGTCGCCGTCACGGAGTAGCTACCTTGCGTCTGTCCGCCCAATAGAATCCCATAAGCAGTGGATTCTGAGGTCGTAATACTCTCAAAAGTAAGGGTGTCATTTTCACCCAGATTCTTGAATTTGATTACTAGTTTTGCAGTTACAATTGTGGAAATATCCGATTCATCTTCATCAAAATAACCGATTTCGTAGAGTATACCTCCAATTGCAAGACTATTCACGATTAGGACGGCTATTATGACGTTCCTTACTTCACTCAAGTTATATCTCTAATTCTTTTCTCTGATTCAGAATTTGAGGGTCGTTAGCCTTACTGGATAGGGCACAATAGATTGGAAAACCAAGGACAGTGAAGGTGATTATACTCGATAAAAGGTGATAAATCATAAACGGCAGACCAAGGATATAGACTAGCACAAGGTTCTCAGGGGTATGGGCATAGGATAGCCAGAAAACCCCGAAGTTGGTCCACGTATCATAAATTGTTGCAAAGATCAGGCCCGATGCTGTAAATTTGTAGACAGTTCCCGGTTTGAATTCTCCTCTGATTATATGCTGGAACCCGGAAGTTATCATAGATACTATTAGGAAGCCGGTGTAAGTGAATATGATGATTTTCGAAGCTCCAAAGTATCCAAGATACATATCACTCAAAACTATCATTGAGAGAGTGACTGTCATCGCAACGCTTGCAGGTAATAGCATTGAAGCTAAGAATACAGATACCATAATGGTTTCAAAGTTATGATAATCGTGTAAAGCGATTCTTCCTAAAAAACCCAATGCAAAAAGCATTATGGATGTTGTTAGGATTGGTAATCTTGTCTCTACCACCTATGGGCACTAAGGGCCTTGAATAAAAGTCAATGCGTCAGTTTTTGGATAATTTCCAAAAACATTTGATATGTCAACCTTTTGGTGTTTATGTTGTAACGACTGGGATGATATGAGTTCATAAGTTTCCAATCTTTGTCCGGTAGGGTGTGGATGGTTTCGTGTCCAAATTTAAAATCCGTTTGTCTCAGTTTCATACTGGAAATTAGTTGCTTGTGGGCCAAATTGCCTAAGGCCAGCACGAATTTCAGATTTCCCATCATTTCAATTTCTTGGATCAGGTATGGCCTGCAGTTTAGGATCTCCTCCTGTAGAGGTTTGTTTTGTGGGGGGGCACATCTAACTGCATTGGCAATTCTTACACCATCTAGTTCTAGTCCGTCATCGATAGATACAGCTTCTTTCGAAGAGGAGAATCCAGATTCGTGGAGGGCCCTATACAGGACTTCACCAGCATAGTCTCCCGTGAAAGGCCTTCCCGTCCTCCCAGCACCGTGCCTCCCCGGTGCCAATCCTATGATTAACACATGAGCCTCCAGATTTCCAAAGGATGGGACTGGCTTACACCAGTAATCATCAATTTCAAACCCATCTTTCCTTTTATTCAGCCTTGTTTCACTAGCATATTCAACGAGTCTAGGACATTTCTGACATTCAATTATAAGTTCATCAAATTTCTTTGAATTCAGGGCCATGGTTTATGTCGATAAATATAGCAAACCCCTTATTAAGGGGCCCAAGGCTGTAGCAAGGGTGATTGTAATGGATGTTGATTACAAGAAAAAATTGTTTGCGAGTGCAGTAACAGTGGCTTTGGTATTTTCGAGTCTTATGCTTTTAACAGGAGCACAGGCCGGAGCTGAGGATGACTTAGAGGTCAGTAATTTGTATGAACCTGCAGGCAACCCTCCACCAAGGGCCAATATACCATATGATTTTTTAGTAGGCTGGAAAAATAGTGGAGATGATTCTTATGATGCAACCGTACGCCTCTTCTCTGATTGCGAACAGAATGATTTAGCAGACGAGTCTGACACAATTAGCATGGGTGCTGGAGAGGACGGCAGCGTTACGTTGTCAGTCACCTTCACAGAGGTGGGTGATACTTGTTATTCAGCAACTATCTCTTATGAGTCAGTTGATTACGGCGAATTCGAGAACTTCGTTAATGTTGAACCAGAGACCGGTGATGCTGATTTATGGATTGAATTCGATATGGAAAATAACCAGGCAAATCCAGGTGAAGAAGTAAATGTCATGTTTGAGTATGGCGATGAGGGAGATGTAAGCACTCTGAATCCTGTCACTTTTATGGCCTATTTTGACCCATTGGATGATGACGCTACCAACAGTTTTGCCCCTTCTCCTGTGACCTTTGATTTTCTTAGCCCACCTCATGCAGACGCACCTCCAGAGCCTGATAGGATGGAATGGCAATATACTGTTCCGGGCGATACTGATGAAGGAAGGTACAAGTTTACAGTAATCATTGATTCCGAGGAAAATAATACAGATGAAGATCCTGATTTAGATAATAACAGAGCAGAATTCGAGATGTGTATTGGTGACTGTACCGAACCCGATCTTAGGGTCTGGGACAATAGTATAGATTCGATTCGTGCCGAACCAATTGACCCTATATCTGGCAATATTGTAACTTTCAAATATTCAATTGAGAACGCAGGTGAGGGAGATGCCGAGCCCCCCGGTCCCTTTGATGAAGAAGACGGCGAATTGGTCATGTATCTTGAGGTCATGAAATGTCCAGATAGTGACTGTTCGGGGCAAACATGGGTCTTTGTCAATCAAAGTAAGTCCATTCGAACTCCTATAGGGGGTGGCGAGATTTTCACATCGGATGCTATTCTAGCTATCAATTGGAGTACAACCCCTGATGATGCCGGATTTTGGAACGTTCGTGTTATCGTAGACGGAGAGAATGTAATTGATGAAACAGACGAGAACAACAATGATTTGGATTGGTTCAAGGTATATGATGGCTATTTTGAATTGAAGGAACAGAGGCCTGATCTGATTGTGAACGGCATTGATGAAGGTCAAGGTAAAGTCTACCAAAATGATCCTAGAACAATCCAGATTGCAGTGACACAGACTGTATTGGGCGACGCCTTTGCTGACGATACTGATGTCTTTATCAAGATTAGAGATCCAGATATGAGTGTGATTGACTGGTTCAAGATAGATGATTCCAAGACCGTTGGTTTCCCACCTGATAATACTCTTTTCGAGTATACCTGGACTCCCACTAAATTAGGAGTCTACGAGTTTTATGCTTGGGTTGACAAGGATGACACAATACTTGAGTGGGACGATACAAATAACCAATATGATAGTGACAAATACGTAGAAGTTTTTGAGAAATTACCTGATTTAGACGTGGTTAGCGTTTCTGTCGCTCCCCTTAATGATGACGGCTATGCTATGGTTGGAGTTTCCAGTAATCTTACCGCCACCATCGCGAATGTCGGTGTCCGAGATATGACGGCGAGTGAGGGCAGCAAACTGGAAGTTACATTCTATACAGCAGCTCCTATCTCAGCTCAATTGGCTATAATTAATGTGAATCAGGCTCTGGCGATGGGAGAATCCATTGATGTATCAATTCCCTTCATGTTCTCAGAGAATGCCCAATACCGCCTAGTCGTAAAAGTCGATGAAGCTAAACTGATTGCTGAGGAGGACATATGGAATAATGAGAATTTCAAGAACATCTATGCAGTTAGTTCAATGGATGCTTATGTTTCCAACTTGAGTGTTGCTGTTAATGATGGTCTTGCAGGCAAGGATCACCCGATCACCTTTGATCTTGGTATGTCCAATCTTCCTGAAGAAGGTAATTATAGACTTCATTTCAACGTTTCGATTGATGGAACTTTTGGATTTGGTGAAGTATTGGCAGTAGCAATGGAGAATATGACGGGATTCTATCCTATAGGGACTGGTTATCAGGTTTCTGGACCTTATGGTTTTATTGATTTCAATTCAAGTTATAATCATCAGTCAGTTGTAATGCCTTGGATTCCTGGTGCAGATAGAACAGATGACTATGTCGTATGGGTCGAGGTCAGTAGCGATATCAATGTTATTTTTGATAATGACGCTGCTAACGTTTCCATAAGTATCGAGAAGTTGACCACTAATCTGTTAGTAGACTCTATCAAGGTCACAGAGACCGATGGTTCGGCCACGATAAAGGTCACAGTAGGTTATCCACAAGGCGAACAATCTCAGTTGGATACTGATGTTGCTTTGAAGGTATACCGGGCCTCGGATTATGCAGAAGGAGGCGCACCCATTGATGAATTGACTACGAAGACAATAACCGGACTCCTAAAGGGTGATTCGCGACCAATTTCATTTACATGGGCCGTGAAGAATGGTGACTACATTTTTGTAGCGGTTGTTGATCCAGACAATCAAGTAAAAGAAATCAATGAAATGGATAATGAATTCCCATCCTTAGAGGTAACTTTTGGAGACTCAACTTCAACAGGCCCTATTGATGAGGAAGACGAAGGATTCTTTGGATTGCCAGCACCTTCTATAGTGGTAGCTATGGGAATGGTTGGCCTTGTAGCTTTAGCACGTAGAAGAAGTTAATGGAACATACAGCACTGCTATACTTTGTCGGCCCTGCAGGTGCAGGGAAATCGACTTTGGTGGCTACTTTACAGGAATGGATGCAACATCAACGCTACGATGGTGTAGCCGTCAATCTTGATCCAGGTGCTGAGACGGTTCCTTATCAGGCTGCTATCGACGTACGTGAGAAATTCACGTTGAAGGAGATAATGGATGAGTATAGTTTAGGGCCAAATGGTGCACAGGTAGTTTGTGCAGACCTGCTGGCTGTTGAGCTGGACTGGATTCGGGGTCATATAGAGGAGATAAACTGTGACTATTTTCTGGTAGATACCCCTGGACAAACCGAGCTTTTTCTTTATCGTGAGGCTTCTAAAGTCTTTGTTGAGAATCTATCAGATCGTTCAGCAATGATTTTACTTCTGGATCCTCTTCTTTCGCGAACACCAGATGGTTTTGTGACCCAATTGCTTCTAGCTTCCGCAGCCCATTTGAGGTTCCAGATACCAATCTTTCCAGTACTGACCAAGTGTGATCTTTTGGAGCCCGAAGAAGTTGATAACGTTCGCGAGTGGGCGACAGACCTAGATAAATTGGCGATGTCAATGCCTCATTTGGAAGGAATGTCAGGAGTTCTTTCTTCGGAATTACTGCGTGTCTTGCAGGTTCTTGCCTTGGAATCGAATTTGATTGCGGTATCTTCCAAAGAAGGAGAGGGAATGGACGATTTGTACTCCATAATCCAGTCAACGTTTGCCGGGGGAGATGACTTAGAAGCACATGTTGACACCGATTAATTCCCGTTTTTAGTGGCTATTATTAATACTGCTATTATTAGGAGAATACATGCCTAATCAGGTACCTCTTATTGTTGAGCGACAA
>MPLZ02028666.1_pt1 | contig 12051 bp, 17 predicted proteins | sample 1617311 | NCBI WGS metagenome assembly MPLZ02 (sample SAMN05944806, study PRJNA350692) | marine metagenome | biome: marine; feature: ODZ; material: water; isolation source: 160 m water sample filtered on 0.2 um supor filter | place: Pacific Ocean | collected 2012-04-08 | depth 160m m
AGTTGAAAACATTTTGAAAACTTAAGTACCTAACCTGGTAAAAATAATAAAAATTTTATAATGTAAAGAGAGGCCTTTATGAAAATGCAAAAGTGTCCCCATTGTTCAGAAGAGAATAAGATTTATGCAAGGGTATGTAGTTATTGTATGAAAACTATTGGTGTTGAACACAAAATAAAAATGAGTAGTGTTGGAAATTGGGTTATAGTATTTATGGTAGTAGTTGTATGGTTTATATGGTCTATGAATAAAGGTTAACTAACTTTGTTCAAAGTGTGAAAAAAATTTTAAAAAAAATTATAAAAATTCAGATCAAATTTCAACATTAGGATCATCAAAATCTTTACCTAAAATCTCTTCTAAATCTTTACGTTTAATTTTTTTATTGGTATCTATTGCTTTCCTCATTAATGGTATCAATGCTTTTTCTTCATCCTCACTCATTGCTATTGTATTAAATCCATCTCCAAATTTATCAATATATTGAAGATGAAGTACACTAAATTCAGGCGACATTAAAACCCATCATCGTCTTTAACAAAATCATAGTTGCCTTCTTTTTCGGCTATTTCAGGAAGTCTTAAATAAAATCCCTCTGCCAACCAAGAGTATATATATTCATCTTCAGTATCGGCTAACTTTTTTCCAATTTCAACAAACCTATTGTAGTCCTTGATAGTTAAATTGGTTTTTTTCAATATCTCGTCCGCTTCAGATAATAGGGTCATTATAAAATTATAACTATTTTCCTAAAGCTTTATCAGTTTCTATAGAAGCCCAATGATCTTCGGGATCATAGTTAGGATCTTGCTCTGTATCAGCCATCCATTCTGCTAAATCCTTGCCATCTGGTTCATAGTCTTTATCAAGATCTAATTCTTCATCGATCTCTGGCTTCTTCTTTTTTCTACGTTTAGACATGTACCCTCCTTTCATTTATTTGTTTAAGTTTTAAACCTTTATTCCAAGCAACAATCAGACCTTTTGATCCTTTGTTCCACGGAATATGCCCTTTGTGACTTAGGGACATTTTCATTATTGAATGATTAGAATGTTTTTTGCCCCACATTCCATTTTTTGATCCAGAAACTGAATTTCCTATCTTCTTTTTATGACTATCAGACCAGGTTTTTCCAAAATTGTGATGATTGTTTCCTGACCAATTTTTTCTAGCTTCAACAGTCCATCTTTTCTTTGCTCTCGTTCTAAGTTTTGCAATTGTTTCGGGCGATTGTTTTCTCCCCCACATAGGATTCTTTTCCCCAGTATTTGCTTTAGATAATTTTACCTTAGTTGCTTCTGATACTTTTTGTTCTAATCTACTTATTGAAATTTTTATTTTTTGCTCCTCAGACAATTTTGAGCCCTTTTTTCTCTTACTATCCAATACAAAAGGATGATCTGAACGTAGTTTTTTTCCAAACATCTTATGATCTTTTCCAGCATGTTTGCCCTTTCTATTAGTGGACATTTTTGTTTTGCTTAATTCTGTGTGTTTTTTACCTTTGCCAGAAAGACTTATTTTTCTTTTTGTTTCTTCGGTATGTTTTATACCCCTTCTAGGACTGTTTACTTTATTCCATTCAGATAATTTTTTTTTACATTCGATAGAATGTTTTTTACCCAACATGGTTGGAATCTCGTTATAAATAGCGGGAAATGCATTTTTATTAAGCCAACCTAGTTTTTTTAAGATTTTTTGGTTAATTTTTTGCTCATGCAACCGAGCTTCATCAATTGTGTTAAAAGTCCAAACAAATTTAATTTCATAATTAAAAGTATTTTTCTTAAAATCAGGTTTAATGTATTTGCTACTTGTGAAATATGTTTTTCCTAGATCTTCAGTTGCAGGTCTTTTATTTCCCCATCTAACACCATGGTATTTCATATTGTCAGTCTTTCTAATAAGAAAATATGTATATGGTTTAATTTTATTAAATTCTTTTGTTCTCATAATTAATCTAAAACGCTATGTCCTCTGTTGGTCAAACAATTCTTAACAAGAAGTTTGTATTTAAATTCCATCTTGTCAGGAAGCCAAAGTACGGCAGGTCTAAAATAGTAGTTATAGACCGCCTTATAAGCTTCTATGTAATTGTTGGTATTTTGTGCAGCGATTGCCTTGCAAGTTTCAATATCATCAGAAAGGCGATAAGCAACTTTTGGACCGCTGTTTCCTCGGCTATCAACAACGGGTGTATAAGCGCAGCCCACCAAAAACATTGCTAAAATTATCAATAAAATCACTCGCATAGTTACCTCCATTAGTTAATTCTTAATTGATGTTCACCGTTCTTGAGTTGTTTAATTTTTGGTGAAAAAATTTGATAAAACTTTTCAAGATTTTCAATGAACCAATTTGAATAGATTTCCCATTGATCTTCTTTATTAAGATGGCAGTTGTCTTTATAAATTATAATCTTTGAAGCTTTACAACCATCAAGGTCTTGCCAATCTAAGGTTTCTCCAAACTCTTTTTCTATTTCGCGTCTATTGTGTTTTAAACCTTCATAAAGAGTTAGATCATTAGGTATGTTAACTCTTGCTCTAATAATTTTATCTCTATTGTTAATTTCCGCTGATAAATGAGAGCCAGAAGTTCCCAATCTAAAGCTATGCCAATTTTGAGCTCTTGGTCGCGTCACACCTAAAAAACTTTTGTTCTTAACTATTTGAGCATTAAGGTGAGTCCAAAAATCTTGCATTAACTTTAAATTTTCGGTTAGTTTTCCATAACATCTATAACCAGAATTATTTGTACTCTTGGTCCAATTATTAGGCTGACTAATAACCTTGAAATTTGGAGCAACTGGAGACTCATTTATTTTGACTACTTCAAGCCTAACACCAAAAAAATTAATTTCTGGTTCTGTATGCTCGTTCAACCAATCTAAAGCAGCCCTATGTTCATCTTCAAATTCAGAGGCAATCCAAACAATTGAAGCTGCATTTAGACCAGATGCATAAGTCAAGATCTGTCCCAAATGGTTATGATTAGTTGCTTCGAGTTGGTTTTCTATAACAACTAAATTGTCGGAATTTTCATCTTTACAAAAGATATCCGCTTTAAATGGACCAACACGTTTTTCATCTTCTATGACTGTTAAATCCATGCCAATAGCATCACCAACTCTATTGATGTTTTCTGGTCTTGCTAACCATGGTGTGAAATCAGAAGCTTCATTTTTCCAGATACTTCTAATATCAACATTTTCTAACTTACTTAATTGTGTTTTCATATTTTTTTAAAACAAGAAATTTTTGAGCTCTGACCAAACTTAATACAATTAACTAGGAGATGATTATTGATGATGTTGTCCTCAATTCGATCAGAGCTATCTTTCATGTTTTTTTCCTTTCTGTTTTTTTGTTTTTGTTTTTTTTTGTTCATGAGAACAACTTAATTCAAATAAATAAACTAAACCCGTCGTTTAAATTGATTGTTTACGGACAACAAAAAAGTAATTAGAATGGGAAAAATGAAAGAAAAACGTTATATCAAAAGAAACCCTTATTCTATTGAAGATGGTCTAAAGGATGTTATTGAAAAAATAGGAGAAAAAGGTGTTAAAGAAGCAACAGGAAAAGGGAAAGATACATTTTTAAAAAAGAGTAATCCTGAGCATCCAGGTAGACATATTGATCTTAAAGATGCAGTTGATTTAGACATTTATTGCAGAACAAACGGTTTTGGAACTCCTTTATTAGAAAGCTACAAAACAATTCTAGACAATGCTACTGGTGTCTCTTCCAATTACAAACCTGAAGAAATTCGTAAAACTGTTACAAAAATTCTGGAAGAACTTGGAGATGTTTCAGAAACTGTCAGTAGCGCAATAAAAGACGGAAAGGTTACTGAAAGTGAAAAAAAAGACATATCTAAAGAAATAAAAGAATTAGAAGTACAAATTTCAACAATAAAAAAACAAGTTGGTCTGGGAAAAAAACACGACTACATTGATCAAAGAACTGGGGAAAAAGTAAAAAATAGAGACGAAGACGGATTAAAATCAGAATAAAATGATAAATAGATTAATTGATTTATATAACGAATACAGAACCAAATACGATGATTTTCCTATTGTAACTTACAATCTCACAGAAGATCAACAAGAGTCATTGACAGATGTAGTTAAATTAGCATTAAGCGAAAACAGAGAAATCACAAAAGCTGAGATAGATAAATTCCAACCTGATGATGATATTGATTTTTGACAATTTCAAAACTAACCTTGAGTCATTTGCATGAATCAGTGGGAGTTTTTCTTTGATATAGGTCAACTCCTATTTTCTCTAGGGTGTTAGATTTTTTAGGTGTTCAATTTTATTTTAAAATAGTAGTTGCTTGGCGCGTGATCCTTGTTTCTTGAACTATGATACCTGGACCTATAGATTCAAAAAAATAACTTTTCTACAGATTAACTACAGATGGCAAAATTGTTGACATGATTCAAAGATAATTTTTTCACTTTATCAATATTTCATTAGGACTTGCTCGGGATTTTCTGGCAACATGGGATCTTATCCAAATCTTAGCGAGGTATTAATAAAACAGTTATTAAAATATTTTTAGGAACCTGAATATTGAGCCACTGCTTTTTCCAATTCTTTATAAGCATCGGTGTTTTTAATTAGTGTAAGTCTACCCTTCAATCCAGGACTTTTATCAATTTCCTCTTTGTATGCTTTAAGTGCTTTACCAATTGGATATTTAAGCAATATGAATGATCTATAGTCACCATTCTCTTGCGTAACCATTTTAGTTTCATGTATTTCCCAGCCTGAGATGGTAACTTCCTTAACAACTATAGAGGAAATTCGATTAAATTCGGATTTTGATGCTTTGTTTGAACCTATGCCTGCTTGTTTAACTGTTTCTTTTGCTTTTGAGTTTAATCGTGTTTCAAGTTTCTTTCCTAATGATCTTAGAGCAGCATTAGTAGCAAGATCTATAGAAAGTTGAAGATCATCTGAAATGTCTGTTCCTCTGACATATATTGTTAAATCAGAGCTTTGAGGCATTTTAACAAACCATTCCGGTATAGATTCTCTAATTTCTTTTTCCTCGGCTGCTTTCTTTATTTCAAGATCTTCAATTTGTTTTCTTAAAGCCTCAATATATTGATCATCTGATTCAATTTCGAATTCTAATATTGGTGTTCCTCCCAAAAAGTATATTTCTTTTTTTACTCGCGCAATTGTTTCAGCACGTTTTTGTTCTTTTTCCTCTTTTGCTTTTTCTGCCTTCTCTTTTTCTTCTTTAGCTTTTTTCTTTGCTTCATCTTTCTTTATTCTTTCAGCTTCCTTTTTTTCTAATTCTTCTTTTTGTTTTATAAGAACCTTAACTTCTTCATCTTCATCTACTTCCTTTTGACTTTCAGTTACCGGAGTTTCTCCGTATTTGTCTTTTATCTCAGCTTCGAGTTCTTTTATTCTTTTATCTGTTGCCAGTTTTAGGTCATCCTCTTTCTTTTTTTCTTCTTTTAATTCTTCTAATTGTTCTTCAAGAATAGCAATGAATTTATTGTTAGCTCTAATTCCCCTTTTAACAGGCTTTGATCCAAGCTCTGTTATCTCTTTTTTAAGTTCCAAGATAATTTGAATCTTTGTCTGCTTTTTATCACTTTCAGCTAATGTTGTGCCTGGATATCCCAGCACAAGAGGAATTATAATAAGAAAAGTAAAAAATATTTTTGTTAATTTATCCATTTTTCATTTAGTAATTGTATATTGTTTAAACTTGTGTTTCATCATCTTTTTTAATTTATGAAAGGCCGCTTTTAACTCTTCAATAGTACCGTATTCAGGTAGCCAGGATATATTTTTATCTGAGGTTATAAAAAATAAGTATTCATCTACGCGCTCTTTATTCACTTTTTCAGGAAAATAAATTTCATATTTTGCATTGTTTGGAAGGATAATTTTTTCACTTTTTATGAAATTATCTTTTTCTCTCTCGTTAGGAAAAAGTTTCAAAACTTGATTATTTTTTTTTTCGTAAGGCAGTACCTGAAAAATTGTAAGATACATTGGTTTTGTAAAACCAATTTCCATAGTCAAATTATCACCCTCATTATAATTAGATTTATTCAGCTTTACATTAAAATCAAAGTTCGGATCTGTAATTTGTTTCGAGGGGATAACATTTGCTTTAATTTCTATTTCGCAATAATAAACGATTTCCCCATCATCTAAAGTTTCTGTTGTTTTTTTTCTGTCTAATTCTTTTAATCCAGTAATATCTCCATTAAATGAGCTTAGGAAAAACCGATTGCGCTCACAGTTATATTTTCCGTCTATTTCAGAACATTTTTCCAATTCTTCTGATGAAATAGTTTGTCCAATTTCTTTCTCCAAAGCTTTTAGTTTAGCTCTATCTTTTGCAATCTCACACCCTGTATTGGTAGAAATTTCTCCACTGTGCATATACTTTGCTTTGGCAGTAACTATTGTAGCTAAAGAAGGAAGTGAATAAAAAACAAATCCCAACAATAATAAAATTCTTATCATTCTGTATCTGCCTCAACAGCAATAAAGACAACGCTTGGAAGCATTTGTTGATAAATAAAGGATTTATCATATTTAGCTTTACTTACCGGCAACGTTTTTTTGTAATTAAAAACTTCTTTAATCATATTACTTTTGATTGCTATTCCCATAGCTGTTGGAATATTTCCGTATTCTTTAATTACTTTTTTCTTATCTAACGTGGCAACAGTGACACCCATAAGTTTTCCATTGAGATTAAAAATGGGTCCACCACTGCTTCCAGAATTAACATCGGTTGTTGTCAAAAAGAGACCCATCTTATCATCAAAAACTTTACTGACAATGCCTTGAGTGATAACGGGTTTGTCATTACCGAAAAAACCTGACATGGGATAACCGATGCTTATGACATCAATGCCTTCTGTCGGATCCTCAAAATTTTTTGAAGAGATAGCATATTTTTGATTGTAGGGTGAATCGAGTTTTAATATTGCTAGATCATAATTATCCGACGTATCCGCAACACTTGCTTTGCTAATTTTACCCAAACCGTTTCTTACAGCAATACGTGACGCATCTTTTATAACGTGATTGTTTGTGATAACGTATTTCCCTTTTCCCACGATAAAACCACTTCCGGTAAAATTATAAGCAAAGTCAAACTCTTCATAGTGAGGCACCTGTTTTTTGTCATCGTATTCAATAACTTCTTCTTTTTCATATTCCTCACTTTGCTTAGGTTTAATACCTCTTGTTATTGGTTTTTTATCAAAATAAGTCGGTTCAATGGATAATATCCAGTTCTTTATTTTTTTTACTTGGTATTTATTTTTATTAAATTCGTGGTGTTTTAAAACTTTAATTTTTAGTTCAAGAGCCTTATCTTTGTTGCCAGTCAACCAGTATAAATTTCCCAGTTCATCCATCACCTTGATACTTGTTGGATTGGATTTTAGATATTTGTCTAAGATCTCAATTGCTTTATTATTATCGTCGAATAAAGAGTGATATCCAGCGATTGCAAGATTAACTTCCGCATTATCGTTTTGGCTGTCGTAAAGATCGGTCAGAATATCTAAAGCTTCTTCCTTTTCTCCAATTCTGGTCTTTGCAAGAGCTAATAAAATCTTAGGACGTATATTATCCGAATTGACAACAAGAGATCTTTCGGCAAAATCGATGGCTTTATCTAATTGTCCCTGTCTTAATTTTACTTCAGCTAAGCCAATGAAAGTAAGGCTTTCAATCCTAGTATCACTGGTCATGAAAGATTTTTCGTAGAATTCTTCAGCCTTGGAAGGCTTGTTAATTTTTAAGTATATGTCACCAAACAGTAGATCAATTTGTTCTTGCTCGTTTTCTGAACTAATTTTAACCTTTTGCAAAAGCTTAATGGCATCCTTCAAATTATCACGGTTAATTTCTTTCCTAATTTCAGTGATTTTATCAGAAAATGTTGCTGCATTTGATACCAAAGAGTGATTGGTCAGAAACACAAAAAGGAGTACAATCACAACTATAAATTTGCTTTTAGGCATAGGAGCATTTTAAATGGTGAGGGGACCAGGTCAATGTCGTATTTACATATGCCACATTAATCTTGCTTATTGTGGCATCTCCGGGGGAGAATACAATCTGCTAGAAGTCGTACTAAATCAACAAAAAATTAATTTAACTCTTAATATAATTTCTAATAACGATAATTTTACATTTATCACATTTGATGCAAATCAATTAAGCAAGGAAAGGATTAGGTAGAATCTTTCTATATGAAATATCTGCAAGATATTCACTTCATGAAAAAAATATTAGGATATCTATTTGCATTTATCATGTTCTGCAACATAGGTTTCGCTAATGATAACCTATCCGCAGGAATTGCCTCATTAAAAAAATTATTTGATGATGGTATTTTAACTGAAGAGGAATTCAATAAAGCAAAAGGAATATTAATAAAAAAGTATGAAGAAAAAGACAAAAAAGCAGATACAAAAGAAGGTGTAAAAACTGCATCCTTACCAAAAAAAACAGAGCCGGATAAAAAAGAATCTCTCGGAGAAGGCATAATTTCTACTCAAACAAATGAAGTAAGAGCATCAAACGAATGGGAAAAAATGGAAGTACTCTATAAAGGTTATAGAATATACACATGTAACCCCGGTTGCATAAAAATTAGAAGGGTTTCAGATAATAAGCAATTGGTCACTGTTAGTGGTAATTTAAAAGTTAAATATAAAAACGGTGGAGAAAATTTGTTTGATATAACTAAAACCGAAGTAGCAAGACCCAGTGCGGCAGAAGAACTTGCTAAAATTGGAAAACTTCCAAAAAAAGCAAAAAAAATATTAAAGAACCCATTTAAATTTGTAAAACAGCAATTAACACCAAGAAAACTTAAAAAAAAAAAGGGTGACGAAGGTTTCATCGATTTTGATGAAGATACAAAAGAAGAAAGAAAGCCTATTAAACTTGAGCTTAGATTAGACGGTGTAAAAATTTTACATATGGATGGTAGATATGTTTCTAGATTCAAAGCCTTTTTTTATCAAGTGTTTACAAGTGGTTATAAACCATTTCATTTTTATATAACTCTGCCTGGTAGAACTCCGATTTCATTAAATATGAAAAAATTTAATACAAGAATTGATAAAGCGATTCGAAAAGCAAAAACAAGGTTAGCACAAGAATTTGATGTTACTGAAGCGCAAATTGATAAAATAATAGAAGAGCAAACAGGACAAGCCACTGAAGAAGCTTCTCAAGAAGCTATTGCAGAAGCGGTTTCTGCTGAAGTTCAGGCAGCAGTAGAACAATCTATTGGTGAAGAAATGTCTGCGGGAGTAATATCAGCAATAGAACAAGCAACAGGCGAAGCTATTGATGAAGCTCTTGAACAAGAGTTAGCTGCAGCAATTGATGCTGAGATTGCTGCTGCTGTAGCTATGGGTATCGAAGAAGCTGCTGTAGCAGCTGGGTGGCAGGCTTATTTTGATGTACTTGTTGCAGGCGGCACAGATGCGCAAGCTAGCGCCGCTGCTTATGAAGCTTGCGGTTCGGCATGTGAAAATTATTAATATTGATTGTTAATGAAAAAAATTATTTTCATATTACTCATCAGTTTTTTTTTCAACAGCACATTAAATGCAAAAGGAATTTCATACGCAAAACAGCAAGGCCTAATCGATTCTGGAGCAGTATCAATTGGAATGAGTTGCTATGGGCTAATTCAAAAACTTGGAAAAGAAAAAGATCTTAATCGGTTGCCGCTTGGGAATAGAGATGGGAAGTACGGACATTATTTTTTGATAGAGGTTGCTTCTAAAGAGGAAAATAAAATCTATTATCTATGTGAACAAAAAAGAACTCGATACGAAGATTCTGATTTAATAGATAATATCCTTAAAGATCAGAATCTTATAAAAATTTTTTATGAATCTGCTAATATGTTTAGATATGTTTTTTTGGTCACATCGGATGGTAGTGTAGAATATATTCTCAAAAGACTAACAGCATCCGATTTTAATATAACACGTGATGAATTAATAATAATTTATACCGAATCTCTAGCAGACCGAATAGAGCAATCCACTGAATTCGTAAAGATCGAGGAACCAGAGCCTACACAACCCAAGCCTGTAGAGCCTGCGAAACCTGAATTAGTCAAAAAAGATGAAGATGGACCTTTAATCAAAATTGCTAAAACAATAAAAGTTGATAGCCGAACCTACAATATTAAAGGGAAAGTAGAGGATAAAAGTGGTTTTTATTTAGTGATTGATGGAGAAGAGGTAACAGATGAATATATCGATGATGATGGAAATTTTTCGGTACCCAGATTAAGTCTAGGTCAAAAATTTGTTGAAAAAATAAAAATTGTTGCCATTGATAAATGGCTTAATAAAACTGAAAAAATTGTTACGATTAAAATTAAACGTCCTAAAGCAACAACTGCTATATCTTATGAAAAACTCGATCCTAATAAAATCAAAACAAAAGCTGATGATAATAAAATTGCAATCATAATTGGTATTGAAAAATATGAAAATTTAAAGGGCTTTGATGCTACCTTTGCCAATAGAGATGCTGGTGCTTTCAGAGAATATGCGACCAAAGCTTTAGGTGTCAAACCAGCAAATATAAAATTACTAACAGATAAGAACGCAAAAAGAAGAGACGCTCTTAAAGTTTTCAAATTATGGCTTCCGCAATTTGCAAGGGATGGAGGAAAAGATATATATATTTTCTTTGCTGGCCACGGACTTGCATCGGATGATGGAAAAGATTTGTTTATTTTGCCCTATGATGGTGATTCAATGATGTTGGAAGATACGGCCATTAGTAGAGCAGAGATCATTTCGCTGGTTGAAAAGGTTAAACCTAAATCGGTTACGATGTTCTTTGACACCTGCTATAGCGGTCAAACCAGAGATGAAAAAAGCTTGGTAGCAAGTTTAAGACCAATCCGATTAAGAGTTGGAGATCAAACTGTACCAGATAAATTTCATATTTTTTCAGCTTCTACTGCCAATCAAACTTCAGGAAGCATTGTACAAGCTAAACACGGAGTGTTTAGTTATTATTTGATGAAGGGACTTGAAGGTAAAGCAGATAAAAATAAAGACAACCGAATTACCAATGGTGAGTTAGTTGCCTTCCTAAAAACGAATGTTACAAAAGAATCCCTCGCACATAATCGCCAACAGGAACCAACTCTTTCCGGCGATCCTGATCAAGTATTGATAAAATATAGATAAAAATGAAACGATTAATCACCTATCTTTTTCTTGTTATGAGTTTATCGTTTAGTACCACAAACGGTGCTGATATTTATGGAAAAGGAGAACTTAAACTTGAACCGTGGGCTGTGGATTATTTTATACAATATTTAAAAGGAGGACATAACCAAGCGCCAGCAATGTTTGTTATCGCAAAGGATCAATCCCTTGCCCAATTTTGGTATTGTCCCGCAGGTCAGGGAAATTGCACTCCTTCGAATCCTGAAATATGGATTAAGAAATGCGAGATTAAAGCAACTAGTGAATGTTTTGTTTTTGCAAGAAGCAGAACCGTGAGATGGAAAAATGGAATTAATTTGGGCAAGGGAAAAGCCTCAAGGTTCTTAAGCAAATGGAGTGAAGCAGAAATCAAAGCAAAATTAAAAGAATTAGGATTTCTTTATTAATGAAGTAAAACAAAAAGCTACTAGGCTGGGGACATGAAGCTTTGGAAAGAGCAAAAGATCAATATGATCTTAAGATTAAAAAAGATTTAAATATTAAAGTTGAATAATGAAAAAACTTTTATGGATCTTGGTTCTGGGTTAAATGCAAAAGTGTCCCCATTGTTCAAAAGAGAATAAGATTTTTGCAAGGGTGTGTAGTTATTGTATGCAAACTATTGGTATTGAACACAAAGTGAAAGTGAGTAGTGTTGGAAATTGGGTTATAGTATTTATAGTAGTAGTTGTATGGTTTATATGGTCAAAATAACATCTACACTAACTCTATTACCCAATTAAGACAGAACGGACACACCCGTATCAAACGGGTTTGACCTATATCA
>MPLZ02052759.1_pt1 | contig 12046 bp, 9 predicted proteins | sample 1617311 | NCBI WGS metagenome assembly MPLZ02 (sample SAMN05944806, study PRJNA350692) | marine metagenome | biome: marine; feature: ODZ; material: water; isolation source: 160 m water sample filtered on 0.2 um supor filter | place: Pacific Ocean | collected 2012-04-08 | depth 160m m
GATACGAATACTATCTGGGAAATATCGGTTCAGCTGATGTCGGGTATTCTCTCCGTGTGGAGCCGGACGCCCGGTGCGATCGCCATGAACGCGGCCACCTTGTCCGAGATCAGCGAAGGCCGCTATGTCCTGGTCTTGGCGCCAGCACCAAGGCGCTGGTGGAAGGGTTCCACGGTATTCCCTTCGCGCAGCCGGCGAAACAGTTGTGGGACACGACCAAGGCGGTGCGCCAGATCTTACAGGGCGAGCGTTCCGGTATCTCCGCCGACCTTGATGCCCGGGCTCTGAAACTGGGCCAGGCGCCGGCACCGGAATTGCCGATCTATATTGCCGCCATGGGTCCGCGCGCAGTCACCGTTGCGGCGGAGGAGGCTGACGGCTGGTTCCCCTACTATGTCGCCCGCGACAGGTTCGCGGGCTGGGTGCCGGAGCTGCAGGAAAAACGGGAAAGCGCGGGGGATCTGGATGCGCCCCTGACCGTGATCGCGGGGCCTAATGTCTCGGTCAGTGCCAACGAGGCGGATGGACGGCAAACGGCGGCAAATAATCTGGCCTGGTATCTCTGTGCCATGGGCGATGTCTATGCCAAATCAGTCTCCGCGCAAGGTTATGCCGACGAGGTTGATATGGTGTTGCAGGCCAATCCCAAACCAAGCCCAAGCCATGGTGATATCCCGGCGGAGGCGCAGATCCTGCTGGATCAACTGGCCGTCTATGGCGCCCCCAACAAGGTGCGGGAGGAACTAAGGTCCTGGGATGATGCCGTTGACGTCAATGTTCTGGGCATCGCGCCGGGTATCCCCTGGCCGGATATGGAAGCCATCCTTCATGCCGGCGCGCCTGATAAGGGCTGAAAGCCGCGACATGCTCTAAACCGCCTGATCCTTGGTGGCGGCAAAGGTCAGATCGGGCCAGTCCTTGGCCAGGTCGTCCAGGTGCCAGGCATTTCGGGCCAGGAGGACCAGATCACCCTCGTGATCGTCGGCGACCGCGGCGCGTTCCTTGTCGGCGAAACGTTTCAGGGTCGCTTCATCATCACAGAAGACCCAGCGTGCGGTGTACAGGCTAGATGCCTCAAAATGCACCGGCAATTCATACTCGGCGGCGATGCGGTCCGCCAGGACATCGAATTGCAGGGCGCCGACCACGCCGACGTACCAATTCGCCCCAAGACGCGGCTTGAAGACGCTGGCCGCGCCTTCCTCGGCCAATTGTTGCAGGGCTCGGCCCAGATGCTTGGCTTTCATAGGATCATCCGGGGCGACACGCTGGATCATCTCGGGCGCGAACGAAGGAATACCGGTGAACGTCAGCTCTTCGCCCTCGCTCAGGGCATCGCCGATATGCAGGTTGCCGTGGTTGGGCAGGCCGATGATATCGCCCGCGTAGGCGTCCTCCGCCGTGCCGCGGTCCTGCGCCAGGAACAGCACCGGATTGTGCATATTGATCTGCTTGCCGCTACGGATATGTTTCAGCTTCATGCCCTTGCGGAAATGGCCCGAGCAGACCCGCATGAAGGCCATGCGGTCGCGGTGTTTGGGGTCCATATTGGCCTGGATTTTGAAGACGAAGCCCGAGACTTTCTTCTCGTCCGGTTGCACGGGCCGGGAGGCAGAGGGGCGAGGGCCGGGCGACGGTGCCAGCTTGGCCAGGCCGGCAAGCAATTCCCGCACGCCGAAATTATTGATGGCGGAACCAAAATAGACCGGTGTCATGTGGCCTTCGCGATAGGATTGCGCATCAAACGCGGGGCACAGGCCCTGGGCCATCTCTACTTCTTCGCGCAGGGTATCAGCGTCCTCGCCCAGGAAGCTGTCCAGCTTGGCATCATCCAGGCCGGAGCAGACCTCGCCCTCGGAGATGACGTTCTTGTCCGCCTTGTCCATCAAGACCAGACGGTCCGAAAATAGGTCATAGCAACCCTTGAAGCGCCGGCCCATGCCGATGGGCCAGCTGGCCGGCACCACGTCCAGGGCCAGGCTCTGTTCGATCTCGTCCAGCAGATCAAACGGCTCCCGGCTTTCCCGATCCATCTTGTTGATGAAGGTGACTATGGGCACGTCGCGCAGGCGGCAAACCTCGAATAACTTGCGGGTCTGCTCCTGAATGCCGCGGGCGGCATCCAGCACCATGACCGCGCTGTCGACCGCCGTCAGTGTCCGATAGGTGTCTTCCGAGAAATCCTGATGGCCCGGTGTGTCGAGGAGATTGAAGGTGCAATCCGCGTAATCAAAGGTCATCACCGAGGTGGCGACGGAAATGCCACGTTCCCGCTCCACCTTCATCCAGTCCGAATGGGCCCGGCGCGCATCGCCCTTGGCCTTGACCGCACCGGCAAGATTGATAGCACCGCCGAACAGCAACAGCTTCTCGGTCAACGTGGTCTTGCCCGCATCGGGATGGGCGATGATGGCAAAGGTGCGGCGGTGCGCCACTTGGGCGGCGATATCATTCATGATTTAGGTCCGGGAATTTGGCTGCGTGGGCCATATAACATCAAAGCATGGCGCGGAAAAGGCGCTTCAGTTGGTTCGATGGCAGCTTGGTGACGCGGCAATATCTGCTATATGTCCCCAATAGCGTTAGTTAGGGAGTTTCGAACCGTGGATTTGGCGAAACAGCATATCGATATTGGCCTCTACACCAACCAGCGTGAGGAGCAAATGGCGTTCTGGCAGGGCGAGATCGGCCTGGAGTTCGACCATGTGGGCAAGCTGGGCGGTGGCGTGCATCAATTGCGCCATCACATGAATGGCTCGATCCTGAAGATCAATCATTCACGCAATCCGTTGCCTGACCTGGCGCCGTCTGGCTATCGCCGATTGCTGATCGCCAAACCGGATCTGACCGGGGTGCGAAGCCTGCGCGACCCCGATGGCAACGCCGTGGATTTGGTGCCCATGGGCCATAAAGGCGTGGTTGGCATCGGGATCGAGATCTCGGTCAGCAATCTGGCCGCCGCCAAGGCATACTGGGTCGATGCCCTGCAATTCCGGACCGGCGACAATGATGCGGTGGTCGCTGGCAATACGGTGTTGTTCCTGAAACAGGATGATAGTGTGACGCCAACACCGGATGACAAGAACGCGCCGGGCTATCGCTATACCACCGTGCAGATCCAAAAATGCGATGCGGAGCACGCGGGTATTCTGGCGCGTGGTGGCCGAGAAGGCGGCCCACCCCGCACCATTGGGACCACGACGCGGTATTCGTTCGTGCGCGACCCGGATGGCAACTGGCTGGAGGTCTCGCAGCGGGCCCAGCTGACAGGTACCCTCGAGCAGTAGGGAACAATGGAATTGGAGATTAAGATGAGTGGACAAAGCTGGGACGTATACCTTTCGGGCGAAATTCACAGCGATTGGCGGGAGCGGATTATAGAAGGCGCGGCCAAGGCGGAGCTGGATATAGATTTCAGCTCTCCGGTGACCGATCATGCGTCTTCGGACGATTGCGGTGTCGCCATTCTGGGCGGCGAGGAACAGGCCTTTTGGCATGATCACAAGGGCGCCAGGATGAACGCCATCCGCACCCGTACTCTGATCGAGCGGGCAGATATCGTGGTCGTGCGTTTCGGTGACAAGTACAAACAATGGAACGCCGCTTTTGATGCCGGCTATGCCGCGGCACTTGGCACCTCGATCGTCACCCTGCATGACCCGGCCTTGCGCCATTCCCTCAAGGAAGTAGACGGCGCGGCCCTGGCCACGGCGGAGACCCCCGAACAGGTAGTGCAGATCCTGGCCTATGTCATTGATGGCCGCCTGGCCGTCTCCGCCTGAAGTGGCGGCAAAGGAGCAAAATTCGGAAGGCCGCCGGCGCATCACGCGGCGGGAGGTGGAGGCCTCGTTCAATAACCAGGTCCGCAACATGGCCATCGTGCGCCATATTGGCCGGCCCATCGGCAACCGTTTGACGCCTTACTTCTACAATCGCGGCTGGACCGCGAACCAGATGACAACCCTGCGCCTGGGCCTGGCGGTGTTGGCGATGATCTTGTTGGTCGGCGCGCCGTCTAGCATGGCTTGGCTGGTGGCGGTATTGTATTACCTCTGTTTCATCGGCGACTGCCTGGATGGCAACCTGGCGCGGTTGAACGATGGCGCCTCCTATTGGGGTAAGTTTTACGATGGCGTCGCGGACCGCTTCTATTACACCGCCGCGCCGTTGGCCGCGGGCATTGGATTGTGGCGCGATAGCGGCATGGACTGGCCCCTAATCGCGGGCGCCGCCGCCACGGTGATTTTTACCTACAGCGACCTGATCTCCAACCGCCTGCAGTATTTCAAGCTGTGGATGGAGAGGCAGAGCGGCCCGGCCAGCTACCATACCGGCAAGTTTTTGAGCCGCCTGGAAAGCCTCAATAACCGGGTCATTACCAATGGCTTTTTCGTCGCGCCGCTGTTGCTGCTACTGCCTGGTGTCGGGATAGGCTGGTATTTTTGGAGCACTCTGTTGCTGCAAGGCGTCCTAGGCGGTCTTGGCCTATTGTCGTTGCTATATCTGTCATATCGTAGTCTCGCCCGAACACGTAAAAGCAAGCACGCAAGGGGCGTTGACCCCGGCCAGGCGGGAAGTCCCGGTCTGGAGTAGCTGTAAAAAGGATTTCCCACATGCATCCCGCCAATCCTCAATCCAATCTGTGGACCCATACGGCCGCGCCGGCACCTGAATGCCCGGCCTTGCAGGGCGAGCGCACGGTGGATGTAGTCGTGGTCGGCGCCGGCTTTACCGGAATATCCGCCGCCCTGCACCTCGCCGAGGGCGGTGCCGATGTGGTCCTGGTGGAGGCCGAACAGCCGGGCTTTGGCGCTTCAGGCCGCAACAATGGCCAGGTCATTCCAGCCTACTCCAAGCACAATCCCAACGATGCCGTCGCGGAACTGGGGCCTGAGCGGGGCGAGCGTCTGAACGAGATGGTCGGCGGTAGCGCCGATCTGGTATTTGACCTGATCCGCAAACACGCAATCGACTGCGATGCCTCGCAAGAGGGTTGGCTGCAACCGGCCCACCGCGCCTCGCGCATGAAAGGTGTTCAAATCAAGCACGACCAATGGGCCGCGCGCGGCGCGCCGGTGGAGGTGTACGATGCCCAACGGGCGGCGCAGCTGACCGGCAGCCCTATTTATCACGGCGGCTGGATACACCGTTCCGGCGGCCATATCCAGCCCTTGAGCTATTCCCGTGGCTTAGCCCGCGCCGCGGTCGCGGCGGGCGCGGCGGTGCATGGCGACAGCCCGGTGCAAGCACTGGACCGGGATGGCGGTCAGTGGCGGGTCAAACTGCCCAACGGCATGGTCCGCGCGGACAAGGTTATCCTGGCGACGAATGGCTATACCGGCGATCTGTTTCCGGGCTTGCGCCAGACCATCGTGCCCTTGCGCTCTTCCCACCTAGCGACAGCGCCTTTGAGCGACAATGTGGCCAAGACCGTCTTGCCCAACAACCACGGCCTCTCGGACACGCGCCAGGCGCTGTGGGCTTTCCGCAAGGACCGCTTTGGCCGCATTATCACCACATCGGCGCCGGTCTTCACGGCGGGTGCAAGGAGCCGCATGAGTGCCTCTACCATTGCACGCCTGAACATCGCCTTTCCACAGATCGAAGAGCCGCAAATCGAGTATTTTTGGGAAGGCATCATCGCCATGACGCCCGAACGCCTGCCCCGCTATCACGAACTAGCTGGCGGCGTGATCGCCGCCCTGGGTTACAGTGGTCGGGGTATCGCACTGGGTACGGCGATGGGTCGGATGCTGGCGCAACGCACTCTGGGTACACCGGCCAGTGAGCTGGCTCTGCCGGCTGTACCGCTAAAACCCCTGCCCATGCACGATCTTGTGGTGCCCTTGGCTCGGAGCCTAAGCTGGTATTACCGTTGGCGCGATACCAGAGACTAGAGTGTGTCTCGGTCGGCGAGCTTGAGCGTAGAAATGATGTCAATGGATGCCCCAAGCTTTCCGGCTGCCCTGGTCCATAGCCAGCCTCCAAGCTCGAAGCTGGACCATTTCAAGTCCGCAGCGTGGCTTCCCATGACGGTGCGTTATCCGGTCGGTTTGGCCCTGATCTTGGGCCGATTTCGCTAGGCGCTGAGTACGCTCTGCAGTTTCATGGCGATACCCATGTCGCCTTCGATCTTCAGCTTGCCGGTCATGAAGGCCGTAGTGCCGTCCAACTCGCCCTGGGTCATAGCGATGAAGTCATCCAGGCTGATCTTCAATGTGGTGTCGGCTTCGCCGTCTTCATTGGTAATCACGTTGGGAACCTGGCTGGCATCGAGCAACAGAAACATGCCATCGCCGAAATCCCATTTTATGGCGGCACCCAGGCCGCAATCTTCGCCAACCCTGTCGCGCATGCCGTCGGTCAATTCTTGCAGGCTCATGGTTTTGTATCTCCCGAATTCCGAACCGTTGGTCCACTGATTTCAAGTCATCACATAGCGTCGCGTCCCGGTGAAAGCAATGGTCAAAATTAGGCCGCAATCAACCCCGCCATTCTTGACGTTGACGTTAACGTCAAGTAGCTTCCAAGGAGAGGAGTAGCCCCGTCGAAATGGCGGTTCGCGCTAATCGGATTGAGAGATATCATGCCCTATGGTACCGTGTTCCGGTCTGGATTATTACTTCGGGCTTCGATACCTATCCCGACGGTTTCGCCACGGCGACCCTGGCATTGGCAAAAATCGTCCCCCTTGCGCGCTTGGGCCGTGAGGCGGAAGTTGCCGGCGCCATTGTCTTTTTGTTTAGCCCTAGCGCGGCCTATATTTCAGGTCCCTGTATTAGGGTGATGGGGCCGCGCCAAACGCGCCGCATAACTACCCTCTGTCCGAGGGTTCGGGAAATCAGCATTTTGACGGTTTTCACCGCGAGGTCCGTCCAAAGTCGCTTGGCGATCCGGAGAAGGATTGATGCGGTTCGAACCAGCAAGGAGTATTGCCCATGTTATTTACCGAACAACATGAAGAGTTGCGCAATTCAGTGCGCCGGTTCGTGGCGGCGGAGATTAATCCTTATGTGGATGAATGGGAGGAGGCGGGCGCTTTCCCAGCCCACGAGTTATTCAAGAAGATGGGAAAACAAGGTTTCCTGGGCATCAACAAGGCCGAGGAATATGGCGGCATGGGGCTGGACTATTCCTATCTCATCGCCTTTGCCGAGGAGATAGGCACCGCCGATCACGGCTCCGTCCCCATGGCCATTGGCGTGCAGACTGACATGGTGACGCCGGCCTTGGCGCGCTTTGGTTCCAACGAGCTAAAACAGCAATTCCTCGCCCCCACCATTGCTGGCGACATGGTTGCCTGTATTGGCGTCACCGAACCCGGTGCGGGTTCGGATGTGGCGTCATTGAAGACCGCGGCGCGCAGGGATGGCGATGATTACGTCATCAACGGTTCCAAAATGTTCATCACCAACGGTGCCCAGGCGGATTGGATCTGCCTGCTGTGCAATACCTCGGAAGGGCCCATACACCGTAATAAATCCCTGATCTGCGTGCCCATGGACAGCCTCGGCGTCAAGGTGGAGCAGACCTTGAACAAGATGGGCATGCGCGCCTCGGATACGGCGCTGATCTATTTTGATGACGTGCGGGTGCCGCGACGCAATCTGATTGGCAAGGAAGGCGAAGGCTTCACCTATCAGATGATCCAGTTTCAGGAGGAACGCCTGTGGGGCGCCACGACCCTGTTGCGGCCTATGGAAAAAGCCATACAGGACACTATCGAATATACCCGCGACAGAAAGATCTTCGGTGCCTCGGTGCTGGATAATCAGGTGGTGCATTTTCGCATGGCCGAATTGCAGACCGAGATAGAGACCCTGCGTTCCTTGATCTATCGCGCGGCAGAACAATTGGTGGCGGGCGAGGATGTAACCTATTTCGCCTCCATGGCCAAGCTGAAGGGTGGCCGTCTGGTGCGTGAAGTCTCCGATGGCTGTCTGCAATATTGGGGCGGCATGGGTTATATGTGGGAAAGCAAGGTGGGGCGGCTGTTCCGTGATGGCCGGTTGCTCTCCATCGGCGGCGGCGCTGACGAAGTGATGCTGCAAATCCTCTCGAAGTACATGGGAACCCTGCCGTCCCGGCGGAACAAGTAGAATATCTTGCAAGATTGAAGGGAACTGGAAACATGGCCTTCACCAAGGTCTTGATCGCCAATCGTGGCGAAATCGCCTGCCGCATCATGGCCACGGCCCATGACATGGGCTATCGCACCGTCGCCGTCTATTCCGAGGCTGATGGCGGCGCGCCCCATGTCCAAATGGCGGATCAGGCGGTTTGTATCGGTCCCGCGCCCGTGGCCGGGTCCTATCTGAACGTCGCCGCTATTCTGGATGCCGCTGCCCGCACCGGCGCGGATGCAGTGCATCCCGGTTATGGCTTCTTGGCCGAGAATGCGGATTTCGCCCAGGCTTGCGCCGATGCCGGGTTGACCTTTATCGGGCCATCACCCAAGGCGATTGATTTAATGGGCAACAAACGCCTTGCCAAGCTGCGCATGGAGGAGGCCATCGTGCCCTGCGTACCAGGCTATAGCGGCGTGGATCAGGATGACGGTGTGCTGGTGGCGGAGGGCGAAAAAATCGGCTTTCCCCTGATGGTCAAGGCCGCCTCGGGCGGCGGCGGGCGCGGCATGCGTCTGGTCGGGGATGCTGCCGATCTGCCAGCGGCGATTTCCGGCGCCCGGTCGGAGGCCGAAAACGCCTTTGGCTCCGGCGAATTGATCCTGGAGAAAGCGGTGATCGAGCCGCGACATGTTGAAATCCAGGTCTTCGCCGATAGTCACGGCAACTGCGTGCATCTGGGCGAGCGGGATTGTTCGATCCAGCGCCGCCATCAAAAGGTGGTCGAGGAAGCACCATCGCCCGCCGTGGATAAAGGCTTGCGCTCGGCCATGGGCGCGGCGGCGGTCGCAGCGGCCCAGGCCATTGATTACCAAGGCGCCGGCACCGTGGAATTTCTGCTTGGTGCCGATGGCAGCTTCTATTTTCTGGAGATGAACACTCGCCTGCAGGTGGAGCACCCGGTGACCGAGATGATCACCGGCCTGGATCTGGTGGCCTGGCAATTGGACGTGGCCGCCGGTGCCGCATTACCCCTGGCGCAGGAGCAGATTGAGTTTTCGGGTCATGCCATCGAGGTGCGGCTGTATGCTGAGGATCCCTACGCTGACTTTCTGCCGCAAACCGGCACGGTCGTGGCCTGGCGGCCTTCGCCAGATGTCCGCGTGGACACGGGCATTGTCGAGGGTCAGGAAATTTCGCCCTTTTATGATCCCATGGTCGCCAAGGTCATTGCCCACGGCCGCGACCGGGAGGAAGCCCGCCGCCGTCTGTTGCGGGGCCTGGAGGATACGGCCCTGCTGGGCCTGTCGAACAATCGCAGCTTTCTAATGGATGTCCTGGGCCACGAGGGTTTTGCCGACGGCAGTGCCACCACGGCCTTCATCGGGCAGCATTTCGCCGATCTGCAACGTCCAAGGCCCAATGCCGTGACCCGTGCCCTGGCGGCTGTTTTGTTGTATCGCCATAGCGCAGGCGACCAGGCCGGCTGGCGCTCCGCAGCGCCTATCGTAATCAGCATTGATCTGCGCTTTGGCGAGGAACAATGTCTCTGCCAGGTGGCCCTGACGGCGGATGGCTACAATGTGACCCTAGGCGAGGATGAAATCGTTGAAATAGAGTTATTGAGCATGGCCCATGGCCAGGTGCGCTTTTCCAGCGGCGGCGTGGTCGATGGCGCCGCATATGCTTTCGCCGGGAATGATCTGCATCTGGACCTGGCTGGCGCGGTCAATCATTTCTATGAATTCACCCCTGAACTGGCGGCAGCCAAGGGACGGGAAGGCGATGGCCGCCTGATCGCGCCCATGGCCGGACGTATTGTCGCCGTCCGCGCTGCCGTCGGTGAGGCTGTTATGAAAGGCCAAATTCTAGTCATTCTCGAAGCCATGAAGATGGAGCACGAGATCAAGGCGCCTGCGGACGGCATGGTCGAGGAAGTCGGCGTGGCCGAAGGCGACCAGGTTGAAGCGAGACAGATGCTGGCCACGGTAGCGGCACTGGCGGTCGAAGCGGCGGAATAGGAGTAACGGTCATGAGTAACCAGAGCAATCAACGCCACAGCCTCTATTACACGGATGAGCACGAAGCATTCCGCGCCACCATGCGCCGCTTCGTGGAAAATGAAATCGAACCCAACGCGGCGGCTTGGGACGAGGCTGAGGAATTTCCCCGTGAGCTGTACAAGAAAGCCGCCGAGGTGGGGCTGCTGCAACTGGGTTATCCAGAAGAATATGGTGGCGTACCGTGCGATAGGTTCTACAACGTCATTGCTGCGGGTGAATTGACCCGGGCAGGGGCCGGCGGTGTCAGTGCCTCGTTGATGAGCCACACCATTGGGACGCCGCATTTGACGCAATTCGGATCCGATGAATTGAAGGCGCGAGTTTTGCCCCCGGTCCTGGCGGGGGAAAAGATCGCCGCCCTGGCGGTGACTGAGCCTTCGGGTGGTTCCGATGTGGCACGGCTGAAAACCACGGCCAAGCGCGATGGTGATGACTACATCGTCAATGGCCAGAAGATGTTCATCACTTCCGGTTACCGGGCGGATTTCTATACCGTGGCCGTGCGCACGGGCGGTGAGGGTCTGGGTGGTATTTCGTTGCTGATGATCGAGCGGGAACGGCCCGGTTTCGAGCGCACCAAACTGAAGAAGATGGGTTGGTGGGCCTCCGATACCGCTGCCTTGTATTTCGACGATGTGCGGGTGCCCGGGGCCAATCTGATCGGCAAGGAGAACGAAGGTTTCAAGGCGATCATGCATAACTTCAACTACGAGCGCCTGGGTATGTCGGCCAGCGCGCTCGGTTATGCCCGGACTTGTCTGGAAGAGGCCACCGCTTACGCCAAGGAGCGTCACACCTTCGGCAAGCCATTGATCGAGAACCAGGTGATCCGCCACAAGCTGGTGGACATGGCCATGCGGATCAATACCGGCCAGGCCTATCTTGAAGATCTGACCTGGCGAGATATGCAAGGCGACCGGGTGGTCGCTGATGTTTGCATGTTGAAGGTAAACACCACATCGACCATGGAATTCTGCGCCAACGAGGCCATGCAGATTCTTGGCGGCGCCGGCTATATGCGCGGCGGCAAGGTGGAGCGGATCTACCGCGAGACCAAGGTCATGGCAATCGGTGGCGGCTCTGCCGAAATCATGAAGGATCTGGCCGGCCGGCAACTGGGCTTCTAGCCGCTGCGAGGCTTGACCAATCTGCCCGAGCGGGGCAAGCAGGGGCATGACAAATGATACACCAAAGACGATCCGCCTGAATGATTACCGAGCCCCGGCCTTTTTGATTGAAAACGTCGCCTTGGAGTTCGATCTGGACCCTGATCGAACCCAGGCCCTTGCTCGGATGGCCTTGCGCCGCAATCCTGTGCATGGCGATGGGCGCGCGCCGCTCTCGCTGCTGGGCGAGGATCTGGAGCTGATTTCATTGGCTCTGGACGGGCGCGCTCTGGGGCCGGGTGATTATACCGCGGATGCGGGTGGGATCAGCCTGGCGGGGGCGCCGGATGCCTGTGAATTGGAAGTTATTACCCGGATCGCACCTGCCGCGAATACCAAGCTGGAAGGGTTGTATCAATCGAGCGGCATTTTCTGCACCCAATGCGAGGCGGAAGGCTTTCGCCGCATCACCTACTTTCCCGACCGCCCCGACGTCATGACCACTTATCGGGTGACTATCCGAGCCGATAAAACCGCCTGCCCGGTGCTGCTGTCCAACGGCAACCTGGTCGATGCGGGTGCGCTGGCGGATGGCCGCCATTTCGCCGTCTGGGACGATCCATTTCCCAAGCCATCGTATCTGTTTGCCCTGGTGGCCGGTGATCTGCGCTGGCTGGAAGACAGTTTCATCACCCAGTCAGGACGAGATGTCACCCTGCGCATATATACCGACCCCGGCAATGAGGACCATTGTGGCTACGCCATGGAGGCGCTGCAACGCTCCATGCGCTGGGACGAGGAGAAATATGGC
>MPLZ02108557.1_pt1 | contig 12042 bp, 7 predicted proteins | sample 1617311 | NCBI WGS metagenome assembly MPLZ02 (sample SAMN05944806, study PRJNA350692) | marine metagenome | biome: marine; feature: ODZ; material: water; isolation source: 160 m water sample filtered on 0.2 um supor filter | place: Pacific Ocean | collected 2012-04-08 | depth 160m m
ACGGCGGATCCAACTCACACCTTTCCCCGTCTAACGTGGCTCCAGCCAATAATGTTTTTAAATATATAGGGTTAAAAAGTAGTCCATTGTACCTCCAAAGTATATATGTATCAAAACAACCGGATAACCCCCTGGTTCTCCGTCCTGCACCGCGTCTCATACCTCACAGATGCCAAGGCAAAGGACATCGCAGTTGAACTTGGGATATCCCATCCCCATGCCGGGGTGGCCCTCAACAGATTGAAGAGATGGGGCTTCGTCAGGCGGCGGAAGGACCCCGGGAATACGGGCGGAAGACCGGCCTTTGTCTATCGGGTGACCTACAAGGGAGAATGTTTCATGGACTGGGCTGACAAATATTGGGGTCTGTGTTGGTACGATTTCTCTGCAGAAGAGATCGCCCAACTTCGAACCAGGAACCCGGACATGGATGATCGCGAATATCGCTCCAGACTTCGCAACCCTCAGTATGATGCCAAGAGCTGGATGGAATATTACAGATATATCATGAACCGGCACAAGTACGGCTGACCTGCGCTCCTGGAAAATCGATGCGCGGGACTGGCAATTACTGTATGGTAAATGATAATCTCATCGTGATTTTGAACTATGTCGACAGAAAACAATTTCGGTTCGATTATGCTATTTCGGATCGCTCTTTGACGCTCGATTCGAGCAGTACCTTGACCAGGTTCGGGGTGCATCCCTAAAAGGCTGAGGATACACCAGTGTTGTTCGTAGAGAAATAGGTCTCAAATAATTATTTTTTCTTGGAATCGACAACGATACTATGCTTTGTTTCTTTCAGATCTTCCTCATCCAATTCAGAATCAGTTATCACTGAGGACTCGACATTGATATTGTCTTTACTGAATTCTAAAGTTGATTTACTGATGACCGAATGCTGAATATTGATAATCTGGGTGACCTGTGTTGGACGTGCGGCCTGGATCCTGGACAATACTCTAGCAGCTATCGGTAGATCAGAATTAAGAGAGGAGACCTCTCTCATCATCTCGATATCAACACCCAATTTTTCCAAATCGGACAATGTGTAGTTATAGGTCAGGGTATCAACCATTGAGAGAAATGCATCCTTTTCACGAATGATATTCTTGTTGTATCTTGAAACTGCTGTTTCCCAGGCACCTGTAACTGCCTGTTTCTTGTAAACATCCTCATATTTCTTATCAGCGAATTTGAGCTTGATAGTCTGTATATCTGCCCTCAGGGGATTATTTCTACCTGTTCCCTGAAGAACATCAGCCCAACTATCATGTGGGAAACCAATGGTGGTCCCCTCTCCAGACAAGTAAACTATCATCTGATTGAATGTATTATGATTCTGCTTATCATCAAACATCTCCTCAAATTCAGACTCAATTTCATCTGCAAACGAACGATAAAGCATCTCGTTGCAACGTCTGTCCCGCATGTAGTCAGATAGGAAAATCATACAAGCTAAAGAATGCAAGCCTCCAGGTTTGTAATTGGGACCATCCTTGAGCAATCTCTGTAATATCAAAGCAACATAATTCTCCATTCCCTTCCTTGAATTATCCTTGACAAAATTCTTGGTCAAAACCGATATACCATTGTACTGCATTTCCTTGATCATCAACCACACAAAAATCGGACTTCCTTGTGCATAATTGGTCAATTCTTCTATTGATGCCGGATTATGTTTTATGTTTGAAAAATCAAACATACGTTCGCATAATCGTGATACATTCGCATCTGAGAAGAGAGGTACAGTCAATCGGTTGAATTTTTTCTGGAATTCTTCGGGCAACTTATCCCAATCTGCCTCACGGGCAGTAACAACCAATCCCTTGGTATCGTTTTCAATGATGCCTTGAACAATTTCTATATTCTCTGGAATATCATCATAGAACAATCTCATCCCAAATTCAAGATGGGCATCCGTCATTTCAGTGGTTGTTAGAATACCTGTCGGGACTTTGTCCATGAAAGAATCAAAGATCTCGAATAATAGTGTGGTCTTACCAACTCCTGGTTCTCCAATAATCACATAATTATCCTCTGGTTTGCTACCAAGAACTTTAAGGATGTGTGACGCTCGTTCATCATCCAGATACACATTCTTTCTCAGATTGGGAGGAAGTCCCCATTCACTCAGGACCACTGTAGGATCGATTGGAATCTCGAAATAGGAAGAAACCGAGATATCCTTAAAATTATTATGAAGATTATCCAGTTCCTCTAAATTATCTGGCCATTTAGAATAACATTTCCACCGACTGGTAAATAGATCGAGAAATGTCTCACCGTCGGGTGCCAGATCTGAAGGTTTGGCCCAGTCCTGGACCGAATCCCGATATTCTAAATCCCTTGCTGTCTTGACATCAGACTTTTTGGGTGGTTCGTGCTCTCTTCCCGTGACAAGGGCTGCCTTCTTGGAGTCGGCCAGTGCCTTAGCCTTCTGGATCTTTTCTAATATTTGCTCGTAAGACATTATTCACCGTCCTTGTTCTTCTTGAAAAAATCGAAGAGATTAGATGAGAAATCCTTGTTGGTGTCACCCTCTACCTGGGAATTCAGCATGGATTCAATCTCCGCTATCTCGGCCTCAAGTTCAGGAGATGAAACACCGGCTGCCTGTAATTCATCAACCACTCCCTGTAATTCATCCAATTGTCTCATCGAACCCAATGCCTGGTCTGTCATTTCGTTATAATTATCCAGGATCTGCATCGCATTGGCCCTGTCATTAGAAAAGAATCCTAGGCCATCCATGTTTTCGAGATCCTCTAAAGCCGAATTCAGCTCTGAATCAGTGATCCCTGCATCTACCAGACCCTGAAGTCCACTGATTAGTTTGGGAATGGATTGGCGTGCGCTCATCGCAGCATAACCTCCTGCCAAGAGTCCTAATATGGAAATTATGGCACCATAAGCTAGAGGATTGCCAGAGAATGGGAGTGTCAATCCTCCATCTTCTGGGGTGGTATTCTGTTTGTCAGGTGATGTTGTATCCTCAAAGGGATTCTCGCTGTAATAATCAGCTGCAGTGAGGGTACATAAGGCACAATATGGATAATTTCCATCTACACCAAATGTCCAGGTGTAAAATATTTTACCGTCGGAATCGAACCGGTATATCTGCCCACCAACAATAGAAGTATAATCCTCACTGAAAATCATTTGGTAATCCCAGGATGCTGCACCACCATATGTACCACCTTCTAATGTAAAATCTATTTTTCCTGTGAAAATTCGATTCTCATAATCAAATGTCGTTTCCGTAAATAATTTTTTGGAAGGAAGAGGTAGTCCATTATCGAGTTTAATGCCTGATAGATCCGTTGTTTCCCAACTTATGTAAGCGTTATCTTCCGAAACAAAATGGTAAGAACCTTTACCTACCTCGAGCAACATATATTCATCTACTACTGGACCCGAGATCGATGGACTCTGAACATAGATATTATCCATGAAACTATCAAAAGAACATTCTTCTTCCTGTTCTTCAATTACCAGATCCAGATAAACATAATCTGACCAAGCTCCATCATCATCCATCACACGGATACTTATGTTGTGATGGCCGACCGAAAGATCATCGGAATCAAAGCCACTGCTTGTGCTGAGAATCCCATTTATATCTGAAGACCATTCAAATGCAGTCACATTTCCGTCGGAATCACTATAATTAGCCCAGAAATAAACGCGGCGCTTCGAATCGGTTAGATTGTGACTAATAAATATGTCTGAAACGGTCGGCGGACTGTTAGGAACCCTTTCGAAGAGATAGATCTTGTTATCGTGGGAGCCTACAACAATGTACTCGCCATCTGCAGAGATAGCGACCTCCATATCATCTGGCATTCCGTCCCTACCTCCGGTTTCGTAGCTCCAGAGCGGTATGCTGCTATCTTTGTTGAATAGGTAGCTCTTGTTATCTTGGGAGCCTGCAACAATGTACTCGCCGTTCGCTGAGATGGCGACTGACCTCACATTATCCCCTGTAGCGTAGCTCCAGAGTGGGAAGTTGTTGTCTCTGCCAAAGAGGTAGACATTGTTGTTGGAGGAGCCTGCAACAATATACTCACCATCCACAGAGATGGCGACAAAATGTGTAGCCTCCCCAGTTACATACCTCCAGAGCGGAGTGTCAATGTCCTTGTCAAACAGATAGACCTTGTTATCTTCAGTGTCCATATCTGAAGAACCAGCAGTGATATATTCTCCATCTGCTGAAATGGCGACTCCAGTCACAGCTGAACTTCCGGTTCCATAGCTCCAGAGCGGCGTGCTGCTGTCCTTGTCGAATAAGTAAACATAACCATCTCTAGCACCAGCTGCAATGTATTCTCCATCTGCTGAAATTGCGACCGAATACACATAACCCTGGTATGGATCAACCCCAAGAGTGTAGCTCCAGAGTGGGGTGCTGTTATTCATATTGAAGAGGTAGACCTTGTTATCAGTGTAGGTGCCTACAACAATGTACTCGCCATCTGCAGAGATGGCGGCCGACATCACATAACTCCCAGTAGTGTAACTCCAGAGAGGCGTACTGCTGTCCTTATCGAACAGGTAGAGAAGACCAAATTCCTCACTACTATAGGTGCCAACGGTGATATACTCACCATCTGCTGAGATGGAAACCGATACCACAGTATCTCCAGTAGTATAACTCCAGAGTGGTGTATTGTTATCCTTGTCGAATAGATAGACATAACCATTCCTATAACCAGCTGCAATGTATTCTCCATCTGCTGAAACTGCAATGGACATGACATCATCACCAGCCTCGTAGCTCCACTCCGGATCTATCCCCTCAGCCCCCCCGGAAACAAAAATCAGTGCCACTCCCAACAGCAACTGACAGGCGACTGACAATTTGATAGAGCTGATGCTCACAGAAACTTGTCAACTCTGGTTCTTACTAATCACTTTTGTTTCCCTATAGGAAACAATGCTGGTTAGGCATAAATCGGATATAGCGTTAAGAAATGCAGCGCTGACAAACAAATAGACTTTGCCCATGGACTTGTGTGTCTAACTTATAAGTATGGAGGGCATTTGGTCATCAGGAATGGACAAAGACACCAATTCAGCCAAGAAGGACATCTCCGATGATCAGAGAATTGTAGAAGCTGCTCTTTTCTCTGCTGGAGAAGCATTGGATACGAATGAGGTTGCCGAGGCCACAGGCCTTTCCTACAGCAGGACCTCAGAAGCTTTGGAGGATCTAGTGGAGGCATCCAAAACACGGGAAGGAGCATTAGAAGTTGTTAAGCAGGAAGACAAATACACTCTACGACCCAAGAGTAAGAGATCGATCGGGGGCGGATTAGTAGCAGCCGGTAAGTACATGGTTACAGGAGCAGGCAAAGCCGGTGGAGGAGAGTCTGGCACACCATCTTCTGGCGTAGAAGAATCCAGCGCCCTACTTCCCGGTGGAGGAGAGTCCATCGCATCTTCTGGGGGAGGACCCAGTACACTTCCTGGAGGAGGAGAGCCCGACACACTTCCTGGAGGAGGAGCGAGAGGAGGGGGATCCACGAACGGTAATGCAAATACAAAGTCTATAACCAGTGGAGGTAAGACGACTGGACTTAGAACCACATTGGGCCTGATGAAGTCGGCTTTCACGTTGGCCTTAATTGTGATTGTGATTGCTGCTGGTGCGGATGTGTACAAAATGTATAATGGTGGCATAACCATAAACCTGGAAGACCATATTACCAATGCGAACTTCTGGTTAACTCCTGATGAGGAGTCCATTGTAGGCGAGATCAGTTTCGATATTCCGAAAATGGGTTATTTCGAGAAGAGTATTGATGTTCTGATTCACCTCAAGATTTTGGAATCGGATCCAACTACAGAGGATGATTTCAATTTTGATTACACTTTGGGAAGCGGTAATCAGACCTACGAAGAATTCGAATTGAATAATTTGGACCCGGTTACCAGAGACAAGATCGATAAGGAAGAACCTTTGGATATAGAATATACAATCACTATCACCATCGTTTATCTGGGGGTTGAACTGGGACCTACAACCTCCGAGATAGGGACCAAGATAACAACTGTCCAAACGAATTAGTCATACAAAATGCAGTTTTAAGCCACATCCTCAATTATGCCACTTCTGATCGGTCCTTGACGGTCGATTCGAGCAGGACCTTGACCAGGTGCGTGGCACATCCTTCAAAAGCAGAGATATCACCATCCCAACCATCTAGCTTACTTAAATACTTATCTTCTATTAATGACAATTGCTTTTTTAGGCCCTGCCGAAGGTTGTCTGAAGGCTCTCCATAGTTCATTGATACCATATAGCAATGATCTGCTTTTTCAATTACAATCGAGTTTGCTCCAAACTCCAGATTCCCAATATTTCCGGTCACTCCCAGGGAATCCGCGACGAAGTCATTGACCGCCATCAGCATGCTGGTCAGGATCTCCGCGTCGGTCTTCTGATCCTCGGAGAAAACGTGACCCAATAATCTTCCGTCATTATAGACCAGATAGACCACTTCCACTACGAATTTGGTGTTACTCTTCTTGGCAGCCGCCGAGATCTTCATCTTTTCCAGCTTCAGTTCGTGTTCCTGCTGCTGTTTATCGATCTCCAGACTCTGCTTCAGCAATTTGTCCTTGAGATCGACCAGTCCCGCCAGTTCACTATGTTTTGCCTCGGTCTCCATTTTCTTTAACTCGGCCTCCAGCTTGGCATTCGCCAAAGTCTGGGCATTCTGTTCTTCCACCGTCAAGGGTTTTTTGGGCACGGAATCATCACTTTCCATCTTGTTTGCCACCGCTACAGGACTTCCGGATTCATCCACATTCTCGAATAACCAGTTCTCGATCCCACCATTGAGGTGGCTAATCGGGATACCCTCTGATTCCATCCAGGCCCTTGCAGAATTGGAACGGATCCCCAGATGGCAATAGAGGACCACATTACCGTGTCGGGGAATACTGCCCACCCGTTCGGCAAAGACATCCATCGGAATGTGCATATCCTCGGCCTCTATCTTGACCTTGGCTCTCTTCTCTGCACCTCTGACATCTATCAACAAGGGAGGATCATCGGATTCCAGTCTCTCCTTCAGTTCAGAGGCTGTCATGTGGTCTGGCAGGGTCTTCGCCAATTCCCCTGGTTTACCAGCCTCCACGGTGGGAACCTCTACCTGCCGAACTGTTCCTTTACGCCCATCCAGGAAGAAGAATGATGATTTATCGATCTTATCGAGTGCCAATTGGACTGCCAGCAACGCCTGATGCATACCGACCCAGCCTACAAAGGCACTCAGAACCCCGGTCTCGGAGCAATCAGCTACCGATTCGGGAGCAGGTGGTTTGGGATACATCGCTCGATAATAGCCACTACCAGGGAGAAAAATTCCGACATGCCCCTCAAAGGCTCTTACACCACCATGAATCAATGGTTTACCTATCGATTGACAGATGTCGGACATTACATATCTTGATTCCACATTATCGGTACAATCGATGACAAAATCGTTCGAACTGACATAGGTAAGGGCATTCTCCTCGGTCAATTTCTCAGGGATCACATTGATGACCGCATTCGGATTGAGGTGACTCAAGGTATGCTTGGCCGCATTGACCTTGTATTCACCAATATCATCCTCGGTATAGATCGGCTGTCGCGACAGATTGGATAATTCGACCTTGTCCGAGTCCATGATGGTCAAGTAACCGATCCCGGAACTGATCAGATACTGGGCAACAGGACATCCAAGGCCACCCATACCCACTATCAGGATACCTGTATCCTTCAGTTCTTCCTGTCCCTCCAGACCTACTTCCGGCAGGGTTATCTGGCGTGAATAGAGCTCCTTATCCTTGTCGTTCAGCACAATTATCCATAATCGAGTGAATAAGTAATTAACCTATTTGGATTTTGTATCGGGTCGAAACGCCGATTGAAACCAGAAGAATCAACATCAATGGATAATTCAGCAATACCCTTTCGTAAAGGAATGCTCCAAAGGTCCAACTGTCTATCTCTCCGCAACTATGGCCATCATAATGCTCGAATGGTGAATCAAAGCAGTGGGTACCCTCACGGAAGGCCCAGCCATAATTTCCTCCTGACACGATAATGTCGATCTCCTCCCATTTGTCCTGGCCCACATCAGCAGCCCACAGGTCACCAATCTCCCGGTCAAAACTAAACATCCAAGGATTTCTCAGACCATATGCAAAGATCTCCTCACGATATCCTTTGTCATTTCCGACAAAAGGGTTGTCGGAAGGAATAGCATACTCCTCACCATTGACATCCAGACGAAGAATAGACCCTTTCAGAGTCTCAAGATTCTGGGCATGGTCGAACGCATCATTGTATTTTCCACCGTCACCCAGACCGAAATAGAGGTACCCATCCGGTCCGAACTCGATATGTCCCCCATTGTGATTAACGTAAGGTTGTTCTATCTCCAATAACACTTTTTCATTATCTGAACCTTCAGTGAATTTGGAAAGTCGTAGAGTTCCATCATCGTAGGTCGTATATGTCACAAAGAAAATTCCATTATTCTCGAAATCAGGATGGAAAGCCAGACCCAGAAGACCCTGTTCCCAATCGGTTGACTCCACTCTTTCTGATATATCCAAGAATATCTCTGTCTGATTGAAATCTCCTATGGCATGAATGCGACCTGTCTGCTCGATCCCGAAGAGACGTTCTGATGAGTCCCCTGCATTGTACAACCCTATCAGGAAAGGAATCGAGATATCTGGTTTGAAGGATTCCACCACTATTCCCGAATCTGTCTGGTTGAAGGTGAAAATCCTCCCTGTATTACGGTCCGTGAAGAACAGTTCACCATCCTCAGATTCACCAAAAGAGGATACGGAAATCCTAGGATTGCCGGTCAAGGAAGTGTCGGCTTTGCTGTCATAGAGCAACTTATTCACAGGATTATCATCAACTATCTCGAGGGACCACAACTTACCCATGATGAAATCCCCATAGACATATTTTCCATACAGTTCCGGAACATTCTGGCCACGATAAACGAACCCTCCCGTGACTGAGCCATAACCACTCTCAGAGTCATGTTCATAGTCCCAGACCGGTTCCACTAAGTCCATTTCAGACCCTTCATCTTCTCCCGAAAGATTGTCGTATATTCCATAGAGTAAAACTGATATCAAAAGAAAAACAGTGACCGGGATTGCAGCATTGATTTCACGGCCACCACTCACGATTTCCTCTAATCAATGATATATTTAAGTTAGACTCAATCCCAGAATCTACGGGTCCTAGCGTAAGTTATCTCAGCCTCGATTATTGACTTTACCAAATCCGAATCATCACTCTGTTGCTTTCTGAGGATTCTACCTGCAGTATCAGGGCCAACCCCTCTTCCAGCAATCACTAGGGCCGCCCTTGCACCATGGGATTTGGCCAAGGAGGCCGACTTGAGCAATTTCTTATTGCTGACCTCACGGTCCATCTCCATAGGATGCAGTATCGCGACCATCCGGCTGCTACATTTCGGACACACCAGTTCATTTTTGGTGATTCCCTTGACCTTCCTCTTTCTGGAATTATCACAGGACAGGCATTTTAGTGAAAGATCGGTCCGCAGAAGTCTTCTTCGAACCGCGGTCACGACCGAACTATCGGACTTGGGTGGTTTTAGATAATCTCGATAGGGATCCAGACCGGCATATCCATGAGGTGTCTTGGGGGACAGGACCACCGAGACCTGTCCTGAATTAATCTTCTCGATGAATTCCTCCATTCCTTCCTCATCCAGTTGATGGAACAGGAACCGTTCAATTGCTTCCGTGTAAAGAGGCGTATCCGAATAGGCTTCGATCAGTCTGCGCATACCGAAGCGACTGACATCAGCCTCCGGACCTATCGCTCCCATCTTCCGGGCCGCATGCAGTAACTGGGATTTCAGGGCCGGGCTGTCCCGCATCGAGAATCTGAGCAGACCGGCAATACCTCTCTCAAAACCTTTCATTATGGCCAGCATATCCTTGACCGTCGTCCTTGTTGGTGCATCCAGGATGATACGATATGGATCGAACTGGTATCCTACCTTGTATCCACTTTTGGCCGAAAGCATGGCTGTGATTATCATGCCTATCGTCCGGTTCAGTCGACTTCCACCGGGATAATTTACTATGAACAGGCGCTCGTGCTGCTCAATCGACAGACAATTGGGAGAAGGCATCACTCCCGCATCCAGAATACTGGTGTGGTAATCGTCCAGAACAACTCTGGCCTCATCGGTTATGGGCAGATTATCCCAGTTCCCTTCACTGAGCCTTTCTGAGGCCTCCAGAGCCACAGAATAAGGAACGGGGATGTCCTCACCGATCCATCTGGGCAATTCACCTAGAGAACTCGAAGGAGAGACCGTGACCTGCTCATCTATCTCCACCACAGACCATACCAAACCCCGGAAGACTATCCTGTCCCCGGGGGCCAGGTCAAGGATGAAACGCTCATCCAGCCTTCCAATCATTTTCTGGGTGGTGATATCACGAACCCCGTAAGTTCGCTGATCAGGAATCAAGGACAAATTGCCATGAAAATATTTCATGGCCCGGGGTCCCTGCCTGACTGACTTGCCAATCGTCCGATTCTGGTGTACCTGGTCAAGCAATTCCAGCAGGTCATCAATGATCGTATCATTCAGTTTCCGGAAAGGATAGGCCTTCTTGATGATCTTCAGAAACTCTGATTTCTCGACATTCTTGTCACATACGGTCCACGAAATAATCTGGTTCGCAAGAACAGCCATTGGCATCTCCCGGATCCGGGATGGTTCCAGTTCTCCTGCCAGGGTACGTCTGGCAATCACGGCCGACTCGAGGACCTGGGTTGCATCTGTCGATACTATACGACCTATCGCGGTCTCCTTGATCCTGTGGCCTGAACGACCCAGACGCTGACTCATCCGCGATGGATCCCTCGGTGAATTGTACTGAATCACCAGAGCCGTGTTTCCGACATCAATACCCAACTCAAGTGAGGATGTGCAGATCAGTGTATTGACAATGCCCTGCCTATAATCTTCCTCGGCCTCGATACGAACTCCTTTACTCAAAGAACCATGATGGACGTGGATACTGGCATCTGGATCCCACATATTCCAACGTACACCCATTGCCTCTGCTGTATCCCTGGTATTTACGAATAGAAGGGTAGGTCCCATTTTCGAGGCCTTGGCTGAATAACGCAGGGCCGCGACCCGTTCCGGTTCCCAGTACAGTTCGTTGACCAATTCGTCATCCTCCGGGACCGGTTCGGGAGCATGGACCAACAGGTCCATTTTCCGTTCCAGAGCAGGAGTTATGATCTCCACTTCTCGATCTCCGACCAGAAAGGAACCAACCTCAACCGGTGTTCCTACCGTTGCACTCAGGCCTATTCTCTGGAATTCACCGGACAACAGGACCAGTCGCTCCAGGGCAATACTCAACTGTGCGCCTCTTTCACTGGAAGCCAGTTCGTGGACCTCATCTACCACTACAGCCTGAATTCCCTTGAGATTCTCACGCAATCGTTTCCCGGACAACATGATCTGCAAGGTCTCGGGAGTAGTAATCTGGATCTGGGGAGGATTCTTGGATTGTCTGGTCCTCTCGGTTGCCGACGTGTCTCCATGCCTAACCGCGACACTGATTCCCAATTCCTCACCGATGTCCTTCAAACGGCGTAGCATATCCCTATTCAGCGAACGAAGTGGAGTAATGTAGAGGACCGTTATCGGCCTAGATTCTTCCTCAAGAAGCTTGTGGAACAGAGGTACCATGGCCGCCTCTGTCTTACCTACCCCAGTAGGTGCGATCAACAGGACATTGGAACCGGAGGCTATCGTTGGCCAGGCCGCTGACTGGGCTAGGGTGGGTTCGGCAAGACCTCTATCCTCAAGGGCCTTCAATAATCTTGGATTTATCTTCATAGTCTCAAATCAATCAGATTCTCCAATTCGCCGAAATCAAGGCCTTCCAGGGTCTCGACCCGGGCCTTTGCTATATCTGCCAGATTATTCCTGAAAAGGGGTCCAAATC
>MPLZ02089433.1_pt1 | contig 12032 bp, 14 predicted proteins | sample 1617311 | NCBI WGS metagenome assembly MPLZ02 (sample SAMN05944806, study PRJNA350692) | marine metagenome | biome: marine; feature: ODZ; material: water; isolation source: 160 m water sample filtered on 0.2 um supor filter | place: Pacific Ocean | collected 2012-04-08 | depth 160m m
ATGCACGATGACTGAATTGTTGAGCGAAATCGATATTCAGTGCTATCGGCGGGATTGCTCTATCGTGCCGAAAACGAAACTACCAACCAAGACGATGGCCCAGTTACGGGCCGCGCTTGAGGAGACGATCCGGTCCAACCCTGGGATTCGACCCGAGCAACTGGTGCGCGTGCACATCGACCGCAGGAACGACCAAGGCGTGCACGGCCACAGCGCCTGGTTCGCCAGTCGCCCGTTGTGGTTGCTGCGTGGCGCGGACCGGGTGGGCAACGACTTCCAGGTTGGCCACCAGACCTGACAAGACCAGTTCCCGCCGCATGGTGATCGACCCTGGTGCTGGTTCGGGGCCACCGCTGCGTCCCAACAGGAGTTATTAATGAACAAAACCACAAGTCTGAAACAGCGGATAGGTGTCGACATTGGCTGCAAGCTGTCGGTCGAGGACGGCATCCGCTGGGCAGCCGACAACGGTGTCCGGTTCATAGACTGTGAGATCGATATCGAGCCAAATGCGTTGGAAAGTTTCGATCAAACGCGGGCTGGCTCAATACGGGAGATGTGTAATGCGCTTGATGTCCATCTTGGCCTGCACACACTCTCTGCGGTCAATATCGCTGAGTTCTCGCCCTTTGTCCGTGATGCGGTGGACGATTACCTGCGCGCCTACATCGACGCCGCGGTACGGCTCAACGCTAAGTGGGTTGTGGTGCATGCCGGCTACCATTTCACTGCCGATCGGGATCGTCGTATTGAGGTCAGCCTGGAGCGGCTGCGGCGAATCACCGATTACGCCCAAAGCAAAGGGGTAAAGATCCTGCTGGAGAACCTTAACTGGGAGCCGGAAACGGCGGAAGTCCACTACCTTGCGCACACCGTCGACGAATGCCTGCTCTATTTCAATGCTATCCAGTCTGCCGCCCTGGGCTGGGCGTTCACGATCAATCATGCGACCCTGGTGCCCGAAGGCATTGCCGGTTTCCTTAAAGCCATGCCAACCGAGCGGCTCGGTGAGGTTCGGCTTGCGGACAACAACGGAAAGTACGAGCTCCACATGTACCCCGGCGAGGGTATTATCGACTTTGATGAGATGTTCAGGCTGATCGAGGACACCGGCTACACGGGCCACTACATGAACGCTTTTGGCAGTCTCGACGATCGGCTGCGAGCACGTGAGGACCTGGTGCGATTGGCCTCGGGCGAGGCCTAATTGGAAATGCTCACTATCTGATCCTGCGGGATCGACCAACCCGGAAGACCCTATGAAAGCCGTACAGTTCGATGCATTTGGCTCGGCCCAAGCGGTCAGTTACTGCGCTGACGTAGCGGATCCTGCCCCCTGGCCGCTGGCCGCTGGCATTTTGCTGCCCGAGACGGTCTGGCATGCAATCCTCAAGACAACTCGTAATGTTAGCCTTCCCGACAAAAAGATCGGCGACCTCACTGCACCATACTTTTCGTGAACGTGTTCAGCGCCTTCTCGCCAATCATGTTTGACCTCCCGTATCGCCGCACAGAATGAGCGCCGGGCAGCCCTTTATCGGCATCGTTCAGGGTGACGCCTGTGGCATCGGCCCCGAGCTGCTGCCCAAACTGCTGCGCGGCCTTGAAGACAGCGAAAGAAACCGGACACTGGTGATCTCTGACCGGCGGGTTATGGCGGCCGGCTGCGCGGTCAGCGGGCTGACAATCTCCTGTAAGACCTTGAACGACCGGGCCGATATCGATCCGCACTGCGGCCAGGTCCAGTTACTGGACGTGCCGTGCCTGGACCCGGCCAGCATTGTTCCGGGTACGGTCTCGGCTGATGCCGGCCGCGCTGTGCTTCAAACATTTGGTCTTGCCATTGACCTTGCCGCGGCCGGCACTATCGACGGGATCTGCTTCATGCCGTTCAACAAGGCTGCCATGCATCTTGCCGGCATCGGTGTTGAAGACGAGCTGACCTTCGCAAAAAACAGGCTCGGCGTCACCAGTCGGGCCAGCGAGTTCAACGTGATTGACGGCATGTGGAATGCCAGGGTCACGTCACATGTCCCGCTGAAGGATGTAGCAGGCAGGCTGACCATTGATCTTATCGTCGAGGCTATCGCCCTGGCCGACCAGACGTTGAAGAAAGCCGGCTATGCCAGCCCCCGAATCGCCGTCGCAGCGCTCAACCCCCACGCCGGTGACGGCGGTACCATCGGCAAAGAGGAGATCGATACCATCGCACCTGCGGTTGAAAAAGCAAGATTACAGAAGATCGAGGTCCACGGGCCATTCCCGAGCGATACGCTTTATCTCAAGGTCCGTGACGGCCAGTATAACTGTGCGCTGAGCATGTATCACGACCAGGGCCAGATCGCGATCAAGCTACTGGGCTTTGACCAGGGCGTATCAGTACTCGGCGGCCTGCCGGTGCCGATCACCACGCCGGCTCACGGCACGGCTTTCGATATTGTTGGCACAAACACCGCAAATGTGCGCGCCGCACTGAACGCTTTTCGCATGGTGGCCGCCATGGCGCAGGGCCGCGCCCATCGCCATGCCTGATCTAAGAGACTCATAACCTGAACCGACAAAACCCATCAATACAGGAGACCCTATGAAAGCCGTACAGTTCGATGCCTTTGGCCCAGCGCACACGGTCAGTTACTGCGCTGAGGTGCCGGATCCTGGCCCCCCTGCCGGCGACGAGGTGATTGTCGATGTTGTGGCTTTTCCGATCAATCCGGCCGATGTTCTGACTATTGAGGGCAAATACGCGGCGCGGCCACCACTGCCCTACACGCCGGGGGCTGAAGCGATTGGCCAGATCAGTGCGGTCGGCGCTGATGTCGATGGGCTTGCCAGCGGTGAGTCGGTGATCCTGCTCGGCCGCGAGAACTGGGTTCAGAAACGCAGAGTCAAAGCTGCCGAGGTGCTGAAGATCGAGGTTCAGTCAGACCGGATTCTTCAGTACGCGATGCTCAAGGTTAACCCCGCAACCGCCGCGTTGATGCTGCGCGAGTACGTCGACCTCAAGACGGGGGACTGGGTTATCCAGGATGCCGCGAACTCGGGTGTTGGGCACTGCCTCATCCGGTTGGCCAGAAAAGCCGGCGTCAAAACCGTTAACGTGGTACGCCGCGAGTCACTGGTCGAGCCGCTCAAGGCATACGGCGCTGATGTCGTGCTGGTTGGCCTTGATGATCTCGGCGAACGGGTTAATGTGGCTACGGCTGGGGGCCATGTGCGCCTCGCCATTGATGCGGTGGCGGGAAATACCAGTTTGCGACTCGCCGAGTGCCTAGCCGATGGCGGTATGATGGTTAACTACGGGATGCTGAGTGCCGAGCCCTGTATGGTCATGCCGGATTGGGTGGTTTTTCGCCACCTCACGCTGACCGGCTTCTGGCTGTCTACACATCTTGGGCAGATGCCACGAGACCAGAAAGAACGGCTGTATCGAGAGCTTTCGGATGATGTCCAGGACGGCACCCTGAACGTCAACATTGAGGCCACTTACGATATCAGCGACATCAAGGATGCGCTCGCTCATGCGGCGCGGCAGAGCCGGGACGGAAAAATAATTGTTTTGCCCAATGGCGAGGTGTAAATGTCTGCCTCTGCATTGTTGTCGATCAAGGCGGTTAAGGACATCTTGTGAATTGAGCACCAAGGACATCGACCTTCATGAAAGGCCAAGGCCGTCTTCAAGGGGAAATAATAACCAAGGAGATGAGAGGGAATGAACTTCACGACAGACGACAACGTCACCCTTTATTACGAAGATTCGGGATCGAAGGACGCTGCGGCGGTCATCTTCGCCCATGAGTTCGCTGGCGAGGTGGGGAGTTGGGATGATCAGATCGCGGCACTGAAAGATGATTATCGCTGTGTTGCCTACGCTGCCCGAGGTTGGTTGCCCTCAGAGGTACCCGAAGACCCGGCGGCCTACAGTATCGAGCGTGCGGTCGCCGACATGATTGGTCTGATGGATCATCTGGAACTGAAAAAAGCCCATGTCGTTGGCCTGTCAATGGGGTCGAACACGACCTTGCAGAGCGCACTCTGGCATCCGGAACGTTGCCACTCGCTGACCATGTCGTCGTCGGGCTACGGTGCGATGACCGAAGGCCGGGCTGAATTTCAGAACGCCTGCCACGATATGTCGGCGCGACTGATCAACGAGGGCTGGGAGAGCATGGCGGATACTTATGGCGATGGCCCGTTCAGGAGAAATTTCAAGAGTAAGCGCCCCGAGGCCCACGCCGATTTTGTAAAACGCCTGTCGCGGCATTCCTCGTTGGGTTCAGCCCTGACACAGCGTGGCATTCAGGCCCGCCGTCCCTCGTTCGTCGAACAGGAAGCAGCGCTCAAGGCCCTGACGCTGCCGACGCTGTTGATCGTTGGCGATGATGATCATCCCGGTTTTGCCGGCACGCTCTACCTAAAACAGATGATTGCAACAGCGGGACTGTATGTTTCACCCCGCACCGGGCATCAGGTGAATTTAGAAGAGCCCGAAGTGTTCAATCATGTGCTGAGGCAGTTTCTCAGTGCCGTCGGTGATGGGTCATGGGGCGTCCACCCCGATACGGACAGGATGTTCTAGTGTGACCTTGCCCCTGCCCATCATTGACGCGCATCATCATCTGTGGAATCTCGAAACCGGAGACTACCCCTGGCTTAACGGTGACAAGCAGGTAGATTTTCGTTACGGCGACTACAGCGCAATCCGGCGCGACTATCTCTATGATGATTTTTGCGGTGATGCGGCGAACCAGAACGTCGTCAAATCCGTACATATGGAAGCAGAATGGAACCCTTCGGATCCTGTTGCCGAATCACGCTGGTTGACGGGGTACGCGCAAGCCCATGATCTGCCCAGCGCTATCGTCGCCCAGGCCTGGCTTGACCGCGAGGATATCGCCGATGTCCTGGCGGCGCACGCCGCGTTGGATCTGGTGCGGGGGATTCGGCAAAAACCGAACGCAGCGTCTCGGCCCGAGGATTTCATAGCGGGCGCGCCCGGATCGATGGCCGATCCCCGGTTCCGCCAAGGCTATGCTTTGTTGGCTGATTTCGGGCTGTCCTATGATCTACAAACCCCCTGGTGGCATCTTGGCGAAGCCGCGGATCTGGCTGGCGATTTCCCCGATACCCAGATGATTCTGAACCACACGGGGTTACCCGCTGACCGCAGCGCGCAAGGGTTGGCCGGTTGGCGTGATGCGATGCGTCACCTGTCGCAAGCCGCTAACGTTGTCGTCAAGATCTCCGGCCTCGGTGTGCCAGGTCAAGCGTGGACAGTCGATAGCAACCGCAGCATCATACTTGACACCATCGATGCCTTCGGCATAGAGCGTTGCATGTTCGCCAGCAACTTCCCGGTCGATCGCCTGTGCGCAACCTACGATGTAATCTTCAACGGCTTCAAGGCGATTACCACCGATTTTGACGACCATGAGCGTGTGAAACTTTTCCACGATAACGCAGCGCGTATCTATCACCTTTAAGATCTACAACGTCTGATCGTCGTAGATTTTGAGGATGGCGGTGGCATCGAGTTCACTGTGGCCCTTAGCGATCAGAACACGGTACAGTGCAGTCGATTGGCTGGACATCGGCACCGGGGTGTTGGTCTGTTGGGCCAGGTCGACCACCATGTCGAGATCCTTCAGCACCTGGCGCGCATAACCCGCCGGGTCGAAGTCACGCTCAATCATGCGTGGGAAAAATCTCTGGAACATCGGACTGTCAGCATAGCCGCCCTTGAGTGCTTGCGGCACCTTGGCCGGATCGATCCCGGCATTTTTCGCCAAGGTCACAGCCTCTGCCAGGAGTGTGAAATTGTTCAGCACCAGAACCTGATTGACCATCTTGGTCACTTGTCCTGTGCCGAGAGCCCCCATGTGGGTGTTGTGGCCCAGCGTATCGAGCACCGGCTGGACTCGTATCACGTCATCATCGTTGCCTCCAACCATGATTGCCAGCTCGCCCGTTCCGGCAGCAGGCGGCCCACCAGAGACCGGCGCATCGACCCAGCCCATACCCGTTTCCCCCTTTAGACGGGCGGCCAGTTGGCGTGTTTTATCAGCGATGGTAGTCGAGTGATCGAGAAAGATTTTGTCCGCACCGCCTCCTTCAACGATACCGTCCGGTCCGAATATGGCCTCGGTCAGGGCGGACGTGTTGATGACGCAGGCCTGGACGATATCGCTGGACCGCGCCACCTCGGCAGGGGATGCAGCGGCGATAACGCCATTCGCCGCAGCCGCACTCATCTTGTCGGGATCGGGATCGAAGCCGGTGACCTGATAGCCGGTTTTGATCAGGCGTTTGGTCATTTGTGAGCCCATCAGCCCAAGACCAAGATATCCGAGTTTGGGTTTACTTGCCATCCTAGTTACCTCTGTTATGGTGTTGATCATGCCTTGCGGGCGTGACCGCGATATTAACGCTTAGCGGCCACACTGACTGCCTTAAGGCGTTCGAGGTAGAAGGGTGCTTGTGTTAATAATAGTGCGGCCCGGGCAGTTCTCAAGCGGGTATGGCGGTTCGCTCTGTGAGGACGCAGGTAATGGCGGTCTTCATGATTTGGGCGATGCCATCGGCGATCTGGAAACCCAATACGCCGCGCAGCCGCTACTGCAAGGGGCTGCGGCCATGACCGCCGTGCCCAAACGATATCAGGCGCTGGCGCACGACGTCTACAGCATAGGTGACGCTGTGTGACGTGAGCTCAATACAGAAAAAAGGAGAGGGTGAAATTAAAGGCGGCGCGAGGATCGGTGATACTGTTTGGTGATTACCGGTCGGAGTTTGAACTGCAATGCCAAGAACTGGGCATGTTGATGGCGGCGAGCCTAGAACGTGGGATAATCTGAAACTCGAAAGTTAATCTGGTTATTCTCGTGTAAACGGGAATTTTGGTTCGTGCCCGTGTTAGCAGGTTTCGCGCTTACACGGGAGTGATTTTAATTATTGTTGGGAATATAAAATGGGACAGTTTACAAACAAGAAAGCGATCGTTTTAGGTGGTACCTCTGGTATCGGGTTGTCAACTACCCAGATGCTGCGCGACGGCGGGGCAGAGGTTATCGCCGGCAGCCGGCGCGAATGTGAAATCGACGGTGTCGAATGTGTACAGGTCGATGTGCTCGATCGCGAAGCCTTGAGTGCCTTGTTCGAAAAACATCACGGTTTTGATTACCTGGTTAACGCTGCAACCGGTGGGTCACGTGCCGTCGGGCCTTTTCTCGAAATGGACCTGGACGGTTTTCAAAACTCCTTTGCCAAACTTTGGGGCTACACCAACAGCGTCCGCCTGGGGGTCCCGCATATGTCGCAAACCGGTGCCGTCGTGTTGATCAGCGGCTACCCGGCACGTAGATGGCGGGCGGGGACGATTGCAATCGGCAGCGTCGGCGGTTCGGTCGAGGCCTTTATTCGACTGGGTGCCAACGAAATCAAGCCGGTAAGACTGAACGGCGTGTCCCCCGGGCTGATCGATACCCCGATGTCATCGCTCAAGGGAGAAGAGCGCGCGAATTTTTATCAAAAAGGTACATCTGGGCATATTATTCCACGGGCCGGAACGACGGATGAAGTCGCCGCCGCCGCTATCTTTTTACTCGAAAACGAATTCGTTACCGGCACAATTGTTGACGTCGACGGGGGTGCTATTGCTTCATGAGTTTCAAGAGAATCAGCAAACTCCTAAAAGGCGATACTCTGGTGCGCAGTGCCGAGTTGCATTATCCCCGTATCGGCTCGGATGACGGCGTAAGGCCCCCATCGTGTAAAAGCAAATTGCTATTCCTTTTGTCTATGAGATGGAGGCGACCGTGGCGGTGATAGGGTCACCGCAGGAATAGGCGCCACTCATGAGCGTTCTAAAAAGCGATGGTTTGGCGGTCACCGACCGAAGCCACGGCCTGAGTTACCTAGCGTGAGCCCATCACACAAAGCCGCTCTAAAAGTTGGGATTGGCGGGCTCGGCGCCATTGGTTTTAATCTGGCCCAGCGTCTGGATGAAGGACTCGAGGGCTTGATTCTTAGCGCGGTATCAGCGCGAGATACCGATGCTGCCCGCTTGAGGCTGAATGCCCTGCGACAGCAGGTTCCGGTTATGCCCTTAGCAGAACTGGCGCAAGCCTGCGATGTCGTGGTCGAATGCGCGCCTGCTGCAGTGTTCAGTCAGGTTGCTGAGCCGACGGTGCGACTGGGCAAGGTGTTGATTACGGTCAGTGTAGGGGGGTTACTAGATAACTGGCATCTGGTCGAGATGGCGAAGACCACTGGTGCACGAATTAATGTTCCCAGTGGTGCGATCCTGGGGCTTGATGCGGTACGGGCAGCAGCCCTGGGTGAGATCAAACACGTATCGATGGTAACCCGGAAACCACCTGCGGGGTTAGCCGGCGCTCCTCACATCCAACGCAATAAGATTGATCTGAACTCTTTAGATCAGCCACTTAAGGTATTTGAAGGCTCGGCCCGCGAGGGCGTCGAGGCTTTCCCGGCAAATGTCAATGTGGCAGCCGCACTGGGGCTTGCCGGCGTAGGGCCAGAATGCACACGGTTGGAAATATGGGCCGATCCCGGAATCAGCCGGAACACCCATACAATTACCGTCGAATCGGACAGTGCACGACTTGAGCTGAAGATCGAAAATATTCCTACTGCTGAGAATCCGGGGACAGGCAGGATCGTTGTATTAAGTACGCTTGCGGCTCTTAAAAGACTGGTTGATCCTCTGACAGTGGGCACTTAAATCGCTCCTGCTGGAGTCTGCACGGCTTGCAAGGTATCTCGAGCCGATCGGACATCATGCTGAAGCAAAGGCAGTGCGACATCTCATATATTATTTGCGTGGCGCCCAGATGACTAAAGGCCGATACTGAAAGTCCGGCCCAATCTGCCAAAAGCAAATTCCTATTCCTTTGAAGATACCCGTTACAATTCCTGATCAATGAGCGCGAAAACACCTATTAGAACAGCACTGGTTACTGGCAGTGGACGGAATATCGGCCGGGCGGTTGTGCTCGCACTGGCTGAGCAGGGCTGTAATGTGATCATCAATGGATCGTCAAACCGGGCAGCGTGCGAGGCCGTTGCCGGCGAAGCCCAAGCTCTGGGCGCCAAGGCGCTGGTTGCCATGGGCGATGTCGGCGATCCGGATGCTGCTCGCCAGATCTGCCGTAGCGGGGCGACGGAGTTTGGCCGCATTGATATTCTGGTTAACAACGCTGCGGTGCGGCCCTTAAAGCCTTTTCTTGAGACCACCGACGATGACTGGCACCGGGTGCTGGATGTTGATTTGAACGCGGCGTTTTACACCTGTCGCGAGACGCTGCCGGGCATGGTCGACAACGGCTGGGGTCGGATCATCAACCTGACTGGTATGAATGCCATCCATGGTTACAAGGGCAGGGTGCCGGTGTCAGTTGCGAAGCATGGCTTGTGGGGGCTAACCAAAGCGCTTGCCAAGGAGTTCGGCCCCAGTGGCATCACTGTCAATGCGATCTCACCGGGCCCGATTCAATCTGAACACGACGATGCCGAATTGTCCCGCCATATTCGTGAACAGGTGGGGCGTATTCCGGTGGGTCACCTTGGCGAACCCACACACATCGCGGCCTTGTGCAACTATCTTGTATCTGATGGTGGAGCGTTCATGTCCGGTCAGATGATTGCCTGCAATGGCGGCACCGAGACCTGATCGATCTTGGTAAGTATTCTCCAGTTAGAAAATCCACATCTGGATAGCCACTTGTGGTGGCTGGCTGGCAATGGAATAAAAGTGCATGACGCTTAACAAGGTAGCGATCTTGAGTCCCGGCGCCATGGGGCACGCAGTAGGGCGGGTCCTGGCCGAACATGGTGTGGACATCATTACTTGCCTGGCTGGGCGCAGCGAGCGCACCCACCGGTTAGCCAGTGCCGCGGGCTTCACAGAGATACCTACATTGGAGGATCTGGTTTGCGAAGCTGATCTGGTGCTTTCGATCCTGGTCCCAGTCGATGCAGAAGCCATTGCCTGCCAGTTGGCCGGTGTGCTCAAGGCTACCGGTGCCCAACCGTACATCGCCGACTGCAATGCGATCTCCCCAATGCGTAGTGCGAAGATTGAGGAAATCATTCAGTCAGCCGGCGGGAGATTCATCGACGCTTCGATCATCGGCGCACCGCCGGGACAGGGTATACCGCCGCGTTTCTACGTCTCTGGAATCCACGCTGAGGTAATGCTGCCTCTGGACGGCAAAGGCATTGTGGTTAAGTCACTTGGCGAGATTATTGGCCGGGCATCGGGGATCAAGATGTGTTACGCGGCCCTGACCAAAGGGACCAGCACGCTACAGGTTGCCCTGCTGACCGCTGCTGAATCGATGGGGCTGACGGAAGAACTGCGCCAGGAATTGGCGTACAGCCAGGGGGCGGCCTTGCAGAGCATGGAATCAACGATTCCAAGACTTCCACCCAACGCGCACCGCTGGGTCGGAGAAATGGAAGAGATCGCAAGCACCTTTGCGAAGGTAGGTGTGACCTCACATTTCCACCTTGGCGCGGCGGCTATATACCGACTGCTGCAAGCGACCTCGTTTGCCAATGAGAGTCCTGAGACAATCGACCCTGACCGAACGCTGGCCCGGACCATCGAGGCAGCGGTCGCGCAATTGCCGTGTGAATGCGAGAGTCGTCCTGAGGAAGGCGCCCCCAGTGCTGCCGCTGGAGAAAGTCTCAAATAACGGTTTCATAAAGAGGAGCGGATGATGCAGGCCCAGGCAAACGGTATTTCCATGCACTACACCATACATGGTCCGGTGGATGCGCCGGTGGTGGTGCTGGGTCATTCGTTATCCACGAACCTGGGCATGTGGGATGGACAGATGCATGCTCTGGCACAGTACCGGGTGCTGCGATACGATACTCGCGGCCACGGGGCAACAGACGCACCGGCGGCGGACTACACACTCGAACTGCTGGCGGATGATCTTTTTGGTCTGCTCGATTCCCTCGGTCTGGACCAGGTTCACTTCGTTGGTCTGTCAATGGGTGGCATGATCGGCCAGGTTGCGGCAGTCACAGACCAGAGTCGCTTCCTGTCGCTCAGTTTGTGCGACACCACCAGCGTTGTCCCCGAAGCGTTGCACAGCACTTGGCGCGAGCGTATCGAAACCGTGAGAACGGACGGGGTGGAATCGCTGGTAACAACAACGATTGACCGCTGGTTCTCGACACGCTACCAGGCCCAGGCTGGTATCGAGGTTGACAAAATCCGGGCAATGATCCGCTCAACACCGGTAGAGGGCTACTGTGGATGCTGCCACGCTATTATGGGTTTGAATATCACTGACCAGCTACCGGTGATCACGGTGCCCACTTTACTGATGGTCGGAGAGGACGATCCCGGCACCCCGGTGGCAGCACACCAGGTAATCAATCAACAGATTGCCGGCTCGGAACTGGTAGTGATTCCGGATGCGCTGCATTTATCGAATATCGAACAGCAGGGTGCGTTCAATACCGCGCTCTGTCGGTTTCTGGCGAGGTGTACCTGACTCGTCACATCCATAGAAGAGGAAAGCAAAGTGAAACTTTTTGACCTGCAAGACCGGGTGGCGATTGTTACCGGCGGCAACGGCGGTATTGGGCTTGCGATGGGCCAGGGCATGGCCCAGGCTGGTGCGGCGGTGGTCGTGGCCGCGCGCGATCCGGTTAAAGGCGAGGCGGCAGTCACAGCGCTTGAGAGCTTAGGTGTCCGGTCCGCGTTCATAGCGCTGGACGTTCGCGACGAGGCATCGTGCGTTAATCTCATTGAAACCGTGGTGGCCGATTTCGGACGAGTCGACGTGCTGGTGAATAACGCTGGGACCAACGACCGCAAGCAGCCCGAGGAATACGCTCTGGCCGAGTGGCAAGCGATCATCGACACCAACTTGACCAGCGCGTTTATGCTCAGTCAGCGTGTTTACCCAGTTATGAAAAATGCCGGTGGCGGCAAGATCATCAACATCGGATCAATGATGTCCATTTTCGGGGCCTCATTTACTGTGCCCTATGCA
>MPLZ02181903.1_pt1 | contig 12011 bp, 8 predicted proteins | sample 1617311 | NCBI WGS metagenome assembly MPLZ02 (sample SAMN05944806, study PRJNA350692) | marine metagenome | biome: marine; feature: ODZ; material: water; isolation source: 160 m water sample filtered on 0.2 um supor filter | place: Pacific Ocean | collected 2012-04-08 | depth 160m m
CTATACTCGTTGACGGCGGAGATGGTCGGAATGTCGATGTCGTTGAGGAAATTCTCGACCAATTTCGCGGCGTCGTAATAAACGTCGTAGCGGGAAGAACCGCCGACTTTCTTATCATCGTCCTCGGCACTCGACTGGTCGGCCTGTCCGATCCATGTCGACCCGGTGGAGGTCAGGATCATGACCTCGTTCTCGGGATCGTTGCCGACGTCGTGCCAGGCCTGGCCCCAGGCGTTATGCACGGCGAGGCTGTACTGCACCGGGCCGCCTTCGGTGTGCATGCGCAGCAGGATGACGCCGTCCTTGCGCTCCATGATGAAATACTCTTCGTACTTCTTCTTGTAGTCTTCGAACTTCGGTCTTTCGACGATGCTTGAGAGTCCCATGGTTTCTACCTCTTGATGATGTTGTGGTTCCGGAACGGCGGCGCTTGCCACCAGCGCTTTCGTCACCTTAGGGACGACAACGCCGGCGCCCACCAATCCGGCGAACCCACGACGGGTTATGCTCATAGTGCCAATCTCCTATTAGTCCGTGTGTCATGGCTATGTTCGTTCCAGCCGTCACGATGCGAATTTCTTGATGATGAGGTTCCCGACCGGGTCCACCTCAGAGCGGAACCCCTCGGGAATGATGGTCACGGAGGTGGGCTCCTCGACAATTGCCGGCCCCTTGACCACGTCGGCGGCGCGCAGCCGGGCGCGTTCATAAACCCGGTGATCCTCCGCCCTGCCGTCCAAGAGGGAAAACGCGGTTCTGTTGCCCTTGAGCGCTTCATCGGGCTCTCCGGTTCCGCTTTCCAGGGTCTTGAGTTTCGGCTTCGGCACCTTACCCATGGCCACGACCCGCAGATTAACAATGGTGGCGGACTGGCCCTCCAGGGCGTAGCCCCAGACCTGCTTGTAGCGTGTCGTGAAGGCCTCGTAGATTTTATCCGAGCCACCTTCCTCTATGGCTATGGCGAAGTCGACGGCGACGTCCACCGTGTGTTCCTGGTCGGCGTAGCGCATGTCCAGGGTTCTCAGGATGGTCCTGTCCTTGGCGGCAACGCCCTCGGCGGCCAGAGTTTCCTCGCCCTGCTTTATCAGCGCGGCGAACTTGGCCTCTATGTCACCGAGATCGAGGCCGTCCAGGGACTCGGCGATGGTCTGGGAGAAGTTGTGCCGGATGTCGATGGTCAGCATGCCCCAGGCCGAGAAGTTGGCCGGCGCGATGGGCACGATCGCCGACTGCATCTCGAGGTCGTCCAGCAGATAGGCTGCAAGCAGCGGCCCGGCGCCGCCGTAGCACAGCAGTTCGAAGTCCCTGACATCCTCGCCGTCATGAATGGTCGTCGCCCTGATGGCCTCGGCCATGTTGCTCACCGCCAGCCTGAGCACCCCCCGCGCGGCCGTGGGCAGGTCCATGGCCAGCGGCGTGGCGATTTGCGCCTCGATCCCGGCCCGGGCGCGGGCGAGGTTCAGGGGTATGTCGCCGCCGAGGAAATTATCCGGGTCGATATAGCCGATAGAGAGCGCGGCGTCGGTGACGGTGGGCTTGGCGCCGCCGTCCGGGTAGCACATGGGGCCGGGGCTGGCCCCGGCGCTTTGTGGACCCACCTGCAAAGCGCCGGCGCGGTCGAGCCAGGCGATACTGCCGCCCCCGGCGCCGATGGTGCTGATGTTCATGGTCGAGAGCAAAAGCCGCCACTCGTCGATGCGGGCCTCGCGCTTGACCGTCGCCAGGCCGTCCTTGATGACGCAGATGTCGCAACTGGTGCCGCCCATGTCGAGGGTCACCAAGTTCTTGTGCTCAAGATGGTTGGCCAGGAACAGCCCGCCGGTAACGCCGCCGGACGGCCCCGACAAAAGCGTGTGGATGGGGTTCTCGACCGCCAGGTCGCCGGTCATGCCGCCGCCGTCCGACTTGGTGATGATCAGGCGCCCGGCGAATTTCCGGCTCGCAAGCTCGCTCTCCAGGTTGCGAATCCAGGCCTGGATGGTCGATTTAAGGTAGGCGTCGAGAATGGTGGTGATGCTGCGTTCGTACTCGCGGTGCTCCTTGACGATATCCGACGATATGGACACCGAAATGCCGGGGCATTCCTCAAGCAATATCTCCTTGGTCTTCTTTTCGTGGGCCGGGTTCTTGAAGGCGTGAAGGAAACACACGGCCACGGCCTCTATGTCCTTCTTCTTCAGGATCGCGGCGATTTTTTTCACGTCGTCCTCATCCAGGCCGGTTAGAACGTCGCCCTTGTAGTCCAGCCGTTCCGTGACCTCGAAGGCGAGATCCCGGGGCACCGGCGGCGGGGTTCGCTTGTACTTGATGTTGTAAAGCTCCGGCCTGTCGTACCTGGCGATTTCCGGAACGTCGCGAAAGCCCCTGGTGGTCACGTAAGCGGTCCGTGCGCCTTTGCGCTCAAGCAGGCAGTTCATGGCCGTGGTCGAGCCGTGCACGAAAAAACTCTCGACGCTCGGCAGATCGAGCTTCGCCTTCTCGATGACGTTCAAGATACCGATCAGGGTGTTTTCCGGCGTCGAGGGCGACTTCTCCAAGTAAAAGGCGCCGGTGTCTTCGTCCAGGACCACGATGTCCGTGAAGGTCCCGCCGGTATCGATGGCAAAGCGTAGTTTCGGTGAATTTCCCATGTTGATCCTCGATACTCCCTGTTTCGACTAATTACCGCGCAGTTCTTTGGTTGCCGCCTCATCCAGCGTGTACTCACCGTCGTCCTCGCGGATGGCCACGCCGTAGTCTTTCCGGGCGTTGTCGAGACTGACGTAGCCCTTCACCACATCGGTGAGGACGGCATCGACGTCTCTCTCGTGAGGATCGCCCCAGCCGCCACCGCCGCCGGTATAGAGGTCGTGCTGCTCATCCGTCTTGAACGGGACATCGCCAAACTTCGCCGACGTGTCTTCTCTCTCCGTTCCGGGCCACAGCGCTTGGGCGTTCGCCAGGCCACTCTTGCCGCCGAACAGTCCCCAGGGTGGGAACTTTGATTGTTCGACAACGCCGCTTACAAGCCCGTCGGTCAGGGCCTTTACCCGCCGTTGGACGCCCAAGCCGCCGCGAAATTTGCCGGCACCGCCTGAATCCTGTCTCAATCCCCACTTCTCGATAAGCACGGGGTATTTCTCCTCAACGATCTCGATGGGGATGGATTCGCTGCCGCTCATACAGAAGAAAATAATGGCGTCGCCGCCATCACCCTCGATGGAAGCGCCGTGGCCGACCGGACCCTGGCCCGGAATGCACATGAACGGCCGGCCATCCCTTGGATTGACGGCCTCGAAAATGGGCGCCCCGCAAATATCGCCGCCGGACCGGGCCACGATTTTGTCGGGTATCGCCTCGGACAGGGCCTTGAAGATGCACTCGCCAAGGGGGCCCGCGGTCCAGCCGTACAGCATGCTCGGCGTTGGCGGCAACGGGTTGTACATGGAGCCTTCCGGCGCCGTGACCGTAACCGGCCGCCAGTGCCCTTCGGTGGCCCGCGTGTGCGGATCGAGAAGCATTTTCGCGACAAGCCGGCATACGGCCACCGTCGAAGGATAGGGGCAGTTCTTCGGCGCCTGTTGTTGCGGTGACGAGCCCGAGGTGTCGAAGGTCATTTGGTCGCCCTTGACCGTTACCGTCATGCAAACCTTCAAGGGTTCGTCGCCGATGCCGTTGTCGTCGAGTCCGCCCTCGGCGTAATATTCGCCGTCGGGTATGTCGTCGGCGATGATCCGCCGCATGGTGCGTTCATCGTTGTCGAGTGTTGTCGTTATGGCCTCGGCCAGGGTCTCGCCGCCATATTTTTCGGCTAGGGCCAGCAGGCCCCGCTCTCCGGCATCGCAGGCGGCGAGCACGGCGGTCATATCGCCGACGGCGATCTCCGGAAAGGCCGAGTTATAACAGATGATATCGACGATCTCCTGGTCCAGAACGCCCTTCTTGACCAGCTTAATGCCGGGCAGGATCAGCCCTTCCTGAAACATGTTGGTGAAGGGGCCGCCGTAGCCGAAGCTCGGTGTGATTCCCAGCCAGTGGGCCTTGACCGCCGCGTGGCCGAAGAGTTCGCCATCCAGGAAGATAGGTTTGAACACCAGCACGTCGGGATGGTGCGAACCGGCAAAGTAGCTGTAAGCGGCGACGAAAACGTCACCTTCGTTGATGTTCTCCCGGCCCACATGCTCAATGACGTTCTTGATGCCGAAGCTTACGGTGCCCATGAACATGACCGCGCCCTTGCCCTCGGCGATGAGATCGCCCTCGGCGTTGTAAAGGTCGGCGGAAAAGTCGAGCATCTCGGAGAGCCCCGGGTTCAGCGCCGTCCGGATCACGGTTTCCGTCATTTCGTTGGCCGCCGAAATCAGGGCGTTCCTGACGACTTGAACAGTTATGGGATCCAAGGTCTTGGTTTCGTCCATTTGTTTTCTCTCCGCCACTTTTTGTTCAGAACTTGAGTGAAAGACCGCCGTCCACCGGCAGGGCCACGCCGGTGATGTACTTGGAATCGTCCGAGGCCAGGAACATTGCGGCCTTGGCGACGTCCCAGGCCTCCCCCATGTGATTCATCGGGGCCAACTCATGGCCGGCGCGCAACACTTCTTCCCTGTCGCCCGGCATGCGTATGTCTATGTCATGCATGGCCATGGAGGTAAGCAATACGCCCGGCATGATGGCGTTTGCGCGGATACCCTGGGCCGCGTATTGCATGGCGACCGAGCGCGTGAACGCGACCACCCCGGCCTTCGACGTGTTGTAGGCAACCATTGGCATGGCCGTGCAGCGGATCGCCCCGATCGACGAAATATTGACGATGGCCCCGCCGCCCTGCTTGACCATATGGGGCAGGACGTACTTGCAGGTCAGGAACATGCCCTTGAGGTTGACATTGATGACCTTGTCCCAGTCCTCTTCGCTGGTCTCTACCGGGCCGCCGTCCCCGCCGATGCCGACGTTATTGTGGAGAATGTCTATCCTGCCATAAGCCTTGATGGATTCCGCGGCGATGCGCTCGCAGTCCCCGGCACTGGTCACGTCGGCCTCGATGACGGACGAGGTTCCGCCCTCGGCGTCGATCATGGCTTTCGTTTCCTCGGCGGCCTCGCCTCGGTGGTCGGCAAGAACGACCGAGGCCCCTTCGCGGGCAAAGAGGATGGCCGTGGCCCGGCCGTTGCCCATCTCATCACCCGGCGTGGCCCCGGCGCCGACGACGACAGCCACCTTGTCCTTGAAACGTTCAGCCATCGCCGGTTTCCTTGAAGAGCCGCAGCTCGACCGGGTCCAGAGACATATCCCCGGCGGCGGTAAACTTGGTGAAACTGGGGATGCCGGCGAAGGAGCCGGTCAGGCCCTCGAACTCGCCGGTGCCGCCGGCGATCCGGCCCCGGCCGTTCGCCAGCGGGCCGACAGAGGTGACGAAAGTGATCTTGCCCTGCCAATCTTCCTTGGCCGCCATGATCGGGCCGACGACCGCCCGCGCCGCGTCGGGCATCACGGCGGCGTGGTGCAGCAACAGGGTACCGCGCCCGGGAATCATGAGGGTGGCGTAGGTATCCCAGGCAGGGGGGCCTTCATCAGTGGGTTCGGCCTCGCCGAAGGACTCCAACTGGCTCGCCAGGCCGATGAGATTGCCATCACCGTCGCGTACCTTCATCAGGGCGACGAGATTGTTGCTGATCTCCGGCTCGCTCAAAACCGGGATGCCGGGGGGCGTCGGCTCGACCATTTCCTTGCCCGAGTTGGTCATGGCCAGGCAGTCGCCGGGAATGCTGAGGTAGAAGGATTCGACGATCTCGCCTTCCGCCGCCTCGATCGGCGTGTTCTTGGAACTAGGGATGATCTGCTGGTCTTCCAACACATGGCCTCCGGAGTGTAGCATGAAAGGGTGTCCGGCAGAACAGATAAAAAGAAGATGGAGGTCAAGACGGCCGGCGGCATTCCGATAAAACCGTTTTATACCTTACACGATATGGAAAACCATGATTTCAAGGAAATCGAGGTTGACCCTCGGTCTTGGAACCAAAGCAGCCAATTTGGCAATGAAATCTAAAGGCTCGAATATGACATGTGTAGTACCATCACGGTAAGGGGTTTTTAAATGATACCTCACCATCCCATTAGAGGTCAGTGCAAGCCTTTTTTCTGAGACGGCAGGTCGGGAGATGTAACGGCACAATCGTTCAAGCTTCTTTCGCTGTTTTGCTTCAGTTGCAACACCGGCATGTAGGGAGAATCCTGCGACTTTCCCTACCTGGTCATTGATACAATCGTCCTCCCAGGCTGGTATTGTTTGCAGCGTAAATACTTTGTGACCCTGCTGGGGACCCACTGCGATTCGATATGTGATGGAATGGCCATGAAGTTCATTCATGACATTATCATCTAGCCCCTCCATTGTCAGATAGCTATTCTCTTCATCGCGTGTCAGCAGACCTTGTTTCTCCAGGTGACGGGCAGTGCGTTGACTGATTTTTTCCACCAGTGAATTCAACTCACTAGCACTGGGTGCCTTGACTCGATGAAATACCAGTCTGTCATTCTTTTTCTGCGGGTAAACTCCATCAATGAATAGGATGTGAAAGTGTAGATTTAGATTTAAGGCGCTCCCAAAACGCTGTATCAGAGTGACTGATCCTGTTTTTGCTGATCATCAGCAATCACCATACTTGGCGCTTCTTTGAAAAATGGCGTTTATACTGACTATCCTCGATGAGCGATGCCATAGCTTCATAATTTATCTGTCACAATTTTCCTTGGTTCACCTTCGTGTTTCTTTAGCAATCTACCGAATGTACGTCGTCAACCCATATGGGACCACTAGCACAGTAACCATCAAATCATACTTGCAGATTTCTCAGGATAGGGTATTAATGCTTCCTATACCTACGTCTCCTTTGACCCTAATAAGCGGACGTTCATAGTGGTAGCAAAGCGGGCCGGAATATTGTTGCTATCGTCCAGGAGCGGGCTTTGCCAAGGCGGCCGGCGGGTTCTCAGTTACTCTGTAAGCGGAACTACTAGCTGCTTGAATTCTGGGTGCATATTTGACTCCGAATCGCTCCTAAAGGTTCTAACGGACTTCAGTCTCAGAAGAAAGCATTTTCAAGCTGCAAACGGGTGAACGCGATGTTCGATCTCGTCCCCCAGCTGCTGTCGCGCATTTCTCAAGTCGTACTCTGCCTGCAGACCAAGCCAGAGCTCAGCCGAGACACCGAAGAAGCGAGCGAGCCTAAGTGCAGGATCGGCGTTGTGGCGTTCTTCACCTTCGTCCTTGCCTAGGGCATCAGCCATGGTGTTCTGGATAGGGCGGAATATTGGCCGGTGGTCGAGAAGGCCTGGCCCGGGAAGATGTTTGGGAGACCTATGCCTCGGGCGCCTTTCCGTTGGCCGGGAGTGAAATCCTGAAGCTTCTGGACAATGCAACCGATCCTACGACCCATTCCTTGGCAGGGTTGCGTGCCGATGACCCTGGTCGAAGTTTATTTTGAAGCCTTGCGATCGAGGGCCAGGATGGGTGATCCCTTTGCTCAGATCGAGTTCGGGTTTCTCCATCGCCTGGGCGAGGGCACCCCACGGGACATGGATGTTGTTTCAACCCACCATAGGCGGAAAAGTGTGTTCACCTTGGTAGTGACGATGTCGCAAGGATGCTTTATCCTAGAACGCGTGTTCTAATAGTGTAATGACCTCTGTTCCGCAAAAGCGTCTGGGAGACGATCGATGAAAACTAACCTAACAAGCGTCGCGGTCCGCCTTGTGTGCGTTTGTACCTTCAGCATTATCCTGGATTCCACCAGCATTGCTCAGGATTGGCCCGAGTACGGAGCCACCAAGGGCGGCATCAAGTATTCCGCAGCTGCGCAGATCGATCGCGCCAACGTCGACGAACTTGAGGTCGCGTGGACATACCGGACGGGCGAGGCCGAGCGCCGCGGCGAACGGTTTTCCTTAGGCGCATTCCAGAATACGCCGACACTGGTTGACGGTTTGTTGATCGTCTGCACGCCCTTTGAACGGATCATCGCGCTAGACCCGGTGACCGGTGAAGAGCGATGGGTCTTTGAAACAGGAACAGACGTGGAGGGAATGCAGACACCGCGTTACAAATGTCGAGGTGTCGCTACCTGGACGGACACAACCACTTCGCCGCAGGCAATTTGCCGGACTCGTATTTTGTTGGCCACTACCAGCTTTCGCCTAATTGCGATCGACGCGCAAACCGGAAAGCGGTGCCCGGGCTTTGGAATCGACGGCGAAGTCACTGTTGCCTATGACAAGGCGCAGCGCTTTCCCGGTGAGGTCGGGTTCAATGCGCCGCCGGCCGTCATCAACGGTATCGTCGTCATTGGATCCTACGTGTTCGATGGCGTTCGCGCGGACGGCCCCAGTGGGATGGTGAGAGCCTTTGACGCCAGGACCGGTGAGTCGGTATGGAATTTCGATCCGGTACCGCGGGATCCGGAAGATCCCATGCATGCTACCTGGGGCGGCGCGGCAGAGACCATCGGTGCCGCCAACGTCTGGACCGCGATGGCGGCGGATGAAGAACGTGATCTGGTATTCCTGCCAACCAGCAGTCCATCCATCGATTACTACGGCGGTGGCCGTCCGGGTGACAATCAGTTCGCAAATTCAGTCGTAGCGCTCAGGGGCGCGACCGGGGAGGTAGTATGGCACTTCCAGCTCTCGCATCATGACGTGTGGGATTACGACATACCGGCCCAACCCATACTCATCGATCTGGAACGGAACGGACAGACCGTACCGGCGCTGCTGCAGATCACCAAGCAGAGTTTCGTGTTCGTCTTCAACCGCGAGACCGGCGAGCCTCTGTTCCCGATTGAGGAACGGCCGGTCCCGCAGGAAGGTGTCGACGGGGAATGGTTGTCTCCAACCCAACCCTTCCCCCTGTCACCGCCACCATTCATGAAACAGGGAATCACCGCTGAAGACGCTTGGGGCTTTACGTTCCTCGACCGGCGGGCGTGCAGGAAAAAGATCGCAGCATACCGGCAGGGTCCCATCTATACACCGCCGAGCTTGAAGGGGACGGTCATGAAGCCGGGTTTCACGGGTGGCGGTAATTGGGGCGGCGGGGCCTACGATCCCGTCTCCGGTATCCTGGTTGTCAATTCAACCCGCGTTCCGGGCGCGATTCGTCTGATCCCGGCCAGCGAAACCGAGGACCGGGCGGGTGGGCCTGCGCTGGCGGAAGGCGGGTTCGTTTTTCCGCAGTCCGGCGCGCGTTATCAGGCGGAGACCGTGTTCATTCGCTCGCCGCTTGGCGCTCCTTGCACGGCGCCGCCTTGGGGTGGCCTCACCGCGATTGACATGCACAGCGGCACCATCAAATGGGATGTTGCGCTCGGTTCCATCCATCGGATGTTGCCGGTTCCGCTACCTTTCAAATGGAACCTGGGTACGCCGGTCGCCGGTGGTCCCATCATCACCGCCGGTGGGCTGGTATTCGTAGCCTCCACGCTGGACAGGTTGTTTCGGGCATTCGATCTGGAGACCGGCGCAGAACTTTGGCAGGCGGAGCTTCCTGCAAACGGCAACGCTACACCCATGACGTACAAGGCGGACGGTAGACAATTCGTAGTACTTGCCGCGGGCGGTCACACGCTCTACGGCCCCGAGTTAAGTGATCATCTGATTGCCTACGCCCTGCCAAAATGAGGCAGGCGTCGTCCAACAATTCTGGGACCACTAGCACAGTAACCATCAAATCATACTTGCAGATTTCTCAGGATAGGGTATTAATGCTTCCTATACCTTTAGAGATTTAACCATGCTGCGTCTTATCGGGTTTCTGTTGATCTGTCTGAGCGTTCCGGCGGCGGCACAAGAGCCGCAAGAACAAACGCAAACGTCCGGCAGCACTTGGACGATCATTCACGCGGGCACGCTTCTTACGCGACCCGGCAAGCGGCCCCTCGAACGCCAGAGCGTCATTATTCGCAAGGGCCTTATTGAGGCCGTGCGCACCGGTTATGCGACGGCGGCGGACCTTGCGGGCAACGGCTTGGTGCGCATCATCGATCTCTCGGACAAGTTCGTGCTGCCCGGGCTCATCGACTGCCACACCCACCTCGAAGGTGAGTGGGACGCCAAGGTCAAATTGCGCCGGGTGGAGCAGACCGAGGCCGACGTGGCCCTCGACGCCGCATTCTATGCGCTGCGTACCCTGGAGGCGGGCTTCACCACGGTGCGCAACACCGGCGCCACGACCCGCGCCATCTTCGCCCTGCGCAACGCCATCAACGCCGGCAAGGTTCCCGGCCCCCGAATTATCGCGGCCGGCCAGCCGATCACCGTTACCGGCGGCCACGGCGAGACCCACGGCTACGTGGGTGAGGTGCTGGATACCTTCCTTTCCACTGGCACCTGCGACGGCGCCGATGATTGCCGCCGCGCCGTGCGCCTGCAGGTCAAGCGCGGCGCCGACGTGATCAAGATTACCGCCACCGGCGGCGTGCTTTCGGAGACCGCGGCCGGCACCGACCAACAATTTACCGACGCCGAACTCGAAGCCATTGTCGAGACGGCGCACGCACTGGGCCGCAAGGTGGCGGCGCACGCCCACGGCACCGATGGCATTAACGCCGCGCTCCGCGCCGGTGTCGATTCCATCGACCATGGCTCCTTCACCGATGAGTCCTCGATCAAGCTGTTCAAGCGCACGGGCGCTTATCTGGTCCCGACCGTGGTAGCCGGTGTCACGGTCATCGAGATGGCCGAGCAGGAAGGCTTCTTCCCGCCGCCGATCCGCGCCAAAGCCATCGCCGTTGGTGCGCAGCTGATGAAAATGCTCGGCCAAGTCAACAAGGCGGGCGTCAAGATCGCCTTCGGCACGGATGCTGGCGTCAGCCCTCACGGCGGGAACGCCCGCGAGTTCCTGCTCATGGTCGACGCCGGCATGACGCCCATGGAATCCATTGTCGCCGCGACCATCAACGCTGCCGATCTGCTTGGACTATCGGACGAAATCGGCACCATCGAACCTGGCAAGGCGGCCGATCTGGTAGCCACGGACGCCAGCCCGCTGGCCGACATTGCCGAACTCTCGCGCATCGCCTTCGTCATGAAGAGCGGCGAGGTCTACCGGCAGGACTGAGCCCTTGACGGCAGGCCCGTTTAGGTGGACGTCACACAGGCTAAAGACAGGGCTGCAGTGGCTGCTGGCATCGGAGACAAGAAAAGGGTTCTCACAAAGCTCCGTGATCTGCTCGATAACGCGCAGGGTGTCCCAGCGGAACAGGTTATGCTCAGAACGGCAGACCTGCTGGGCAAGTCGGTCGGCCTGTATAAGGACGTTCAGGTACAGGAGCAGCAGAGGTCGGTAGCTGAGATTGAAGCTGAGATGGAGGAGATGCTCGACAGGCTGGAACTCTCGGTGCATTGACTGGTTCAGAGCGCGGCGGCTACCTCTTTACGCTGATCTCACTCACCCCACATATAGCCAGTATCTGTAACGCCCTTTGTAGCCGGATAGTACCCCTGTGAATAACATGGCTGAGGGCGCTGGCAGGGGGCGGAGGAGCCGTATATATCCGTAGCAGCACCCTGACATAAAGTAGGAGGATAGTGACGTTCGTATCGAAACGAACCGGTCGGCCAGAACATGTCCTGATTGTTGAGTAGAGACACTGCGCAAGTTCATTGAGAAAGTGTCTCTAGAGGGTTGACTGGTCACCTATTGGGCAGCAGTCGTAATTGCTGAAATTGCCGTGGGTTCGATGAATGAGGGGGCGTGCGTTTTAATCGCTCAGATCACTCAACGTGCGCTTTAGTAATGATTCGAATGCAGAACCATCCTGTCGGGTCAGGTTGGGAACAAATCTGGAATAGACGCGAAACAGCATCTCGGAGTATAGGAACCATTAACGCCCTATTCAGAGAAATCTACAAGTAAGATTTGATGGCTACAGTGCTAGTGGTCCCATATGGGTTGACGACGTACATTCGGTAGATTGCTAAAGAAACACGAAGGTGAACCAAGGAAAATTGTGACAGATAAATTATGAAGCTATGGC
>MPLZ02028241.1_pt1 | contig 11983 bp, 16 predicted proteins | sample 1617311 | NCBI WGS metagenome assembly MPLZ02 (sample SAMN05944806, study PRJNA350692) | marine metagenome | biome: marine; feature: ODZ; material: water; isolation source: 160 m water sample filtered on 0.2 um supor filter | place: Pacific Ocean | collected 2012-04-08 | depth 160m m
ACAGCCTCTACTACACCGTCCCAAAGCTTATCTGCAAACGCAGCAGACCAAAACCAGGCAATTTTAAGTGCTGCTACAACTTCATCCCACCAATAAACAAGAGATACTACGGCAGCAACAACAGCAAGAACAAGAAGAACCGTTGCCCATATTGGGAGGCCAAGGAAAGCAGCTAAACCTGCAGCAGCCGCACCGAGAATCGTAACAAAGCGAATTAACAAACCAAGTACAATACGTATTGCCGATCCAAATATCATTAAGAAAATATTTGAGGCAATCCTGACGAATCCGCCAAGAATCTTTGGAAGACTCTTAAAAATCCCCCAAAGATTCTTAAAAGCATTCCCGATCCACAGGAACATAAGTCCAATTCTTGTCGAGAAAGTCCCCATGTAGATCCAGGCATTTTTTAACTTCGCCATGACGCCCTTCCAGGGCTTCAAGGCAGCATAGAACAATAACAGTGCGCCGCTGCCGAACATCACTGCACCACCAAATAAAAGAATCGCAGATGTAAGAGCAGCAAAAGCGACTATTATAGTTTTTATAAACCCAGGCAGTCTATCCCACAGGTCCAGCAAATTCTCGGTTCGAGCAATAAGCCATTCAAAAGTAGGAATTAAACGTTCGCCGATTTCTTGTTTGAGAAGATCGAGATGGATTCGCAATTCTTGGGAGCGCATAATTGGCTCGTTATACATAATGTCATAGGCGTATTCCATTGCGTCAGCATTGTCAATGAAATCGCCTACCATTTCATTATATTCGTGCTGGTTCTTAAGCGTAATATCAAAGAACCTACGAGCTTGAATGCGTCCTGAACCGAAAATCTTTTTGAACATATCGCGGAAGTCAGGACCGACAAGATCCTTAAATGGACCCTCAGCCAAATCAGTTACGATTTCATTTATTTGGCGGAAACTGCCGTCAGCTTCTCTAACTACAATACCCATCTTTTCTAGATTTTCGACAGCTCTAGGTTGTGCCATCAACTCCATAGCTCGTGCAGCAGACGTTGCTGCACGAGAAGCCGACAATCCACGACGAGTCAGGAACGCTATTGAACCACCAAGTGTTTCAATAGTCTGGTCAGCTGCTCTAAAGGACGGTAATGCTAAACCAATAGTACGAGCAAAATCATCGTATGTACCAGCACCTTTACGTACCAACTGGAATTGCCAATCGAGTACGGCTCCCAAATCAGCAGTTTGCAATTCGTAGGCGTTCATAACTGATATAGCAGAACGCGCAGAAGTTCTTACTGAGGTATTACCAGCCAATGCGGCCTTCGCAAAGCCTGTAAGAACTTCCTCTGAATCGGCCATTGAAATATCAATAGTCGAAAAGATGTCATACAGACCTTCGGACATTTGTTCCAAAGGCAAAGGAACTTCTCTAGCAACATTTTTAGCGATGCCTCGAAGTTGCTCTAGAGACGTCCCAACTTCATCTACCTGAGTAAAGGCATAAGCAGTCTGTTGACCAAATTTCATAGCCTCATTCGTGAAAGAAGATAAAACGCCTGCACCAGTAGCACCGGCAGCAATCATACCCGTGCCCATTGACATTAAGCCACGGCCAACGCCCATCATTCTCTGACGGAGGGCCTCGGCTGAATCTGACATAGTGCCAAGGGCACGAGAGATATTTTGCGCCCCACGAGAAGCTTCATCGCGGACGCGAATCGTCATATAAAAGGCACGGTAACCCGATAATGCAGATGCCATGTTACCCTTAATCTACCTCATGGACGATTTTGACTGACTTTTCTTTTGCTCCAATTCTTGTCTTTCATTTTGTGCTTTCGCTAAAACTGAAAGTAACTCCACTACAGCGGGATTTTGGTCTAGTAAGCCTCCAGCTATTGGCAACACTCCTATATCTTTAGACATAATTACTATGTTCAAGATTGCAGTGCTATCAAGCGAAACAGGCCTATCTAAAATTATTGCTGCACGGAGCTCTCCGCTAAAAAATCAACCTCCTCCTGGAAATCGTTCATTTCGGATATGTAATGCGCAATTTCACTTCCGACTCGAGGATCAAGTTTATCGACCGTCTTAGAATCTTTGAACGACAATTCTTTGCCGTCAGCGTCTTCCAAGTTATGTTCGATAATACAGGTAGCAAATTCAAATTCTGTCACCTTACGCTGAAAGAATTCAAATTCGCCACCTGACATTCCACCTCGGCCCTGACCTTCAAACGTCATTTTAGCAGCCATTTGCTGCTTCTTAATCTGTTCTCCGTAAGACAGCTGTCGTAGTAATACAAAACCTCCTTCACAGGTCTTGAGTTCATATTTCTGCTGACTGATATCAGGATTAACTGTTGCAATTGGCATAATAGCCTCCTTGGTTGGTTAGGAGAATATGGATTAGGTAATGTTTTCGGCTGTTTTAACTGTTGCTCGATACGCCCCTGTGACAGAAGAATCATAACTGCCAGTGTAGTTAATGCTGGCTGTTATAATATCACTTTGACCGCCAAGACTAACGTCGTAACTTTCCATTGATGCTACAGGCATTTCCAGCTTGAGATAACGAGTAGTCGTCGTGTGTGAACAGATGAGCGTCAAACTCGTTGCTGTAGCAGCCTCAAAGGCATCCAAATCAGTTCGTGAATCAAAATCTCGATCCATCGAACATGACACGGTACGCTCACCCATCGTAATACTTGCAGGGTTCGTAGAACCATCAAGACGATGATTTATTGAACTACCTTCTGCGACAGACCAACTAAAGTTGTCCATATCTGTAACTGCGGATGAATCCGGAATCTCGACGCTAAACGTACCAGTATAAAATGGTGTTTCGTTCGAGAACGACGATGATTCATCGGACTGCGTTGCCTCAGCCAAAGCTGAAACTGATGCTGTACAAATCAAAATACCGTCCGTAATTGTAAACGCCATTCCCGTTATCGATACACCTGAGTAACCAAATCGAACTCCATTCCGTTCGACATAGATAGACAGGCTACTAGAACTCAATGCTCCGTGTGTAGGAGTATAAATGTACTGGTATGGATCGCCTGAACCCGTCTTGGCCTCTGATGTACGCATTGCCCTAAAGAAATAAGGCAGCACATCCGGATAGGCTTCAAACTCAATATCCCCTTCGTATGTCAAATTGCCTACTTGGGGCGTTAAAGGATCCGCTATACCGCGAATAACCCTTCGATAATTCATTTCTTGCGTTGCGGTGATCGATTCAGATCGTATCGGAACCCACTTAGTTGCAGCAACATATGTGCCCCTAGTAGTTTCGAGAGCCAAACCGAGTTCACCGGTAGCGCCAATTCCGATAGCCATTATTCAGTGACCTCCGTTGACTCCGATGAATCTTTCTTATTGCCAGCCTTAGCTGATTTTGATTTTGTGTTTAGGGGTTTGCCATAAACCCCCGTGCTTGAGAAAGTATAACCTCGAGCCTTCGCAGCCTCAACTACCTCCTCTAATACTTCGTGTTCTTCTCCATTTGTGAAATCTCCTAGGCCGGGAATTTCTACCACCGCCCCTGGAGACAAATTAGGATAGTTTACTGTCAGTTTCATATCGCCTCCTAAGCCGACGGTAATTGTACTTGACTAATCGCGTAAAAAGTTATTCTAGCCGCAGCAAGCAGATTGTTACCTCTAAGGGCAGTACCAACTTCCATTGACGTACAATAACTAAATATGACAATATCTCCACATGTTTGATATGTATCTAGTTTATCTCGAGTAGCTTCTGCTTTCAATAGGGCATTTTTTAAGTTAGTTTGTCTGTTTTCCATTTGTGCAACATAAACTGTAATAATAAATTCCATTTGTGCCTGGACAAATCGTCGAGCTTCAATTAACTCCCTAGCTAATATTCCCGGTTCAACGCTAGCACAAGGCACCGACGGTATGATATCCTGATCACCAAAAAATACGTTCGTAAAACCCAAAGAAGCTTCACCGTCAAGCTGATCAACCAAATATTGGGTAACAGTCGAAACATTATCTGTTAAAGCCATTAGAGGCGAGCCTTTGGAATATTCCTCTCAAGCTTTTTAGAAAGCCACCTACGAAATACTTCTTCTATATCAGTCATATCTTGTTCTTGTACAACAGCAAACGGACGAGGTGGAATGGGTTGGGTACCAGCAAACTCACCACCACCCATAAACCCAACAAAGCCTCCCTGGTGGATTCTCGCATACCAAGCCTTCTGAGGAAACTTACCGTACACTGCTTCCCCTTTAACGGGATCTACACTCCAACGAGCCTTTGCTAAAGCGGCATTACGCAACTTTCTAGTGCGCATCAAAATAGGAGCCTCTTGTGGCCATCCTTGTTTAGCGCGCATTATCATTGTACGTACCCTAAGGGGTTTCCAAGGTGTAGGTCGACCACCTTGATCGAAATTTTTTGCGAGCGAAGGAATCATAACGTCATTTATTGCATCCCACAGGGGGCGGCCAATCAACCTTGATGACGTCGCTTCTTTTAATCCCTTTTGAATTAAGAAAATTGAGGGCGAAAAATCTACTTCAGCGGTCATATTCATTTTCATGCCAGCCGTTGAGCCAGCACCAAAAGCTCCAAAACCCTCGAATTCGCGGGCGCCTTTGAAACTATATGCTTTGGGGAACTTAAAAACCTTTCCAACGGTGGCTGATGCCATAAATTGCCCGAGTTTCACCCAATACGAAGATATGCCGGTTGGTGCAGGGCCACTATAACTACCAGGGGACTGACCTCCTACCCAGCCGCTTGAAGCATATGCTTTGGAGGAATATAATGAAGATACCTCAGAAGACATCAGAAAACCTGATTCATTCTAAAAACCATTGGAGTAGCATTCTTACTGGAGGGATCAGTGTCGTATAAAGTAGTCGATGAATCAGTAGGATAAAACTGTGGTTGATCAGGATTTGTATATCCTGTCAAGTCCCTAAGTTCGTAGGTACCATCAAGAATGCCTTCGAGCATTACTTCGGCATCTGCAGACAGCTTTATACCGTACGTATCTGTAATTCCGGTAATATCTTCTGAGTAAGCTCGAGAATAAATAGCACCAGCATAAGCCAATGCACATGTTTGTTGTACTAACTCCGGAGTATTACTAGTAGTAGTCCAAACACTGGTATCGAAACGCTTTTCGAGCGAACCGAGTACCTTAGAGGTTACAACCCCCTCTAGTTCGCCCTCAAGTGCCGCAATTTGAGCCTTTGTAGGGTCTAGCCAGGCATTTACCTGACCCAGCGTGAAGATAGCCATACTAGCTCTTCTTCTTTACTGGAGCCTTTGCCTTTGGCTTGTTTGCTACTGTTTTTGTCTTAACGATCTTTACTGCTCCCATGTTGGCCAGGCGGCCCAGGGTATCCTCATCGACACCCTGGACCTCCTCACCAGGTTCAAACATAACGCCGTTATGCTTGACACAGTGAACAGCAATAGCCTTGTCGGCCATCACAGTCTCCTTATTTACGCGATTGCGTCCTTGATCAGGTAACCCGCAATGGTGGCGCTGCTGCTATTAAGCGCAATAAGCTTGTGATCATAGCGACGCGAAACTCGGATAATATCCGACTTGCGAGGCTCTTCACGCCAACGCTCAACAACTTGGGCACCAGCACCAGGATAACCCCAAACGAATTCATATCCGAATGCGGGTATCTTCACACCTGCCCGCGAAGGAACGTACGCCAAAATAACGTCGTTACCCCACAGATAGGACAAAGATGTCGTCTGTCCTGGGTTAGCGGAGTTATAGCCTGAACCTGGAACAACAACACGCTCGATGCCAAAGACACCAGCGATCAAATCTGCACCAAGCACTCCGGGCATGGAATACTTAATCCGATCGATGATCGTCGTGTTATCCTCCAAATAGGACATAACCTTGTAAGGGATCACTGCCAGATTCGGTTCCTTAAACAACAAGGCCATAACTGCACGCTGCGCTGTGCGCACGTCAGAAATTGGGGCCGAGTTGGACAAGTCACTCCACTGATCAGTTCCGCTAAGTGTAACGGTTGATCCCGATGGATAATTTCCTGCGGTTGTGACCATAGTCTGAACCAGACGCTCACGAATCAGATGAATCTGATCAGTGACCAGCTCCACACCGTCGCGATCTGGTGCTAGCGGTGTATCAGCGTTCTGTCGCTCTTCGTCAGTCACTGCTATTTGCAGCGAATGCTCAGTAGCAAAGTACGTCTGAGTTGAAACCGCCAGACCAGGAACCTCGTTGGCCTCCGTACCCGGAGCCCTACTCGATCCACCAGTTGGTTCTGTCCATGCTTCATAACCGTATGTATAGTACAAATCGCTCTGTTTGTTAACCAACACAGTGGGGAACAGACTATCACTAATGAAAGCGTTATTCTGATACCCCAGGGAGATGTTAGTCAGAACCTTGTCGATATGTACATTTGCACCGGTTCCATAAACTGCCATTTGCTCTCACCTCCCTCGTTACGAGTTGTCTACTTCAACGAGTGGAGTCAGAAGAACGTCAAACTGGTCTCCGTCCGCTGCAGCAGCGGTAAGGGCAACGCCCAGAACCTTCTGCTTTACAGCTCCGGCAAGACCACTGACTTTTCCAGCTCCACTACTACGGACGAGTTCCCCAAGGTTGACCGCCTGGGATGCGACACAAGTGCTAACGCCCATAATTCGGACATCAACAATCTTGCCGCTAGTAGCGTTTGCAGTTGTACATGCTTCCTGGGTAACCCCAATACATACCTCATTTGCAGTATCGCTCTGGTCAACATAGCCCTCTGAAGAGCCTAGCTTGACAAGATAATACTGTGTGAGGGCCTCGCTGGCCTGAAAGCCTTTATCGAGGACATAGTTTGGTCCTACGCCCATTAGTTAACCTCCTGGAACGCTTCTCGTCGATATTCTTCGAACAGCTCCGGATTATCCCTCGAGATGTTAGTAACAGCGTCGACGTAATCCATGTTCGGATCCTCGCTGAGCTGTTTATCAACCATCTGTTGGAAAGTATCCGCTGCTGACTTATCAATACCACGAGTAGCAGACTCGGTCTCGCCTAGGGGCACCATACCAACTTTCGTCAGTTCATTAAAGAACTCCGAAAGTTCAGTAGAGCGGGTTTCAGACAGCAGCTTACGCGCCCGATCCCGAAGTGTACTTGGAATAGTGTAGGGACGGGTATTATCCCATTCCTGCATCTGCAAATTCACTTCACTAAGCTTGTTCGCAACTTCAAGAAGTGCGACGCGATCAACGAGTGCCTTGACTTCGGGATAAGTCTCAGTCAAAGCAACCATCTCAGTTGTCTCTTCAGAAGCGGTTACAAGCTCTGGAATCGAGTCAGGGCTGCTCTCTGGGACTTCAGTAGTAACTTCCTCAGTCTCATTCTGAACAACAAGTTGTTCAGCCGCACTAAGGATCGCTTCGTCTGAAGTTTCCCCGTCAAGACCAAGAATGTTCTTCATGGTGGTGACAAATGTGTCATCTGCCATAATTGGCTCTCCTTGATCGCCTATTAACTCGGATAAGTTCACAGGCAACAAATCCTTTAGGAAGGGCCTGTTGGTGAGAGCTCCACCAAAAAGAACATCCAGATGAATTTTGCCTGTCTTTGGGTGCTTCCATTTGTCCTGATATTCCGGACTAAAATATTTGTATTCTTTGTTTTTGATTGCTTCTGTAGCTGTGTTTGTCCACTCGACTTGTAAATATAAACCGTCAGATCGGGCCTGCGCGTCTTTAATCCAACCGGCGGCCTTACCTGACTGACTCTTATGATCGTAATCTACATCGAGTTGAGTATCACGGACCTCGTTCTTAACGTTAAGAGCCATATTCGAAATCTTGTCAGGCGTGAAGCTAATCTCGCCATACGAAGGGTGCTGATAGGTGCCAACAGGTACGGCCTGAATCCAAGACGTATCCGAACATTCAATACCGTTTAAATCAACCCAATAGCCTAATTTAATTGGATTTACGCCGTCTTCAGTCACATTATATCCTTACTGACATGCTATTTAAGAGTATACCGATCTACGCTGTGCACTTCAACACTACCCCCCCGAACTATCTCGACCTGCGGCACTACCCGGCATCAATCTCTGATTCGCCGCTTGACTTTGCCTGGGCGGCTGTGCCCTAGTTTGATCCTCGCTGTCTTTGCCGTTATCCTCAGGTAATTGAGGTGTCGCAACAAGGCGGGCAGTTGTTTTATCTTCTTTAGGAAGATCCATTTCATTTCGTGTCCATCCTTCCAATCGTTCATCGGGCGTGATAACACCCGCGCCGATAAAGTTTCTCATTGCAAAGGACAGTGTACGCCAATCTACGGTTTCACCAATTCTCCGGAATCTAAGTTCCGGGTACTCATCCACAGTGTAATTGAAGTCCACCAACTGTGGAATCGCATACTTATTAAATGTATCTCGAATAAATTCGGCTATATATCTGGTGGCTTTATTGAAGAGTTCTACATTTTGTTCGCCAAGCTCACTGGTGCCCGAAGAGAAGGCGATAAACTGTCCAAGAACATTTCGAGCAATCTCTCTGTCATGGTGTTCAATAGAATCCATCGCATTGACAGGGTTTCCCTGAAGATCGGCAAAAATGATCTCCCAATTAGGAGGAAGCACCACATGTGCCTTTTCATTAGTCCTTAGATTCTTACCGATCTCGTTGGCTAGCGTCTTATCGTTGTCCGTGAAGTTTGCAGGCAACTTAATAATCGGAATACCAATCCCGTGACGCTCTTTTTGAATAGCATCGATCTTGTAAAGGTTATCTTTGAAGTACCAAGCTTTGTAAGCACTCCGCAAAATTGACATTCCCTCTAGATTTCCCGCCTCTTTATCGAAAGTGAAAATCAAAAGTTTGTCAATCGGAATTATAATTTCTCCCGAAGCATAATTAGCTGCGTTGGGATACATAGAAACGGCGTTAGGCCCACCATATTCATCTAGGAACCATTCTTGAACGTCCATCGGATGTCGAGGTGCAAGCTTCTTCCACACAATTTTATCATCCCGCACCATCCATACCTTTTCGAACATGTAATATCCGAAATCAAGCATCAACAAGCACTCGTATAAAATCTGCGACCAACTAATTGTCATCCATTTTGTAAGGTTGTCCCAAACAAAATCTGCAATCTCTCGATCAATATTATCTTCCGAAGCAGGTTCTACATACCAATGCCCCGCAAGAATAGGGGTCTTAATTAAGCGTAGCGTAGCCCTTACCTGAGCATCCCCACGACGCATCTTGTCATATACACGCAAACCGTTCAAGCCGCGTAGATCAGAATTATATTCCTCACGCGCAAAACTAGTCAGCAGTGACTGACCCGTATTACCTAGCTCACGAAAATCATTGTTACTAGTATACGCACGAGGCACAGGAGAAGAGGCAAAAATCATTGCATCGCCGTCTTCTGTCATTTCTACGAATTCAGCTTCCTTTTCTAATTCCGGAAGCGTCAGATTTCTAATGCTATCCAAAAGTCCCATTAAAAGCTCTTTTCCGTCGTAAAGAAAGGCTGCGCGTTTGTTCGTACATCAGCTAAATTAACCGTCTCGTTCAAATGGTGTTTAGCTCCAAGCTCGAACACATGCATCAACCCATATCTTAGCGCATCTAACGCGTGATCATCAACCTTCATTGAAACATTATTAGGAGTAGTAGCTGATGTAGGCTGATCCGGACGCTTTCCTGCCCGATAATTGTTGAACTCACGAATAAGGTTAGTACAAGAATGATCAACAAACAACTTAGGGGCCTCTAGGGGTGTCCCAAACTCATCTGCTTTGCCTATTTCCCTCATTTGAAGGAACGTTTTAACTAATTCGACACCCTGACGCCAATTAGTCTTTGCTTCTGGCATTGCTACACAGGCAGCAAACTTCTGACACACCACAGCCACAGCTTCGGGATCCGCTGCATCACCAAAAGTGCACTCGATTCGATAATCAGGAGGCTGTTCCCTGCCCTGCATTATCTCTAGGTGCTCCTCCAACGTCTTATATGCCACATAATGTTCGCGCCATATATAAATATTGTCCTGGGGATCCACCTGGAACTCAATAGCTGCCAGGGGATTTACAAAGCCCCAGTCAAAGGCAATGTAGTTTTTCCACTCAGGATTGTATTGAGTCTTGCGCACATGTATGGTTTCATCGAACTCAGGATAAATCTTGCCGACAAAGGACGTAAAGTCTGCCGCAATCTCCTGAAGGAACCACTCATATATAGTAGTCTTCTTCAGAAGCGCGATTTCTGGATCGTCTTCCCCTTCAGGATACACAGCAGGATTATCCCAGGACGGGAATCTCCACGACTCATACTCAGGAATATCTGGATTCTGTCCCAGCTGCCACATCTTATAAAGCCAATTCTGCCCCTCAGGTGTAGTCGGAAAATCAGCCCACCCACGGTTATCAGCCAACGCCGGCCTCAAATACCTCTCCCAAGTATCTACCCTGTGCTTCGCGGCCTCACTAACTATAACCCCATCCAAACGTTCACCAACCAGATTCTCCGGATGATCGGCTGATCGAACCTCAATACGCGTCTTCCAAGGAAATTCAATATACATATCGCCAGAACGCTTATTATAAGCCTTTCTGACCCTCTTATCCATACCTAACTGCTGAGCCACAATCAAATCGTCCCAAATAACTCGAAACTCTTTCTCACCCAAATCATATGTAGGCCCAACAATCCAAAAACGCTTATCAGGCAGGAATAACTCCGGCTGAACATCCTTTCCAGCCATCGTTGACTTACCAAAACGCCTACCACAAACGGCAACCCGAAAACGCGCAGGCGAATTATGGTAAATCCACTGTAGGGGGTGAGGCGTATACCGGATCTTCGCAAAGTACTCGGCTTTATTAACGGTTCTCACAGGCTAAACCCATCTTAGCGACCCGCCGGGTGGTTGGCGAGGAAGTTCGCATATGCCTCCGGGCTGTTCAGCACGATGATCGTTCCGGTTGAGGCATCCGGCCCTCTACCCAACGTCATGCTGATCGTTCCAAGAAGCGTGCCCACGGCAACCAGTAACCCGGTGACAGCTATTACCAGTTTGGTCAGGTTGTTCATCCTTTGTCCCCGGCCTAATAAAAGGGGGCAGATCTATCCGCCGAAAGGTAGAAAGGAGCAAAGCACCCTTCAGGCCAACCATAATAGATCTACCCCCAAACCTGGGTGGGGCGACCTGCACTCGGCGGCCGGCTCTACCTACAAGCGATTTGATACGACGCTAGGATCGGACTTAATGCCCTTTTCACCAGCGGCAAGGCCCTTAGAGGCAGCACCACGCTTACCCTTAATACCCTTCCCGCCAGCGGTAACAGCTTTACCAGCAGGGGTTTGCATCTTCGGCATATTATCTCCTTAATCGACGATTTCTGCCAAAAGCCTCTCGAGAGGATTATTGGCGTCATATTTAGTGTCATCGCCGATCTTCCCAAGAACACGTTCAAGAACGTACTTAGCCGAATCAAGGCGAATCTTTTCATTTGGAGAATGCTGCGCAAGATAAACCAGCGCTAAAGCAGCCGGCACCGTATTTTCGTCAAAGATACGCTTAGCAATGTCCTCGGACGATTCATCCGGGTGGACCTGCTTCTCGATCTCCAACGATCGCAGGGCGTTTTCAACATCCCATTCCTGCATATAAAGTAGTATAACGAAGACAAAGCTTCACCGCAACCACCGGCTCATTTTTGCTATATAACCGTAACACTCAGAAAAATCGGTACGAAATTCGTAACGGGTACGGGTCTTGAAAAAAAAATAAAAAAAATTGATAATATATTTATAAATAGTAGCAACCGCACAGAGGTTTCTACCGCAAAAGTCAGGAAGGAGGTGAAGCACATGACACCGTACGCAGTAATACGCGACCTGAACAAGGAGTTCGGAACGAACTACCCGACGCAGATGGGGTATAACTACGCGCGCCAGGGGTTGATCCCCGCGACCAAGGTCGACGGCGCATGGTACGTGG
>MPLZ02090623.1_pt1 | contig 11963 bp, 13 predicted proteins | sample 1617311 | NCBI WGS metagenome assembly MPLZ02 (sample SAMN05944806, study PRJNA350692) | marine metagenome | biome: marine; feature: ODZ; material: water; isolation source: 160 m water sample filtered on 0.2 um supor filter | place: Pacific Ocean | collected 2012-04-08 | depth 160m m
CTTCTCCACGGCCTGAACCAGCGACGATGATATGCGGTGATTCCAACTCTATGCCAGAACGCATCTGACGGAACGACACAACGGACAAGACGAGCGCTGGCATACCCATCACCAGCAGACCGAGGGCCGGAAAAAATCCGGGCTGCATGACCAGGTCAGCACGCTTGAGCCAGCGGGTCTGGCTGCCCAGCTGGCTCACCAGAACCAGCGTCACCAGAACAATGAACGCAGCACAGAAAAAGTCGATTGCCGCTCTGGATCGAACATTGTCAGATTGATCTATCAAACTCACTTCCTGAAAAAAAGTCGGGCGGCTATGCCGCCCGACTCAGAACCTCTAAATGGGTTTAGTGACCAATTACAGGTCTCCCATCTTCTTGAACATCCACTCGGTGGACTTCCAGTCCCGGGCGATACGTGCTTTGGCCTCAGCTGGACCTTCCCAGAAGAAAATGCCACCTGTGTCCTTGGCAACTTTTGCGACCGCATCACTGGCAACTACCCGCTTAGCGACGGCTGCGAGCTTGTCCTTGACGATCTGTGGTGTGCCCTTCTTGACGAACAGGCCATTCCAAAGCGTCGGAATGTCAATACCAGGTACCTGTTCGGTCAGTGTCGCGACATTGGGCGTCACTGAAGTCCGGTCAGGGCCGGTGATAGTCGCGAGAATATTGAGATCATCCAGGCACGGTAATACCAACGCCGCGGTGGTGTTAATCACATCGGCATCGCCACTGGCCAACGTATTACAATCGTTCATGTCGAATGCTGCTTCACTGCCAAACTCAAACCCAAGCTCCATCGCAGCCACAAATGTTGCGCGGGTCGGAATCAGACCATAACCAAAGTGTCCCAAGGCGACCTTGTGGGACTGGGCATACTCGGCCAGTTCAGCCATGTTGTTGTAGGGTGCATCTCCGCTGGCAGCCAGCAGAAACGGATAAATGATAAAGATACCGACCGGCTCAAACAGGTCGGGGTCCTCAAATCCAGGCACACCGACAAGTGGGCCAATGATCGGCACGCCGATAACAAATGATCCAATGGTGTAGCCATCAGCCGGTGCATTCGCCACCTCAGCAGCACCCGGAAACGGACCACCGCCACCGCCTGGCTTGTTCACCACGGCCGCGGCAACACCGTATTCTTTCTGAAATTCTTCCGCGATCATGCGGGTAGTGATGTCTTCGAGATCACCTGGTGGCCAAGGCACAATAAAGGTCACTGGTTTTTCGGGATACTCAGCCTGGGCGGCCGAACCAAACACCAGAAACGAGGCCAGGATACTCAGCACGGCCAACTTCAAGGTCATTTTCATGTTTTATCCTCCATAGTTAGTATTATCACAACGCTCCTCACCTTTGGTGTGCTGTTTCCGCAAGAATAAAGCGTCTCGAGGGAGCGGCACACTCACCAGCAAGTTACACCCGCCACTTTAGTCAAGAGACCTGCCTAATTCAAGGCTTGGGCGCTGTTTCAGGCTCCGGCAAACCCGACAGACAGCGCCTGTGCCAGGGAATCAATCTCCGATTCAGTAATCACCAGAGGCGGCGACATGATGATAATGTTTCCACTAACACGGATCATCGCGCCGGCGGCGAAAACCCGATCGGCCAGGGCTTCGCCGAGTTGCGGGTCCAATGGAGTTTTCGATTCACGATCAGCCACCAGTTCGATGCCCACCATCAGGCCCTTTCCCCGTACGTCACCGATCATTCCGTATTCTGCCTGCAGCGCTTTGAGTGAAGCCATCAACTGCTCACCTCGTGCCAATGCATTGCCGGGTAGATCCTGGCCGAACGTAACATCCAGTGTTGCGAGAGCCGCAGCACAGCCGACCGGATGGCCGGAGTAGGTATAGCCATGGCCGATAGCACCGTCGGGACCGCTTTCCATAAACACGGTCTCAATCCGTTCATTAAGCATCAACGCCCCGAATGGAAAGTAGCCGGAGGTGATGGCTTTGGCAAAACACATCATATCGGGCCTGACGCCCCAGGCCCGGGCGCCGAACCAGGAACCCGTCCGCCCGAAACCGGTGACGACTTCATCGGCAATCAAAAGAATATCGTATTTGTCGCACAACGCGCGCAGTGCCGGCCACAGACTTGGCGGAGGCACCAGGATACCGCCAGCACCGAGCACCGGTTCTGCGATAAAAGCCGCAATGCTGTCCGCACCTTGATAGTTGATCTCCTGTTCGATCTGCCTGAGACAGACGTCCGTCAACTCGTCAATATCTTCAATCCCGAACGGATTGTGGTAAAGCGATGGGAAAGGCAACTGGATGCAGCCCGGCAGCAGTGGCTCATAACTCTTGCGAAAACGGTCATTGCCGTTGACTGAGGCGCCACCGAAATGAGTTCCGTGATACCCCTTCTTGAAGGAGAAGAATTTCACCTTACCCGGCTGTCCTGCCAGCTTCCAAAACTGGCGAGTTAACCGCAGTGCAGTCTCTACACTGTCGCTGCCGCCCGAGGTAAAAAACGCGCGGCGCATGCCTTCTGGCTCAAGCACACCGACCAATCGGTCTGCCAGTTCGATCAACCGAGTGCTGGTCGTACCCTTAAACGCCGAATAAAAAGGCAACACGTCCAGTTGCTGGGCGATGGCCTGTTTGATCGGTGTACATGAATAACCCAGGTTCACATTCCAGATGCCGCCGACCGCATCGATCACACGATGGCCTTCGTCATCTTCGATGTAGACCCCTTCGGCCCCGGTGATAATCCGCGGCGGGTTCGCCTGATGAACCCCCGGGTGCGCCATCGGATGCCACACGCTGCGGGCATTGCGCGCCCTGATATGATCAAGATCCGGTTCGGCACCACTCGGAATGAGGATTTCAGATAAGGTCACAGATTCGGCGGCCATGGTCCGGTTCTCCTTTGGGTCGGCTGAGCAGTTCCCGGGCAGGCATCAACGGCAGATTTACCGGTACCCAGGCAAGTGGACCATAGGTTAACCAATACCGGCTGGCCCCGCACGTCGTTTTCCACATTTCCGGTCATATTGGCGTCTGACAGACACGCATTTTCAACAGATATATCGGCCAAGTGGAACACCGACAGGTGCCAAGGTAGAGTGCACCTGACGCATGAGCATAACCGCTCGAACAAACAGAATTCGTATCGAGGGTATCAGGATGTCAGAGCAGCGACTAGCGGGTCGTAAAGTCCTTGTCACCGGTGTGGGCCGGGCGATTGGACCGGCCATTGTGCGGCGGTTTGCGCAGGCGGGCGCCTATGTCGCTGCAGCCAACCGGACGCTCGGTCGAGCACAAACGGTTGTGGACGACCTCACGCAACAAGGTCTGTCGGCCTGGGCACTGCCGCTTGACCTTGAGACGCCGGCCGGAGCTGTCGAGGCAGTCACTGCTGCTGCAGATCAACTCGGAGGGCTCGATATTGTGGTGCACAACGCCGGGGGTTGTCCCTGGTCCCGTCTGGAAACACTTTCCGAAGAAGACCTGGAACTGACTTTGTCAATCAATCTCAAGGCCTGTTTTCGGTTATTAAAGGCAGCTCTGCCGTGGCTCCGCCAGTCTGAACACGGTCGTTTTCTCGCCACCTCCTCAGTGACCGGGCCTAAAGTAGCCATGCCTGGCGCCGTTCATTACGGTGCAGCCAAAGCCGGCGTCAATGCTTTTGTACGTGGCGCAGCACTGGAACTGGCCGCTGAGGGGATCACGGTCAATGCGGTAGAGCCGGGTTATATCCAAAAACCCGACGGGTTTCTCGCTGATCCCGCACAACGAAGCCGGATCGAACAATATATCCCGCTGGGCCGGCTGGGAGATCCGGACGACATCGCCTGGGCGATGGTTTATCTCGCCAGCGACGAGGCCCGGTACGTCACAGGGCAGACCATCGTCGTCGACGGCGGTGCCCTGTTGCCGGAAAGCCCCGACCTGATCAACACTGTACCGGACGAGGGCTGACCGATTCCCCGAACGGGCGTCTGTTGCACCTGTAACCTGTTGAGTGAACCCCGTCGAATCTAATGTGATACGATAATTTCCTAGTCGTCAGCCGTTTTGTATCCCGTTTTCCGCCACCTGAACCGTGAGAAAAATATTTTGAACACCGAAACAGCTGAACTGGCACTTGCCAAAACCTGTAGCGAACACATGTACCGTGACGATCGTTGCTCACAGATGCTCGGCATGACTGTCGACGAAAGCCGCCCCGGTTACGCACGCCTTAACATGCGGGTTCGCAAAGAAATGCTCAATAGCTACGGAAACTGTCACGGCGGCATGATCTTTACGCTTGCGGACAGTGCGTTTGCACATGCCTGTAATACGAGAAACCATGTCAGTGTGGCCGTCAGTTGTCAGGTCGAGTTTCTTGTCGCTGTCACAGCGGGTCAAATACTTATCGCTGAAGCAGTCGAGCAGTACCTTCAAGGCAAAAACGGCGTCTACGACGTACGCGTCACGTCTAACGATGGCGGTCTAGTCGCTCTTTTTCGTGGCAAATCTCGGGCCGTTAGGGGTGTTCTGGTTACCGAAACCACCGTCGACACAATAACATGACGGTTAAACAACCCCAACCGAACGACCTGGAGCCGATCGAAACTGCGAGCGTTGACGAATTGCAGGCGCTACAGCTTTCGAGATTGAAATGGTCACTCAACCATGCCTATGACCATTCTGCGTTATACGCCCAGAAATTTGACGCTGCCGGTATACACCCGAACGATCTGACTCAGCTCGAAGACCTGAGTCAATTTCCGTTTACCGACAAGGCCGATCTCCGCAAGTTCTATCCGTTTGAAGCATTTGCAACCCCCATGACAGACGTGGTGCGTGTTCATGCCTCGAGCGGAACCACCGGAAAACCGACAGTTGTCGGCTACACCCAAAACGATATCGACATCTGGTCAACGGTCATGGCACGGTCGATCCGGGCAGCCGGCGGCCGGGCTGATGACCTGATTCATGTCAGTTATGGTTATGGGCTCTTTACCGGCGGTCTCGGGGCACACTACGGAGCCGAGAAACTGGGCGCTGCCGTGATTCCGATGTCGGGCGGCCAGACAGAAAAACAGGTCCAGCTGATCAACGATTTTCGGCCGTCGATTATTATGGTGACACCGACCTACTGCCTGAACATTGCGGATGCGTTTGAACTCGCCGGTCTCGATCCCCGAAAAACCTCACTGCAGGTCGGCATCTTCGGTGCTGAACCCTGGACCGAGTCGATGCGTGACAACATCGAATCCCGAATGGGGCTCGAAGCAGTCGACATCTACGGGCTGTCTGAGGTAATTGGCCCCGGCGTTGCCCAGGAATGTATTGAAACCAAGGACGGCCTGACGATCTGGGAAGATCATTTCTACCCGGAAGTCATCGACCCCGAAACCGGTGAACGACTGAAAGAGGGAGAGCGGGGCGAACTGGTGCTGACTTCTCTGACTAAGGAAGCCTCGCCCGTGATTCGTTACCGAACCCGCGATCTGACCTGCCTGATGCCCGGTTCCGCCCGAACCATGCGGCGCATGGCCAAGATCACCGGCCGCAGTGACGACATGATGATCGTTCGCGGGGTCAATGTATTTCCCTCACAGATCGAGGAACAGGTTCTGGCCATCGAAGCCCTGAGTCCTCACTATCAGATCGAACTGTCCAGGGCCGGCAGTCTTGACAAGCTCACCATCAACGTTGAATTGGATCCCATAAATGCCGCGTCCGACAACCCTGCCGATGTCGCTTCATCTCTGACTCGCCGGGTTAAGACCTTCATCGGGGTATCTGCCGACGTGGTGCTGCACGATGAGGGCGGTGTACCCCGATCGCAAGGTAAGGCGCAAAGGGTGATCGACAATCGCTGACCGCTCCACACCTGTTCGATTTGAGACGACAGTACGCCAGCTGCTGTCAACTTTCAGGGCGAGGCGACCAATTCGGGCAAAATCACTGTTGATCACGATCTTCGGTGACACACTCGAACCCAGAGGCGGGGAGATCTGGCTGAGCCATCTGATCGCACTGGCCCGGCCGCTGGGTGTAAATGAACGACTGGTCCGAACGTCAGTCTACCGGCTGGCACAGGAAAAATGGCTCGAACGAACAGCTTCGGGGCGGCGCAGTTATTACGGACTGACCGACACCGGCCGTCGCCAAACTGTAGATGCCGAACACCGTATTTACGCTGCGGGCAGCAGCCGCTGGGATGGCCAGTGGCGTCTGGTGATCATTCCTCAGAAAACGATCAGCCGAGCAGCGCGTACCGGCCTCAAAAAAGAGCTCAAGTGGCAGGGATTTGGAACGCTGACCGCAGATACGCTGATCCATCCCACAGCAGACCTTCCACCGGTGTGCCGGGCACTGGCAGAACGGGGCCTTGCGGACAAAGCCAAAGTGTTCTGCGGGCACACGATCAACGACCGCGAACCGCCGCAATCGCTGTTCGATCGGTGCTTCGATCTGGAACACATTGCCTGTGAATATGATCTTTTCAACCGACGGTTCGAAAAACTCTGGTGGTCGACCCGTCGCAAGAAATTATTTGACCCCGAATCAGCCTTTACAGCCCGTACCCTGCTGATTCATGACTATCGCCGGATTCTGCTGCACGATCCGGACCTGCCTGAAGACCTTCTATCGGTTCACTGGCCCGGTACTCGAGCCAGAAAACGCTGTGCGGCGATCTACCGTGCACTACAGGAGGCGGCTGACTGCTGGACGGTGTCAGTGTGTGATGATGAGCCAAATCTCCTGAAATCACCCCATAAAGACTACCGCCAGCGATTCAGTGACAGCTAAAGGTCGTCAAAATCAATCACAACGCGATCGGTCAGTGGCACCGATTGACAGGTCAGCACATAACCTGATGAAAGGTCCGACTCTTCAAGCGCAAAGTTCAGCTGCATATTAACGCGCCCCTCGACGAGTTTCGCCCGGCAGGTCGCACATACCCCACCTTCACAGGCGTAGGGAACCTCCGGCCGGACACGTCTTACTGCTTCCAGCAGCGTATCCCCGTCACGACTCATTTCAAAAGTCGTGGATTTGGAATCGAGTGACACCACAACAGAACAACGACTCCCCTGAGCCTGAATCGGCATGCGCTCAGGCTGGTTTTCGATGTGCTGATCCGGGGGCGTAAAAAGCTCGTAATGAATGCACGACGGTGGAACATTTTTCTCGAGCAGCGCTTCCCTTACCGCATCGATCATACCTTTGGGGCCACACAGAAAAAATTCATCATGCTGATCCGCCGGCACCAGGCTCTCGAGCAGAGCGTCTGCCTTGACACGGTCGATACGGCCATCAAGCAGCGGCAAATTCCGACCCTCCCGCGACAACGTATGAACCATCGAGAGTCGGTCCATGTAGGTGTTTTTAAGCCGTGCCAGTACCTCCCTGAATATGATGCTCCCGGTTTCTCGATTTCCGTACACCAGCGTGAACCTGCTTCGGGGTTCGCGCTCAAGTGTAGTCTTGATGATGGACATCAAGGGCGTGATACCACTGCCCGCTGCAAAGGCGGCATAACGTTTGCGATGACTGGAGTCCAGCGGCACATTGAAATGCCCGATCGGTGACCCCACCTCAATCTTCTCTCCGGCAGCAAGCCGGTTATGCACAAACCCAGAAAAAATACCCCGCGGTATTGCCTTTACCGCGATACGTAATTCACCCTCGTCTACGCTGCTGCAGATCGAATAAGACCGACGAATCTCGGTACCGCTCAAAGTCCGGCGCAGCGTCAGGTGCTGCCCCTGAACAAACCGATACTGGTTACGAAGCTGCTCCGGTACTTCAAACGCAACAGACACCGTGTCGCTTGTTTCCGACCGTACTTCAGCCACCGAAAGAGCGTGAAAGCGCACGCTGGCTAATGCGGTTTAAAGTAGTCAAACGGCTCGAGGCAGTGGTTACAGCGCCACAAAGCCTTGCACGCTGTTGCACCGAAACCGGACAACACACTTGTTTGGTCGGAACCACATCGAGGACAACTGATACCAGTCTGCGTCGGACCTTCCTCGCAAGCACGACACGCCGGCGGCGTAATCCCGGTTGCAATCAGATGCCTTCGTCCTTGATCGGTGATCCAGTCTGTTGTCCAGGGCGGATACAACACCTGCTCAACAGCGACTTGGTCGATGCCAGCCCGCCCGAGCGCCTCATGGATATCCTGTTCGATCACCCGCATTGCCGGGCAGCCTGAATAGGTCGGCGTGATCATCACCTGCACTTTGATGTTGCCGCTTTCGTCACATACGTCAACAGCTCGAACGATCCCCAGATCGCGAATACTGACAGTCGGGATCTCGGGATCACAAACGCTATCCAGCACCTCAAGCACGCGCAGCCGGGTGTTTTCAACAGCCGCACTCACCACGTGGCCCCTGGGTATGCCCTCTGCAGGAACTGCATCTCGGCAAGCAGATAGCCCAGATGCTCGCTGTGCAGGCCAGTCCGCTCGCCGCTCATTGGATTGGTGATCTCGGGCATCCGCAACGTGGCTTCAGACAAAACAGCCCACACCTGACGCTCCCATTGCACCTGGAGATCATTCATTGCCGGGACAAAACCCTGTGCTTCTAACGTGCGGTAAACCTCATCCAGCTCGAAAAGTTCCGGCACACACGGTGTGCAGATATCCAGGGCGTTAACCATCCGCCTGTGACTCTCTTGCGTACCGTCGCCCAAGCGCACCACCCAGCCGCTGCTGTGTCGCAGGTGGTAGCGCACTTCTTTGAGTGACTTGGCCGCGATCCCGGATATTTCCCGATCACTGCCTTCGCTCAAACCTTCCAACAACAGAAGATGATAGGCGTCAAAAAAGTACTGGCGTAACATCGTCCTGCCAAAGTCGCCGTTTGGCAGTTCCACCAGGTGCAGGTTACGCCAGTCTCGAACATCGCGTCGGTAGGCCAGGTCGTCCTCAGTACGCCCGGCACCCTCTGTCTGTGCCGCGGCGGTCAACCACAGCCGTGCCTGTCCAATCAGGTCCAGTGCGATATTCGACAGTGCCATGTCCTCTTCCAGGGTCGGCGCATCTCCTGACCATTCAGACAGGCGGTGGCCCATGATCAGAGCACTGTCGCCCAGACGTGTGAGCAGTTCGAACCGGCACTGGTCGATGTCTATTTTTTTAGTCACAGATTTTCCACACCATCGGGCACAGGATAGAACGTTGGATGACGATAAACCTTGTCTTCCGCCGGCTCGAAAAACGGACCTTCATCTTCGGGGGAAGTCGCTGTGATCTCAGTCGCCGGTACGACCCAGATACTGACCCCCTCCTGCCGCCGAGTGTAGAGATCACGGGCATTTTCAACAGCCATCTTGGCATCGGCAGCGTACAGGCTGCCTGTGTGCTGATGATTGAGGCCGCGCTTGGTTCGAACAAAGACTTCCCACAGGGGCCACTGGTCCGGTGCGTTGGTCATGATGATCCTCTTTTCGTATCGATGGGCGGTTGGCAGGTTTACGCCGCTTGCTGATCACTACTCTGTTTGTGTGCATAAGCAACCGCGGCCTCACGAACCCAGCGGCCGTTTTCATGGGCTGCTTTGCGTGTTGCCATACGCTGCAGATGACAGGGTCCGCCCCCTTTGACCACCCGCCAGAATTCATCCCAGTCGATCTCACCAAAATCATAATGGCCGCGGTCGGCGTTCCATCGAAGGTCGGGATCGGGCAGCTTCAGACCCAGGTAGTCTGCTTGCGGTACCGTAATATCAACAAAGCGTTGTCGCAGTTCATCATTGCTCTGACGCTTGATCTTCCAGGTAGTGGAGGACTGGGTATGCACGGAATCGCTGTCGTGCGGTCCGAACATCATCAGTGAAGGCCACCACCAGCGATTCAATGCATCCTGAGCCATCGCTCTCTGATCGGCAGTGCCTTCGGCAAGCGTGACCATGATGCCGTATCCCTGGCGCTGGTGGAAACTCTCCTCCTTACAGATCCTGACCATTGCCCGGGCATAAGGCCCATAGGAAGTCCGACACAGACTGATCTGGTTGACGATGGCAGCACCGTCAACCAACCAGCCGATCGCCCCGATATCTGCCCAGGTCAGTGTGGGATAGTTGAAAATACTCGAGTATTTCATGCGGCCTTCATGCAGCGCCGTCACCAGTTCTTCCCGGGAAGTTCCCAATGTTTCGGCTGCACTGTAAAGGTACAAACCATGACCACACTCATCCTGCACCTTGGCCAACAATCCGATCTTGCGATGCAGCGTGGGTGCACGTGTGATCCAGTTACCTTCAGGCTGCATACCGACAACCTCGGAATGTGCGTGCTGTGCGATCTGTCGGATCAGCGTCTTACGATAAGCATCTGGCATCCAGTCCTTAGGCTCGATCTTGGTTTCAGACTCGATTTTGGCCAGAAACCCCTGTTCGAGATCTGCGCTATGCGTCTCTGCGGCAGATTCAGACCGTTCTGGGGTATTACTCATGCATAGTCTCCAGGAGACTGTGTAATATTATATGTTACAGAATTATGTACAATATGCAAAATTCTGTGTCATATTTTGACGATTCTCTGGTAGCAGGCATTAGGCTGTTAACAACAGGAAACGCTAGAATTTCCGGTACTTCAGGTAGGCTTGTTCAGGATCCATCCCGCCCAGAATGGCGTCGCGCATGTCACTTTCCGTCGACATTACCTGTTCGGTCTGACTGACCGCTTCCTCACAGACCGATGCGGGTATGACGACGATCCCATCCCGATCAGCAATCAGATAATCACCACTGACGATGGTCACTGTACCAATGGTGATCGGTTCGCCCAGGCGATCATAGGTCCAGCGCTCCACAATATCGGCTGGTGTGTTGAGATCACAGAAGACAGGAAAATTCATTTCGAGGATGAAATCCGTGTCTCGGCATCTACCATCCACGACATAACCCAAGGTGTTCTTGAACATCAGGGCCCGGGCGGACAGTTCCCCCATCAGCGCAATATCCTTGGTATTCGGCTGGCAGGCCAAGACCTTGCCGCCTGGGATACGGGATAGCACCTGGGCCCACGCCAGCAGACTCTGGTGTCGGCTTAGCGTTCGATCGATGTGCCCCGAAATGGTGTAGATCTCTCCCGCCAGTTGCTGGGTGGGATCAAGTGCAATCAAGTTCGAAGGCAGTACACAGTTGTCATGACCCATCTGGCGCAGCACATCATGAACCGCACTGGCATAACAGGCTTGCAATCGCTGAGTCAGCGTACTCATAACAGTGGTCCCCAATTTAGGTTTGATCGAGTATTGAAGTCACGATTATGGGGATAGTCGGAGCCGTAAAGCACGTTGTCGAAGCCGTCGACGCAGAGCTCGAGCGCGCCCTCCAGCCTCCGAAAAGGTGCTTACACGTCCAGTAGCTTCGACTTGATGTGGCGGTCCACGGAGAACTCTTTCACCGCCTCTATGGTCAGGGTGGCGCCGCTAGCCAATTGTGATTCTGTTAGCTCTACGCCGTCACCGCCAGACAGCCGGAGTGGGCCGCGGGCAGCATATGTCGCCACCTCGTCCTTGTGGGCATCGAAATACACGGTGGCTTTCTCCCTTGCCTCTTGTTCGCCTTCGGCCTCGACAAAGCAGTACCCGGCAAGCGCCAGGCCGAGTCCGACCTCTACCGCTACATTGAGCTCATACACTTTCTTGTCCATTGCTCCCTCCAGGTGCTGTCATCTGCCCGCCTACGCGAGGGGGTAACCTGCCCGATAATGTAGTCCAGTTGATGTGAGAGTGTTTTGAGTTTACTACATGATGGTCATATGGCTACATCTCGTCAGGTGAAGGATGTCCTACGCTGTAAAATCACACCAGAACGCTGCACGGCAACGATGCAGGATAAGTATGAAAACTTTTTCTTTTAATCTATATTTCCCGCACTCACTCAGCTCTCGCTGAACCAACCGCGGGTTTGATCCAATGTCTAAGACGACTTCTTTTTTTGCCGACTACCTACCGCAGAAACTCTCTACCCATCCGGACCTTGCC
>MPLZ02101887.1_pt1 | contig 11895 bp, 13 predicted proteins | sample 1617311 | NCBI WGS metagenome assembly MPLZ02 (sample SAMN05944806, study PRJNA350692) | marine metagenome | biome: marine; feature: ODZ; material: water; isolation source: 160 m water sample filtered on 0.2 um supor filter | place: Pacific Ocean | collected 2012-04-08 | depth 160m m
AACCGCCAAGCCCAAGTGCCGTGAGCCGGATGCCCCGCGCGCGCGGCGCCGGTTGGCGCTATTTCTTGTACCAGAAGGTGTCGGGGCGATAGAGGCCGAACTGGGCTCCGGGATCCCAGTTGTAGACGCCTTCCTCGGGCAGGTTCATCAGGTCGGCCCGCACCACCACCGGTTGCCTGACGCCGGCCACCATGCCGATGGTGAAGATCTCGCTGGCATGGATCTCCAGCATGCGCCGCCAGATCTTGGCCCGCGCCGGGTCGTCGACGGCCAGCAGCCAAGCCTGGTTGAGTTCGGCCAGTTCCTGCGCCGCCGCCATGTCGGGCGCCTCGCCGGCGGCGCCGGAGGTCTCGAAGTGCTGCCCCCACTTGGGCCATTGCAGGCTTTGTTGCGTCGTCGGCGCCAGCTCGGCCGGGCTCATGGCCGGTGTCGCCAGGCCGTTCTCCAAACCCGACCAGATCGACATCACCGTTTCGCCGGAAAAGATGCGGTTGCGGAAGACCTCGCGCTGCGAGGGCTTGGTAAAGAGCTTGATGCCGATCTCGGCCCAGTTGGTGCGCACCAGTTCGAGCACGTCGGTCTGCTCCGTCTCCTCGCCCGCCGTCTCGACGATGATGTGCAAGGGCCGGCCATCAGGCAAAAGCCGCGTCCCTTCGTCGTCGCGCTTCTTGAGGCCCAGCTTGTCGAGCAGCTGGTTGGCCGCCTTCGGGTCATAGCGCGCCGAGGCCTTGGCGTAAGCCTCGACATAGAGCGGGCTATCGGGCAGCACCGTGTTGGCGTGTTCCAGCGCCAGGCCGAAATAGAGCGCCTGGTTGATCATCTCGCGCTCGATGCCCAGCGACAGAGCGCGGCGGAAATCGCGCTGGCGCAGGAGCTTGCGCCACACCGGGTCGTTGACGTTGAGGTTGGGATAGAGCGCCAGATGCGCCCCCTTGGCGGTGCGCCACAAAAGCACCCGGAAGCGGCCGCGCTTTTCGTTCTCCTTGAGGAAGGTGTAGTCCTTGAGGAAGATGTTGCGCGACTGCAGGTCGGCCTCGCCGGCACCGGCCTTGGCCGGGATCAGCTTGCCGTCCGAGGTGGAGAAGATCAGCCGGTCGAGGTAGGGCAACTGGTGCCCCTGCTTGTCGAGGCGGTGGAAGTAGGGGTTGCGCCGGCCCACGAAACGCGTGGCCGGCGGCCGCGTCACGTTCATCCAGGGCTGCAGCGTCGGCAGGTCGGGATTGTCGAACTTGTAGAGGTTGTCCTTGCGGTTGTGCAGCGCCGCCCAGTTGCGTTGCTTGGCCGCCCGGGCCTTGGCCGCCAGGTCCTCGGCCTTGGCATAACGGGCGTGGAATTGCTTGAGGTAATGGGCCGGGCGGTAGATGAAGAGCGGCGAGGCGCCGGCCAGGCGGGGCAGGAAGAAGGGATTGGGCTTGGACCAGCTGTAGCGCACCGTGGTCTGGTCGACGATCTCGAAGCGCGGTGGCTGGCCCGCTACCAGCAGCGATCGCGGCGGCCCCGAGGGCGAGAGCTGTGGATTGTTGGCGACGTCCTGCCAATAGTAGCGAAAATCCTCGCTGCTGAAAGGTTGGCCATCGGACCAGCGGTGGCCGCGGCGCAGCGAGAGCGTGAAAATGCGCCCTTCCTTGACGCTGACGGCCTTCAATAGATCAGGCTTGATAGCGAAGCTGCGATCGTAGCCGACCAGCCGGGAGTAACCATAGACCACCATCAGCCTGAGGTCCTTCGAGCGGCTGATCAGCATCCTCAGGTCGCCGCCGTGGCGGCCCGGCTGAAGGCCCTCGGCGGCCAGGTCGACGATCGCCGGCTCGGCCGGCAGGCGTTCGGCCAGCGCCGGCAGTTCGCCGCGGGCCACGGCCTCCGCCAGTGCCGGCGTCTCGATCAGCTTGGCCGCCTCAACCTCCCCCAGGGCCAGCCCCAACGCCAACAGCGCCGCCACCACCTTCTTCACCACGTTCATGCCAACAGGCTCCCTGCCTCTTGTTCGCTGACCGCCGCGCGCACGAAATGGCCGGCGCCCAGGTCGACCAAACGCGGCTGGCGCTCATCGTCGACGGTGAAGGGCGGCTGCCAGGCGCCGGGATCGGAGCAGCGCCCGGCCATCAGCGCCGTCAGGTCGAGCCGGCTGTCGGGGTCCGGCTTGGGCACGGCGCTCAGCAGCGCCTTGGTATAGGGATGCACCGGATCCTTGAACAATACCTCGCGCTCGGCCATCTCGACCAGCCGGCCGCTGCACATCACGGCGATGTGGTCGGCGATGTAATCGACCACGGCCAGATTGTGCGAAATGAACAGGTAGGTCAGCCCGAGCGAGGATTGCAGGTCCTTCAACAGGTTGAGCACCTGGGCCTGGATCGAGACGTCGAGCGCCGACACCGGCTCGTCGCAGATCAACAGATCAGGCTGTAGCGCCAAGGCCCGGGCGATGCCGATGCGCTGGCGCTGGCCGCCCGAGAAGCTGTGGGGATAGCGCCTGAGGAAGCGCACGTCGAGGCCCACCACGTCCATCAGCTCGCGCACCCGCTGGTGGCGTTCGTCCTCGTCGCCGATGCGGTGGATGACCAGGGGCTCGCTGACGATGTCGTAGACGGTCATGCGCGGATTGAGCGAGCCGAAGGGGTCCTGGAAGATGTACTGAACCTTGCGCCGGTAATCGAAGAGCCGCCGCCCCCGAAGTCCCAGCACGTCGACCGCCGTGCCGCGGTCGTTGTAGATCACTTCGCCGGCGTCGGCGCTCAGCGCCCGGATGATCATCTTGCTGGTGGTGGTCTTGCCGCAGCCCGATTCGCCCACCAATCCCAGGCACGTGCCGCGGCCGACGCTGAAGCTGACGTCGTCGACGGCGACCTGTCTGCCGCCCGGCCGCGAGCCCAGGATCGTGGCGCGGCGGGTGGTGAAGCTCTTGCTTAAGCCCCGCACCTCGAGCAGCGGCGCCCGGCGTTCCGCTTTGCCGTCCCAGGGCTCGGTGGGGGATTCACCATGGGGTTCGTCCCGACGCATCAGGGCACTGCCTTGCGAGCGGATCTCGCGGATCGGCACCAGGCGTTCGCCGGCTTTCATGTCAAAGCGCGGCACGGCATGCAGCAGCGCCTTCATGTAGGGATGCCCGGCCTGGCGGAAGACGTCGTCGCGCCGGCCCCGTTCCATGACCTCGCCCTGGTACATCACCACGATCTCGTCGGCCACATTGGCCACCACGCCCAGATCGTGGGTGATCATCAGGATGGCCATGCCAAGCTCGGCCTGAAGATCGCCGATCAGCTTGAGGATCTGGGCCTGGATGGTGACGTCGAGGGCCGTCGTCGGTTCGTCGGCGATGAGGATGGCGGGGCGGCAGATCAGCGCCATGGCGATCATGGCGCGTTGCCGCAGTCCGCCGGAAAGCTCGAAGGGGTAGCTGTGGATGGCCTGGGCCGGATCGGGAAACCCGACCAGCCCGAGGATCTCGCGGCTGCGTTGCCGGGCCGTGGCGGCGTCGACGTGGCCGTGCAACAGCAGCGCCTCGGCAATCTGGTTGCCCACCGTGTGCAACGGCGACAGCGAGATCATGGGCTCCTGGAAGATGACCGAGATGCGGTTGCCGCGCAGCATGCGCAAGGGCCGGCCGTCGGGCTCCAGCTTGGCGATGTCGACGAAGTTGCCGGGCTTGTCGGGATCGAAGAAGAGTATCTCGCCGGCCGTGATGCGGGCCGGCTTGGGCAGAATGCCGAGAATGGCCTGCGACACCACCGTCTTGCCCGAGCCCGATTCGCCGACCAGCGCCACGGTCTTGCCCTGGGGGATGCGGAAGGAAACCCCGTCGACGGCCTTGATGATGCCCTCGGGAACGCGGAATTCGACCTTCAGGTCGCGCACCAGCAGCACGTTGCCCATCAGCCGCCCTCCGCGGCCGGGCCGGCCGGGCTCATGAGGCCGTGGCGCTGCAGATTGTCGATGGTGGAGGGGCTGAAGCTCAGGTCGCGCCGGCCGGCGGCGGCCAGGGCCTGGGCCGTGATCTCGCTGAAGCCCTCGAGCGCCGAATCGATTTTCAGCGCGCGACCGCCGCCCGCCAGCTTCAATTGCAGCCAGCCCTGTTCGCCGTCGCGCCGGGTCGAATAGTAGCGCAGGCTGAAATCCCCCAGTTCGGCCCAGGCGATTTCACGCGGCCAGGGCCCCAGAGCCCGGATACCGCTGTCGCCGACCTCATAGCGGGTGGCCTGGCGTAGCGCCGTGCGCAGTGCGAAAAGAGCAAAGAGAATGGCCATTCCCCCCAACAACATGCTGACCACCGGAATAGGTCCCGCCAACCAGAGCGGCGCCAGCGTCAATATCATCCCTGCCCCCGCCCGCAGGTAATCGGCGACCAGCGCCCTCGGGGGGTAGCGGTGTTGCGTCACCGGCCCAGACTAAACGCATCGACTGGCGAGAGCCAGTGGGCAGCGCGGTGGCCGTCGAGCGCCTCCTTGAGGTTGGCGAGAAAATCCCACAGCGCCTCGTCGTGTCGCGCGTGGTGGCTCAGGATCCCGGTCGGCTCGTCGGCGTCGGCCCGGCCGCCGCGCCGCGCCGCCAGGTGTCCGACCAGGCTCTCGAGCACCGGGCGCTGGCCCAGAAAACCGCCCCCATGCCAGGCCACCGGATCGACGTGAGTGTTGATTTCCACCAGGCCGGCCACCGGGAATTCCCGGTGGCGCGGGGCAAACCGCGAGAGGCCGCGAAAGCCAAGCTCCGGCAAGGCCGGCACCAGGGCGGCGGCGAGGCGGTTCCAGGGCGGCACGAAGAGCGGCAACAGGCGGGCGCCGAAGATCTCGCCGAGGCGGATCCGGCCACGTTCGATCTCGGCTTTGCCGGCATCGAGATCGCGATCCTCGGGAAATTCGCTTTTTTTTCCGCCCCGGCGGGCCCGGTCGCGGTGGTCGAAGCCATGCACCGCCACTTGCACCGAGGTCGGCGCCAGGCGGGCGGCCAGGGTCTCGTCGGCCCGGGCCGGCACCACGGCCAGGCAGAGCGGAACCTCGTCTCCCAGCAGCGCCAGCAGCCGGTCCAAGGCGGCACCCGGCCGCCCGGCGTCGTCGTCGCGCCACCACAGCGTGGCCCGCCGCCCGGCCGCCGCCCAGGCGTCGAGTTCGCGTTCGAGCTGGTGCCAAGGGCTCATGCCAGCCATTGCTCGAGCAGCGCGGCGGTTTTGCCGGCTCCGCCGGTGTCGACCTGGGCCCGCGCCGGCGGTCCCGCCAGGGCCCGATCGACGGCCGCCGCCAATTTGTCCGCATCGAGCTCGTCCTCGGCCACCACCTCCAGCCGGCCGCGCTCGGCCAGCAGCCGGGCCCTGAGCGTCTGTTCGGTTTCGATACCGCCGGCGTAGGGCACCACCACGGCCCGGGCCCCGGCCCTGAGCGTCTCCATCACGGTGTTGTAGCCGCCCTGGCTGATCGAAAGGCGGCAATTCATCAACAGCGTCGGGAAGTCGCCCCGGGCGCGCTCGACGATCAGGCCCGCGCCCGCCCGGCGGGCCTCGGCGGCGAGCGCGGCGAATTCCTGGTCCGCCACCTTGTAGCCCACCAGCACACGCCAGGTGGCGTCGGCGGCCCGGCTCAAGCGTCTGGCCGCGATCGCCGCCTCGAGCAAATCGAAGCCGACGGCGCCGCCGCCGGCCGAGACCACCACCTCGTCCCAGCCGGCCGCGCCCAGGCCGCCGCGCCGCCCGCTCTCGTCCACCACGTAGCCGGTGTAGGCCAAGCGCCCCTTGATGCGCGCGGTGTGGGGAAAGGTCTCGTCCAGCGCGATCAGCTCGGGATCGCCGTGCACCAGGATGCGCTCGAAGTAGCGCTCGATCAGGGACAGCATCTCGTCGTTGCGCTCGGGCTTGTGCTGGCCCACCAGGATGTCGCGCACCGAACAGGCGATCAGCGGCCGTGGCCGGGCCGCCGCGGCCTGCTCGAGCAGGGGCAAAAGCTCGAAGCGCATCTGGCGCCGGCCGAAGGGAAAGAGCTCGAAGAGCAGCGCCTGGGGGGCGATTTCCCGGTAGGCGGCCAGCAGGGCGTCGCGCCGGTGCCGGCGCCAATCGTCATCGATGGGCTGGTCGTGCTCGTCGACCAGCAGCTTGAAGTAGAGATCGGTGGCCCGGGTCGGCGGCAGTTGGTGCAGGCTGGCCTGACCGAGCTCCAGATCGGGCACCGCGTGCCCGCCCGAGACCAGCGTCACCTCGAAACGTTGGGCCAGGGCGCGGGCCAGGGTCGCGGCGCGCTTGAGATGGCCGATGCCCAACAGGTGCTGGACGTAGAAGAAGATGCGCCGCTTCATGACGCCTCGCGGAGCGCCAGGCTCGGGCCCCCGGGCCGGGGCCGGCCGTCGGCTTCGAGGGCAAAAAAGTGCATGGCTTGGCGCTCCAGCTTGAGCGGCGGCCGGCCCAGCATGGGCCAGTCGTATGCCAGCGCCATGATGGCCCGCATGACGCCCAAGTGGGTCACCGCGACGGTGGGCGGCCGGCCGGCCAGCTCGGCCAGCAATGGTCTCAGGCGATCCTGCACCTGGCGCGGGCTTTCGCCGCCCGGTGGCTGGAAGTCGAGGCCGCGATCCTCGTTGGCCGCCATCTCGGGGTGGGCGGCGCGAAGCTCGGGCAGCGTCTGGCCCTCCCACTCGCCCCAGTCCAATTCGACCAGGCGCGGCTCCAGGGCGGGGCTTTGGCCGCTGAGCAGCTCGGCCGTCTCCACGGCCCGCACCAAGGGGCTCGAGAGCCACTCGAAGGCGGCCACTTCGAGGGGTGGGCCAAGGCCCGCCAGCGCTGCCCGGCCGGCTTGCGAGAGCGGCACGTCGCGCCGCCCCTGCATGCGTCCGGCGGCGTTCCAGTCGGTGGCGCCGTGGCGCAACAGGGCCAGTTTCGTCATGCGCCCGGCCGGGCCGCGGTGATGGCGCGGTCGAGGATGTCGCCGGCCCGCTCGAGGCCGCGCTCGCGGGCCACCCGGCCGGCGGCGACGTCGCCGGCGTGGCCCCGCTTCGGGTCGTCGAGGAAATAGCGCACCGCCGCGGCGAAGGCCTCCGGGTCGTTCTCCGGCACCAACAGCGCCGTCTCGCCCTCCCAGACCACCTCGGGCACGCCGCGCACGTTGCCCGCCACCACCGGCAGGCCAGCCGCCTGGGCCTCCAGCAGCGCCATGCCGTAGGCCTCGCCGGCGGCCGGCCAGAGGTAGAGATCGCTGCTGGCATAAAGCTCCGGCAGGTCGCCCGGTTGGCGCGCCCCGGCAAAGACCACGCGGCCCTTCGCTGCCGCGTTCAGCAGGCTTTCGACCTCGTCCCGGGCCGGGCCGTCGCCGACCACCAGCAGCGTCCAGTCGCCGCCCGACAGCAGCGCTAGCGCCTGGGCCAGGCGGTGGTAGGATTCGAGCTTGTCGCCGGGCCGCATCATGGCCACCGTCAGCAGCCAGTGGCCCTCGGGCTCGAGCCCGAGCTCGGCGGCCCATTTGGCCCGGCCGGCGGCGCGGCCCGAGCGGGCCTCGGCGAAGGGCCGGGCATCGAGGAACGGCGGCAGGTGCAAGAGCATCGCCCCGGGCGCCAGCAGCGGTGCCACGCAGGCCATGTCCAGCGTGGTCAGCGAGAGCACCGCGGCGGCTTCCCCCAGCGCTGCCGCCACCGCCTGGTGGCCGAGATCCCAAGGACCGCCGGCGCGCTTGGGGGCATGGCTCGCCTCGGCCACCAGATAGGGCAGGTCGAGCTGGCGGCAGACCGCCGGGCCCAGCCAGTCCGGCGCCTTGTAATAAAGATGGTAGCTGAGCCAGGCCTCGGGCGGCTCGGGCGCCTCGCGAAAGCGTCCCACCAGGGCCGCCGCCTCGGCCTCGCCCCGGGCCTTGATGACGGCCTGGCGGGCGGCCTCGCCGCGGCCCTCGTAGCTGCGAAACTCGGAGGCCAGTTCGACCGTGTGGCCGGCCGCCTCGAGGGCCGCCATCAACAATCGGGCCATGCGCCGGTCACCCGAAGGCGTGGCGTGGTTCGGCGCTTTCAGCGGGGCATAAAAGGCGATGCGCAACGGTGGCCCTCCCTGACCCCGTCAGGCGATACGATCCTTGGGTTCCCGGCCGGCGAAGACGGCATCGAGATTGTCCAGGGCGCGAAAGCCCATGGCATCGCGGGTCTCGCGCGTGGCGCTGCCTATGTGGGGCAGCAGGAAGGTGTTCGAGAGTTCGCGGTAGGCCGGATCGATGTCAGGTTCGTTGTTGTAGACGTCGAGCCCGGCAGCCGCCAGCTTGCCCGATTTCAAGGCCTCGATCAGGGCCGTGTCGTCGATGATGGAGATCACCCGGGCGCTGTTTGGATCGACTGCGACATTAGCGAAATTCCGCCGCCTTGGGAAGCGGCATCCCGAGCCCATCCCGAGCCGCGGCAGGGTCCCAATTTCCCGCCGGTGGCTTCGACAAGGAAGGAAGACGGCTAGTGAAAGAGCGGAAAAATGGAGCGGGCGATGAGATTCGAACTCACGACTTCAACCTTGGCAAGGTTGCGCTCTACCCCTGAGCTACGCCCGCGCCGGGGTCCGGGACCGGCCCGGAGATCGAGGCCCGGTATATAACCCCTGCCGCGCCGGCTTGGCAAGGGCGCCGGCAAGCCGGCTCAGGCCCGGAGGTCTTCGCGCAACTGCTGTCGCAGGCGTTCGATGTGGTCGCCCGAGGGGCGCCGCATGGCGTTGGCCCGGGAAACGCGGCGGCTGCCCAGACGCCGGCCCAGGCCGATGGCAACGACCAACAAGACGACGGCGGTGCCAGCGTACATAGATAGGGTGGCTTCCATGATTGTTCCCTGTTATTCCCTGTTATTCCCCGTAGGTTTTCCTTGGCTGGTCTCCCTCACACCCCACCTCGGCCTCATGTGGGCCATTTCATACCCAAAAGCCACGAAGATTCCGTAAAAACGGCAGCGGCGTGCCTTTTCACGGTGCGACGCAGGCCGTGACCCGGTGGGAAATGCGGGCTAGAGTCGACCGAGCGCCCGCCCTTGCCCCGGGCCGGGGCGGCCCCCATCTTTGGTAGCAATCGAATCCCCAGCAGCCAGCAGGCAGAAAAGACCAATCCATGGAGCAGATTATCGGTGAAGGCACGGCGCCGGGCGCGGACGCGGCCGGGCTGATCAAGGAGAGCGATACCAAGGGTTTCGTTGCCGATGTCATCGAGGCCTCGCGCCAGGTGCCGGTGATCGTCGACTTCTGGGCGCCTTGGTGCGGCCCCTGCAAACAGCTGACGCCGGCGTTGGAGAAGGTGGTCAAGGCGGCCGGCGGCCAAGTCAAGCTGGTCAAGGTGAATGTCGACGAGAACCCCGAGATCTCGGCCCAGTTGCGCATCCAGTCGATCCCCACCGTGTTTGCCTTCAAGGACGGCCAGCCGGTCGACGGCTTCATGGGGGCGGTGCCGGAAAGCCAGGTCAAGGACTTCGTCGAGCGTTTGGCCGGTGCCATCGGGCCGACGCCGGTGGAAGAGGCGCTGGCGCAGGCGGCGACGCTTTACCAGGCGGGCGAGGTTGCCGCCGCGGCCGGGCTCTACGGCCAGGTGCTCAAGCAGGAGCCCGGCGATGCCGTGGCGGCGGCCGGGCTGGCGCGCTGCTACCTCGACAGCAACGACCATGAGCGGGCCCAGCAGACCCTCGACATGGTGGCGCCCGACCAGGCCGAGCACGCCGAGGTGGCCAGCGTGCGCGCCGCGCTCGCCTTGGCCCAGGAGGCTCAAGAGGCCGGCCAGGCCGGCGACCTGGGCGAGTTGCAGGCCCGGCTGGAGGCCAATGCCAACGATCACCAGGCGCGCTACGACCTGGCGCTTGGCCATCTCGCCGCCGGCCAGCGCCAGGCCGCCGTCGACGAGTTGATGGAGATCGTGCGGCGCGACCGCAAGTGGAACGACGAGGCCGCGCGCCAGCAGCTGCTCAAGCTCTTCGACGCCTTCGGCGCTAGCGACGAGGTCACCGTGGAGGGCCGCCAGCGGCTCTCCTCGATCCTCTTCTCGTGACCCTGCTCCCCGAAATCGGCTTCGATCGGCTGGCCCGGCTGGTGCCGCTCTTTCCGCTGGCCGGGGCGCTGCTGCTGCCGCGCGGGCACCTGCCGCTCAACGTCTTCGAGGGGCGCTATTTGCAAATGGTGCGGGACGCCATGGAAACCCAGCGCATCATCGGCATGGTCCAGCCCACCGACCCCCAAACCCGCGACGAACAGCCGGCGCTCTACCGCACCGGCTGCCTGGGGCGCATATCGGAATTCAGCTCCACCGAGGACGGCCGTTTTCTCATTACCCTCACCGGGCTCTGCCGTTTTGCCCTGGTCGACGAGTTGCCGCTGGAGCGGACCTACCGGCGCGCCCTGGTAAGCTATGCCCGTTTCCGCCGCGATCTCGAGCCGGAAGACGGCACGGAGGTCGATCGCGAAGCCCTGCTGCAGGCGCTGCGGGGCTATCTCGACATCTTCGACGTCGACGCCGATTGGCGCACCCTGGACCAGGTTTCGAGCGAGATTCTGATCACTTCGCTGGCCATGCTCTGTCCCTTTGCGCCGCCCGAGAAGCAGGCGCTCTTGGAGGCGCCGGCGCTGGCTGAACGAGCCCGGGTGCTGACGGCGCTCTTGGAATTCGCCGGCCGCCAGAGCGGCGACCCGGCCCCCCTGCAATAGCCCCCCGATCGTCCATCCCGGAGCCGAACCATGGCCGAAAGCCACACCGTCGACCCCAAGCTGCTGGAGATCCTGGTCTGCCCGCTGACCAAGGGGCCGCTCGATTACGATGCCGAAAACCAGGAACTGATCAGCCGCCAGGCCAAACTCGCCTACCCCATCCGTGATGGCATCCCGATCATGCTGGTGGACGAGGCGCGCCAGCTCGAGGACTAGCATTCGAGGAATGACATTCGAGGAATGACCGTGAACGCCACCCCCCGCCCCACCGAGATCCGCCTGAAAAAGCAGGATCACCTGCTCGAGGTCGACTTCGACAACGGCACTTCGTACCAACTGCCGGCCGAATACCTGCGCGTCGAAAGCCCCTCGGCCGAGGTCCAGGGCCATGGCCCCGGTCAGAAAACGCTGGTCACCGGGCGGCGCCACGTCAACATCGTCGCCGTCGAGCCGGTGGGCCACTATGCCGTGCGCCTGGTCTTCGACGACCTGCACGACACCGGCATCTATTCCTGGCAGGTCCTGGCCGAGTTGGGCCGCCACCAGGAAACGCTGTGGCCGGCCTACCTGGCCGCCATCGAGGAGGCCGGGCTGAGCCGGGATCCCTAGCGGGACTGATGCGCCGCGATGGGGATCACGTTCTTAGCGGCCGCGCCGGCCGGCCGGCCGGTTAGCCGGCGCGCTCCAGGATCAGTCTGTTGGAAAGCAAACTGATCCGGGCCAGGCGGTCGGCAAACCGGCCCCGATTGGCACAGGTCTCAAGGAAGAAGAAAACTGAGTTTCTCAAGGACTGGAGGTAGAGGTCCAGGTCGTCGCCCTGCCAGCGGTGCCGGACCGGCGGTGCGGTGAACAGTCCCCGGTCGTCGAAGGTGTTGCGGGGGCCGTATAGCGTGACCATGTTGTCGATCTGCTCGACTGTTCCGTTGGCGAAAACCAAGGTGGTGCTGTCGACGTGTGGCGCGGCGTAGGAGCTGCGGACGGTGGCATGGCTGCCGCTCTCGAAGTGCAGGGTTGCGAAGCTGGTGTCGGGGGCGCTGCCGGTGCCGGCGGAATTAGAGATTCGGAAATCAAAATCCCGGAGGTCGCCCAAGTGGTAGAGGAAGAGATCGATGTGATGTATGGCCACGGTTTCCAGCACCCCGTTGGGATGCCGGGCGATGTCGCTGCGCCACGACCCAGGATACTGATCCTTGTAGGCTAGGCCGTGCGTCACCGTGGCATCGGCAAACAGCAGCTCCCCCAGCTCGTGCTTGTCGGGTGCCGCCAGGATCTCCGAGAGCAGC
>MPLZ02115708.1_pt1 | contig 11885 bp, 10 predicted proteins | sample 1617311 | NCBI WGS metagenome assembly MPLZ02 (sample SAMN05944806, study PRJNA350692) | marine metagenome | biome: marine; feature: ODZ; material: water; isolation source: 160 m water sample filtered on 0.2 um supor filter | place: Pacific Ocean | collected 2012-04-08 | depth 160m m
ACCCAACTATGGAATGCATCTCATCCACTCGGTGAGGAGTATTCAGAGGAAGAACAGAAAAAATGTCTATCAATTTTTGCTTTCTGGAATCCTCCAGGAAATGATATTGGACGCCAGTGGGCAAAGGCACAAGAAATGAATAAACCGCTAGAGCTTGCTATTGCTTGCATTGTAGACCCTGCAGTCCAAATTGCAGCGGCAACTTCTATTACTTATGGTGAGGACGAAATGGATTTTGCAGGAGGATTGAGAGGTGAAGGTGTTGATGTGGTGCAGTGTGAAACGGTAGATCTTGCAGTCCCAGCCACAGCAGAATGGGTGATTGAGGGAAGATTCTTGCCTGAGCGTGATATAGCGATAGGACCGCATTCCAACCCTGTTGGCTATTATGATGATGCCCAGATCTTGCCACTGATTGAAGTCGATTGTATCACTCATCGCAAAGACCCAATTTGGTATGCGACCATGGAAATGGAACCACCGTTTGATCACAACTATATGGCTTGCATGCCACTAGAAGGAGAAGTGCTGAGCGATTTGCAAACAAAAATTCCTGAAGTCCAAGATGTCGTGGTGACTCCAAATCTTAGTTATTTTGTTCAACTCTCTGTAGATGGGGAACAAAAACCACGTGCTGATTTTGGTAAAGAGGTTTTGCAAGCCGTCTGGGGCGCTAATGGAAGATGGGGTCCTACAGCAAAATTAGTTGTTGTCGTGGGACCTGATGTTAACCCTTATGATCTATCAGAAATAGAATGGGCCATTCAAACCAGGGTTCAACCTCAGACAGATACCATCATTAATGAAGCGGGACAAGCTTTTTTAATGGATCCATCCGCAGTCAAGGATCCAGGGCATGGGATAGCACTGGTATCCGAACAAGTTGGCATTGATGCAACAATAAAAATACCAGAACGTTTTGAATCATATCCCAAATATAGCAATGCTGAACCTGAGGATGTCATTGCTATTGCAGAGAAATTACAAGGGGTATTGTAATAATTATTGTTTGGGGCATACGACTATCGCTAAAAAAACCAGTCAATTCAGATCACTACTCAATAGTCCGAAACTAGAATTTTTGCTTGAGGCGCATAATGGGATCAGTGCAAAAATCGCCGAGGAATCAGGATTTAAAGGATTGTGGGCAGGTGGTTTAGCCATTGCAGCACAATATGGGGTTCGTGACAGCAATGAAGCCAGCTGGACGCAAGTCTTGGAAGTTCTTGAATTTATGTCAGATGCAACCTCCATACCCATAATGCTCGATGGAGACACCGGTTATGGAAACTTTAATAATGTCAGACGCTTAGTTCAAAAACTTGAGCAACGGGGAATTGCAGCGGTATGCATAGAAGATAAGCTGTATCCTAAAACTAACAGCTTCATCGATGGCAACAAACAAGAGTTGGCTAATATTGATGAGTTTTGCAGTCGAATTAAAGCTGGTAAAGATGCCCAAAAAGATGATGAATTTTCAATCATCACCAGAGTGGAGGCGTTCATCGCAGGATGGGGCTTAGATGAAGCAATAAAAAGAGCTGAAGCTTACCGTCAAGCGGGCTCAGACGGAATACTGATTCACAGCTCAAAATCTGAACCTTCAGAAATCATCGCCTTTAAAAATGAGTGGGGCGACCGCTTGCCAGTTATCATAGTACCTACTAAATACTATTCCACTCCCACGGAGATATTTTCTCAAGTAGGTATTTCAATTGCTATCTGGGCAAATCATATGATTCGTAGTTCAATTGAATCAATGCAGCAAACGGCTGCATCAATTATTCAAAAAAAATCAGTAGTGGCCTTGGAAGATAAAATTGCTAGTGTTAGTGAGATTTTTAGATTACAAGGCGTTTCTGAATTGCTGGAAGCAGAAGAAATGTATCTTCCTAAAAAGCAGAAGGCAACATCAGCAATTATCTTAGCTGCATCGCGTGGATCTGCTATGGGTAGCTTGACTGAAGAGCGACCTAAGGCAATGTTGAAGGTGAAAGAAAGACCAATTCTCAGACATATTGTTGATGTGTATAACAGTCACGGCATTAAGAACATTACTGTTGTCAGAGGATTCCAAAAAGATGCTATAGACTTACCCCAGCTTAGTTATGCTGACAATGATAACTTTTCGAAGACAGATGAATTAGTTTCTTTTGAGAAGGCGCTTTTGGAAGTTGATCTCGTGCAAGATTTGTTTGTTTCTTTTGGGGATGTTTTGTTTAAACCATATTTATTACAGCTTATGGATGATTTCCAAGATGAGGTTGTTATTGTTGTGGATACCCAATGGCAAGATTCTGTAAATAAAGAAAGAGCTGCTGATTATGTGCATTGTTCAGAACCTCATTCAAGGGATTCTTATAGCCATGAGATATTTCTCAAAGATTCAAAGGAAGATATGGACCCTGATATGATCCATGGTGAGTGGATGGGCGTAGTTAAATTCTCCAACAAGATGATACCAACACTCAAACAAGCAATGCAGAAGCTAAAAATGAGTTCAGATTTTGACCTAGCAAAATTTCATGATCTTTTCTCCTTTTTGGTTTCAGAGGGGCACAACATTAGAATTGTGTACACAACAGGTCACTGGTTAGATATTGATACGGTCGAAGATCTTCTTGAAGCTGGGAATTTTCTATGATTGATGCGGAATCTTTTATTCACAAGGCGCAAGATTTAGGTTTTAGTTCATACACTGGTGTTCCCTGTTCTTACCTAAAACATTTCATAAGTTGTGTCATTAGTTCTCCTGATATTGATTATGTTCCTGTTGTCAATGAGGGAGATGGAATTGCCTTTGCTGCCGGAGTTTATTTAGGGGGTCAATACCCTGTTGTTATGTTGCAGAACTCAGGATTGGGCAATGCCGTTAATCCGATTACCTCTTTATTACAAAATTTTGAGATTCCGATTTTGATCTTAGTTACCTTAAGAGGGGATCCTGCTTCTGATCCGGATGAGCCACAACACCGTTTGATGGGACAAATCACTTGTGACCTACTCAATCTAATGGGTATTTCATGGTCTTGGTTTCCAAGAGAGAATTCAGAAATACCATCAGTGCTGGAAGCAATCACTTCCTCAGTCATCAACAATGGAAAATCCTATGCATTGGTTATTAAAAAAAATTCAGTCAAGCCCTACCCAATAGAAAAGGGACCAGTAAAATCATTAAGAACACCTGAACTAATCCAAAAGGAAACAGATATTAATTCCCCGTATCGCCGGGAAGAAGTGTTAAGAGCCATTATTGAAAATAGCAGGGAAGAAGATTTAATCATTGCAACAACCGGTTACGCTGGAAGAGAGTTATATGCAATTGCTGATAACTCAAATCATTTTTATATGGTTGGTTCAATGGGATGTGCTGTTAGTATCGGTTTGGGATTGGCAAAAGCAAAACCCAAGATGAGGGTTATTGTTATTGACGGAGATGGCGCATTACTCATGCGTTTAGGTGCTATGACTAGTGTGGGGTATGAAAATCCTGATAATTTAATCCATGTTCTCCTAGATAATGGTGAATACGAGTCTACAGGGGCCCAAAAAACAGTCTCAAACACCGTTCAATTTTGTGAAATGGCAATGGCTGCCGGCTATTCACGAGTCAGTAATCTCAATTCATTAAAGGAGATTAGAAAGCATATACTGCCCCAGAAACAGCGATTATCATTCTTATATGTGCCAACCCAATCAGGCACCATAGACAATTTACCAAGACAAGTTATTACCCCACCTCAAGTGGCATCTCGATTTAAAAAACACATTCAAGGGATTCAATAAATGAGTAAATTATCTGGTGAAATATTATTGAACCCCGGTCCAGTGAATTTATCTCAGAAGGTCCGGGTAGCTCTTTCTAATAAAGATCTTTGCCATAGAGAGAAGGAATTTGGTGAATTGATAAAAGACATCAATAAAAGATTAGGCCAAGTTTATCCTGAATTATCAAAGGAAGATTATCAGTCGGTTCTATTAACCTCATCCGGGACAGGTGCTGTTGAGGCGATGCTAAAGAGTTTTATTCCAAAAAACAGTCTCACACTTGTAATTAACAATGGGGTTTACGGGGCAAGAATGGAGCACATCTTAAAGTTATCGAATCGTCCCTATAAAACCCTCCAATTTAACTGGGAAGAAGCAATCAGTATTGACCAGATTGAGCAAGCATTGAGAGAGTTTCCAGAGATTAAGAACCTTGCTTTGGTTCATCATGAAACAACAACAGGTCGATTAAATCCTCTCATGGCTATTGGTGAGGTTTGTAAACAACACGGCGTTGGTATTTTTCTAGACGCTGTAAGTAGTTTTGGTGCTGAAAAAATTATTGGTGAGAGTATTAATCTTTCTGCACTTGCTGCAACGGCAGGCAAGTGCCTCCATGGAGCACCAGGAATTTCCTTAGTCATGGCCCATCCTGATCTATGGTCAAATCCGGTGCAAGAAGTAGATAGTGTTTATTTTGATTTGTCTGATTATTATAAATCACAATACTTCAGTGGTTTCTCTCCCTTTACACAAGCTACCCATGTTGCTATGGCCTTTCAGATTGCTCTAGAGGAGTTTTTTGAAGCCGGTGGCTGGGAGCAAAGAAACGAGTTGTATAAAATACGAGCTGATCAAATAGCAGATTCTTTAGTGGCTCTCGGCATTAAAACACTTCTTCCAGTATCTGATTTTTCATCGGTACTTTATTCTTATCTCTTGCCTTCAGGCGTTTCCTATCATGAGTTACATGACTATCTAAAAAACAAAGGTTTTGTTATTTACCAAGGACAGGGAAAGTTACAAGATATGATTTTTAGAATTTCGACAATGGGAGAAATTAGTATGGATGACATTCATGATCTTTCTGATAATTTTATCCAATTTTTTGATAGCAATTAATGATTAAAGAAGCAGTTATTTTGGCCGCCGGAATGGGCACTCGTTTAGCCAGTACTTTATCTACTTACCCCAAGGGATTCATAACCTTTGATCAATTTCCAATTATTGAAGAATCAGTTAAGAAACTGTTAAAAATAGGTATAGAAGATATTTGGGTTGTAACTGGTTACGAACCACAATACTTTGAGAGATTGGCAGAAAAATATCCAAAAAATATCCATACCATTTGGAATGCAGAATTTGAAGAATCTGGAACCATGCATTCATTGTATTGCGTCAAAGAATCCTTAAAAGGCTCATTTCTGTTATTAGAGTCGGACATTATTTACGAAAGTAGAGCTCTTGAAATTATTACGACCCATCCTTCTGATCATTGCATTTTGCTTTCTGATTTTTCCTACTCTGGGGATGAAGTTTTTGTTGAGACAAAGAATAACTTTTTAATTAATATGTCAAAAAATAAATCTCAACTTCAAAATAAGCCAACTGGTGAATTAGTAGGCATCACAAAAATTAGTCAACGGTTATTAAATTGCATGACTACTCATGCAGAAGAGAAATTTGAGCATACTTTATTTTACGACTATGAAACCGGTGCATTGGTTGATTCATCAAAGGACATAGATATCGATTGTCTTTTAGTAGAGGACTTAATTTGGGCGGAAATTGATGATCCTGACCATTTAAAAAGGGCCATCAACTTAATTTATCCAATGATTAAATCAAATGAATAATATTGTTACTAATAACTCCATTTTGGTTTAAAAATAACATAACATTATTACCGAGTGATTATGATGAAACAGACTACAACAACTATTTTCTTTCTGGTCTTTATTGCAACGACAGGATTTAGTCAGCCTGTTTATGCCTATTTAGATCCAAGCACTGGAAGCATGCTTATTTCTGCAGTTATTGGAATGTTCGCCACAGTAGGATTGGTGCTAAAAACCTATTGGTATAAAGTTAAATCATTCTTCAAAAAAACTCCTGAAGAAATCGATAAAGAATAAAAAACTAATTGATAGTGTCTAAATTGTTGACAGCATGGCAGGAGTACCAAAAGTATAAAAAACTAACACCTGCTGGAAAAAGAATTGTAATTTTCTCAGAAAGTTATCAGGATTGGCATCACTTTGAGCCACTCGTAACTGGACTAACGACGGAATTTAATCAAGAAATTTGCTATGTTTCATCCGATCCTAGCGATCCGGGATTGGCGACAGAGCATCCTCTAATTCATGCCTTTTATATTCCAGAAGGAATCATTCAAATTATATTTTTTCAGTTTCTAGACGCAGAACTGATGATTCTTACCATGATGGATTTAAACAACTATGAATTAAAAAGATCGATCCATCCTATCCATTATGTATATCTTTTTCATAGCTTAGCCAGTACACATATGGTTGATCATGCCAATTCTTATGATCATTACGATACTTTGCTTTGTACTGGACCTCATCAAGTGAGAGAAATAAGAGCTCGGGAGAAGCAGTTTGGATTGAAGCCAAAAAATCTGATTCCCTATGGTTATCATCGTTTGGATGCTTTAATGAATGAAAAAGTTAATAATCAAATCGGACAGATTTCCAAGGTACTATTAGCTCCAACTTGGGGCGATAACAGTATACTCAATTTAGTCGGATTGGATCTTTGCCAAACTATATTGGACGGGGGTCATTTTCTGACAGTCAGACCACACTATGAAACTGTTAAAAGAACACCTGACATCATTGATGAAATTAAACATCGTTTTCAAGATCATTCCAATTTTAATCTGGTTCTAGGCATGGGTGAAAATCGATCTCTTTTGGATTCGAATGTTCTCATTACTGATTGGTCTGGAATTTCGTTTGAATACTCAATGGGTTTGGAGAAACCAGTGATCTTTATTGATGTGCCTCCTAGGATTAGAAACCCAGATTGGCAAGAATTACAAATGGAACCACTGGAAGTAAGTATTCGCGATAAGGTCGGTAGAATTGTTGCTCTGGATGAAATTTATTCTATATCTGAAACCATTAATCAAATGTTATCAGAGAAGGATCAATACTCATTAAATATCAATAAATTGAGAGATGAGTGGGTTTATAATTTAAGCCAAACAAGATCGGTGGGGGCAAAAGAAATCGTAAAATTACTAAAGCAGTCCTAGGTTTCATGATTACCAGCAGAAAAATACTTTTACGTTGGTTGAGTTGGTATGGATTTGTCAACGGACTGATTTCTGCAGTCATCGGCATTCGATATCTATTCTTCTATTCTTTCCCCACTGAACTCTCAGTCATCAGTTATGTACCACTGGCGTTGATTACTCATTTTATCAGTTTGAATTATTTATCAATGGTCCTGCTAATGATGCCCATGGCAATACTAATTCCAAACAAACGATTCATTTTTTGTCTATCTATCATTCTGATGGCTAGCATCAATACTCTACTGATTCTTGACACTAATTTTTTTGCTGAGAACAGATATCACTTGTCTCTATTAACCAGTGTATTGTTTGACCAACGAACTTATATGTTGCTTGCTTTTCAATTTCTAATTGTTCTGATTTTTGAATTCGTTCTTGCACAGCAATTATTTATTAGGATCAACAACCCAGACAAGAGACAGTTAAATGGTAAGCCATTAGTTTATGTATTGCTGGTCAGCTGGATTTATGTACAAGGCCTTCATATTTGGGCAGATGCAACCTATAACAATGCGGTGACGGGGTTTACCCGTTATCTACCTTTGTATCGACCATTACATGCAAAACGCGATTTAGCGAGATTAGGTCTGATTGATTCAGAACGATTAAGAAATGAACGTTCTATTGAAAAACTAGGTGATTTCTATTCAGAACAATTAAATTACCCTATCAACCCATTATCATGTCAGCAAAGAGACAGAGAAGTAAAAAATATAATTGTTCTTTTAATTGATGCGCTACGACCAGAAATGGTGAGTAACAGAATTACGCCTGCTATTGATGAATGGCGAACAAAAGCCCTTCAATTCGAAAATCATTTCAGCGGTGGAACTTCATCCAGGATGGGGACATTTTCATTACTCTATGGCATCCCAACAACCTATTGGAGGACTTATCATGACAATCAACGTGCCTCAATTTTAATCGATCAATTGACAAGTTATAACTATGATGTTGTTGCGATTAGTTCGGGTGGATTTGGGAGTCCAACTTTGCTTGACAGAACCGCATTCTCCCAGATAAAAAACTTGAACGTGAAAAAGTTAAGCCCTTCAGTAAAAGCAAGTAACCACATGGTTACGGATAAATGGATGTCCTGGTTGTCCAATTATAATCGGGAAACTCCTTTTTTTGCTTATCTTCACTATGACCCCCCTATGAATTCAATAGAGAATTTTGATGCGGATTTGATTCCTAATCAATTTCTTAAAGTCCAGGAGGAAAGTCATTTACAGGAAGTGGGTCGCTATACTGAATCGATACACCTAGTTGATCAACAAGTCGGGGCAATTCATGATTCTCTGATTGAAACAGGATTAATACATAATACCGTAATAATCATTACCTCTGACCATGGTTATGAATTAAATGATTATGGAACCGGTTATTATGGTCATTCTAGCAATTACAGTCCTGCACAAATGAAAGTCCCATTCTTTCTTTCATGGCCGGGCAAGGAAAGCAGCAAGATTTCAAAAATGACGTCTCACAATGACTTGGTTCCTACTCTACTATCCGAAATTCTTGGGTGTATCAATCCAACAAGTGATTACAGCAGTGGCTTTAATCTATTTGGTGACCAATCTTGGAAGTATTTGGTCGCAGGTAGTTATGATTCATACGCTATTGTATCTGAGAAAAAAACTGTTGTTTCCTATGGCGGTTATTTTGAAGTTTTGGATAACAATTATAATCTCATCCGCTCTGATGATTTGGATAAGAGTCTAATTGAATCAGCAATGAAAGAAATGAAGCGATTTTATAAATGAGATCCGTACCATTTGTAATCTTATTTCTTTTTCTAATGGTATTTATGACTACGGCTAACACCAAAAACATAGTCATTAATACTCCATATCAGCAAATAGAATTCAACGAGAAAACTGCTTTACCAATACATTGGAACATTTGCTATCCAGATTGCAGTGATAGGGCAAAAATAGTTTTAAATGTTGCCAATGAAGCCAATCAATTTTTCTCTATAGAGCAACTCCAATCCTTAGAAGAGGTTATGTATCAGTCTGTTTTCATCGAAAACAAAGATGCAATGGTACTTATGTTTGAATTGCGGGATGACATGGATATTGAAGGTATGACAACCTCAATCAGTAAGATCAATTACGTCATTTCCAAAACATCCTTTCAAGCAGATATGATTGTATATTCTTCTAATCCTATTAAAATAAAAATCGATGGCAGAGATGCTCTTCAACCAGAGAATATCACCGGTTTGGGTGGACTCTATAATGGCAATCAACTCATAACTGTCACACCTCAAGGTATTGAGGCAATAGAGCAAAACTCTTGGGTAAAGGATTCTAAGGAAATCTGGCAGGGAATCAGAACCCGATTTTGGTCTTTCTTAATTTCTCCAAGAAGCAATATTCAGTCCTACACCATGCGGGATATCGATAATCATAGCTTTGTACTAGAAGCATTGTCAGATTCAAATCAGTATCATTTCAGTTTTTATTTTGGTCCCGTAGAAAAATCAGCACTAGTAAGTGTTTCTACTCAATTGAAGCAACTTCTCTACACTGCCTTATGGAATTGGCTTCGGTGGATTTGTTTTGGTCTCCAGATGATTCTAGGTTGGGTTTATTCATGGCTCGGCCATATGGGTTTGTCTATTATCTTATTATCTGTGATTGTAAAGATATTGCTCTATCCTTTATCCAGACTAGCCGAGAAATGGCAACGTGAGGTTCATGAGATTCAAGCCTGGCTTCAGCCAAGATTGAAAGAAATAAAAGCACAATATACTGGTGAGGAGGCTCACACAAGAACGTTAGCACTTTATAAAGAAAAACAAGTGAACCCAATGTTTACTTTCAAAAGTCTAGCTGGTTTATTGATCCAGATTCCTATATTTATTGCCGTTTTTGATATGTTGGGTGAAAGTATTTTACTTAAGCAACAAAGTCTTCTATGGATCAAAGATTTATCGATACCGGATCATTGGATGCATTTACCCTTTTTAATTCCTTTCTTTGGTGAGTCATTCAATTTATTGCCATTGCTTATGATGTTGGTGACTGCTTTAGGTGCTTTCTTTTTTCAAGACCAGCACTTAAAGGGGAATTTGTTAAAACAACAGAAACGGAAGTTGTATTTAATGGCTTTTGCATTCTTTATACTCTTTTACACATTCCCAGCAGGGATGGTTTTGTATTGGACGACTTCAAACAGTTTGCAATTAATTAAAGTTATTTTCTTAAGATATCAAACATAAAAATAAATAAAGCCCGGTAAGCCGGGCTTTATAATTTATATCATAAAAAAAATACTTATTTATATTAATAACCATAAAACCCTTAGTTAATAAACTCCATGATTACTCAAAGATGTTAGTTAATGAAGATATTCGATACCAGCATTAAATTATAAAATAGGATTTTTTTTCTTTGATTGGTAATAGTTTAAATTCCCGTAAAGTGGTGTAAATTCTTTCTTAACAAGAAATACGGGAATATTGCTTAAGAAGTCCTGGTGGATGAGTTTTCTGGCACCAATGAAATCCTTGGTAAATGAATCTAGATCAAAATATTTTTCCAATCCTCTCATAAAAGATCCAGCTATGAAAATACCGCCACTGCAATTATATGAAAGAGCTACTTCTGATGAGAGAACAGCAAAAGACTTAATATATTTCTCAATGAGATCGATGCATTTTTTATCTTCACTTTTAGCTCGTCGCAAAATTTCTTCTCCTGATAAATTTTCACCAATTAATTCATCAGCAATCCGAGAAATGCCTGGACCGGAGAAAACATCTTCTAATATTTCGAATTTCTCAGAACATCCGATCCCAAAAATATCAAGATAGTGCTGCACTGAACTTTGAGTATTGCCAAGCTCAGTTGGATAAACATACTCAATATCATTAATTCTTGAATACAAGGCAGTTCCTAGCCCTGTTCCTGGACCTATGACAAATTTTGGTATCTCATATAGTCCTGAACCCTTTTTAAGAACCCTTAGATCCTTTTCTTTTAAACTTGAGAGTGAATAGGCAGTAGCTTCCCAATCATTCAATAAATGACAATTATTTATGTCAAATCTTTCCTTGATCTCTTTGGGGCATATCTTCCAATTTCGATTTGTCATGGTTATGATTTCGCCATTTTTAGGGCCTGCCACAGAGATAACTATACTTTCAAGATCGCAATTGGCTCCAGAGACTAATCGGCCAAGGATTTGATAAAACTCATCCAGATGACTAATTTGAATTTTCTCAATATCAAAGAGTTCATTCCCATCTAATGCGGCATAAGCAACACGAATATTGGTTCCACCTAAATCAATTACTAAAAGATGCTTACCACCATGTGGCATAAAATACTCCTAAAATCATAGATGTTCTTTCGCGTGTCCCATATGGATTAAATAAAATGCCAGCCAATGAGTCAAATCAATTATCGACAATTGATTGAAAACGCAGACGTTTATTCAGTCGTCAAAGAAACGCCACTTGAATATGCAGCGTGTTTAACCACCCGTTTGGGCAATAAAATTCTACTTAAACGGAAAGATTTGCACCCTATTTACTCATTTAAAAGGTGTTGGTTACTTGTACTGATACTTCAATCCTTTACATGAAGAAACCGTGTCCAGTACCAACCATACTCATGAGCATCGGAATGGATAACATCGTATTGGTCCTGGATGCAAGAAATGCAATTCTGGCCCCCTTGGTTTTTTCTTCTTCCGAAGCTTCGACCATGCCGAGAACCTTCTTTTGATTTGGCCAGATTAGAATCCAGACATTAAACAACATAATTGTTCCAAGCCAAGC
>MPLZ02062694.1_pt1 | contig 11879 bp, 13 predicted proteins | sample 1617311 | NCBI WGS metagenome assembly MPLZ02 (sample SAMN05944806, study PRJNA350692) | marine metagenome | biome: marine; feature: ODZ; material: water; isolation source: 160 m water sample filtered on 0.2 um supor filter | place: Pacific Ocean | collected 2012-04-08 | depth 160m m
AAGGAAATATTTTGTCAATCACTGGCGAGAGTTTATCTTCCTGGACCAGTTGAGATAAAGCTACTACTGCCTGCTGAATTTTATCTTCAGCCCCTGCAAGTCTGCCCAGATGATAGCCCATAATACTTTTGTTTTGGCTCATGAGATCCATAGGTTTGTATTTGGGCATGGAAAAAACTTCCTTCATTGTGGTAATAAAACTAAAGGATTTACCCTTAACAAAATTCTGGTCTCCATAAATAATGAGTTTTCCCATTTTGCTTAGACATTTATAACTGATTTTCCAATTTTCACCACCCACGGGATCAATAATTAAATCTACGCCACGATTTTGGGTAAATTCCATTACTTTATTGTAAACATCTTCACCATTATAATCAATGCAGTGTTGAACGCCCATTTCATTTAATTTGGAATGTTTCCACTGAGATGCAGTACCAATAATATTCCCTCCCACAGCTTGAGCTAGTTGAATGGCAGCTGTACCTACTCCGCCGCCGGCTCCGTGAATGAGAATGGTTTCACCTTTTCTGAAATTCCCCAAATCAAACATCATCATATAGGCTGTCACATAAACCAGAGGGAATGCCGCCCCTTCTTCCATACTGAATTTCTCAGGCAGTGGCATTGCCAGTTTTTCATCAGAGCAGATATGGGTGGAATAACTATTGTATTTACAAAACAGCATCACCTTATCGCCGGGCTTAAGCCGGGTTACGTTTTTCCCTACAGACTCAACTACGCCGCATGCCTCAGCACCCAAAGTTGCCGGGGGTTTTGGAGCACCGGGATACAGGCGCATCCGTGCCATGATTTCCGAAAAGTTTACCCCAGTGAAATGATTACGTACTAAAACCTCCCCTTCACGCGGATTTGGATTTTCTTTCTCCCGTACCTGTAAAACATCTGGAGCACCGTATTTTGTAATTATGACTTCTTTCATATTTAATTTATTAATTTTGTTTTATTAAGCATATTTCAATGGCAGTAGATTAAAAATAAAATTGGAAAAACCCCTTTGCCCATAAAATCATTTCATTAAAAGATCCGTCAAAAATGAAATATTGAATGAGGGCTATAATAAGGAATATATCAATAAGAATGAGCCCCTTTTTAAAATACCACTCCTTAAAAATTGCTTTATTAAAAAATGAACTATTTTGCTCTTCCATTTTATTTTCCAATTAATTCTAAAAATTCATCTTCTGAATATATGGAGATATTTAACTCCTCCGCCTTCTTTAATTTGGATCCTGCTCCTGGCCCTGCTACTAGATAATCCGTCTTACTGCTGACAGATCCGCTGGCTCTGGCACCCAATTTTTCAACCATAGATTGGGCATCCTTCCGGCTGAATTTTTCCAGACTTCCGGTAAAAACAAATGTTTTTCCGGTAAATTCAGATTCCTGTATTGGTTCTACTTCATCAAATTGAATCCCCGCCTGCAGGCAGGCAGTAATTACCTTTTGGTTGGTATCATCCTGGAAAAAGTTGATAATAGATTCTGCCATTATACCGCCGATTTCATGAATAGCTGTTAACGCTTCTATATCAGCATTCATTAGATTTTCAAGGTTCCCGCCAAATGATTTTTCCAATACCTTTGCAGCATGCACTCCCGCATTTCGAATTCCCAGCGCATGGATAAATCTTGCCATGGATGATTTTTTTGAAGCAGTAATTGCATCCATTATATTTTGAGCAGATTTTTCTGCCATGCGTTCTAATTCGGATAATTGATCTAGATTCAGGGAGTAAATATCCGCTACATTTTTCACTAAATTTTTATCTACCAGCTGATCTACCAATTTGGTGCCGAACCCGTCAATATCCATACAGCCTTTAGATACAAAATGGTCAATTCTGCCCTTTACCTGAGCGGGGCATTCCATATTCTGGCAGCGGGCAACAGATTCACCTTCAGGACGAAATACTTCATGAGAACAGACAGGACAGCTGGCTGGAATAACATAGGGAGTAGTATTTTCAGGACGCTTTTCTAAAATAACTTTCACCACCTCAGGAATAACATCCCCAGCCCGTTGTATGAGAACAATGTCACCTATGCGGACATCCTTCCGATCAATTTCATCCTGATTGTGAAGTGTTGCGTTAGATACCACCACTCCCCCAACGGATACCGGCTCCAACTTAGCAACAGGAGTTACTGCGCCGGTTCGGCCCAGACTTGCCTCAATACTTAAAATGGTAGTAGTAACTTGCTGAGATTTCAATTTTCCGGCTATGGCCCAGCGGGGTGAACGGCTGCGGACTCCCAATTCATCCTGATGGGAAAATGAGTTCACCTTGAAGACCACTCCATCAATATCATATTCTAATTCATTTCTGAATTTCTCCGCTTTTTCATAATACCCCATCAAAAAATCTACCCCTTTGCCAAACTCAATTTTAGGGTTTACCGGAAGCCCCCATTTTGGTAACATTTCTAATAGTTCTTTTTGACTTTGGAAAGTAACACCCTCTATTATGCCAGGTGCATAGCAGTAAATTCTGAGTGGACGATTTGCAGTTATTGATGAATCTAGCTGGCGCAGGCTTCCGGCAGCACAGTTACGGGGGTTTGCAAAGGCTTGTTCACCTTCTTCCAGCCGTTTATCATTCATTTTTTTGAAATCAGTATGAGTAATAAAGACCTCACCACGGACTTCCAGAATACGGGGAACAGGCACATTTTCGATTAAGGATAACGGAATGGCCCGAATGGTCTTCAAATTCTGGGTAATATTTTCTCCAGTGGTGCCATCTCCACGGGTGGAACCATGGGTGAACATCCCATTTTCGTATACCAACTCTACTGCCAGCCCATCTAACTTGGGCTCTGCTGCATATTCTATATCAGCCTCAAGACCTAAGCCCTTTTTTACCTGCGCATCAAATTCTTTAAGTTCATCTTTATTCATAGCATTTGCCAGAGAAAGCATTGGCAGCCTGTGATCTAGTGATTGAAATTCTGATAGTGGAGAGGCTCCAATTCTTTGAGTGGGAGAATCAGGGGCAATGAGCGTTGGGTTTTCATTTTCCAGTTTTTCCAGTTTCCGCATAAGCTCATCATATTCGCTATCTGAAACTACCGGATTATCCTGCACATAGTAGTGAATATTATGTTGGTTGATCTCCGACCGGAGAAGCTGGATTTGACGAAGGATATCCATCACGGAAAATTAAGGTGATCAGGATATTTTGACCTACAAATAAACTTTTTAAAAAAGCCGGAAAACAGATGTAATAGATTTTTGAATTATTAAAATAGTTAAAAAATAATTGAGAGATATTCAGGTAATTAAATAAAAATTATACCCTGTGAAATTCATTATTATTTTATTATTAACCACATTAATTAACAGTCAAACTATGGATATCAATATTTTAAATTCATTTCTATTTCATCCTCGAAAAGCCGCTGAATCACTTGGGGAAAATGATATGCTCATCCCTGTGAACGAAAATTCTAAAGTAGGCGTCCGGTTCCATTTGGTAAACCCCAAAGCGCCCAACATTTTATTTTTTCACGGCAACGGAGAAATTGCCCCAGAGTATGATGATATTGCCTCAGTTTATAATCAGAGAGAAATAAATTTTATTATTGCTGATTTTCGTGGATACGGATTTTCAACTGGTACGCCCAGTGCAGAAAATACCCAATCAGATGCACATATTATTTTAGATTTTTTACTTAAACACCTTGAAGAGAAAAATTATTCTGGACCACTGATTCTCATGGGGAGGTCATTGGGCTCAGTTTCTGTATTAGAATTATCACAGCGTTATCCTAAAGATTTTGCAGGGCTTATTATTGAAAGCGGATTTGCAGATGAAAAGCCCCTGTTTAAGCTAATTGGAATAACAGCAGATCAGGCAGGGTTTTCTAAAGAAGATGGATTTTTAAATGGGGAAAAGATAAAAAAATATATAGGACCGCTTCTTGTTATTCATGCAGAGGAAGACCATATAGTCCCCTTCAGCCAGGGGGAACTTTTGTATAATTTATGCCCCAGTGAAAATAAAAAACTTCTGCCTGTCCCCAATGCAAATCACAATAACATTTTGGGTGTAAGTTTTCAAAAATATTTCGAAGAGGTAACTCATTTTATTAAGACAATAAAAAAAGGATGACATCTTAAGATATCATCCTTTTCAATTGGTACTGAATTTGGTATCTATTTCGCTTTACGAAGCGGCTTTTTACCTTTTTCCCGTTTCTCCATATTTGGTTTAACAGCAGGCTTTGTCTTTTTTCTGTTTTCGCCATATTTTGTAAAAATAGCTTCCCGCCTTTCACCAAATTCATTTTTCATAGATTTTATTTCTGTTCGCCGCTCATCTTTTAATGTTTGAATTTTCTCTTCATATAAATCCCTAATTCGTTGTCTTTCTGTATCAAATTCCCTTCCTAAACTTTCTAATTCAGCACGAAGGTCTTCATTGGTAATGTTTGGGTTAATACGCATAAATTTATCTTTATCAACTGATTTATTCTCGCCATTTACGAGAGAAGCCAATAAAAGGAAACAGCTGCAAAGTATAGTTAATGTTGTCAATTTCATCGATTTGTCCTCCGTTTACATTTGTTTTATGAGGGAATAATATACTCCCCTCCTGATAATATATCCAAAGTGTAAAGGTGCAGCTTGTTCCCCAATATTTTGATGTTCTTCAGATAATATTAGGGAGCAAATTCACCATTGAGGTGTTTAAGTTTTTATATTATGGAAACAAATTAGAGAAAACATAAAAAGCATCCTTAAATTACAGATTATGATTCACCACAAATATTTGAATTTTAGCACAGCTATTTTTTTATTAATTGGCTCGTTTAGTTGGGCTCAGTTTATAGAAGTAAATGCAGAGCTGGATTTGCGCCGCATCAGTGAAGGAGACCGGCAATTATTTACAACCTTAGCAGAAGATATTGAAAATTATTTTTTAAACACTCAATTTTCAGCTACAACAAATGATTTAGAAATAACAGTTGATATTCGTCTGGTTTTAGAGTCGGTATCCCGGGGTGGGAGCCAGACGACGGTTAATGCCCAGGCAATATTCAGCAATAAAATGGATCAATATTTTTATGCAAAGGGGGTTCAATTTCCCTATTCAAAGGGGCGAAGAATGTTTTATACAACTGTTTTTGAACCATTAGCGTCATTCCTTGATTATTATGCATTTATGTTTATAGCTACAGAAATGGACACATGGAAATACATGGGGGGGACATCATTTTTTAACCGAGCAATAGAAATTTCAGATTTAGGGAAGGATTCCGATTGGTCAACTGGCTGGGACGATCGCTGGAAGAAATCACGAAAAGTTAAAAGTAACCAGTATCTCCGGAGCATGCGTTTCAATTATTTTAAGGCATGGGATGCCTTGTATGCAGAAGATGTGGATATGACAATTGTTAATACTGCCGTGAATACTTTTTATGAAGAAATGCTCACATTAGATAAAAAATTAGGAAGTAATAAGGAAACCCTGCACTTTTTAAGGGCATATCATGAAAGTGTTGCTGAACTTATGGCTATGCTTGATCTCAGGGATGCCTTGGAATTATTATTAATCTACGATCATGATAACAAAGAAGTGTACGAATCCTATTTAAAAAATTGACCTCAGCTCGTCTTTCCCCCTTAATAATTCCCCTCCTCATTTTCATTTTTTCCAACCAACTTTGGTCTGGAGAAAAATCTTCTAAGGATATACAAAAAGATATCGACTCACGGAAAACACAGCTTCAATCTCTCCGCAACGAAATTAAAGATATTGAAGATAAACTGCACCGGAAAAATAAAGAGGCAATTTCTAATACTGAAATTCTGTTAAGTTTGGAAAATAAAATTGTCTTAACAGAAAAGCTCATTCGATCACTCAATAAAGAAGAACGTTATATCAATGGGCTCATCCAGACCACAGAAAAACAAATTCATGAAATGGAAACCCTATTGGCAAAGCTGAAAAAGCAGCTCACACAGCGTCTGCAATATTTATATGTGCATGGCCGGCCAACTATTTTAGAAACGGTTCTTTTAGCAGAAGACTGGAATAATGCTATTTATAGAATTAAATATTTAGATGTATTGGCTGAATATGAGAAAATACTGCGACAAAAAATGAAACAAACGCTGGTAGAATTATCAGATGAAAAAATTAAATTAGTCATTGAACGAAACCGAAAAACGAGTCTGTTGAATGAAAAAAAGAACGAAGGGGCAAATTTAGAAAGAGACAAACAAAAACGAAAAAATATCTTAGCGAGCATCAAAAGAGATAAAGATGAATTAGAAGCATCCCGATCTACTAAAACTCAAGTTATATCTGAAATGGAAGCCCTTATTAAAAAGCTTTACTCTGATAAAGCAGCCATGAAAAAGCGTGAAGAAGAATTGGCGCGTATTCGGGCAGAAAGAAACAAGGCCACTACTGGGAATTTTGCTAAAATGAAAGGTAAACTGCCATGGCCAGTTCAGGGGCCAATAATTAGAAAATTTGGTACTTCCAGAAATCCTAATACGGGGGTAGTTACTGAGAATGTGGGAATTGATATACAGGCAAATAGCGGGGCTTTTGTGAAGTCAGTTTTAGATGGAGTAGTCAGTACTATCACCTATATTCGTGGACATGGTAATATTATTATAATTGATCATGGGGGTGGATTCAGCACCGTTTATGCTCAAATTGATAAAATTACGGTACATGAAAACGAATATGTGCAAAAGGGAAATGCCATAGCATCGGTGGTGAAAGCTGAAGATGGTTCTGTATCAAAACTCCATTTTGAAGTATGGGGGAATCAAAATAAATTAAACCCTGAAATTTGGCTTATCCGGCAATGATTAACTCTAATTTACTCATAAATAATAAAAATTGGCAGCGACTGGTTCGTTCATGGAATTCAGGGAAACTACCCCATGCATTATTGTTTCATGGTCCGGAAGGTGTGGGAAAAGAGGGGCATGCCTTGGAGTTAGCCGCACTATTAAACTGCATTGCAGCTACAGAAAATGGATCTTGCGGAAGCTGCCCCTCCTGCAAAAAAACAAAATCATTCCAGAATGGAAATGTTAAATTAATTCTTCCCCTGCCTCGGGGAAAAATAAAATCCAGCGATGATTCATCTGAAAAGGCATTCTCCGAGTCTAGCTTAAAGGAATACTTAGAACTGCTGAAGCAGAAAGAATCTGATCCCTATTTTCCCATTCGCTTAAAAGGTGCAAATACTATATTAATTAATTCTATTCGAGATTTGAAACATGATTTGTCTTTGAGCTCAGTCAATAATGAATGGCGGATAATTCTCATTTTACAGGCAGAAAAACTCTGCATTCCCAGCCCGGAAGCGGCTCATTCATTATTGAAGGTTTTGGAAGAACCGCCAGAAAAAACACTGTTTATTTTAACCTCTTCCCAGCCGGGAGCTATTTTGGATACTATACATTCCCGTTGCCAAAATTTATATTTCCCCCCCATTTCAGCCCAAATTTTACAGGAGAGGTTCATACAATCCGGTGCAGATACAGTTCAGGCCACAATAATCGCACAGATCTCTGGTGGCAATGTCAGGCTAAGTCAGAAGTTAATAGAAAAGGCAACTGATTTAATGGAAAAATTATTTCTTCTTTTAAATGCCTTTTTTAGCAGCGATCCATCCATTTGGAATAAATGCATAGATACCACAGCTCGATTGAAAACAAAAGATATCAGTCAAATGGAACAACTGTTCCGCTGTGCGGTACTATTTTTCAGAGACCTCCTTTATTATTCTGCAACGAACTCTGATAACGAGATAATTTTCAAAAATCAAATGGGGAAAATTGACAAATTAACAAAATCGTACCCAGAAGCAGATTGGCATTCCTGCATTCAGCATATTGAAAACACGCAGAATTATATTTCACGAAACGGATACCTTCCCCTTCAAATAATTTGTATGATTCTTGATATTCAAAAATCTCTCAGAGGTGAATTTTATGAACCATTTTGTTTAAATGACTGGACACCGGTTTAAGATTGCCTGTAAAATAAATAAATTGAAATATTACCTTATTGCATTATGTATTAGTCCTTTATTTTCTGCAGAAGGAGGTGACACCCTCACCATCTACCCCATTACTTTTTCTACCCCAAGTCCTGAAGGTTGGAACGCCCAGTACAAAACTACTGCTCACTTCCCCAATACAGGCGGACAATGGGCAAAAATACTCATGGTTCAAACATTGAAATGCGATTCGTTAACTGCTGGGGATAAATACCCCTGTGGTGAATGGGATTATATATGGAGTACTTTTGTAGATGTTCCCAAAGGTGACAGCACCAAACAATTTTGCTTGGGCAGTTTTGTAACCCCTTACGGAAAACGCTTAGAAATGGGAGGAGCATCTGGCTGGGAATGGATATACGATATATCTGAATATGCGCCCATCTTGAAGGGCGACCTGAATTTGAGAGTGGGTAATAACCAAGAACTCTTAGACTTAAAATTTCATTTTATTAAGGGTAAGCCGTCTCGCAATGTGATTTCAGTAGAAAATATTTATTCCTATGCAGATTACAAATATGAGCATCTGGCTGATGATAGTTTACTCATCTCAACAGACATTATATTAAATCCAATTGCCAGTGCATATAGTATTAAATCTATTGTATCTGGCCATGGCCATGCAGGTCCACGCAACTGTTGTGAATGGGACAGTAAAACCCACACATGGTACATGGGGGGTTATGAGCTTTTTCGTTGGAATGTGTGGACAGACTGTGGGAATAATCCCATTTATCCCCAAGGTGGGACATGGCCTTTTGACCGTGCTGGCTGGTGCCCCGGCACAATTGTGGATGAACATGAATTTGAATTGACACCCTTTGTTAGTCCTGGGGATACACTGAATCTGGATTATGGAATCGAAAACTACTATGACAATGGGGAGAAAGACGGCACCTTCCGTATGACGCATCAACTCATCAGTTATGGTACCCCAAACTTTAAAAATGATGTGGAATTGGTGGACATCATTTCACCTAGCAGTACAGATAAATACAAGCGAATTAATCCTATATGTGATAATCCCCAAATCATTATTCGTAATTCTGGTGCCCTTGATCTACAAACGGTTCAAATTAAATATGGACTTACGAAGGGAAAAAAAATCACATATAATTGGCATGGTAATTTATCATTTTTAGAATCTGATACATTGATTCTTCCCTCATTAGATTGGCAGAAATTGAAGAAAGATCCAATATTTAGAGTGGCGTTACACTCTCCAAATGGGGTAAGAGATGAAAATGAGCAGAACAATTCTCTCACCTCAACGGCCCTGCTGCCACTGCAATTGCCAGCTGAATTTGAATTACAGATTCATAGCAATAATGTGAACCGTGCTCATGAAAATACCTTCACCATTTCAGATACAGATGGCGAGGTTTATTTTTCAGATGATAATTTTGAGGATGATACGGATTATAGTTACGATGTAAAACTTAAAAAGGGCTGTTACCAATTCTTATTCACCGATAAAATGGAAGACGGCATTTCTATCCATTGGTGGAATCGTAATTCTGACCCAGAAAAAGTGGGCATCAATGGTTCAGTTAAAATGCTCTCAACAGATGGAGACAAACTACATACATTCAATCCTGATTTTGGCCAGGAACTTCGTTTGAATTTTGTAGTGGAGTGATGTGGGGAATTGCTCATACCACTACTAAACTGAAAATTTGAACAGTGATTGGCAATTATAATGTTTATTTACTTACAGAGAATCTGGGCTGGTAGTGAAGGCTTTCTTCAGGTTCTGTTTAAGCTGCGCTTCCGTTTGACTACCCTGTTTTACAATATCTTGTATGATTGCTGTACCAGAGGATTTATCCCCAAGAGTTCCCGGCTGCGGGGGTGTAGAATTATCCTGAATGAGGTAGAAAAATAGAACCATTCCAATAGATACTATAATAATAATTAATTCCCTGTTCATAATTATATCTCCTTAGATGTCACTAACCTTGATTTATTTTTTTCAGTTTTTTCGCCGCTCTCTTTTCTTTTGCAGTTTTAGTAGGTGCTTTTTTAGTTGCTTTTTTTGAATCTTTACCTTTACTCATTTATATCTCCTTTTTTATTTTGTTGGTGAATCATAGTAGTTTCTTCATTTATCTATCTCTGCTTTACCATCTAAATAAATCTTAAAAATTTTACGCGCCTTCAACTTTTCCTCAAAATTACAACCTGCTTCCTGAAGAGCATTCATTAATTCTTTAAGTTTCAGTGTTGTTGAAGCTGGTATTTTAATAATTTTGCTCATTATATTTATTTACAGCCATAGGTATAAATATTCGCTCCCGTTCCATTGATTCTGTACTCCACCAAATCTTCAGGAGTAATATTAATATCTTCAGGATTCAATGTAATACCCTGCTCTTCGGCTAAATGAATTTTCCAATTTCTTGCCTGCGCTTCAGTAAATTCCAGTTTTGCAAATCTTCCTTGAATATCTACATATTTGCCTTTTGCAGAAAGCGGAAAGACAATTTTGCCATCGGTTACTTTAACCCTAATATTCGAACCTGTTTCAGGGTCTTTCACATTTATCCAGCATCCCCGCATGGGACACACTTCAGTTATTTCTCCAGAAACTAAAACCTCCTCTCCCAGATAAGTCTGGGGTGAGTCTAATAACTTGCCAATTGGACGATTTACTTCTAATGTGATTTCATTGCCATAATTACCATCTGGATTGGCTTTATGAAGGAGATCCGATTCACTTATTTTTTTAGAATCTTCAAATGCACACCCCATAAAAAAACTGCCTATTATAAGTATAAATATTAATTTCTTCATTTTAGTCCTTGATTAGATATGTAAACTTACGAAATGTTTTTTAAAAAATAATTAAAATGCGTGTGCAGAAGACCATTTCAGTATTGCTTACAAAATCACTGACTCATACCTGACTTTAGTAAACAATAATTGTAGCAAAATATGTGCTAAGATTGTTAATAAATATATGGGAATAAGCTCTTAGTATTATTTTTCCAATCCGCATATTCTTCTGTGTATTTTTTATCTAAATAACTTGATAATTCAGGAATAAAGAAAAAGATGAAACCTAATGTTAATGCAATTGGTATTAATCCAGACCATATATTATGTGTGATAATTGCCCATCCTATAACCCAACAAACATCACCAAAATAATTTATGTGTCTAGCAAATCTAAATAAGCCTAAAGTATATAGCTTTCCTTTATTATCTGGGTCTTTTTTAAATCGTTTACGCTGCATTTCAGAATAAGTATTTAAATAACTACCTACAAGAAATAATAATATCCCAATATAATCTAACATACCAATTGGTGTTATATTCCACCCCCCAAAGAGGACAAAACCTATCTGATAAGTGAAATAAGCTACAATCACCCCAAAGAATTCATCTATTTGAATTTTTCTTCTTAATAGATAAAATGTTGTTAGATTCATACGGATGAACATGGTTAATCCAAAAATTAATAGGCAACATTTTCTATAAAAATTACCATTCTTAAAATCAACGTTTAATATAGAATCAAACCAAATAAAACTTTCATCAAAACAAATTAAATAGGCTATTAATAAAAATATACCATTTATTAAAAACCAAAGTATGCGTAATAGATTTGAATTTTCTTTTATACCATGCATATAATAAATATTAATTTCTTCATTTTAGTCCTTGATTAGATATGTAAACTTAATATGGTTTGCCGATAAATAAAAAAGCCCTACAAATGCAGGGCTTTGAGGAATATTATTAGGAAGTGCTGTTAATCAACTTTTAATAATTTTTCAAGCATAGCTAACATTGACTGCTCTATAGAATCAAAAACTCCATCCG
>MPLZ02152092.1_pt1 | contig 11865 bp, 10 predicted proteins | sample 1617311 | NCBI WGS metagenome assembly MPLZ02 (sample SAMN05944806, study PRJNA350692) | marine metagenome | biome: marine; feature: ODZ; material: water; isolation source: 160 m water sample filtered on 0.2 um supor filter | place: Pacific Ocean | collected 2012-04-08 | depth 160m m
AACCGCCCGCGTCAACAACGGTCGGCGCCACTGAGCTGAGAATCCCCACCGCTCCTGGATACCGGCCAGCCGCGCGGCCCACGCCGAACCGAAGGAATTGGGCAGCAGCACGGCCAGGTCGAATCCTCCCCGCCGCAGCTCAGCAGCCTCGGCCTTCAGCGCGCTCCAACCGGACAGGCCGTTCTGCCGCAGCAGCACGACCTCGTCGACTGCCGGCACCGCCGACAGGAGCGGCGCGAACGCGTGCGGCACCCCAGCCGCCAGCACATCGCCGCCGAAGTGGGCGCGCAACGCCGCGAACACCGGCAGCGCCATCACGATGTCGCCGAGCCAGTTCGGCGTCCGCACAAGCACGCGCATGACTGTCAGGAGTCAGGTGAAGACCGGCGGGCTTCGCCTGCTTCGGCTCCAACACGAGCGCCCGTCGACGGCGTGCCCCCGCCGGCAGCCGTCTCGTCGGCAACTCGCCAACGACGATGCATCCAGAGCCAGAGCTCTGGATAGCGGCGAACATACATCTCCAGCACATCGGTGCAGCGCTGGGTCAAGGTCCGGACGGCGTCGGGGCTCTCGGGAGCCGGCAGCTCAACAGGAGTTTCGTAGATCAGCCGGTAGCGACCGCCCGGCAACGGCAAGGCGAAGACGGGAATCACCGGCACACCGGTTCGCAACGCCAGCGCCGCAATGGACGAGGTCGTGGCGGCCGGGCGGTTGAAGAACTCCACGTTCACCGCGCTCCGATCCTGCATGTGCTGGTCGATCATCATCCCGACCGCTTGGTGCTCGAGCAGCCCCCGCAGCAGACCACGCACCGCCCCTTGCCGGGGAATGACGCGGGTCCCGACCCGGGTGCGGACCCGCTCGATCAGCGCCTCGAGCAGCGGGTTGTCGAGGGAACGCGCGACCATGATGATCGGCGCAAAGCGGACCGCGTGCACCATGATCTGCAGCTCCCAGAACCCGAAGTGACCGGTGTAGAACATCACCCCGCGTCCCGTCGCCAACGCCTGCTCGACGCGATCCTCCCCTTCGAACTCCACCAGATCCATCATCTGCTCGACGCTCATCGTGTCGAACCGCAGTAGATCGAGCACGTGGCGCCCGAGATTCTCGAACGCGCCGCGAACAATCGTCCTACATTCGGCGTCGGTCCGGACCGGGAAAGCGGCCCGGACGTTGGCCACGGCGGTCTCGCGCCGCCGACGGTCGAAACGATGAAACAGCGAGCCCAGCCGGGCACCCGCCCAGACCAGCCACCGGCGCGACACCAGGCCCACCGCCAACCGAATGCCCAGCACCGCCAGATACTCCAGCCTGTGACGGACCGGACGGTGGCGCCTCATCGACGCGGCGGGTCGCTCCACCAGCGTCGTCACGCCTCCCCTGTCCTCTCGGCGACGAGCCGGTCGGCGAGATACGCGCGGAACTCGTCTGCCGGCTCAACACAGAGCGTCAGCGGCAACGTCGCCAGCGGGGGAGCGAACGGGAACAGCGCCTTCAGGCGGACGCCATCCTTGTCGGTCGTGACGATCGCCTCCGCCCGGGCCGTCCGCGCCTCGACCTGAATCCGCGCCGCGTCGCGAGGGGAGTACCGGTGGTGGTCGCGATAGACCAGGGTGTGGAGCACGTCGAATCCTGCTTGGCGGACGTCGCCAAAAAACCGCTCGGGGCGGGCAATTCCGGCTACGGCAATGACCCGTGCGCCGAGGCCGAGCTCCTCCGGCTCGGCGTGCGGCGAGACCACGACGGCTGGTCCCACGCGACGACGCACCGTAAAGGACCGCGACAAGCCCAGCCGCTCCGCGACCCAGTCCCGTCGTTCGTCTGACCCGTCGTCGACCAGCACGGCATCGGCACATCGTGCGGTCGCCACCCGCTCCCGCAGTCGACCAGCCGGAAGCACCGCGGGATCGTCGAGATCCGCCGGTGCGACGACCAGCAGATCGGTGCCCCTCTCGAGCGGGAGGTGCTGAAATCCATCGTCGAGCAGATGCACCGTCGCACCGAGGTGGGTCTCGGCCAGACGCCCCGCGAGATACCGATCGGAGGCTACGACGACTGCCACGCCGTCTAGTGCCTGGGCCAGCATCCAGGGCTCGTCGCCGGCAGTCGCGAGTTCACCGACAATCCGCTCGCTGTCGCGCACGACGACCGCTCCGGCCACCGCTCGAGCCCGTCCAAAGCCGCGGCTCAGCACCGAGGGCCGTTCCCCCATGGCCAGGAGGGTCCGCGCCAGGTGCGCGGTCAGGGGCGTCTTTCCGCTGCCGCCCGCCGCCAGCGCGCCGACACTGAATACCGGCCGGCGCAACCGCCGACGCGCCTCGGGCCGGCGGGCGTACCACTGGCGACGCCGCCAGGCGGCTTCATCATAGAGGCGGCTGAGAAGACGGCGCATCAGTAATCAGTGTGTCCACGCACTAGCGGCCCGTGGTGAAAGTCACGCTGCATTCGACCGGCGCTGCAAGCCGTCTCTCGGCGTCGCTTCTCGGTCAAATACTGCCGGTATCCTCCCTCGTTGCGCCTTGTACAGGCCGTGCGCGACATTGCCACGCCAGAGTCTCGGTACAACGCGCGACGTTCGCCGCGGACTGCTAGCGAAAGGGCATCAGGACGCCGGCCGGCGCGTCATGCGCCGGCTGCAGGAGCGCCGCCATCGCCGCGAGACTGCGGTCGGTCGCGCCCCGGTTCGCCTCGACCAGCGCGCGGGCCGCGGCACCGAGGGCCGCCCGTCGCACCGGGTCACCCACCAGATTGGACAGGGCCGGCTCGAGCGCCTCGGCCGAGCGAATCTGGCATGCGGCCTGGTTGTCGATAAACAGCTCGGCGATCTCGGCAAAGTTCTCCATATGCGGGCCAAACACCACTGGTTTGCCCCACGCCGCCGGCTCGAGCACATTGTGCCCGCCAGCCGGGATCAGACTGCCACCCAGATACACCACCGTGGCAATCTGGAGCAACGTCGCCAGCTCGCCGACGGTGTCGAGCACCACCACCGCGACTCGCGGCTCCCCATCAACCGGCAGCTCGCTGCGGCGCAGCGTCTCGAGCCCGTGTCCGGCCGCCAGCGCCGTCACTTCTCCAGACCGCTCCGGATGGCGCGGGGCGATCACAAGGAGCGCGGTCGGGTCCCCACGCCGGATGCGACCGAACGCGTCGAGAACCGGCGTCTCCTCACCGGGGTGCGTGCTGGCGGCCATGACCACCGTCCGGCCCTCTGCAATCCGGAACGCGCGGAGCACCCCATCGCGCACCCATGGCGCACGGGAGTCGGGCAGCGGCAGGACGTCGAACTTCAGGTTGCCGGTCACGGTGACCTTCTCTGGCGGCGCGCCAAGGTCGATCAATCGACGTCTCGACTCCTCGCTCTGCACACAGTAGCAGTGGACACTCGCCAGCACGCGTTTGAACAATCGTCGGACGAGGCGATACCGCGGGTACGACCGGTCGGAGATGCGGCCGTTGACGAGCATCGTCTTCACGCCGCGCTGCTCGCAGTGACGCAGCAGGTTGGGCCAGATTTCTGTGTCGACCATCACGAAGAGCTGCGGCCGCACCCGGTCGAGCACCCGGGCCACAATCGACGACAGGTCGAACGGAAAGTAGAACAGCCCGTCGATCCCGTCCATGCTGGTCGCCACCGCACGACCCGTCTGGGTCGTCGTCGACAGCCACAGCGGGTGGTCCGGATAGCGCTCGCGCAACGCCGGTATCAAGGCTCCCGTCGCCAGCACCTCGCCAACCGACACGGCGTGGATCCAAATCGACGGCAGCCCCCGCGGATTGATCGTGGCGGGCAGCCGGCCCCAGCGTTCCCTCAGCGTACCGATGTACTTGCCGTAGCGCACCGCGTCGTACAGCAGCCGCGGCGCGAGGAGCATCGCGTAGCAGGTGATAGCCAGGCTATAGAGCAAATACATCGGCGGGGCGTTTCTTGAGTATACGACGGCGGTGCGATCGCGACAAGCAGAGCACGCGCGGCAAATGACGCGCGCACGGGAGTGCAGCGCGAGCGCGCCAGAAGGCGCAGGTTGGGTGCCGCAGGTAACAAGATACGGCTCTTCTACCTGTAGCTGTTGCTCCGCTCACGTGCGTATTCGATGACTCTGCCCAGCAACTCGTCTGTGTCCAGCCGAGGTCTCCAGTCCAAGAGTGACTTGATCTTTCGGAGATCCGGAACTCGGCGGAACATATCTTCGAATCCAGCCTCGTAGGCATCTCCATACGGAATCTTCACGATGTCTGCCCGGCTATTAGTCAGCGTCTTGATTCTTTGGGCCAGTTTCCCGATTGAGATCTCCTCGTCATTGCCGATATTGAAGACTTCGCCTACGGCCTTTGGTTCTTTCGCCAGTCCAACGAGCGCCTGGACGACGTCACCGACGTACCCAAAACACCGGCTCTGACACCCGTCCCCGAAGACGGTGATTGGGCCGCCGGAGAGTGCCTGACGGACGAAATTCGGAATGACCATGCCGTATCGTCCCGTCTGGCGCGGCCCTACCGTGTTGAAGAGACGCGCAATGATGACCGGAACCTGCTTTTCTTTCCAGTACGCGAGCGCGAGAAATTCGTCGATCGCCTTGCTACAGGCATATGCCCACCGGTGGTGACTCGTCGCGCCCATGACCAGATCGGAATCCTCAGAGAAAGGAATGTCGGTCCCCTTTCCGTAAACCTCGGATGTGGAGGCGATGACGACGAGTCGGTGCTTCTTGGCAGCGTGTTTCAGCACGACCTCGGTGCCGTGCACGTTGGTTTCAATGGTTCGAACCGGCGCCTCGATGATCAATTTCACGCCAACGGCAGCGGCAAGATGAAACACGACATCGCATCGATCGATCTCCTCGGCCACGACCGCCTCGTTCGAGACGGTGTCGATGTGGTATCCGAATCGAGGATGAGACTTGAGATGGTCGATGTTCTCGATCGATCCCGTCGAAAGATCGTCGAGAACGAGGACATCATCGCCGGCATCCAGCAAGGCCTCGGCCAGGTGTGATCCTACGAACCCAACTCCCCCTGTGATGAATGCCCGCATCGTCGCCCTCTCTGCCAGCCCCACTGAAGTACGGCACTGCTACAGTCGCTATACTGAGGACCGTGGCTCAGCCCTAGAAATGGATGTGAACGATGGAAACACCTTCAGCTTAGCGCACGCAGCGGCACTGCCAGGCGGTTCCTCACGGCGAACATGAAAATAGCACGCTGCAGCCGACAACGGAAAAGTCCTCCGGTGAACACCTCGAGACCGGTTGCCGCGATGGCAGCTGAGACCGATAATGAGCTTGCTTCGTGGCCGCCGTTTTGAGCAGCCGTGTGCAACCCTGTTAGAATGGAACGGTTGTTGACTCACGTCGGGCGCGCCCTGTACCGCGCGTAGTTGCCGGAGAACGCATGTCAATACGAGTGGGAATCAACGGCTTCGGCCGCATCGGCCGGAACATCATGCGGGCAGCGAAGGACGAAAGTCAGATCGACGTCGTGGCCGTGAACGACATCACTGACGCGGCCACGCTGGCCCATCTCCTGAAGTACGACTCGGTGCTCGGCAACCTCAGCGAAACCATCGCGCTGGATGGCGACGGGATCCGGATGGGCGATCGTCGGTTTCAGGTGATGGCCGAACGCGACCCCGCCAACCTACCCTGGGCAGCGCTGAAGGTCGATTTCGTGCTCGAATCTACCGGCCTCTTCACCAAGCGCGCAGACGCCACAAAGCATCTGGCCGCGGGCGCCAAGCGAGTCATAATCACCGCACCGGCGAAGGAGCCGGACCTGACACTCGTGCTCGGCGTCAACCACGATCTGTATGACCCGGCGGAGCATCGAATTATCTCGAATGCCTCCTGCACGACGAACTGCCTGGCGCCGGTCGCCAAGGTCCTCCACGAGCAGTTCGGGCTCAAGCGTGGGTGGATGACCACGGTGCACTCGTATACGAACGATCAGAAACTGCTCGACTTGCCGCACAAGGACCTGCGTCGGGCCCGCTCGGCCGGGCTCTCCATGATCCCCACCACCACTGGCGCCGCGGTCGCGGTCGGCGTGGTGCTACCGGAGCTCAAGGGCAAGCTCGACGGCATTTCGATTCGCGTGCCAACGCCAAACGTGTCGGTGGTCGATCTGGTGGCGCAGGTCGACACCGAGACGACGGCCGATGCAGTGAATGCGGCGTTCACGGCCGCCGCCGCCGGCCCACTTCGCGGCCTGCTGCAGGTCGTAACCGACCCGCTGGTGTCAATCGACTTCAAGGGCAACCCGCATTCGTCGATTGTCGACGCGTCCTACACGAGCGTGATGGACGGCGACTTCATCAAGCTGCTGTCCTGGTATGACAACGAATGGGGCTACTCGTCCCGGTGTGTCGACCTGGTGAAGTTCCTCGCCGACAAGGGGCTGTGAGGACGATCCCACAGGAGGCAGGAGGAGCCTGAGGGCTTCGCCGCGTTCTTCAATCCCCCACAGCGCCAGCATACGGCCGATCGTGTCGAAGAATACCATCCAGGACCTGGAGCTCGACGGCCGGCGCGTGTTCGTCCGCGTGGACTTCAACGTCCCGATCCGCGATGGCGTGATCGGCGACGACACTCGGATTCGCGCCGCCCTGCCCACCCTGACCTTCGCGCTCGAGCGCGGCGCCACCGTGATTCTCGGCTCGCATCTCGGACGACCGAAGGGCACGCCGAACCCGGCCTTCACGCTACGACCGGTCGCGGCCAGGCTGACCGAGCTCCTCGGCCGGCGCGTCGTCTTCGCCGAGGATGCGGTGGGAGACACCGTGCTCGCGGCGCTGTCCGAAGCGGGACCGGGTGGAGTGGTGCTGCTGGAGAACCTGCGGTTCCACCCGGGCGAGGCGGCCAACGACCCGACGTTCGCCGCGGCGCTGGCCGCCCCGGCCGACTGTTACGTCAACGACGCTTTCGGTTCGGCACATCGAGCGCATGCCTCGACCACGGGCATCGTGGACCATCTGCCCGAGGCAGCGGCAGGGTTGCTGATGGGGGCCGAGCTGCGCCACCTTGGCGCCCTGCTCGACTCGCCGCAACGTCCTTTCGTGGCGATTCTCGGCGGTGCCAAGATATCCGGCAAGCTGGAAGTGATCGAGCACCTCCTCGGTCGTGTCGATGCGCTGCTGATCGGTGGGGCGATGGCCTATACCTTCTTCCTGGCGCGAGGTCTGCCGGTCGGTCGGTCGCTCGTCGAGGCGACACTCTTGGGCACAACGCGCACAATCGAACAAGACGCCGACGCACGCGGCGTGCGGCTCGAGCTGCCGTCCGACCATGTCGTGGCCGACCGTCTCGAGGCTGGGGCGGCGCACGAAACGCTTGGGGTGGAGAACCCGGCCGTCGGCGACCGGCTCGGCGTGGATATCGGTCCTGCCACGGTCGAGCGCTATGCGGCCACCATCGCCACGGCCCGGACCGTCGTCTGGAACGGTCCGATGGGGGTGTTCGAGATCGACGCGTTCGCACTCGGCACCGTCGCGATAGCCGAGGCAGTGGCTTCAAGTGCCGCCACGTCGATCGTAGGCGGGGGAGACTCGGTGGCAGCGATCGGGCGGGCCGGAGTCGGCGACCGCATCACGCACATTTCGACCGGCGGTGGAGCCTCGCTCGAGTTTCTCGGGGGACGTCGTCTTCCCGGTGTCGAAGCCTTGCCCGATGCCACGGAGAGTACAGTCTAGGGAACGGAGCAACCGCCTATCATCTGTCATCTGTCGGAGCCGCCATGCGAAGGCCATTCGTCGCCGCCAACTGGAAGATGCACAAGACCGTCGCCGAGTCGGTCACCTACGCACATGCTGTCGTCCCGCTGGTCGAGGCGATCACCGACGTCGATATCGTCGTCGCACCGCCATTCCTCGCGTTGCCGGCGATGGCGGACGCCCTGGCCGACAGCCGGATCAAGGTCGCATCCCAAAACGTCCACGCGGCATCGCACGGCGCCTTCACCGGCGAGGTCAGCCTGGAGATGCTGCAAGGTTCCGGTGTCACGGTGGTGATCATCGGACACTCCGAGCGGCGGCAGCTGTTTGGCGAGACCGACGCAGGAGTGAACGCCAAAACCCGGGCTACGGTGGGCGCGGGGCTGACATCGATTGTGTGCGTCGGCGAAACGCTGGAAGAGCGGGAGGCGAACCGGACATTCGACATACTCGACCGCCAGGTCCGCGATGGCCTCGCCGGGCTCTCTCCCGAGCAGGTCGCCACCCAGGTGGTCGCCTACGAGCCGGTGTGGGCAATCGGCACCGGACGCAATGCCACGCCGGATCAGGCAAACGAGGCACACCGACACATTCGGCAGCAGCTCGTATCGCAATTCGGCGACTCGGCTGCCGCCTGCCGGGTCATATACGGTGGGAGCGTCAAGCCAGGCAATGTCGCCGAGCTGGTCGGTCAATCGGAGGTCGATGGCGCGCTTGTTGGCGGCGCCAGTCTCGACCCGACCAGTTTTTCCGAAATCGTAGCGGGAAGTCGCTCGACAGCGATATAACGATATACTTGGAGGATCATGCTGATCAGCCTGCTTACCGCCTTGCATGTCGTCGTTTGTGCGCTTCTGGTGGCCGCCGTCCTGATGCAACAGGGCAAGGGTGGTGACATCGCCGCCGCCTTCGGCGGGAGCGGTAGCCAGACTGCATTCGGCGCCCGCGCAGGGGCCAGCTTGCTCACGCGGGCCACGACGGTGCTCGGCGCGCTGTTCATGATCGGCTCGATGTCTCTCGCCATCATGGGACAGAATGACAGCAGCTCGGTGCTCAGCGGTGTCGAAGGTCCCGGGCTGCAACCGGCGACGCCGGTGACGGCTCCAGTGGAAGTCGACCCCGCGCCGGAGACACCGACCGAGGACCCGGCCGAGGAGCCGGCCGAGCCGCCAGCCGAACCACTGTAGACACCTCTCCCACGCGGAAGTGGCGGAACTGGCAGACGCACTAGCTTGAGGGGCTAGCGAGCCAATGGCTCATGGGGGTTCAAATCCCCCCTTCCGCACCAGTTTTCCTTAGCAAATCAGCCCTACGTGATTCGAGCAACGGTCGAAAGCCGGTGCTTTGTGCGAACTTTGTGCGAATATTTCCAGACACCTCAGCGAACAGCGGCCCTCTGAAGTCGCTCATCGGCATCGTCTGGCTCGGCTGCTGACACTTCCATCCGCTCCAGCGCCTGAGCCAGTCGCATCGGCGCGCTCCTCAGGTAGCGGCTCGTCGTCGTGATGTTCGCGTGACCCAGAAAATCACGCACGTCATGCAGATCCGCTGACGACTCCAACAACCGGCAAGCGAACTCCCGCCGCAAGTCGTGGAAGTGGAGATCGCGGATACCGGCGCGCCGACAGGTGTTCCGCCACGCCGTCTTGATGGTCACGCGCCGCTCGCCCACGGCGTTGCCGAAGACGTAGGCGTCGGGCGAGAACTCCTCACCCGTGGGGTCGGTCCGGCGCATCTCCAGCACGGCGCGCAAGTCGGACGACACCGGTATCACGCGGGGCTCGTGGGTCTTGGTCTTGCTCGCGGGGAACTCGATCCACCGGGCTACACCATGCTCGTCACGGCGTATCTGTGACCACTGCAGGCTCAGCAACTCGCCCCGTCGGCACCCTGTCGACAGTGCCGCGATGATCAGCGCGTGCAAGTGCGGGTTCGCGTGTTGCAGGAGGCGATCCCGTTCCCCGGGTTGCAGGCGTCTGGTGCGCTCCGCCTCGGCTCGGTGGTCCAGCTTGACCAACGAGACACCGCCCCGCGTGAACGGACTGCGCTCGGTCAGCCCCTCGGCGATGGACCAGTTGAACAGATGCCGCAACCGGGCCATGAGCCGGTTACAGCCCACGAGGCCATGCGAACGCCGAGCCGCTTGCACGGTCTTGATGTCCGCTGTACTCACGTCCGCGAACGTCTTCGCCTCCAGCAAGAACGTCGTGCCATACGAGGCTGGGACTGCGATCCGTCTGATGATGCCAATGTGATACAGGGCTATCTCAGCAGTGCGTGACCGCAGATACTGTCCGCTCCAGCGTGGGCCGTCTGGCGTGTCGAGCTTCCCCACGTACTCGTCAAGGTATCTATCGCACACGTCCCCGAACGTGAGGGCGCTCGCGTTAGGCGGCACTAAGCGCGCACTGGGATCTCGACCGGCGCGAATCTCAGCGCGCAGCCTGTCCGCCAGGGTCTTCGCCTCCGTCTTCGATGTTGGGACTGTGTCCCCAAGGACGCGAGCGATCTGGCTCAGCGAGTACCGGTGTTCCCGACCATTGTTGTAATACCCGAAGTGCCACGGGTGCGGGCACTTCGCCCACGTCCGGCGCGGACAGCCGCACCGCTTCTTCAAGCCGCCGTTTCGATGGCGTGTCATGGTGACCTCCCACATGGAGGGGCGGCGGGCTGCGTGAAGTACGATCAGGCAGGCCGTCGTCCGATAGCCCGGGTGACGGTTTAGGGGCGTCGGCGCGGCTTCAACCCGCGCTGGCGCTCCGTCTTGACTGCAACGCCCTGCTGCTTCAACCACAATCGAATCCCCCGCCGGATCTGCTCGCTCTCCGAGATCCCGTCACGCACCTTCACGCGCCGTATCCCGGCCCGGAGTTCGGGGTCGATGATGAAGCTGTACAGGGGGCGTCGCACAGCCAATAGTTATATAATATTATATATTATTTATCCACCACACCACAGACGGGATCTGCGCGGACGGTGCAGCCAATTCGCACAATTCGCCAGTTTGTGCGAATGCGCCGTCGTCACCTCCATGACGTAACTCATTGCCGGTGTGGTTGTTTGACCTGACCCCCTGAGACCGTGCCAGCCCGAGCGGTAGAAGTCGGGCGTCACGACCAGGAGGCAGGATGCCAAGGAAGCGGTTCAGCACCGAGCAAATCATCACGAAGCTGCGGCAAGCCGAGGTGGAGTTGAGCGGCGGCCTGCGGCCCCCGCAGGTCTGCAAGAAGCTTGGGATCAGCGAGCAAACCTACTACCGGTGGCGGAAGGAATACGGCGGTCTGCGCCTCGACCAGGCGCAACGACTGAAGACGCTCGAGCAAGAGAACGCCCGGCTCAAGCGGATTGTGGCGGATCAAGCACTCGATAACGCCATCTTGAAAGAGGTGGCCTCGGGAAAGTTCTGAGCCCGCCCCGACGGCGCCAGGCCGTGGAGCACGTACGGCACCTCGTGGGCGTCTCGGAACGGCGGGCGTGTCGGGTACTAGGACAGCCGCGATCGACGCACCGGCACAGGCAACACGTGCCCGACGACGAGGCCCGCTTGGTCGCGCGGCTGATCGAGCTGGCGACACAGTATGGCCGGTACGGCTATCGCCGGATCACGGCGCTCCTGTGTGGCGAGGGGTGGCGAGTGAATCACAAACGCGTAGAACGGCTCTGGCGACGCGAGGGGCTGAAGGTGCCGCAAAGACAGTCAAAGAGGGGCCGCCTGTGGCTGACCGACGGCTCGTGCGTTCGCCGGCGCCCCACGTATCGCCATCACGTCTGGGCGTACGACTGCGTGGCGGAGCGGACCTACGAGGGCCGGCCCCTGAAGATCTTGGCGGTCGTCGATGAGTACTCCCGAGAATGTCTCGCCCTGGTCGTGGCCCGGCGGCTGCGCGCCACCGACGTGCTCGAGACGCTTGCGGACCTCTTCGTCACGCACGGGGTCCCCGCCCACATCCGCTCCGACAACGGGCCTGAGTTCACGGCCGAGCTCGTCCGGCAGTGGCTTGAGGCCCTCCAGGTCCAGACGCTGTGCATCGAGCCGGGCAGTCCCTGGGAGAACGGCTATGTGGAATCCTTCAACGGGAAGCTGCGGGATGAACTGCTCGACCGAGAGATCTTCTACACGCTGACCGAGGCCAAGACCTTGATCGAACACTGGCGGC
>MPLZ02046755.1_pt1 | contig 11860 bp, 11 predicted proteins | sample 1617311 | NCBI WGS metagenome assembly MPLZ02 (sample SAMN05944806, study PRJNA350692) | marine metagenome | biome: marine; feature: ODZ; material: water; isolation source: 160 m water sample filtered on 0.2 um supor filter | place: Pacific Ocean | collected 2012-04-08 | depth 160m m
CTCAACAAATCCAGAGGTTACCAATGAAGTGTCCTGACTGTTACTGGGAATGCAATGATTACTTGCGGATTTTCCATCCCTGTATGATGCATGATGATCTTTTCCATGTTCATTTCAATGATGAGGATACTAATCGGACACTTTGTGGAATATGGGGTTTCAATGTAACCGAAGAGTTAGAGGATGTTACCTGTCCGGATTGCCAGATAGCAGTACTGAATCACTCTGTTGTGGTGGAGTGACAGAGGGCTAAAAACTTAAATAGCTAAAAAAGATAAGATATTTATGAAACGAGGAATTGCACTACTTCTTACTGGATTGCTCTTGATTGGATTCATTCCAAATGCTGCACCTCAAGCAAGCATTGCGTTTAGTATGTCATTCAGTGACAACCAAATCAACCTAGATGTTAGCCCTGGAGCTAATGGTACAGCTTGTACTGAATTGGTAATTTCCAATGAAGGTAATGGAGACATTGATGTTGATGGGAACACTACTGGAGATGATTTGGTAATTACGCCTAGTAACTTTTCAGTAAGTATAGAGACTGGGGAAAGTGCCTCTGTTCCTATGTGTATAACTGCAGCTATTGGTAGTCTTCACCGTACAATCCAAGTCGTGACTACTGCAAGTGCTGAGGACCAATATGGCAATAAGGCTGAAAATAAAGAAGAAGATATTACAGTCGTCGTCGACCAATATGCAGAAATAATGGTAACTTCAGAATCTCAATATCAGGAAGTGTGTGAATTAAGCGATAATCAAAGTAACTTCACTGTATTTAATCTTGGAAATTATGCAGACACAATTGCGTTGGAAGTACTCAATCAACAAACGTTAGAAGATTCGGGATTCACAATTTATCTACCTGCTATTCAATCCACAATCAACACAAATGATGATGAGACTGCTTATGATAATAATAATGAAACTTTTTCCCTAACTATTTCAACACCGGCATTCGATGCGGCAGGTAATAATGATTATACAATTATTTTCCAAGCCAGTACTACCCTTCAGGGTGAAACTGCATCACAAAACGCCACTGCCAGCTATGACATTTTAGATTGCATCACAGAAGCTGAAGAGGATGAAGATGAGGAAGTCGTACCTTCAATATCTCTAGTCTCTTCAATCGCTGCCATCGGAATCATCGCGCTGCGTAGACGATACTGAACAAAGAAAAACACTTATTACAAACTGCATCTGGGCATGACAATGCGTTCCCTCCCTTTTCTGCTGCTTGCCGGCTTTGTGTTAGTGATGATGGTGACGGGAGAGGCGCAGGCGGAGCCGGATGATATGGTTGGACATTGGTCCCTCGATGAGGGTAATGGCACCACCGCATACGATAGTAGCGGAAACGGCAACGACGGCGAACGCTACGACTCCGACCTGCCGTAAGCGAAACCCTAAATCCACCCGGCACTACAGCCCCGATGCGCCCACGGCCCTTCCTGCTGCTGCTTGCTGGCATTGCGCTGGCGCTGATGGCGGCGGGGGAAGCGGATGCGGGGAAGGAGCCGGAGTGGAACTACACCGCCGGGGGTTATGTGCGGTCGGTGGCCATCTCTGCGGACGGGGAGTACATCGCCGCCGGTTCCTGGGATAACAACGTCTACCTCTTTGACAAGGATAGCAGCACGCCACTCTGGAACTACACCACTGAGGATTATGTGTTGTCGGTGGCCATCTCGGCGGACGGCGAGTACATTACCGCCGGCTCCCGGGACTACAAGGTCTACCTCTTCGACAAGGACAGCAGCACGCCACTCTGGAACTACACCACCGGCTGGAGCGTGAACTCGGTCGCCATCTCGGCGGACGGCGAGTACATCACCGCCGGCTCTAATGACGACAAGGTCTACCTTTTCGGTAAAGACAGTAGCACGCCGCTCTGGAGCTACGAAGCTGGGGGTAGTGTGTACTCGGTGGCCATCTCGGCGGACGGCGAGTACATCGCCGCCGGCTCCGGTGACAACAATGTCTACCTCTTCGACAAGGACAGCAGCACCCCGCTCTGGAGCTATACTACAGGTGATGTGCACTCGGTGGCCATATCGGCGGACGGCGAGTACATTGTCGCCGGCACCTATGACGACGGAGTATACTTCTTCGACAAGGACAGCAGCACCCCTCTATGAACTACACCACCGGGAGTGAGGTGGAATCGGTTGCCATCTCGGCAGACGGTGAGTACATCGCCGCCGGCTCCACTCATCCTGACAAGAAGGTCTACCTCTTTGACAAGGATAGCAGCACGCCGCTCTGGAACTACACCACTGAGGATTATGTGTGGTCGGTGGCCATCTCGGCGGACGGTGAGTACATTGTTGCTGGTTCCGCTGATGCCAAGATTCGCCTCTTCGACAAGGACAATAGCGCGCCGCTCTGGAGCTACACCGCCGGACATTATGTGAACTCGGTCGCCATCTCGGCGGACGGCGAGTACATCGCCGCCGGCTCTAATGACGACAAGGTCTACCTTTTCGACAAGGACAGCAGCACGGGCGGCTCCCCAGTTGCAACAATCGACTCCATCACTCCATCGCCAGCCCGATTCGATGCCGAGGTAACCTTCAGCGGCACCGGGTCGGACAGCGACGGCACCGTTGTAGCCTACCTATGGAAATCATCGATTGATGGTGAATTAAGCACTGAAGAGGATTTTACCACCACTAATCTTTCTATTGGAAACCATACGATTACGTTCATGGTACAGGACAATGATGGATTTACAGATACAGACACAGTAGAGGTTACAATATCTGAGAAGAAGGTTCAGATTGATGATGAGGGTAATGTTACTGTTACGGATGCTGAAGAGGATGAGGAAGGCATACCCACACTTTCCGTGATTACCACTATGGCCGCCGTGGCCGTCATCGCGCTGCGCAGACGCTACTGAACCACTATGTTCTTCGGGAATGGCTGTCCATAACCTTATACTATACAGATATGGTGCATATCATGTACTACAGAATCAATATCATATCGTTCGATGCCAGCCGAAAAGACGAGTTCATAGCCCATTTCAACTCTGTGGGCGATCAGATTAAGGCGATTCCCGGACTTAAATCCCTAAATGTCGTTGAGACAGGTGAAGGTGAAGCTGTTGGAATGGCAACCTACGATAACCAAGCCAGTGCAGAAGATGCACTTCCTACAGTGAAAGAAATCATGGGCGGAATGGCTCAATTCTTCGCTGGACCTCCAGAACTGAAACTCGGCCCTGTAATGTGGTCCTTGAACAAGGAATGTTGTGACTGTGGCGATAAGTGTGACTGCGACGATAAGTGTGACTGCGACGATAAATGTGACTGTGGCGATAAGTGTGACTGCGGCGATAAATGTGACTGCTGCTGAACGCGTTTTGTTACTTATCTCAGAACCTGTTATTGCGGTAGACGACCAATCCAAGCCCATTGATAACTAATCCGGACAGGATCCCCAGATGCATGCCACGTGCCTGCACCGGGGTCAGACTTAGCTTAGGTCTCTCACCTGACCCACCGGGAGGAGGTGCTTCCGCTGCCATCTGTATCTGTACGAACTGGAGGTCTTCCTCATTCTGCAGGAACAGGCCATGACCGTCCGGATTGTTGGGATGATTATCCACCCGGAACATGGCCGTTACCTGGATGCGGTCGCCCACCTCCAGTTCTATCTGGTTAGGACCTAGGATAAACTGGATCTCGGACCCGGGATGTACCGGGTCGGCCAGACGTACGGCCGAAGGTCCGATGATCTCGACCACATCCCCACCACCTATGTGGACCTTCTGATCATAGAAATCCTGTGGATTGGCAACCAACTGATCAATGTTCGTCTCAATCGTCTGCTGTTGGTTCGGGGAATTGTTCATCCTTGTCCAGCGGGTCTGCAGATCCTCCTCGGCTTCTAGGAACACCGTCGTTCCCGAGGCCACGATGAGCAATGACACGAGACCCACGGCCACATTCCCGTATTCCATGGATTTACCGATAGTGAGTATCCCTCTGGCGGCCAACAGACCCAATGGAGGTGCCAAAGGAAGGTAGTAACGTATGTCAGTGTAGGTGTTGTTGAGGACCCATCCCTGGGTCAGATAGATTGCTATCGTGACGCCTAACCAGTAGATCAGGGCCACATTGGCCGGTGCAGTCCTGCGCGCCACCCAAATGCCAGGAGGTATGACCAGCAGGGCAGGGAAGAAGGCAATCACGAAGCGGGCCACTTGTCCCAAGTTCTCAACTTCCTGGTCACCCAGGTTCACATAACCCTCCCACATCGTACCTGCCGGTTCGTGAGTCTCCACGGTGATGTTTCCTCCCTCACTGCTTACCTCCAATACGTTCTTGGATTGGTAACCTGAATTCAACGGGCCACCGAAGTATGTGTCGTTGTACATCGCCAAGGGTATGCCTATCAGAAGAAGGCCCATGGTCAGGGCCCCAGCTTGCATCAATGGCTCCTTGACCCGAGGCCAGGACAGGGCCGTCTTCAAACGGCTCCAGAATTCCTTGGTATCACCGTCAGGAAGATTATACCATCCAATATACAAAAAGGGAGAACCTGAGACCAGGACCGTGGTGTAGCGCATCGTTACACCTATTCCGATCAGAACGCCACCAAGTATTGTCAACCCCATGACCTTCTGCAGTCTGAGGTCTACATCTTTCTTGGAGAGATGAGTTGCTTCCACCACCAGCCAGAAACCGGGAAGGGCAAAGGCCACTGCAGCGAGATCGCCCATCCATTGCCCGAACTGTAACATCAGGATCACGCTATTCAGATATGTGAAAACTGTTGCCAGGGCCGCAGTTCTCCAGCCCCACCAGCGTCGCCCCAGACCGTAGGTCGCGATGCATGTCATCGCTGCCATCAGGGTCCCAAATAATTCCTCCAGACCAAGTACTATCAGTGGCATCAATACCACACTGGGTCCAGGAGGCCAATGATTGACAAAATGATATTCATCTTCGACGGGAGCTATACCTGAGACCATGGGTGGATCATAACCTTCAATGTCCCAGTCCGTCTTGATCTGATAGACATTGAGCTCCAGTTCCTTTACTATGGTCAGGGTACCATTTTGTGATGTGGTTCCAAGTTCCTCATTTAGTGGTAGAAGGGTCACTACTGCTCCTTCAACCTGCATCCCGAACAGGTCTTGGGCATGGATACTGAACTGGGTCCTCTCGACCACCTTCACTTGGACTCGACCATTGATGTCCAATTGGCCAAGGTCGCGTTCGTCCAGGACCACACTGATATTACTCGCTGATTCGCCTTCTTCCCTTAACTCGAAATTACCTCGTTTCTGGTCCAGGTCACCCACCTCCAGATGACCTTGTTCATCGGTATTGCCCTTGAGCTGCCCATTGAATCTGACCTCGATGTCAGTTGCCGGAGTACCATCCGTCCGGTACGCCTCCAATAGGCCTCCCAATGTCCTATCTGACAGGAACTCGACGGTTGTCAATGTGGTGACACCATATCTGGCCTGCCCCATTGTGGTGGCCTCCAGATTGGTACGGACAATCAGTCTTGGCTCTCCTTCCCGTTCAAGCTCCACGATCAGTGGTGGGGTCCCAAAGGGGATATCATAGAGTTGAGCCTCACCTGCACCATTAGTGGTCGACTCGATTCTTTCTCCGCCCTGTATGGGAATATAGACCGTAGCACCTGCAACGGGATCGCCATTCTCGTAGCTGACTTCAACATTGAGATCATCGTTCTGGCCATCTTTGTCCAAGTCGGTTATCGTATGTTCTACTTGGAGTGGAGGTGCGTCTGAATCAACGGTAATACTTTCCTGATAACCATAGACCCCATTGGCCTTATCCATCGGCAGCGAATAGTATCCATCCAGATACAGCTCGGCCCAGGGATAGTATGCTTCCTCATCCTTCAGATGGCCCTCAAACTGGAGATCATGTGGTTGGGAGACTATCCAGGCCGAAATCAGCAGAAACCCGACCACCAGGAACGTGGCGACGTTTTTCTCGTTGTCCAGCCACTGACGAATGTCTTTCACAGTAGGCCCACGTTTGTGATTGCTGAAAAACTAACCGGTCCGCCTTCTAACTTAGGAAGAGTGATCTCCGTTTAGGTACCCTTAAGGATGTGATTTATTGCTTGGTATACGATTTAAAAAGGGTAACTTATCTAAATCAACATGGATAAAGGTCTAACTCCCTATTTGCTAGTAATCGGGCCCGTTCTCATGTTCATTGCTTTTATGACGGGGCCAGACGACGTACATGGTCAGGAATACATAGATTATCTGAAAGATACTGACGCGAATACGATGATAATCGGAACTATTCTGGTGACTGTTGGTGCAATACTCATGTTTGGCGGTTGGTTTGTACTTACTCAAGATATGATGGCTAAAAGTAATAAAACACAACGAGATTTACTAATGTTATCAAGAGTTGCACTTATTTTACCTATAACCCTTCTCCTACTTGCTACTGGAATGGATCTTGAAGCTCACTGGCTAGTTACAGAGGGAGAAGATGGTTTGACTGTTGAAGAAGAAGAGGCTATAGCTTTGCAAAACCGGGAGGTTTCTACATACTTTTGGGGAACTATGCCCATTACATGGGCTCTTGGGCTGATTCTAATTGGCGTTGCTGCACTTATGGGTGATCAAAAAGATAAACATAGTGAACAGTGGGTTTTCGCAGGGCCTCTCGTTACAGGTTTAGGATTGATTTCAGCATACTGGATTGAAGAGGCTTGGTTATTCTTCATGGTAGCTATAATCATAAGTCTTCCAATTGGCATTATGATGTTGATGGGGAAACTAGATTATCTATATTCAGACTAGTTAGCTAAAGTTTCAGGAGGCTGTCTATCTTTCTCCGGAACCGCTTCGAACCGGGCTTGGTCAGTGCGGCGTAGCCGGTAACTGCCTTCCCTTCCTTGTCGATCAGAATCTTGTGGAAATTCCAGCGAGGGACCCCGGAGACGAAACCCAGTTCCTCTCTCACCCATTGGTAGAAGGGATGGGCATCCTTGCCCTTGACCAATGACTTCTCGGCCAATGGAAATGAGACCCTGAATTTTGTGTCACAGAAGGTCCTTATCTCCTCATTGCCAGCCGGTTCCTGGTTGCCGAAATCATTGGATGGAACACCGATCACGACCAGGTCCTCATTCGAGTTATGCAAGGACTGAAGTCCCTTGTACTGGTGCGTAAAACCGCAATCACTGGCGGTATTGACAACGATCATTACCTTGCCCTTGAAATCGGAGAGATCAATCATCTCCTCTCCCTTTATGGACTTGAAGGAAAAATCGTAGGCAGTGGATGACATTGTAGGCTCCTGATTAGCCAGCTACATTAAATTTGCTGCGCTGGCCGTGTCACAAACACTTATTATATTCGATATTTGGGCATGCTGATGCGTTACCTTCCTTTCCTGCTACTTAGCGGCCTCGCGCTGGTTCTGATGACCGGAGGGGCAGATGCCAAGGAGCCAGAGTGGAATTACACTGCTGACGCCAGTATCAACTCGGTCGCCATCTCGGCAGACGGCGAGTACATCGTTGCCGGCTCGGATGACAGCAAGGTCTATTTCTTTGACAAGGACAATAACACCCCTCTCTGGAGCTACACGGCCGGGGACGGCGTATTTTCGGTCGCTATCTCATCGGACGGCGAGACCATCGTCGCAGGCTCCATTGACAACAATGTCTACCTCTTCAGCAAGGATGGTACGCTCCTTTGGAGCTACGGCACCGGGAACCGGGTGTGGTCGGTCGCCATCGCGGAGAATGGTGAGACCATCGTTGCGGGCTCCTGGGACAACAAGGTCTATCTGTTCGACAAGGACAGTAGCACCCCTCTCTGGAGCTACACCACCGGAAATTGGGTGCTCTCGGTTGACATCTCGGCTGACGGTGAGATGATCGCCGCTGGCTCTGACAAGGTCTATCTCTTTGACAGGAACAGCAGTACCCCTCGCTGGAGCTACTCTACTGGGGATACTGTGCGGGCGGTCGCCCTTTCGGAGGACTTCTTTGGTCAGCAAAGATATCATCTCGCTGCCGGCGACTGGAACGGCAAGGTTTACCTCTTCCACAATAACAATAGTGTTCCCCTCTGGAATCATACCACTGGAGATTCGATCTACTCGGTCGCTATCACGGATGACAGCGGATATGTTGCCGTAGGGTCCAAGGATTACAGTGTCTATCTCCTCGACGGAGACGGTACTTCTCTCTGGAGTTACGCTACCGGAGGTACCGTATTGTCGTTGGACTTCTCGGTCGATGGCGAGGAGCTCGCTGTCGGTTCTGACAAGGTCTATCTGTTCGACAAGGACAGTGGCACCCCTCTCTGGGGCTACACTACTGGAAATTCCGTGAAATCGGTCGGAATCTCGGCGGACGGCGAGGATATTATTAGTGGCTCCGGGGACAAGGAGATCTACCTCTTCGACAAGGATGTGCCCCCGACTGCCCAGATCGATTCCATCGAACCAACTACTATCCGGTTCGATGAAGAGGTTACCTTCACTGGTTCCGGATCAGGAGTCGGTGTCTCCATCGTAGCCTATGAATGGACCTCATCTCTGGACGGGCTTCTGGGCAACGAAGCGGAACTCAGCGTTACGGGCTTCAGTAGCGGAGAACACACTATCTCCTTCCGGGTACAGGATGAGAACGGGGAATGGTCCGGGTGGGATACAGCCCTGCTGACCGCGACTCCCAATCTACTTCCAGTCGCAACCATTGATTCGATTACTCCCTCATCGGCCAGATTCAAGAACGAGGTCGTCACTTTCGACGGCTCCGGTTCGGACGATGATGGTACCATAACGGGATGGGAATGGAACTCATCCCTGGATGGGATCCTGTCCACTGAGGAAGACCCCAGTGAATCTGGTTTCACCCCCGGTACCCACACCATCTCCTTCCGGGTACAGGATAATGACGGAGGGTGGTCTGACTGGGACACTGCAACCCTGATAATTCATCCCAATACACTTCCGGTCGCGATGATCGATTCCATCAGTCCCTCACCGGTCGAGGAGGGAATTACCGTCTCTTTCCGCGGCTCTGGAACGGATGATGACGGTACCATTATGGGGTATGAATGGAACTCTTCTCTGGACGGGGTCCTGAGCAACGAGAAGGATTTCAATGGCACGGGTTTCAGTGCTGGCACCCACACTATCTCCTTCCGGGTACAGGACAATAACGGAGGATGGTCCAACTGGGACTCATCAACGTTGGTCGTCATTCTTAACACTCCTCCAACCGGAGCCATTGGCTCCATTTCACCTTCACCAGTAGAGGAAGGGACAATCACCTCCTTCACCGGCAGCGGGTCGGACAGTGAGGGGGCAATCGTAGCCTATCGCTGGAGTTCATCACTGGATGGCGAGCTGAGTAGCGAGAAGGATTTCAGCAGCAACACCCTCTCTCTGGGAGCTCACACAATAACCTTCCAGGTACAGGATAACGCCGGAGCGTGGAGCGAAGAGGATTCCAGAATCCTGGTGGTGGGCATTGCGCCGGTCGCCAAGGCAGGCGATGATATCGAGGTCGAACCGAAAACGGAGGTCCAGTTCATCGGTCTGGGCAATGATGATGGTACTATCGTCAATTACGAATGGGACTTCGATGGCGATGGAAATTATGACTGGTCATCGGAACGGCACGGAATCACCACCACCATCTACTACCAGATAGGGTCCTACACAGCGGTTCTCCGCCTGACGGATGATGAGGGTTTCACATCCACTGATTCCCGTACCATAACTGTTATCAGACCTGAAGCGGAAGAGACTGAAAGTGGCCTTCCTGCACCTTCCATTATCATTTCAATGGCCGCAATGGCCTTTATAGCGCTACGCAGACGGTATTGACAGGATGGGGTCACACGCTGACGCACTTGGAAGAAAGGCATTGGTCATAGCCTTCATCATAAATCTGATAATGATGTCCGTGGACCTGTGGTACGGTCTGATGATGAATTCGGCTGCATTGTTGAGTGATGCAGCTAATAATTCAGGAGATGTGTTCATCCTTGGATCGAGTATCCTGGTATTATCATCGACCACTGAAGTCAAGAACAGACTGGCATTACTCAAAGGAGTGATAATGATGGTGTTTGGTCTATGGGCTTTCTATTATGCATATCTGGGTTTAATGGGTGAATCTGAATTGACCGGTGGTACTATCTCTATTATCGGGGTGATGTCGCTAGCTGGTAATTCAAGTGTTGCATTTATGATGTATAAACACCAACATAAAGATATAAATTTCCTGAGTGCCTTCATATGCTGCAGAAATGACGCTTTTGCCTCGGCTGGAATTATCCTGGCCGGTCTATTGGTGATGTTCACGGGATCCTTTTGGCCCGATGTTATAATCGGGACCGCTATAGCAACCATTGTGTGTCATGGAGGCATCAAGATCATCAGATTGAGTTTGGATCCTACTACTCCTGTGAAAGATGACTGCTGTGCGGAAGATGACTGCTGCTAGAAATTGGTGGGACCTTTCCCGCGGAGGCAATGTTGTAATGGGCATCATGACAATCGTATTGGGGATACTTGGTCTTTGGATTGATGGGCCTAGCTGGCTGTGGTATAATTATAAACGGCTGAATCAGACTGAAACTATATTCAACAGTAGAAGATTTCTTTGGTACCCTTTTTAGTGGTCACGCAGATTTTCTTCGAACTTTGTTTTATCAATTCTTCATAAAACTTGCCTTTGAATCCCAATTTTTTGGACAATGTTTTGGGCCATCCTTTTGGCCATGATTTAGGATATGTGGATAGGTCCAATCCAAGAATCGCGCTACCAACAATTCGGTGAAAATGAGCTGTTCCAGCTCTTTTACCGTTGGAAAGGGCCTGATTTGTAACGGCTTGAAGAATTTCCAGATTAGTTTGGTTATGGGGCATAAGTTCTCTAACCATTTGTTGCAGTTCTTCTACCTCTTCGCGCAATTCTTCAAACTTTGAAAATGGAACAAAATCCGGTGGGGTTTCTTGGACTGATTTCTTTTTCATCAAACCGGGAAGAATAAATTTGTCACTGATGAATTGGTGCCCCCTGAGGGTTCTATCCTCAATATCCTTCCAGTCTTTTTTCGGATATTTGCCCAGTTCCTCCTTGAATTTATCATGAGTCACAATTATAGCATTTTCCTTTAATGCAAAATCAATCCAGTAAATGTCTTCTTTCTTGACCGAAATTAGAACCACCTTTCTATCACGAATTAGGCGTTCTAGAATATCCAGATCCCCCATATATGGCGAATCTGAATCTGCAAGATCCTTGGCCCAGAGATATGTTCCTGTTTTCAAAAAAGCAATCGTGGGCCAACCAAGTTCTTCGCAGTGGTTGATTGCGCCCTCCAGCCTTTCGGGCCGTATCTGCGTGATTTGATTCCCCTCACTGTCCTTTTTTTCTATTCCAGTATCATTATGGATTATATTTGCGCCATCAAGGACGACTTTTTCATATTCATCTGCCATTCTTTTGCCTCCCCTTCCCAGTTTGCCAAGCGACATGGGTTTTATGTGGTTTGTCTCAAAGGGTAATGACTCATGGACCATCTTGTCGAGCACCCGGAAATTGGCGCAATCCGATATCAGCGCAGCAAAGGAAGGCGTATCGGAATCTCGGTCAAACCGGAATTCATCAGGGTATCCGTACCCAGACGTCAATCATTCAAGAGCGCCCAGAAATTCGTGGAGTCACAGCTAGGGTGGATCAAGAGAAGGATCTCGGAAATGAATATCCGAATCGAGAAATCCAAGGTTCTACCGGAGATCGACCGGGAAGATGCCCGCAAAATCCTGAACCAGAGATTAGTGGAATTGGCAACAGAGCACGATTTTGAGTA
>MPLZ02146046.1_pt1 | contig 11860 bp, 10 predicted proteins | sample 1617311 | NCBI WGS metagenome assembly MPLZ02 (sample SAMN05944806, study PRJNA350692) | marine metagenome | biome: marine; feature: ODZ; material: water; isolation source: 160 m water sample filtered on 0.2 um supor filter | place: Pacific Ocean | collected 2012-04-08 | depth 160m m
TAAGGATTTGTAAGGATTTTTAATGATTTTTAAGGATTTTAAAGGATTTGTACGGATTAGGAGTTGAGTTGCCTGATATAAGCGAAAAGTTAGAAATTGGAAAAGGCAGAGTAGTTAAGGAGGGAAAAAATATTGCTATACTAAATTTTGGGACAAGACTTAATGAATGTTTGATAGCTAATGCAAATTTGATCAAAAAAGGAATAAATATAACTATAATTGATGCCAGGTTTGCTAAGCCGTTAGATGAAAAATTGATTTGGCAACTTGCCACAAATCACGAAGCAATTCTTACTATCGAAGAAAGTTCAATTGGAGGCTTTGGTTCGCATGTTAATCATTTTCTCAATGAAAAAAATTTATTAGATGAAAACTTAAAATTTAGATCAATGATATTACCCGATAAGTTTATTGATCAAAACAATCCTGAGGAAATGTATAATGAGGCAGGCTTAGACGCAAAAGCGATAGAGTCTAAAGTAATGGAATTATTAAATTCGAAAATATTAATTAAAAAAAGTAATTAATTTTCACATTGAGCTCTATTCATTAAGTAGTGATCTAAAATTACACAATGCATCATTGCTTCTCCAATGGGCACCGCTCTTATACCTACGCATGGATCGTGTCTTCCTTTTACAGATATAAATGTATTTTTTCCAAATTTATCGATTGTTTTTCTCTTACTTAAAATTGATGATGTTGGTTTTACTGAAAATGATACAATAATCTCTTGTCCGCTAGAAATTCCACCAAGAATTCCTCCAGCATTATTAGAAGTAAATTTTGTAATTTTTCCTTTTTGAATCATTTCATCTGAATTCTGTTCTCCAGTTAGTCGAGCTGAATTTATTCCAGAGCCAATATTAACTCCTTTAACGGCATTTATACTCATCATTGCTGCCGCTAAATCCATATCAAGTTTTGAATATATGGGAGCTCCTAATCCGACAGGTACACCTCTGGCTCTTACTTCTATAATTGCCCCACAAGAAGAACCAGCTTTTCTTATACTTAATAAATATTTTTCCCATAATTTCAAAACAGATTTATCAGGACAGAATAAAGGATTTTTTAAAATAAATTTATCATTCCAGCTATTTACATCACATCCAAGAATTCCTATTTGAGTTACTGCACCAACTACTTTGTATTTTTTTCCTATTTTTGTTTTTAAAACCTTTTTTGCTATTGCTCCAGCCGCTACTCTTGAAGCCGTTTCCCTAGCCGATTGTCTTCCGCCTCCTCTATAATCTCTAATTCCATATTTTTTAAAATAAGTAAAATCCGCATGACCTGGTCTAAATTTATTTTTTATATTTACGTAATCTTTAGATCTCATATCTTTATTGTAAATAATCATTGAAATAGGGGTTCCGGTAGTTTTACCCTCAAATATTCCTGATAATATTTCAACTTTATCGTCTTCTTTTCTTTGAGTTGTGTATTTAGATTGACCAGGTTTTCTTTTATTAAGTTCTTTTTGAATTTCTTCTTCTTTTATTTGAATGTTTGGAGGACAGCCATCCACAACACAGCCTATTGCCGGCCCATGAGATTCTCCCCAAGTATTAAAACGAAATAACTTTCCAAATGTGTTAAATGACATTAACTTATTATATAAATTATTTTGTTTAAATTATGAATGAAAAAAACTCTCTTGGACTAAATATATGCTTTAAAGATGAAAAAGACCCTATAAAACTTTTTAGCGAATGGTTTGAAGAGGCAAAAAAATCTGAAATTAATGTTCCAAATGCATTTGCCTTAGGTACGGCTGGCAAAAATGGATTTCCTACTGTTAGAATAATTTTACTAAAGGATTTCAATAAAGATGGATTTGTTTTTTATACAAATTTAAAAAGTTCAAAAAGTATTGCAATCAATGAAAATTCTAAAATCTCCATGTGTTTTCATTGGAAAAGCTTGTTAAGACAAGTGAGAATAGTTGGATCTGCAACACAAGTTACTGATAAAGAGGCTGATGAATATTATAATTCTAGACCTTATGATAGCCGAATTGGTGCTTGGGCCTCAGATCAAAGTTCTATATTAAATAAAAGAGATGATTTAATTGAATCAATTAATAAATATAAAACTAAATTTTCAAAAGATGAAAAAATTCCAAGACCAAGTCACTGGTCTGGATGGAGATTAAATCCAATCGAAATTGAATTTTGGTTAGATGGAAAATATAGAATACATGAAAGATTGAAATATTATAAAAATCAAAATTTATGGGAAAAAGTTTTACTTAATCCTTAAAAGTTTCTTTCAATACTAAATGTAGTTAGATTATTTAATATTTTTTTTTCTTTGGAATCTTCAAAAACACTTAAAGCATTAGACGCTAGATTTATAAAATGATCAGCTTTTTTATAGCAGTCTTTAATTATGTTATTTTTTTTTATTAAATTTAAAACATAATTCAATTCCTCTTTCTCTCTTTTTTTTTTATAAAATAAATTTTTTAATATTTTTTTTTCTGAATTTGAAATTTTTTGGCATAGCAATATTATTGGAAGCGTAACTTTACCCTCAAAAAAATCATTACCCATTTCTTTGCCAAATGCTTTTAAATCAGAGTTGTAATCTAAAGTATCATCCGCTATCTGAAAAGTTAATCCGATATTTTTTCCATAAAACTCTAAAGCTTCTTTGTACTTTGATTCTTTTTCTCCCAATATGGCACCAACCTTAGTTGCTGCTGAGAATAATGCTGCAGTTTTAGATGAAGTAATTTTAAAATAAGTTTCTTCTAGCATGTCTACTTCACCTTTATGTTGTAGTTGCAGAACTTCTCCTTGGGCAATTTCGGTTGACGTTGAGGATAATAATTTTAAGACTTCAAGATTTCCATCTTCAACCATCATTTCAAAGCATCTACTCAACAAATAGTCACCAACTAGAATAGAAGATTGATTGCCCCAAATACTATTTAATGTTTTTTTTCCTCTTCTAATTTCAGAATTATCAATTACATCATCATGCATTAAAGTTGCGGTATGGATTAATTCAACACAGGCCGCTAAGTTGATATCTCTTCCTCCTTTATTGTAGCCAGAAAGTTTTGCACTTCCCAAAGTTAGGAGAGCTCTTAATTTTTTACCACCGGTTCGAAGATGATATTCGGTCATTTTATGTACGAGATCTACATTACTCTTTAATTTTGAAATTATTTTTTCATCTACTAAGACCAATTTATCTTCAACCGAATTTCTTAAGTCTAAATATGAATTATTTATCTGTTTTTTTAATTGAATAACTGATCCCATATTTTTAAAATATTATATTGAATTTATTAATATACTTATCAATTGACGCACCTTATTCTTCAACTATAAGTAAGCTTTATAAATAAATAAAATTTTTGTAGCATTAAATATGTTCTCATTTTTAAAAAAAAAAAAAATCGTTAGTCATATAAAATTATCAGGTGTTATAGGGAATGTTGGTAAATTTAAACAAGGAATTGATTATTCTGGACAAGAAGAAGTAATTAAAAAAGCTTTTTCAATAAAAAAAGCCCAAGCTGTAGCAGTAACTATTAATTCTCCAGGAGGGTCTCCGGTTCAATCTCATCTAATATATAAGTTAATTCGAGAACAGGCAAAAAAACATAAAAAAAAAGTAATAGTATTCGCAGAAGATGTGGCCGCATCAGGAGGATATCTAATTGCATGTTCAGGAGATGAAATTTATGCAAACCCAAGCTCTATAATTGGTTCAATTGGCGTAATTTATTCATCATTTGGATTTAAAGATTTAATTCAAAAAATTGGAGTACAAAGAAGAGTTTATACAGCAGGAAAAAATAAAAGCACTTTAGATCCATTTCTAGAAGAAAAAGAAGAAGATATAAATAGATTAAAAACTATTCAATTGGAACTCCATCAAGAATTTATTGGTGTAGTTGAAGAGAGTAGAGGGACTAAACTAAATAAGGAAAGTGGTGTTGAGTTATTTTCGGGTGAGTTTTGGTCTGGAAAAAAAGCTAAAGAATATGGATTAATAGATGGTTTGGGGAATGCTGATCAAATATTAAAAGAAAAATTTGGAGAAGAGGTTGAAATTAAAAAATTTGAAAAAACAAAAGGTTGGTTGGCTAAAAAGCTTTCTTCATCAGAATATCAGACTGAAAAATTAATTAACATTCTGGAAGAAAGATCAATTTGGCAAAGATATGGTTTCTAAAAAAAAAAAAATTAAAAAAGGAACCGCTAACATTCCAAGATACAATACTTACTTTACAAAAATATTGGTCTAAACAAGGATGTATTATACTTCAACCCTATGATTTAGAAGTGGGAGCGGGCACGTTTCATCCAGCAACAACTCTAAGATCATTAGGAGAAAAACCATGGAAGACAGCTTATGTTCAACCATCTAGAAGACCAACAGATGGCCGATATGGCAATAATCCAAATAGATTGCAGCATTATTATCAATTTCAAGTTTTAATAAAACCTTCTCCTAGTAATATAAAAAAATTATATTTAAATAGTATTGCCGCAATAGGCATTAATTATAATGAACATGATATTAGGTTTGTTGAAGATGATTGGGAGAGTCCAACACTTGGTGCTGCAGGACTAGGATGGGAAGTTTGGTGTAATGGAATGGAGATTACTCAGTTTACTTATTTTCAACAGATGGCAGGTATAGAATGCAAGCCTATTTCGGTTGAAATTACTTACGGACTAGAGAGACTCTGTATGTTTGTTCAAAATAAAAAAAATGTTTTTGATTTAATTTGGAACAATGATGGAGTTTCTTATAAAGATGTATTTTATCAATCTGAAAAAGAATTTTCAGCATATAATTTTGAACATGCGAATACAGATAATTTATTTAAGATTTTCGATATGATTGAGAAAGAAGCTAAATCTTTAATTGAAAAAAAAATATCTTTACCCGCTTACGATCAATGTTTAAAGGCAAGCCATATTTTCAACATACTAGATGCAAGAGGAGTTATTAGCGTTGCCCAAAGAGCTGAGTATATCTCAAAAATTAGAGATCTAACAAAAGCAATAGGAAAAGTTTGGCTTGAAAGTCAAAATTAAAATGTCAGAATTTTTTTTAGAATTATTTAGCGAAGAGATTCCATCAAAACTTCAAGTTAACGCTCGTAAAAGTTTACTAGAAAATTTAAAATTTTTTTTTGAAGAAAATGAAGTTCCAATAAAAGGAAAATTGAACGTTTTTTCAACACCCAATAGACTTGTTGTTCATATAGATAAAATTACAAAACAAATATCTAAGAAATCTGAAGAAATTAGAGGTCCAAATATTAAAGCTCCAGATAAGACACTAGAAGGATTTGTAAGATCAAATAATATCAATAAAGCACAGGTTTTTAAAAAAAAAACTGATAAAGGAGAGTTTTATTATTATAAAAAACCATCACAAAAGATAAATACAGCTGATTTATTAAGGGAAAATATGCCAGATATTTTATCCAAGATTTCATGGAATAAATCTATGAAATGGGGTGTTCATAATTTATTTTGGGGAAGACCTTTAAAATCAATATTAAGTGTTTTTGATGGTAAAAAACTAGATTTTAATTTTAACCATTTAAAAAGCTCAAATACTACATTTGTTGATAAAGAATTAGAAGAAAAAACAAAAAGTTTTATTAATTTTAAATCTTATAATTCTTTTTTTAAATCTCTCGGAATTTTAATTGATCAAGAAAAAAGAAAATTATTTATTTCAAATGAATTAATAAAATTATCAAACAAAAAAAAATTTAAAATTAATTTAAAAAAAGAGCTATTAGAAGAAATAACAAATATAGTAGAGAAACCCAAAATTTTACTTTGTGAATTTGACAAAAAATATTTGATGATTCCAAAAGAAATATTAATAATAACTATGCAAAACCATCAAAAATATTTTCCTACTTTTGATAAGAAGAAAAATTTAACAAACAATTTTTTTGTCGTAGCAGATACAAAAGATCCAAAAGGTTTCGTAAAATTAGGAAATGAAAGAGTAATTGAGGCGCGCTTAAGTGATGCAGAATTTTTTTGGAGAAAAAATAGATCTCAAAATTTAGTTAAACAAGTTTCAAAATTAAAAAATATTAATTATTTCAAAGGATTAGGATCATACTTTGATAAAGTTCAAAGAATAAGAAAACTATGTGGGTTAATTTCTGATGAAATGTTAATTAGTAAAGAAAAAATAGAAATAGCATCATCAATTTGCAAAGTAGATCTTATGTCAGATTTAGTAGGAGAATTCCCGGAGCTCCAAGGAATTATGGGTGGTTATTTTGCTGAAGCACAAGGATTTGATAAAGAAATAAGTCTAGCAGTAACTGAACATTATTTGCCAATTGGAATGGATAGCATAATACCGAAGAAACCCTATAGTGTGGCATTATCTATAAGCGATAAACTAGATTCATTAGTAGGATTTTTTGGAATTAAATTAAAACCTTCAAGTTCTAAAGATCCATATGCTTTAAGAAGAATGGCAATTAGCTTAGTTAGGTTAATTATTGAAAATAACAAAAGTTTTAAGCTTAGAGATTTAATCAATTATTCATGCACGCTTTACAAAGAACAGAGTTTTGAATTTGATGTAAAAATATTACAGAAAGATTTAAGTAAATTTATTTTAGAAAGATTGAAAAATTATTTAAAAGAGAAACAAATTAGAAATGACATAATTGAAAGTTCAGCAAATACTTCTAACATAGATGAAATATTAAAAGTTTTTAAAAAATCTCTAGCTTTAAATAAAAATATTAAAAAGGATTTTTGCCAGGATGTTATTTCAATATATAAGAGATCTTCAAATATTTTGGTTAGTGAAAAACAAAATTCATCAGAGATTATTGGTTCAGTCGATCCTGGTCTTTTTAAAAATGATTTTGAAAAAAATCTCTATAAAAGAATTCACGATATAAGAAAATATTTTTCAAGCATAGACAAATCTGAAAATTATGAAGAAAGTTTAAAGACATTATCATTGGCAAAAAATGAAGTTAATGCATTTTTTGATAATGTTGTTGTAAATGATAACGATCCTATAATTAAAAAAAACAGACTAGAACTTTTAAAAATGTTATGTAAAAACTTCGAAAATTATTTTAATTTTTCAAAAATTGAAGCTTAAATGAAAAAATTTGTTTTTAACTTTAAATCGAAAGATTCTACAAAAATAATAAATTCTAAAAATATATTAGGAGGAAAAGGTGCAAATTTAGCAGAAATGGGCAAACTTGGCCTTCCTGTCCCGCCAGGTTTTACGATTTCAACTGAAGTGTGTGAATTATTTTATAAAAACAAAAAAAAATTAAATTCAAAAATTATTAAAGAGATAAATAAAGAATTAAAAAATATTGAAAAAAAATCAGAAAAAAAATTTGGCGATTTAAAAAATCCTTTATTGGTTTCAGTAAGATCTGGCGCAAGAGTTTCTATGCCTGGAATGATGGATACTATTTTAAATCTTGGTCTTAACGACAAAACAGTACTAGCTCTTGCAAAAAAAACATCAAATATGAGATTTGCAAAAGATAGTTACAGAAGATTTATTCAAATGTACTCAAATGTTGTCTTGGGAATTGAAAATTATCATTTTGAAGAATTAATTGAAAATTATAAACTAACTAAAGGCGTTTTGTTAGATACAGATCTTGACGAGAATGATTGGGATGGTTTGCTTAAGGATTTTAAAAATGTTGTTAGGGAAAAAACAAAAAAACATTTTCCACAGGATGTAAATCAACAACTAGTAGGAGCTATCAGTGCAGTATTTTCATCTTGGGAAAGTCATAGAGCAAAAGTTTATAGAAAACTAAATCAAATTCCATCCAACTGGGGTACGGCAGTAAATGTTCAGTCAATGGTGTTTGGTAACATGGGAGATAACTGTGCGACTGGGGTAGTTTTTACAAGAAATCCTTCAGATGGAGACAATGAAATATATGGCGAATACTTAATTAATGCCCAAGGAGAAGATGTTGTAGCAGGAACAAGAACTCCACAGCATATAACCAAAAAAGCTAGAATAAATTCAAAGGAAAAAATGCTCTCAATGGAAGAGTCTATGCCATTAATTTACAAACAATTAAAAAAAATATTATTGAAATTAGAGAAACATTATAAAGACATGCAAGATGTTGAATTTACAGTAGAGAATAAAAAACTATGGATGTTACAAACAAGATCAGGAAAGAGAACAGCAAAATCCGCAGTAAAAATAGCCATAGATATGGTTAAAGAAAAATTAATTTCAAAAAAAGATGCGGTTTTAAGAATTGAACCAAATTCTCTAGATACTTTGCTTCACCCAACCTTGGATGAAAAAAGTAATATAAAAGTAATTGCAAAAGGATTGCCCGCATCTCCAGGAGCAGCAAGTGGAAAAGTAGTTTTTTCCTCAGATGAAGCTGAAAGACTTAATGATATGATGCAAAATACAATATTAGTTAGAGTCGAAACGTCCCCAGAAGATATTCATGGCATGCACGCCGCTAAAGGAATTTTGACTGCCAGAGGCGGAATGACAAGTCATGCCGCGGTAGTTGCAAGAGGAATGGGTCGTCCATGTGTTTCTGGTTCAAGCGAAATAGAAATTGATTATGAAAATAATTTATTTAAGACAAATGGTTTTGAAATTAAGGAAGGAGATTTAATAACTATTGATGGATCAACAGGTAGAATTATTTTAGGAGAGGTAAAAACTGTTAAACCTGAAATTTCAGGTGATTTTTCTAAATTAATGAGTTGGGCAGATAGTTTTAGAAAATTAAAAGTCAGAACAAATTCTGAAACACCTTTGGACAGCAAAATAGCTAGAGACTTTGGGGCCGAAGGAATTGGCCTATGCAGAACAGAACATATGTTCTTCGATGAAGAAAGAATTTTGTCAGTTAGAGAAATGATACTTTCAAAATCAAAAGAAGATCGAGCAAGTGCTTTAAGTAAACTATTACCACATCAAAAAAAAGATTTTATCGAAATATTTAAAATTATGAATGGACTTCCAGTTACAGTTAGACTTTTAGATCCGCCATTACATGAATTTTTACCTAAAAGCGCTAGCGAGATTGCGGATGTTTCAAAATCTTTAAATTTATCAATTAAAGAAATTGAGGGAAGAATTGATGAATTACATGAACAAAATCCGATGTTGGGACATAGAGGCTGCAGGCTAGGCATTTCTTTTCCTGAAATTTATGAAATGCAAACTAGAGCTATATTTGAAGCGCTAGTAGAATGCAAAAAAAATAAAATAAAATCAACTATGCCTGAAATAATGATTCCGCTTGTATCAACTGAAGCTGAAATAAAAATAATGAAAGATCTAGTAATTAGAGTTGCAAGACAAGTGCAAAATGAAAATAAAACTAAAATTAAATTTCTAGTTGGTACTATGATTGAACTTCCTAGGGCTGCAATTAAAGCAAAAGATATTGCAAAACACGCCGAATTTTTTAGCTTTGGAACTAACGATCTTACACAAACTACATTTGGAATTAGTAGAGATGATAGCGGTAAATTTTTAAATGATTACATCGAAAACAAAATTTTTGATATTGACCCATTTATCTCAATTGATGATGGAGTTGGTGATTTAATAAAATTAGCAACAACTGAAGGAAAAAAGCAAAACAGAAAAATTAAACTTGGAATTTGCGGCGAACATGGTGGAGATCCAAAAAGTATAGAATTCTGTTCTAAAGCTGGTTTAGATTATGTTTCTTGCTCACCCTATAGAGTACCTGTTGCTAGACTAGCTGCAGCACAAGCACAGCTAAAAAAAATTAATTCAATTTTTGATTTCTAATTTTAAATCTATTGCTGGTGCGCTATGAGTAATACTTCCAACAGATATTCTATCCACACCTGTTGCGGCTATTTTTTTTACATTTGCTAAATTGACTCCACCAGAAGCTTCTGTTTCATATAGTTTTTCTACTAATTTAACACCAATTCTAAGATTATTTATTTTCATATTGTCAAACAGAATTCTGTTAAATTTTAATCCTTTGATTTTTTTTAATTGATTAAGATTATCGACCTCGACAGTTATTTTTTTTCCTTTTTTTTCTTTTATTGCTTTTTTTATTATTTGTTCAAAATTTTTTGTTGCACCGATATGATTATCTTTAATTAAATATTCATCACTTAAATTAAATCTGTGATTTGTACCCCCTCCTAATTTTACTGCATATTTTTGAATTACTCTTAAGTTTGGAATAGTTTTTCTTGTGCAGCAAATTTTAGTTTTTTTTCCTACTTTTTTTACAAATTTATTTGTTTTGGTGGATATACCCGAAATATGTGAAATAAAATTTAAAGCAACTCTTTCAGCGGTTAATATATTTTTAATATTTCCATCAATTATTGCAATAACGTTACCTTTTTTTATTAAAGCGCCTTCTTTTTTTTTAACAGTAAATTTTATTTTTTTATCAATTAATTTGAATGTTTGTTTGGCAAATTCTAATCCACCAATAATAGCTTTTTGATTTGTTATTAATTTTACTTTTTTATTTATATTATTACCTAATAAGTTTGAGGTAATATCTCCTACAGGATAAAGGTCTTCAGCTAGAGCTAACTTGCAAGTGTTTCTTATAAAATTTTTACTTAATTGAATTTTTGACACAGATTTTATCTGCCTATCTCTGTCATTCTTTCTACAGGTTTTCTAGCTTTTTCTATTATTTCAGAATCCATTATTAATTCATTTGTTTCATTCTCTAAACAATCTAATATTTTTGGTAGTGTAATTTTTTTCATATGAGGACATAAGTTACATGGACGAATAAATTCTATATTAGGATTATCGATTTGAACATTGTCACTCATTGAGCATTCTGTAACCATCATTACTTTTTCAGGCTGATTATTTTTAACATACTTAATCATACCACTTGTTGATCCCGCAAAATCACTTGCTTGAATTACGTCTGGTGGACATTCAGGGTGAGCAATAATTTTTATACCAGGATTGTTTTTTCTTATTTCATTTATTTCTTCATCATTAAACTGTTCGTGTACTTCACATGTTCCTTTCCAAGAAATAATTTCTACATCTATTTGGGAAGCAACATATTTTGCCAAAAAATCATCAGGCAAAAATATAACTTTTTTTACTCCCAAAGATTGTACAATTTTTACAGCATTAGCTGAAGTACAGCATACATCTGTTTCTGCTTTTACATCTGCAGATGTATTTACATAAGAAACAACTGGAACTCCTGGATATTTCTTTTTTAAATTTTTTACATCTTTATCAGTAATTGATGCGGATAATGAGCAACCAGCATTCATGTCGGGTAATAGAACTTTTTTTTCAGGACTCATTAGTTTTGCTGTTTCAGCCATAAAATGCACTCCACACATAACAATTATTTCTGCTTTAGTCTTTGCAGCCTCAACTGCTAACGCGAGAGAGTCAGCCGAAAAATCTGAAATACCATGATATATTTCAGGTGTTTGATAATTGTGCGCAAGAATTACAGCATTCTTTTCTTTTTTTAATTTGTTTATTTTATAAATATAAGGAGCATGAGTTGACCATTCAATTTCAGGAATAGCTCTAGAGACTTTTTGATAAATTGGATCAGTAGCTTTTTTTACTTCGGGGTTAAATTCCATAATAAAAACTTATCAACTTGAATTAGAATTGTCATTCATTTAATCTGAGATATAAACTGCGTTCTGTGTGCGTCTAGGACACATAGTGCTTCCAGCTGATTTGTACTAAAATCATAGATCGTGAAAAAACTTTTAGGGATCGTGGTTCTGGGTTTATTATGAAACAAAAAGGCTTCACATTAATAGAACTTTTGGTCGTTGTAGCCATCATCGGTATTCTTGCTGCAATA
>MPLZ02170800.1_pt1 | contig 11762 bp, 12 predicted proteins | sample 1617311 | NCBI WGS metagenome assembly MPLZ02 (sample SAMN05944806, study PRJNA350692) | marine metagenome | biome: marine; feature: ODZ; material: water; isolation source: 160 m water sample filtered on 0.2 um supor filter | place: Pacific Ocean | collected 2012-04-08 | depth 160m m
ATTTTTTACAAGCAAGCATTAAGTTGGCAGGCAATTCTGGGAATGTTTTTAATTGTGGCAGGTGTAACTTTAGTAAATATTTATTCTGGAAAAAGCTTTTAATAAATATTTTTAAAGTTTTGAAATAAAATTTTGTAGTATTAAATAGTAATCAATTAAATCTTTATTGATTAATTTCTCATTAGATTTATGTCCCTCAGATCCTGAACCAGATCCTATATTAATTATATTTACTTTATCATCTGCAAAATATCTTCCATCACTTACTCCTATAGATGAAAGAAATTTTGGTTTTTTTCCTACTATACTTTTTGTAGAAATAGAAAGTTCTTTAAGATAACGATTTGATTTATTTGATTTAAAAGGATTTGTTCCAGTAAGAAAACGTATTTTCGCTGATTTATCTATTTTTTGAATAAATCTTTTAATTTCTGAGTAAGAATTTTTAATATTTTCTTTATGTGTAATTCTTCTATCAATTGTAATTATGGTTTTAAAAGGAACAACATTTACATTTTCTCCACCTGATACCATACCTATGTTGATGGTAGATTTATGAGCTCCAATATCATATTTTTTTATTATTTTTTTATATTTTAAATTTAAGGAGTTAATGATTTTTGCAGATTTTTCTATTGAATTAACTCCTTTATGGGGCTCTCCTGCGTGAGATGTTTTTCCAAATACTTCAACTTCAATCCAAAAAACCCCTCTTTCTTCTATTACGAAATTGTTATTTGTTGGAGCGCCTAAAATTAAAGTGTGTGGTTTAATTTTTTTTATTTTTCTCAAATATTGAGTGCCATCAGGACCTAAATTTTCTTCATCTGTGACAAATGTAAAATCTAAATTTTCTCTCAAATTTGGAAAAAGTTTTATTAAATTTTTTGCTAAATATAAATGTACCGCCGCACTACTTTTACAATTTACAGCGCCTAAACCAAAAGAATATTTTTTTTCAATTTTAAGATCAAATGGATTTGATTTCCATTCGCTTGTGATTGGTCTAACTGTATCTATGTGTGAATTAAAAACTATTGATTTTTTTGCACCCTTAAAATTTGAAGCCACAACATTTCTTTTTTCCTTATCTACACCATACGTTTTTATATTAAGTCCAGAATTTATTAAGTATTTACATACAAATTCAGAAAATTTTTTGCTACTCCCGGGAGGATAGCAAGTGTCTATTTTTACAATTTTTTTTAGAAGATATAATAATTCAAATTCAATTTTTTTTTTATTCATATTAAATATTAAATAAATTTTTTGGATTAGTTTTAATCATATAATTAATATCTTTTATTGAAAATCCAAATTTAATTATTTTTTTTACAAACTTTAAAAATCCTAGATGCGGTTTTGGTAAAACTGAAACACCACAATCACTTGATAAAATAACATTTTTGGGTTCGGCTTTGTTAATTAAATTTTTTAATCTCTCCTCATTAGTTCCTTTTATTTTATGTTTTTCTCCGTCTACATGGGTTAGTGGTATTTGAGTTGCTTTGGAAATAAAGAAATAAGAAAATTCGAATTTTACATTAAATCTTTTTAATCTATATATTGTATTAATATCAAAATTATTTGCCGGTACTAAAATTTTTTTAATTCCTGCTATTTTTGCAAATCTAACTAGAGTTAAAGTTTCTTCTGATGATAAATGGCCAGTATTAAGCACAATATTTTTTTTTGCGATCAAATCTAATATTTTTAATGTTTCATATGTTGGTTTTTTTTTGGGAACAAAGAAACAATGTTTAATATAATTTTTGCTTCTCTTTTCTTGTTTAGCAACATATCTGGTATGGTGTGTGGGAAATGAAATAAATTTTGCACCTTCAAATTTATTATATCCGTATTTTATAGCAATTTTTACAATCTCATAATCTACACCTCCAGAAGGTGGTTCCATAATTAACCCACCAAAAACTTTTAGTTTTAAGCTTGGTTTGTATTTTTTTACCAGAGACGCATATCCAGATGTGTTTGAAAAATTATCCATAAGCCCAATTCCATACATACCCAGTCTCTCTGCTTGTTCAACTACTTGAAAAATATTTGTGCTTCTTTGGTTTATATGTGGACAACAGTGGATATGATTATCAACTGAACCTTTTAACAATTCAGTTGTCATTTATCTTTCAAAATTTTACTTACGAAATCTAAAGTTCTTTTCTCTTTTGGACTATCGAATATTATTATCGGTTCATTAACCTCAACTATTGAACCATTATCCATAAATACAACGCGGCTTGATAATTCTTTGACAAAGCTCATTTCATGAGAAACTATTAGCATAGTCATGCCCTCAGAAGCAAGTAACCTGATAGTATCCAAAACTTCCTTAACTAGTTCAGGGTCCAACGCTGAAGTGATTTCATCTAACAATAATATTTCTGGATTTAAGCAAAGAGCTCTAGCTATTGCCACTCTTTGTTGTTGGCCTCCAGACAACTCATCTGGGTATGATTTTAGTTTATCTTTCAATCCGACTTTTTCAAGCAAATTTACTGCTTGTTCTTCTGCTTCCTTAGCATTTCTTTTTTGAATTTTTGTTGGTGCAATACAAACATTTTTTAATACATTCATATTTTGAAATAAATTGTATTGTTGAAATACTATTGCAATTTTTTCTCTAACAGTTCTTAAATCTAATTTTTTATGATAATTGATGGCCTGATCATTGATTTTTACTACTCCAGATTTTGGAATTAATAAACCTACCAACATTTTTAAAAGACTGCTTTTGCCCGAACCGGAAGGACCAATAAGACTTACAATTTCTCCTTTTTTAACCTGTAAATCAATGTCTCTTAAAACATGTAATTTATCATAGTAAGCGTTTAAGGATTTAATTTCTATCTGATACAAGTTTTTTCTCCATATATTTTCCAAACCTGTCTAATGGGAAAGACAAAATAAAGTATAAAATTAAGACAGTTCCAAACGATAGTAAAGGTGAAAATCCTTTGTTATTCAATATTTTTGCCGTAAAAGTTAATTCCATCACTCCTATTTGAGAAGCCAGTGCTGTATCTTTAATAAACATAATAAAAAAACTAAATGCAGGAGGCAAAATTACTTTCCATGCTTGAGGAAAAATAATTTCTTTTAAAGTTTGAAAATATGAAAAATTCATTGCAGTCGCTGCATCCCATTGCGTCTGATTTATTGACTCTATTCCGCTTCTAATTATTTCACCTATAAATGCTGTGGCTATTAAACAAACTGTAATTGTCGCTATTAAAAATAAGTTGTCTGATATTTTTACAATCTGAAAAACATAAAATATTAATAATAGAGAAACTAAAAAAGGTATTCTTCTAAATATTTCTGTATATAAAATTATAAGTATTCTTAAAGGTAATAAAAATAATGTCTTAGTTTTTCTAAATATAGCCAATAAACCTCCTACGCTAAAACCAATTAAACACCCTATGGCAGTTAACAAAAAAGTAACTCCCATTGCTTTACCTAAAAAAATTATGTTCCAAATGGTAAAAAAGCTTGGGATTTCCTCGATTAATCTTTCCATTATTGTATAATCCTCATTTTAGCTTTGAAAAAATATCTTCCGACTATTGCAAGCAAAAAGGTGGCTATAAAAGTTATAACTATATAAACCAAAGCGGTTAGAGAAAAAATTTCAACTGATCTAAACGTTTCTGAATTAATATTGAATGCTCTTCCTGTAAGCTCCTCTACACCAAAAATAGCTGCCATTGATGTTCCTAGAGTCATAATGATATAATGATTTGAAAGTGGAGGAAAAAGTACTTTCATAATATGTGGTAAGATCACATATTTTACTTGTTGTACTAATGTAAAATTTAATGTTTTGGCTGCATCTAATTCATTTTGCCGGATAGATAAAAATCCAGCTCTTTGAATTTCGCAAAGATAAGCAGCAGCATTTAAAGTCATACCAACCAAAACTGCCACATAAGGAGACAATAATATTCCAAATTCTGGTAAGGCAAAAAACAAAAAATATATCTGAACTAATTGTGGAGTATTAGTAAAGAATGTTACATACCAAATTACAATTTTATTAGAGATTTTATTACCAAAAGTTCTAATTGTAGCAAAAACTAGACCAACAAACATTCCTCCAAAAAAGGCTAGAACAGCTATTTGAAGACTAATCCATGCACCTTTAATTAAATAAGGAAAAAATTCTAAAACCTGAGTATAAACTAAAGTATATCCCATAATTCATCCCCCTCTAATAATTTAGAGGGGGATAATATCCTGTTTGTAAAATTTAATTAAAAGTACGGTTGAGGTTGAACGCTATGAACTTGTCCAATACCAAACCATTTTTTCCAAGTTTCATCTACAAAACCAGCTCTATGTAATGTAAATAGAGCAACATTTAACCATTGTTGTAAAGAAGAGTTGCCTTTTTTGACACCAATTCCACAGAACCATGTGTCAATAGCTTTATCAACAACTTGCCATTCTACATTGTGTTTATTCATGTGTTCACCAAGAAAGTCAACCACATCAACAATTGCGTCTGCTCTTCCTTGAGCTATTGATCTCATCGCATCCGGATAGTTGTCAAACAGAGTAATTTTAGCTTTTGGAAGATTTTTCTTAGCCCATCCTGCTGGCATAGAACCTCTGACTTGTGCTAATTTCACATCATCTCTGTTCATATCCATAACTGCAGCAAATGGTTTTTTACTTGTGGTCAAAGCACCAAAAACCTCAGTATGAACTGGAACGGTATAGTCTACAATTTTTTGTCTTTTGTAGTTTCTAGTAAGAGCTCCCATTACTATATCGATTTTACCAGTTGCAACAAAAGGTATTCTGTCTGGCGAGCCTACTTTAACCAGTTCTAATTTTACACCTAACATCTCAGCCAATTTCGCCATGATATCAGCATCAAATCCAACTAGTTCATTTTTTTCATTATACTTTGCTAATGGAGGTAAACCGGGATTCACTCCACCTTTCAAAACGCCCGACTTCATTATCTCATCTAAAGACCTAGCTTGGACAGTAAATGTCAATGCCAAAAATATCATTAATGCGACAAATGACTTTATTATTTTATTAAACATTATTTTCCCCTTTCAAAATAAAGATTTTTTTGATTGTTAAATCTAATCATTATAAATAGACAATGTAAACAATTTTGAACAATTCTAAATTATTTGATTTAAATCAATGATTTTGCTTACTTTTATAAGTTTTATAAAGCATAGCTTACTCTGGACATCTTTTTTTCTTTTTTATATAATTTTTCTGTTAAATTGTAAGTTGAATTCTAAAAAGAGGTGGACATGATTACTATAAGACAGTGAACTTGAGAATTTCTGATTATTTTGAAAGAGGAAAAAAAGTAAAAATAATCGTTAATGATAAAGTTTTAGAAGCATTCGAAGGAGAATGTTTGTCTATAGTATTATTCATCTCAAACCAAAAAAATTTAAGACTTTCACCAATAAAAAATGAAAACAGAGGAATGTTCTGTTTGATGGGTTCTTGTCAAGAATGTGTAGTTTTACTTAATGGAAAGAAAGTAACTTCTTGTAACGTTTTCATAGAAGAAGGAATGATAATTAAAACTGGAGATCTCAATGAGTCTTAAAAAAGAATATGATGTAATAGTCATTGGTGCTGGTCCAAGTGGTGTTGCCTCTGCAATCAAATGTGCCGAAAAAAGATTAAAAGTATTAATTATTGATAGTAGCCAAAATACTGGAGGTCAGATTTATAGAGCTCCCCCAAAATCTTATATAAAAAAAAATGAAAAATCATTAAAAGAAAATTTAATCCAAAAAAAATTTTCAGAAGATTTAAAAAAACATAATGTCGATACCGCTTACAATCATACTGTTTGGCAAGTTTCTCCTGGATTTAGAGTTGATGCTTTTAACGAAAATGGCACAGTAAAATGGAAAACTAAAAATTTGATACTTGCAACTGGAACTTATGAAAAAATTATACCGTTTGAAGGATGGACTATTCCAGGAGTTATAGGGCTGGCTGCTTGCACTCTGATTTTAAAATCTCATCAAATAATTCCTGGAAAAAACATAGTATTAGCAGGAAATGGACCGTTATTAATATTGGTAGCGTATTATATTTTAAAATTTGGAGGGAAAGTTGATGCTATAATTGATACAAGTAGTAAATCTGATTGGTTGAAATCGACCTTTGCTTTGATTTCAAATCCACATAATTTTCTACAAGGAATCTTTTGGATGTTAAAAATATTAATTTCTAGAATTCCAATTTATTCAAATTCAATGGTCAATAAAGTTATAAAAAATGAAAAAGGTTTGTCTGTTGAATTAAAAGGTATTAATGATCATAAAACAAAAGTAATTAACACTGAAGTTTTAGCGGTCGGACACGGTCTTATCCCAAGTACAGACATTACAAGATTGCTAGGAGCAGATCATATTTATAATGAACTTAAAGGAGGGTGGATAGCAAAAATAGATAAATATTTTAGATCATCAATTAAAAGTTTGTACGTAACTGGAGATGGATCAGGAATCTCTGGAGCAATAGCCGCATATGACAAAGGAATTTTAGCAACATGTGCTCTTCTCTATGATGAAAAAATTATTGATGAAAAAGAATTTAATAATTTATCTAATAAAATTTTAAGAAGACTGAATAGATATGAAATTTTTGCTAAAGCTATAGCTAATTTAAACTCTACTCCAAAAGAATTAATAAAGGAAATTGCAGACAACACAATCTTGTGCAGATGTGAAGATATTACAAAAAAAGATATAATATATGCAACTGAAAAAGGAGCAAAAGATTTAAATCAAATTAAAACATGGACTAGATGTGGTATGGGACCATGCCAAGGTAGAACCTGTCAATATGCTATTGCATCGGTCGTTTCTAATCAATTAAATTGTAAAATAGAAGATTTAGGATATTTAACTGGTAGATCTCCTTTAAGACCTGTGCCCCTAGATAAATCTATTGGTGATTTTAAATATGAAGAAATTACAAAAGTGGAGGAGGCCCCGTTATAGTTTATGGAAAAAATCTTTGATGCAGCTGTAATTGGTGGAGGTATTAATGGTTCAACTACCGCATTAAATTTAGCTAAAAATGGCATGAAGGTTTGTTTAATTGACAAAGGATCAATTTGCAGAGGTGCCTCAGGCGTAAACGCCGGAACCTTAACTATGCATATGACTAGAGCCAAGTTAATCCCTTACGCAAAAAAAGGTTGGGAACTATGGATGAACACAGACAAATGGCTTGCTAAAGGGATAGATGTAATAAAAAAAAATGGACTCTGCTTAGCTTTTACCGATGAAGAAGAAAAATTGCTTAATGAAAGATCAAGGTTAAGAAAAGAGTATGGTGCAGATATAAAAATTATTTCAAAAAAAGAAGCTTTAGAAGTAGATAATAATATAAACGAAAACATAAAATGTGCAGCTTTTTGTGAAATGGATGGTTATGTTAGCGCCAACCAAACTGGTTATGTATATTCAAAAGCTTTAAAAGAAAATAATGTTGCTATTGTTGAGAACTTTGAAGTTTCTAATATAAGTTATGATTACCAATACAACATTTACTCAAAAAAAGACAACAAAATAAAATCAAATATAATTATTTTGGCAGGAGGAGTGTATTTAGGAAAGCTACTAGAAAAACTAAATATAAAAATAAATATTAAATGTTTGCCTCAACAATTAATTGTTACCGAAAGAACGCCAAAATTAATGGATACCGTTATAACAGTTGCTAATGGAAAACTTTCCCTAAAACAGTTTGAAAATGGCACAACATTAATTGGAGGTGGGTGGCCTGGAAAAGGAAATATAGAAAATAATTATTCCGAAACAACTCCAGATAATTTAATTGGGAATATGAGACTTGCTTGTTACGCCATACCTAAGCTTAAAAATTCAAGAGTTACAAGAGTTTGGCTTGGCCTTGAGGCAGAGACTAATGATGCAATGCCTTTAATTGGTGATATTCCAAATCATAATAGTGCATTTATAATTGGATCAATTCATTCAGGTTATACTAGCGGACCTTATATGGGAAAGTTGTTATCTGATAAAATTTTAGGTAAAGATGTAGATCTAAGTTTGTTTGATATTAGAAGATTAATGAATTAGTTATGAAAAATTTTAAAGGTATTTATGCTGCTACAATAGTTCCTCTTAAAAAAGATAAATCCATAGATAAACATTATTTAAATAAACATCTAAAACAAATAATAAACACCAAGGGTATTAAGGGATTGTTAATTAATGGACACGCAGGTGAAAATTTCACACTTTCTGAAAGCGAACAAGTAGAAGTAATAAAGATTGCAAAAAAAAATAAAACTAAAAATACTTTATTAGTCTCAGGTTTAAATTTTGAAGATCCTATTAAAGCATCTAAGATAGCAATAAATATGCAAAATGCTGGTGCTGATGCAATAATGATCTTTCCACTATTTTCTTGGTCTCAAGGAGTTGATGAAAATATGATCATCAATCATCATAAAATAATATGCAGCAATATTAAAATCCCAGTTTTTTTGTATCAATCTAGCGTGTCATCAGGAAACTTGGCTTATACGGCTAAAGTCTTAAAACAATTGATAAATATAAAAGGAATAATAGGAATTAAAGAAGGAAGTTGGAATTTCAAACGCTATGTAAAAAATTATAAATTAATAAGAAAAAATTCAAAATCTTTTTTAATAATGGCTTCCGGAGATGAACATTTGTACCCTTGCTTTAAATATAAAAGCGATGGTTCTTTAGTAAGTTTAGCAGCAGTAGTACCAGAAATGATTGTTGAAATGATTGAACTAATAAATAAAAAAAAACACACAAAAGCCAAACTAATAGATAAGAAACTTATAATATTGGCAAAAAATATATATGGAAAACAACCTGCAAATTTTGCAACGGCAAGAATAAAATACTGCTTAAAATTACTTAAAAAAATTCCTAATGAAATTATGAGGTCATCAATCAAATTAGATATAAAAGAAAAAATACAACTAAAAAATTCTCTTAAGACTTCTGTATTCTAGATTTATTTTGTGTTTCGATAAAAATTATACCAATAATTATTATTAAAATAATACCAATAATTTTATTTATTCCTATTGGGTCATTAAAAAAATATACGTTAATTAAAGAAGCCCATATTAATTGAGAATATTGAAAATTGGTAATGTATGAAAGATCAAGAAGTTGGAGAGCATGTGCAAACATATAGTGTGAAATAAAACCAATGAAGCCTAGCAAAAATAATACAAGCCAAACATGATTATGTTCTATTGGCGTCCAATTAAAAAAAGCAACAATTGAAAAAATTATACTACCTAATATTCCCGTATAAAATAATGCAACAAAAGGTTCTTTATTTTTTGCAATAACTTTAGTGAACAGTTGATATCCGGCAAAACAAAGGGCGGTTAATAATGGAAGAAACAAGTATTTAGATAAATTAATATTATTAGGTTCTAAAGCATAAACAATTGTACCAAAACTTAAAATAACTAAAATTAAACCAATTTTTGTTAATCTTTCTTTTAAAAATAAAAAAGAAAATAATGATACAAAAAGTGGCGTAGAAAAAAATATTATATAAAAATTTATTAAATCATTATATTTTACCGCATAATAGGTGGTAACTGTTGCAAGAACTAAAAACAATGATCTTAAAATTTGAGTTTTAAAATCTCTTTTTAAATTTATTTTTTCTTTAATGAATATTAAAAAAAAAATCATAAATATGATATGAAAAAAATATCTTGCCCAAACAATTTGTGAAACGGAACAATAGTCAGCTAAATATTTTGCAATGGAGTCCATTACAACAAATAATGCAAATGCAATTATAGAAAAAAAAGTTGCTAAAATATTATTTTTCATTATCACTATTAAATTATTTTTTTGGTCAAATTGAATTTAAATCCAAAGTTGTAAATTAATTAAAAAAATTAATATACGTAATTTGAGATATCAGATTTTAAAAATTTACCGTTACCTTTTTTCCCCTTTAGCTTTCCATCCTCTACTACGATACTTCCTCTGTTTATAACTATGTTTGGACAACAAGTTACTTTAATGCCTTCGTATGGTGTGTAGTCTGTATCATGATGTAATTCATTATTTGTGATTGTACTATCTATGTCAGTGTCCCAAATTACAATATCTGCATCAGATCCTATTGCTATAGTTCCTTTTTTTGGATAAAGGCCAAAAATTTTTGCTGGGTTAGTGGAAGTTACCTCAACAAATTTGTTAATTGAAATTTTTTTTTTCATCACACCTTCAGATAAAAGAAGAGTTAGTCTTGTTTCTATTCCTGGAACACCGTTTGGAACATGTTTAAACGGAGTTTTTTTTCCTTTAAGCATTTTTCCTTTCTTATCGTCAAAATTGAAAGGTGCATGATCCGAAGAAAGAACATTAAAAGTTCCATTTTGAATCCCTCTCCAAACATATTTTTGGTTTTCGGGATCTCTTGGAGGGGGGCTGCAAATATATTTTGCTCCTTCAAAGTCATCTTTATTCAAATCATCCTTTTTTAAAAAAAGATATTGCGGGCACGTTTCGGCATATATTTTAAAGCCTTTATTCTGAGCACTTCGAATTGTATCAATTGCTTCTTTGTCAGAAACGTGAACAAAATAAATTGGTGTATTGGTTATTCTAGATAGAGCTATCGCTCTATTAGTTGCTTCGCTTTCAACAACTCCTGGTCTTGATTCGGCATGATGTATTGGGTCAGTCTTTCCCGCATTTTCTAATTTTTCAGTTAGCCACTTTAAACATTCATAATTTTCAGCATGAATCATTACTACTGCTTTTTCTTTTCCAGCAGCTTCCAAAGTATCTAAAATTTCTTTATCATTTAATTGTAAATCATCATATGTCATATAAATTTTAAAATGTGTGTAGCCATCTTTAACTATTGCTGGTAATTCTTGTCCAATTACATTGGGGCTTGCATCGCTAATTATTGGATGGAAAGTATAATCAATATAACTCTGATTGTTGGCTCTTGTATGATATTCATCAATTACCTCTCTTAAACTTTCACCTTTAAACTGAATAGCAAAAGGCATAACAGTTGTTGTGCCTCCAAATGCAGCAGATCTAGATCCGCTCTCAAAGTTATCGGAGTTTTTTGATCCATCTTTTGTTCTTTGATCAAGATGACAATGACCATCTACTCCACCGGGTAGTACATATTTTCCATTGGCATCAATAATTTTTTTTGCTTCTCTTGATGTATTATTTTCTAAAAATACTATTTTTTCCTTATCTATTCCAATATCACAATCAAATAGGTCTGAAGCAGTAGCAACTTTTCCATTTTTTATTATTAGATCAATCATTATCAGGTAAAGAATATAATCATTAAACTAAATAGACAATACTTAACTAAAAAGAATTGGCCTTCCGGTTGGCTCACCCAAAATTAAACCATCCTTCATTTTTATTGATCCATTTATAATTGTATAAATAGGAAAACCTTTTACCTTTTTACCATGAAATGGTGTCCACCCACATTTGCTTGCGATATGTTTATTATCAATAATGGTAACTTTATTCATATCAATCAAAGTTAAATCTGCGTCAAAATTTTCTTTAATATATCCTTTGTTTTGTATGCCAAAAATTTTAACAGGATTTTCACAAATTAATCTTATTAATTGTTTAATAGTCAATTTTTCTTCATTTACATGATTTAACATAATAGGTAATAATGTTTGAACTCCCGGCATCCCAGATGGTGTATCAGGA
>MPLZ02094574.1_pt1 | contig 11728 bp, 10 predicted proteins | sample 1617311 | NCBI WGS metagenome assembly MPLZ02 (sample SAMN05944806, study PRJNA350692) | marine metagenome | biome: marine; feature: ODZ; material: water; isolation source: 160 m water sample filtered on 0.2 um supor filter | place: Pacific Ocean | collected 2012-04-08 | depth 160m m
ACGTGCTCCTGCTTTTCTATCTATACGTCTGGGTGATTTATTAGCGTACATCAATTTCCTTTTAAAAGTCATTTTTTCTTCTTTTTTTTATCTATTATTAATTATCATACGAAATGGAATCATGGATGAACGATTAAATTTATGTTGTTTATAAAATTTTTGTGCTCGTATATTCATTTTATCTGTAAGTAAAGTAATTCGTTTGCATCCTTTCTCGGTTGCATATTTTACGGCATGATCTAATAGCATTGAACCGATCCCTAACTCTCGTTCGTTAGGAGAAACAACCATGTCTTCAAGTAAAGCAACTCGTTCGCCTAATGCTGTTGATACTGTATACAAAAGTATGACCATTCCAATTATTTTTTCGTTTTTCTTGGCAATAAAAATATTACCGCTATTATTATTGTTGAGTATCATTTCTAGTCCACGACTTTGCGTTTCATGATCGGGTTTAAACTCAACTTCTTGAGAAAACAGATAATCAAGAAGAGTGCACAATACAGGAATATCTGACGTTGTAGCTATTTCTATTTTCATGACTAAAACTTATCTCAATACTATAGGATTTTGTAGGAAGAAACTGTTAAAAACACTAAACAAACATAAATTAATTGAGTATTTTTATTTGAACTCAATTATTGAGAAGGGGGTCGCTCTTAAAGCGAAAGCTCCTAAGAGCTCCCCTATAAATGCCTCGTAGGCAAATCCATAATAATGGATCTCTTTTTTTACTAACTACTCAATTCACAATTTATTAATTATACCAACTAAGTATAAGGTGGTGATAATTTCATAAACGCACCTCCTTTGTAGTAAATTAATGCTATCATTATCAAACTGAAAAAGATTGATTGAAATCAATTATTTAAATGTTAAATATTGTTATAATTAATCCTATAAACTAATGCCGAGTTTCTGGCAGCAGCTATAAAAGGTGTCCGACTTTTTTTTGACTTTGATTTATCTCTCTAGTTGCAAGTTATCTCACACAATCCTATAGCCAAGATTCCTAAAAGCTTTTTCATAAATTAAAAAATTGCCATCCCAGCAATATATTTATGAAAATAAACTATGATAACATAGACAAACAAACCAATAATAACAACCATAACATCTTTGGTTGAACTATAATTTACAGAGCTGTTAACCGTTAAAACTTTTTTAGAAAAAATAATGTCAATTAAAGCGTATAATCCAAAAGAAGCAAACAACAGGATAGATCGCAAATCACCATTAGCAATCAGATGGACAAAAGACCAAATGATTATTCCAATAAGCATAGGATGTTTAGTAAATTTTTTGATGTTCGTTTGCATATTTGTAGCAACAAGCAAAACTATAGAAATTGGCATCAACATTAATGCTATTGCTTTACTGTAAGGTAAAGGCTCCCATATCGGATAAAAATGTGCGTGACTAAATCCATAAATAATAAACAAAAGCCCAACTAAAGAAATTAATGAGAATAGCCCTTTGTATTTGTTCTCACCAATTTTATTAATCAAAATTTTTTTTAGAGGAGAAATTGGAACCAAATGAATAATAAAAAAAATTATGATTCCTAATATAAGAAAATTCATTTTTTTTCAGTATTTGAAAGATCCACTCCAGTTTCAGGATCAAGCTCTATTCCTGCTGGAGTAATGTTTCTTGGAAGAGGAGTAAATGTATTATCTGGGTTTTCAGCAACTTGTCTTCTTGCCATCCTGTACAAACCAAACGAACTAATAATTATGTGAAAACCAATCAAGTATACAAAATACCCATTAGGTCCTAGTTTATCCATCACAATAGAGCAAAATAAAGGTCCTCCCATTGCTCCTAATCCAAAAACAATTTGTAAACCTCCTCCAGCAGCAACAAATTTTTCTTTTGGAACAAAATCATTTGTATGAGCAAGGTTTAATGAAAAAATACAAAGCGTTATACCTGCATAAACTGTTATAATAATAAAAAAATATAACTTACTTGTTCCAGCATAAGTCAGTAAGTTAAAGTCTTGAAATATATTTATATTTAAAAGCATATGTAGCGCATTTAAATTAAAAAGCTTATCTCCTGATATAAAAATTAAAATCAAACAAAAAGCAGCACTAAATAAATTACATAAGACTATTACAATTCTTCTATTATATTTGTCTGAAAGATATCCCACAGGACCTTGAAAAAAAGCTCCTGCTATTGTTGTTAAAAAAAGTAATATCGAAATTTCAAAAAGGGAGAAATTAATTTTTGTGGCATATACAGCAAACATTGCAAATAATGCAGAATAAATTGCACCTGTGCAAAATGAACTTACTGCACCTAAAGGAGAAATTTTATAAAGCTCTATTAAATTTAAAGTGCCAATTTTTTTAAATTTTGGTGCAGGACGTTTTGTAAGCAAAATAGGAACTAAAGCTATAGATAATAAAATAGAAACTAAAATAAATGGTTTAAAACTTGTTGGATCATCAAAATTTAATAAAAGTGCTCCACAAGCTAAACCGAAGTAATTTATGATCATGTATACGGAAAGCAATTTTCCTCTAGTTCTATTATTAGCTCTATCATTAAGCCAACTTTCAGCTACGATGTAACAACTTACTAAACTTAGTCCTGTCAAGAATCTTCCTAATGTCCAAACAATAGGATTTACATATGTTGCAATAATTAAAATACTTAATGATGCTGTTGAGGCAAAAGCAGCAAAAACTCTAATATGACCCACTCTTGACACCATGTTAGGAGTTAAATTAGAACCAACGAAATATCCTATAAAATATCCTGACATCATTATTCCGGTGGATAAAGAACTAAAGTTTTCTATTACAGATCTTACTCCCATTAGATTACCCTGAAGTCCATTAGCAAGCAGAATTATTCCTATTCCAGTAAATAAAGCCCAGGTGCTTTTTAATATCTTTCCCATTTTTTCAGTGAGTATGCTTTTTGTATAAAAAAGCAAGTAGTTAATTTTCTATTATGTTTTTTTTAAGGCTAGAAAGGAATGAATTGCTATGGTTATAATGATTACCACACTGCCAATGATTGTTTCTATACTTGGCTGCTCTTTAATAACTAACCATACCCAAAAAGGTCCTAAGACTGTCTCTAGTAAGAAGAACAAATTGACTTCAGCTGCTGTAATATATCTTGGAGCTAATGTTATTAAAACAAAAGGTATCGCTACACAAAATACACACATGGTAGGAACGATTAAGAAGTCATTCCCTTTAATGCTTAGATCGTCTACAAAAAACAAACATATTAGGGCAATTATAAGCTTAGCAGTCATTGCCGAAGGAATTAAATTAGCACTCTTCTTTTTAGACCTTATTATTACAGCGCCGGCAGCAAGACCCATGGCACAGATAAATCCATAAACATTTCCTTTAACATCTCCTTTTTCGAATGAATCAATAAAAATGTAAATTACAGCCAATGTTGTAATTGTTATAGCCATCCATGTTTTTTTATCTGGAAACTCTTTGAGAAAAACAAAGCTAATTAACGCCGACAGCATAGGAGCAAGACTTACCATTATTAGTGTATTAGCTACATTTGTGTTTTCTATAGATAATACAAACAAGATGTTGGTTACAATGAATGTACAAATGTAACCTATACCGTGCCATCCGTTTTCTATTATTGAATAAAAAAGTTTACTTTTTTGAATAATTAATAGACCAATAAAAACAACAATAAAAGGTATAAAACCTCGGTAAAATATTAAATTCCAAGACTCAACATTGGACAATCTAATAAGCAAACTATCAGGAGTAATAAACATTATTGCTGTAAAAGCCAATAAAGTTCCTTTTTGTTGATCGGCAAGTTTCATATAATTTTTTATATATATTTTTTGCTCTTGCTTTCATACTGATCTTTTGGTAATTTGTCATTAAGCGCTGATTTAAGTCGAATTGCGGGGCGTTTTTGAAAAACCTGCTAAATAGATGTTTCATATGAGCCACCTATTTTCAGGTGGTTTTTTTTTAACTTTTATAAAAAAACCAGGGTATTTAAACAAATTGTGTGCCCCACATACGTCAAAGCACTAAAAAGGATAAAAAAATGACTACAGATAAAAAAGGAAATTTAATTGATAGATTAAATACAGGGCCAGTAATTTGTGCGGAAGGATTTCTTTTTGAAATAGAAAGAAGAGGCTACATGTCATCAGGAGAGTTTGTTCCAATGGTTTCTTTGGATCACCCAGAAGCATTAGAAAATTTACATAGGGATTTTCAACATGCGGGCTCTGATATAGTTCAAGCTTTTACTTATAATGGACATAGAGAGAAAATGCGTGTGATTGGCAAAGAAGAACTATTAGAACCATTAAATAGATCAGCTTTAAAAATCGCAAAAAAAGTTGCTCTCGATACACCAAAAGGAATTAAACCTAATTTGATGGCAGGTAACATTTCTAATTCAAATATTTGGAACGATAAAGATACTAGTCAAAACAAAGAAGTTGAAAAAATGTTTTCTGAAATGATTGGATGGGCTGTTGATGAAGGTGCGGATATTTTGATTGGTGAAACTTTTTACTATGCCGAAGAAGCCTACACAGCTTTGAAAGCAATGAAACAATCAGGACTTCCTAGTGTTATTACAATTGCTCCTATGGGTGAAAACATTATGAGAGATGGCGTCTCCATTTTAGACACTTGCAAAGAGTTAGAACAAAGAGGAGGGGATGTAGTGGGCATGAATTGTTTTAGAGGCCCTAATACCATGATGCCTTATCTTAAAGAAATTAGAAAAGCTTTAAAATGTCATGTAGCAGCTTTGCCTATTAATTATCGAACAACAAAAGAACATCCTACTTTTTTTAATCTACCAGATAATAATGGATGTGCATGTCATACACCTCACAGAACTCCATTTCCTACAGCATTAGATCCAATGCAATGTAATAGATATGAAATTGGAAAATTTGCAAAAGAAGCATTTGATCTTGGTATAAATTATTTAGGTGTTTGTTGTGGAGCAAATCCAATGTTGATTAGAGAAGTTGCAGAAGCGGTTGGTTTAAATGTTCCAGCTAGCAAATATAAAGAAAATATGTCTAGTCATTTTTTGTTTGGAACTCATGAAAGAATTGCAAAATATCAGAAAGATTATAAGGACAAAGCTTAATTTGAATAAGGTTTAATTGTTTGAAGCTGTACTTAATAAAGATAATTGAGTTACTTCATCATCTCCAAGATTGTCAATTGGTTTAACAGGATAATCGCCAGTAAAATAATGATCTGTAAGTTGTGGGTAAGTAATATTTCTTTTTTCAAATCCCATAGCTCTGTACATTCCATTAATAGATAAAAATTTTAAAGATTTTGCATTAATATATTCACAAATCTCATTATTGTTTTTATTTGCTGCTAAAAGCTCTTTTTTTGTAGGTGTATCTATACCATAAAAATCAGGAAATTTTATTTCTGGAGAAGCGATTCTAACATGAACTTCTTTAGCTCCAGCATCATAAAGCATTTTAACTATTTTATGACATGTAGTTCCTCTCACAAGAGAGTCGTCTATGAGAACTATTTTTTTATTTTTTATAGTTGATTTATTTGCATTCAACTTTAACTTAACACCAAGACTTCTAATTTTTTGAATAGGTTCAATAAAAGTTCTGCCAACATAATGGTTTCTTATTATTCCTAAATCAAAATTTCTTTTTACGTATTGACCATAACCAATAGCGGCAGCATTTCCAGAATCTGGAACTGGGACTACTAAATCCGCATCTATATCAGATTCCTTAGCTAATTCTTTGCCAAAATCTTTTCTATATTCGTAAGCACACTTGCCATTTAAAATACTGTCTGGTCTTGCAAAATAAATATATTCAAACACACACGGTCTTTGTTTTTTTTCAGGAAAAGGTTTAATGCTTTTTAATTCATTGTTTTCAATGCAAACAATTTCACCATTTTCAACTTCTCTCACATATTTTGCTCCAATAATGTCTAACGCACAAGTTTCAGAAGCAAATATATATGATTTATTTAATTTCCCGATAACCAAAGGTCTTATTCCAAACGGATCTCTTGCACCAATCAGAGTGTTTTGAGTCAAAAAAACTAGAGCATAAGCACCTTGAATTTGAAAAAGAGCGTCAATAATTTTGTCAATTTTTTTCTCTCTTGTTGATTTTGCAATAAGTTGAATAATAGTTTCAGTATCGGATGTGCTATAAAAAATTGCTCCAGATTCAACTAATTTATTTCTTAAAGTTATAGCGTTAGTTAGATTGCCATTATGTGCAACTGCTATTCCACCTGTATTAGTATCAGCAAAAAAAGGCTGAACGTTTCTTAAAGTTGTACCACCCGTTGTGCTATATCTATTATGGCCAATAGCATATTCGCCAGGCAATTTTTTTAATACTTTTTCTTTATTAAAATTATCTCCAACTAGACCAAATCTTTTCTCAGAGTGATAATTTTTTCCATCGTAAGAAACAATACCACATCCTTCCTGTCCTCTATGTTGCAATGCATGTAGACCTAAAGCAGCAAGGGTAGAGGCATCCACGCTATTGCTTATACCAAAAACTCCACATTCTTCTTTTAGTTTTGGGTTATATATCTTTAATTTTTTCTTTTGATTCTTTATATTTTTTTTCATTTGGGAATTCTTTAACTAAGTAATTACTACCTTTTTCAACATATGGAAAGGTCCAAGATGATTTGGTATTTAATGGCCAATTATTATAATTATAGAAGATATTAACAGTTGCAAAAATACAAACACAAATAACATACCCTCTTAAAAACCCAAAAAAGAAACCAAATACTGTATCTAATTTTCCAAGTCCTGAAAATTTAACAGCTTTACTTATTCCTTTATTAATCATAAGTATCAAAAATATAACCACAATAAATATTCCAACACCCAAAATAATATCTAAAATATATTCATTATCTATAATATCACTCACATAAGGTTTTATTCTTGGAAATAAAATTAACGTAATAACATATGCTAGAAGCCATTTTGCAGCCGCAAGTATACTCAAAACAAATCCTTGTCTTGAGCATTTAATCAAAGATAGCAATGTAATTATTATATAAATTAGGTCAAACACGACTATATTTTCATATAGATCTTTAAGATATTCAACCATTGTTAGTTATTTTCCACGCCGAAAGGTTTTATGATTAGAATTAGCTTAGGAAGTAAAGTTAAAACTGAAGTCATTGCTAACAACATTGCTATTCCTGTAAAAACACCAAAATAAATAGTAGGTATAAAGTTTGAAAAAACTAAAATAGAAAATCCGAAAACAATTGTTATAGAGGTATTTAGTATTGCGGTACCAACTGTTGAGTGACAGAGTTTAAGTGTTTCGTGATATTTTTTGTTTAAAGAAAATTCTTCTTTAAATCTATAGATGTAGTGAATACTATTATCCACTGCAATGCCGATGGTAATTGCAGCTATGGTGATTGTCATCATATCGAGAGGTATTCCAAGCAAACCTATAATTCCTAAAATAAAAAAAGCAGCAATAAAGTTTGGCGCTACGCCAATTAAAGATAACGTTAAATTTCTGAACAATATTAAGAACATTGCAAAAATGCCCACCATAACAAAACCAAGTGTTAAAATTTGAGACTTAAATAAACTTTGCAATAAATTATTAAAGAGTATTAAAACGCCAGCCAATTTATATTCATCTTTTTTTAAATTGAGCTTGTTTTCAAGATCGTATTCAATTTTTTTAATTAACTTGTTTCTTCTAAGTTCTTTTTTTGAATCGATTATTCTTAAATTAATTCTTGCTTGGTTGTCTTTAATAGATATATAAGGATCTATAATCTCTTTTTTTATAGAATCTGGTATTTTGCTGTATAAAACACCCATTTCTAATGTTCCAAGTTCTTTGTTATTATTTAATTTTTTAGCTACTTGTAAAATTGAAGAAAATGATAGAACTTTTCCTACACTATCTAAACTATCAAGATAGTTGTGAACTTTCTCAATTTTGTCTATTTTATTTTTAGTAAACCAATATTTTTCACCGTTCGAATTTTCATCTTCATCCCAGTCATCGAAATCATCATCTTTTTTCACTTCTTCAGTTTTTGTAGGAAATTTTAATATTATTTCCAAAGGAGTTGTTCCTCCAAGTTTGTCATCTATTAACTTCATTCCTTTATATATTTCAGTATTTTTTTTAAAATAATTTATAAAGCTATTTTCTACTTCTAATTTATTTATTCCAAATATGCTTAATATTATTATTAAAAAAGTTATTGAAAAAATAGTTTTTGAATTATTTATTGAAGTGTTAGCGAAAAAATTTGTAATTATAGATTTATTGGTATCTTTTATTTCAATTTTATCTTTAGATAAAAAATTTAAAATAGTAGGCAACAAGGTGAAAGTAACTATAAATGATGTTATTAAACCTAAAGTCATCATCCATCCAAAATCAATAACAGGTTTTATTTCACTAAAAATTAATGACAAAAATGCGCATATTGTTGTCAAGACTGTGTAAAGAATCGGCCAGAACATTTTACCCGATGTAATTAAAATTACATCTTGATTTGAGAGGTTGGGTTTTTCTTTTCTGATCTGAATATACCTAACACTTATATGAATATTCATGGCCATTGTTAAAATTAGCATTAGTGCAATGAAGTTAGATGAAATTACTGTTACTTTCCAACCCAACAACCCAAGAAGCCCAGTCATAATTACGACAGCAAAAAAACAACTGCTAAGTGGAACAATTATCCAAAGCAACTTTCGAAATACAAACCAAAGAGTACCAACTATAAATAAAAAAACCCCTGCACCAAACACTGCAATATCATTTTTGATAAATGACATCATGTCATCAGCGATCATAGGAATTCCTCCTAAATGAATTTTTCCTGCTGTATTATAATTTTGAATTAATTTTCTAATTTCTAGTATATTTTTGTGATTTTTTTTCTTGGTTAATGTTTTGTAGTTTTCAAATTCTGCAATGAATTGATCATAATTTAAAACTTTTTCTTTATTATTTATTTTTTCTTTAAACTCATTATTTTTTTTAATTAAATTTTTTAATTTTTTATCTTCTTTAATGTTAACAATAATACCAGTTGTTGTACCATCTTCGCTAATAACAAAATTTCTAAATACTGGACTATTTAGAATTTCGTTAAAACCTCTATTTTTATCAACATCTTTGTTTTTTAATGTTACAAAATTTCTCAACCTTTCGGATAAAGGTTTATTTGAATTTTCTAATAGAGGAATATCTAATATTGTAATAACGCTATGAACCCAATCTAAATTTTGAATATCATTCTTAAGATTTAATAAATTGTTTATTGAACTATCAGAAATAATACTTTCTTTTGGAGCGAAGGTTAATATTAGAAACTCTTTTGCCCCATATCTATCAGTAACTTCTCTTAAATAATTTAGATCAGGATCATTTTCTATTAGCAGCGTATCAGAAGAAGCATCTAATTTAAAATCTTTGGTGTAATAACCAAAAAATAACAGACAAAATATTAATAAAGTTAATATGGTTTTTGGTTTTTGGATAACAGAATTTTGATATAAACGTGCAAACATTTAACAACAAAATATATATTTTAATTTAGCTATTTTGGATATCTTTAAATTTAGTAAACATAGCTTCAAATTCTAACATCAAGTTACCAGTGGGGCCGTGTCTTTGCTTGCTTATCAGAATTTCAGCTAAATTAGAAACTTCATTCATTTTTGCTTGCCATTCTGCATGTTCCACGGTAGCTGGTCTGGGTTCTTTTCTTTCAAGATAATAAGCTTCTCTATAAACAAACATTACAACATCCGCATCTTGTTCTATAGATCCCGATTCTCTTAAATCAGAGAGTTGGGGTTTTTTATCATCTCTATGTTCCACTGCTCTTGATAATTGAGATAATGCCAAAACAGGCACCGAAAGCTCTTTTGCTAATGCTTTTAAACCTTGAGTAATTTCAGAAATTTCCTGAACTCTTCCATCTTTTGTATTTATAGCTCTCATTAATTGAATATAGTCAACAACCACCATATCAAGTCCGAATAGCCTTTTTATTCTTCTTGCTCTATTACTTAATGCAGCAATACTAATTGCAGGAGTTTCATCGATAAACAAAGGCAGCTCAGAAATATTTTTTGAAGTTTCAATGAATTTATCAAATTGTTCATCCGAAATTCTACCTCTTCTTATGTCATTTGATTTAATTCTACATTGTTCTGCCAATATCCTTGTTGACAATTGTTCAGAAGACATTTCAAGTGAAAAAAATGCAATAGAAGTTTTTTTTTCACTTTCTTGAATTTTTCTAGCAGCATTAAAAGCTATATTTGTAGCCAAAGCTGTTTTTCCCATTGAGGGTCTTCCTGCAATAATTATTAAATCTGATTTATGTAAACCACCAAGTCTATCATCAATATCTGTTAAACCAGTAGGAACACCTACTATACCTTCTTCATTTTTATATGCATTTGAAGCCATTTCAATTGTAAACTTCAAAGCTTCATCAAATTTTACTAAAGAAGAATTAAAGGATCCCTTTTCTGCTAGGTCAAATAATAATTTTTCAGAGTTTTCTATTATATTTTGCCCACTAAGGTTCACATCTTTTAACTTTGCTGAGTCTATAGTGTTTTCAGAAATTTTAATTAACTCTCTTCTTACAAACATATCGTAAATTATTTTTGAATATTCGATAGCTTGTCTTGAGGATGTAGAAAATTTTGTAATTTTTACCAAATAATCAGGTACGTCAAGATCATCTTTTTCATTTTCAAAATAGTTTTTTAAAGTTATTGGATTTGCCAACATTCCTTTAAAAACAAGGTTTTCAATGGCGCTAAAAATTTTTTGGTGCATTGGATCAAAAAAGTTATTACTTGAAATAATTGTGCTAATATCATCAAATATTTCATTTGAAACTAAAATTGTACCAATTACTGATTGCTCAGCTTCTATATTATTTGGAAGTTCTTCAAAATTATTTTTAACTATGTTTAATTTTTTGTTAATCATAGTAAAAAAATTATATAAAAATCTGATTAATACAATAAATATTATTTATTGGGGAAAAAATTGTATAAGTTTAACTATTGAGCACTTTCTAGTTGCTCTACTTTTATGTTTATTTCTGCTTGAACATTTGAATGTAAATTAATTTTAACTTTAAAGTTTCCTAATGATTTAATTTCTTTCTCAAGTTGTATCATTGAAGGTTTTATTTCGAGTTTATCTAATTTTAATATTAGTTTTGATATTTCTGTTGGTTTAACAGAGCCATACAATTCGTTTTTTTCTGTACTTAATTTTTTAACCAAGTATTCCTTTTTATTAATTTTTTCGTAAATAGTTTTTGCATCTTTTTTTTTCTCTTGATCTTTTTTGTTTAGTTCATTTTTAATTTTTTCAACTTCTTTAATATTTTCCTTTGAGGCATATAGTGCTTTTTTTGAAGATATTAAATAGTTTCTAGCAAATCCTCTTTTTACATCAATGATATCTCCAATTGATCCAATTTTTAAAAAATTTTCTAATAAAATAACTTTCATTAAATTAGTGCAAGGTTTCTGGCTCTCTTAATTGATAGAGATAATTCTCTTTGTTTTTTTTGGCATACAGATGTAATTCTTGAAGGTAATATTTTTCCATTTTCTGAAGTATATCTTTTTAATAATTTTATATTTTTGTAGTCAATAATAGGAGCTTCTTTTCCTGAAAGAGGGC
>MPLZ02185444.1_pt1 | contig 11708 bp, 11 predicted proteins | sample 1617311 | NCBI WGS metagenome assembly MPLZ02 (sample SAMN05944806, study PRJNA350692) | marine metagenome | biome: marine; feature: ODZ; material: water; isolation source: 160 m water sample filtered on 0.2 um supor filter | place: Pacific Ocean | collected 2012-04-08 | depth 160m m
GGCGGCTGGCACGCTGCGCCCGCGCTTGGCTGCGATGAAACCGCTTGAGCAATGTTTGCTATACGGCTTTGTGGACTCGGCCTATCTGGACGGCCGCGACCCGCTGGAGCTGTGCCGGCAACTCTGCGATGGCGGAGCGGACCTCGTGCAGCTTCGAGCCAAGGATTGGCCGATCGATGACATCGCCCGCTTGGCCAAGCGGCTCGTTTCGATTACCGACAGGGCCGGGGTGCGGCTGGTGATCAATGATCATCCGCAACTGGCCACCGAGGCCGGCGCGCCGGTGGCGCACCTTGGCCAGGAGGATTTTTTCGACGCCGGACACCGGCACGTCGATGAGGTGAAGCCAAGCGGCTCGGCACTCGAGCTTGGCCTCAGCTCCCACGCGCCGGAACAGGCCAGGCGCGCCTGCGAGGCCGGGGCGGACTACGTCGCGATCGGGCCGGTGTTCGCCACGCCGACCAAGCCGGGCCGCCCGCCGGTGACGCTCGACTACGTCCGCTGGGCCGCCGCAAATCTCGACCGGCCGTGGTTCGCGATTGGCGGCATCGACCTCGAAAATCTCGACGATATTCTCAGTGCCGGGGCGCGGCGGGTGTGCGTTGTATCGAAAATTCTGCGTGCGCCGGATGTCGCCGGTGCTTGTCGCCAATTCAAGGAACGCCTACTCTCCGCCGCCTGTTAGCGGGGCGTTTCCCCGCTCAACCCAATTCAAACAATGAGCCTGCTTGTCTTTGGTTCCACTGCGCTGGACTCCATCGCCACACCGAAAAAAAAGAACCCGCGTCTGCTCGGCGGTTCCGGCAGCCACGCCGCCGTTGCGGCCAGTTTTTTCGTAGCGCCCAAGCTGATCGGCGTGGTCGGCACCGATTTTCCGCGCAAATACATTTCGCTGCTCGAGCGCCACAAGGTGAACCTGAGGGGGCTGAAGGTGCGCGAGGGCAAGACGTTCCACTGGGCCGGCGAGTACGAGGTGAACATGAACAACCGCCGCACGCTCAGCACGGAACTGGGCGTGGTGGAGGGCTACTCGCCAGTGTTGCCGGCGGCACATCGCAAGTCCAAATACATCCTGCTCGCCAACAATCCGCCGGGCGCACAGGAGGCGATCATTGAGCAACTCGATAAGCCCAAGTTTATCGTCGCCGACACGATGGACCTGTGGATGAACATTGCGATGAACGACCTGCTGAGTTTGCTCAGGCGCGTGGACATGCTCGTGCTCAACGACAGCGAGGCGCGGCAGTTGACCGGCGACGACAACGTGGTCTCAGCCCTGCCTAAGCTGCACAAGCTCGGCCCAAAATACGTGATCGTGAAGAAGGGTGAACACGGCTCGATCCTCTCGTCGCGGCGGGGCCTGTTTGTCGCGCCGGCATTCCCTCTGCCCAAGGTCGAGGACCCGACCGGCGCAGGCGATTCATTCGTCGGCGCGATGGTCGGTTACCTGGCCAAGGCTGGCGGCACGGTCGATGCCAACATCCGCAAGGCGATCCTTTACGGGAGCGTGGTCGCGTCGTTCTGCTGCGAGGGCTTCGGCCTCAACCGCATCACCAAGACCACTCGATCTGAAATCAATCAGCGCCTGCGCACGCTGGAAAAAATCACCAGCGCCTAAAGCTCACCCAGCGCCTCAATCACCTCGGCGGCGTGATCAGCGACCTTCACCTTGGGCCAGGTTTTGCGGATCACCCCGTCGGCATCGATGAGGAACGTCATCCGCTTGATCCCGAGAAAGGTCCGCCCCATGAATGACTTGTCACCCCACACACCGTACGACTCGCAGATCGACTTGTCCTCATCCGAGACAAGAGTGAATGGCAACCCGAACTTGTCGATGAACTTGTCGTGCCGAGCCACCGAGTCGGCGCTCACGCCCAGTACCACTGCGCCCTTGGCCGTGATCTCGTCGTGCGCATCGCGGAAACCGCACGCCTCCTTGTTGCAGCCGGGCGTGTTGTCTTTCGGGTAAAAATAGAGCACGACCGGTCGGCCGCGAAACTGCTGCAGCGACACCTCGCTGCCGCCGTTGACCGGCGCGGTGAAGCCCGGCGCCGTGTCACCCTCCTTGAGTTTCATCTCCTTCATGCCGGCGGCAGCGTCAGGCAGCGCCTGGCCAAGGTCAATCCCGCGGCGAAAAACCTTGCGAGGCGCCGCTCTTTTCCTTAGCCACGGTTTGTGGCGGAGAACCTGAAACAGGCCGAGGCGGCCGAACTGCATGAGCGAAGTGTCGAGCTGTGGCTGCGAGGGCGGCACGACGAGGCCATCGCCGTGTACCGGCAGGCGCTTGGCCTCGAGTCGGACGCCATCTCGCTGCAGCTCCGCGACACGCTGCCCAACTCTTACAGCGACCCCGACGCCACGCCGGACGGCCCGATCAACCTGCAGCAGCAGAACGCCTTCGCCGCCTATCGCAATACCGCCCGCCTGACCACCGACGACGCCCGTGCGTGGTTCAATGTCGGCCTGACCCACGAGAAGGAGGATCGCGCGGCCGAGGCCGGGCAGGCGTTCGTCGAATCGTTCAAGAGCTACCACCGCACCCACGCCGCCAAGGCGCTGCTGGGCGGCGGCAATGCGGCGGTTGGCGTGTGCCGGCGTGTCGTCGAGATCGACCCCCGGGACGCCAAGGCGTGGATCAACCTCGGCGCCGCGCTTGGCCAGGCGGAGCAACCAGACGAGGAGATCGACGCCTATAGCAAGGCCATCCAACTCGCGCCCAAGTACGCTGAGGCCTGGTACAACCTTGGCGTGGCGCAAGCCCGGCGCGAGGAGGACGTCGAGGCGATCCAGGCCTACAAGCAGGCGCTGCTGCTCGCGCCGAAATTCGCCAAGGCGTGGTTCAACCTCGGCGTGTTGCAGGGCAAGCTCGGCAACCCGCACGAAAAAATCCGCTCCTACCGCAAGGCGGTCGAGGCCGACTCCAACTTCGGCGAGGCGTGGCACAACCTCGGCGTGATCCTGAGCGCGGTGGGGAAACAGGAGGAGGGATCGGCGGCTTTCCAACGGGCGCGCAAGCTGCTCAACCCCAAGCTCCGCATCGCCGAGACGATCGAGTTCAAGTCCGCCACCACGCCGGACGGTGCGCCAGACCGGCCAGCCGCAGCCCCTCCATCGTGAGCAGCGGCTCGACACGCCGAACCGACGGCAGCTTGGCCGCCATCAACGCCGCGTAGCCGCCGGTCGCCACCACCGGCAGCCGGGGCGCGCCCAACTCACGCTTCAGTTGCCGCACCAGCTCGGCAATCAACCCGCGATAGCCGTGCACCGCGCCGCTGAGCATCGCGCCGCGCGTGTCTTTGCCGACAATCGACTCCGGCTCCGCGATTTTGATGTGCGGCAGCAATGCGGTTTTCTCATGCAAATAATCGGTCATCGCCGACAGGCCCGGCGCAATGATCCCGCCGGTGTAGTTGGCCGCCGCGTCGACGACGTCGAACGTCACCGCCGTGCCGAAATCGACCACCACCACCGGCGCGCCGAGCTGCGCGTGCGCCGCAATGGCGTTGGCCAGGCGATCCGCGCCGATCGACGACGGCTTCGGGTAGTCGATGCCGATACCGGTCACCGTCCGCGCCGTGAACTGCCACGCCGCGCACTGCCAACGGCTGCACAGCAGCCGCTTGAGGGGCGTGTTGAGCTTGGGCACTACGCTGCAAAACACCGCGCCGGCCAGCCGGTCGGCCTTGGCCAGGCGCAGCAGCCCGGCGAGCGGCCGCTCCGCCTGGCCAAGCGCGAGCGACTCGCTGGCAAATCGGGCATCCGCCACGATGCCATCGCCATTGGCCACGGCGACGTGCGTGTGTGTATTGCCGATATCGACAAGCAGAACCACGGCGGCATCAGCTACCACGCCCTTGGCCAAGTTTGAAGTTATAACTGAGTCGAACCCGGTTTGCTTGAAACTTGAACCGTGAAACTTGAAACTCACTTCCCTGCGTCATGCCGATCAACGACCGCATCCGAGACAAGCTGAGCCAGCTCCCGCACAAGCCGGGGGTGTACCTCATGCGCGACCGGTTCGGCACGGTGATCTACGTTGGCAAGGCCCGGGCGCTGCGCAAGCGGGTCAGCCAATACTTCCACCCGTCGCGCCGCCACGGCTGGGACCTGAAGCTGGCGGCGCTGATCGAGGCGATCGAGGACTTCGACGTGCACATCGTCAAGAGCGAACCGGAGGCGCTGCTGCTCGAGGGCAAGCTGATCAAGGAGTTCAAGCCGCGCTACAATGTCAGCTTTCGCGATGACAAGAATTTCCTGCTCATCAAGGTCAACCTCAACGACCCGATTCCGCGGTTCGCCCTCACGCGCGTCCGCCAGCAGGATGGCGCGAAATATTTTGGCCCGTTCGTCAGCAGCGGGGCGTGTCGGCGGACAATCACGATGCTACGCAAAAAATTCAACCTGCGCGGTTGCCGTCCGCTCAAACCCACCGAGCGCGACTACAAGCATTGTCTCTACGGCCACTTACAACATTGCTCCGCGCCGTGCGTCGCCAAGGTGACGCTTGACGACTACCGGCGGCAGGTCGCTGAGGCGTGCGACTATCTCGAAGGCCAAACCGGCGAGTGGGAAAAGAAACTCGAGGCCGGGATGCAACAAGCCTCCGAGGCGCGCGACTTTGAGAAGGCCGCGCGCTACCGCGACATGATCAGCGACCTGCGTGAGACAACGCGCAAGTCGCGCAAGTTCACCCGCATGCCGGTCCGGCTGCCGGGCGCGATCGATCCCGGGCGCGATCTCGCCGCGCTTGGCCAGGCGCTTGGCCTCGCCACGCCGCCCACGCGCATCGAGGGGTTCGACATCTCAAATATCAGCGGCACGTTCATGGTGGCGTCGATGGTCAGTTTTCAGGACGGCAAACCGGACCGCGCGCAGTACCGGCGATTCCGCATGAAGAGCGTCGTGGCGCAGGACGACTTCGCCTGCATGGCAGAGACAGTGCGGCGGCGTTACAGCCGGCTCCAGCGCGAGGCGCGCCCGATGCCGAACCTGATTTTGATCGATGGCGGCAAGGGGCAGCTCGGCATGGCGTGTCGAGAATTGGCCAAACTGGGCCTCGATCACGTGCCGGTGATCGGCCTGGCCAAGGAGTTCGAGGAAATTTACCAGCCCGGCAAAAGCGCCCCCCTGCGACTGGGCCTCGACAGCGGCGCGCTGAAGCTGCTGCAGCGCGTGCGCGACGAGTCGCACCGCTTCGCCAACACCTACAACGCGGAGCTGCGGCTGAAGAAAATCTCCGAGAGCATCCTCGACGAGTTACCCGGCATCGGTGAAAGCCGCAAGGCCGCGCTGCTCAAGAAATTCGGCTCGGTGCAACGGCTGCGCAAAGCCAGCCTCGGGGAGATTCAGCAAGTGCCCGGCTTCGGCAAAAAATTAGCCCAGGCGCTGAAGGAGTTTTTGAGGACACGGCCAAAGAGCACCAGGTCGCGCTAATCTTTCGGCTTGCCAGTGGTGGTCTGGAATTGGGGAACCGACTCGGCGATGAACCCGGCCATCTTGTCGAAGGTCGCCTCCTCATCGCCCGGTTGGCAGATGGCAAAATAGGTCACGTAGGCCCAGCGCTGCAGCTCACCTTCGCTGAGCAGGCCCTTGGTCATCATCCACATCCGGTCGAGATGGCGCGTCGCCAGTTTGCCGTCGGCGACGAACCAGTAAATATACACGCCCCGCAACGGCACTTCACGCCCGTTGCGGTCGTGGGCCGTTTTCGAGGTCGTCAACTTCATCACCGGCAGATCGTACGCGTGCGGTTGCAGGATCGGGATGGTGACCACTTCGCGCAGGTCGATCGAGAAACCCTGCCCCGGCAAACAATACTCCGGCTTATGAATCGAGGTGCGATCCTGCCCCATGAGCACCACGCTGCTCTCGATCCAGGTTTTGTCGGAAAACGTGTAGCGGCGGCGCCCGTACGTCGTGTCCGGCGGCAGCCATTCCAGTTCCAGCTTGGTCACCGGCGACAGACTGGAGGTGCAGTCAAACACCTGCGCCGGCAATGCCACGCCGTTGGTGCGGACGACCTGGCTGTCCTCGTTGCGCAACTCCATCGCAGCCAGGCGCAATCCCGGTTGGCCAAGCGCCTGGCCGGCGGAATTGAGCCGCGCCAAAAACAGCGCTGAGGCGCCGACGAGCATAAAAAAAACACCGATGATGAGTTTGCCCTGCCGACTCACCGGGTCACCTCCGTTGTCGGCTCCGGCCGGTCGTCCTCCTTAATCACCCTGCCCAGGATCAGCACACCGACAAACGCCGGCACGTATGGCAGCAGACTCAGGATTCCGTTTTCGTGAACGTAGTTCCCGGCGGCCTGGCCGCCCCCCGGTTGGGCCGCCTCCACCACCTCCGCTGCGAGGATGATCAGCGCCAGCCGAAAGACATTGCCCGCCACCGCCAGAGGAAAGGCAGAGAGGATGATCACCGCCGTTTTCCACCGCGTGCGAAACGCGACGAAGCCGTAAATCGCAAAGAACGCCAGCGTCACTGTCAGGCTGCGAATGCCGCTGCACGCGGCGGCGATCTCGTAGGCGTAGCGGCGCTTGGAGTCAAAGATCTGCACGCCTTCCTGGATGATGTCGACGCCCAGCAGCGTGCCGCAAATCCATCCGGTCATGTCCGACACCAGGTGCCGCAGTGGCACGGTTACAAAGTCGGCGATCGTCCCGAGTGGCACGGCAAATGCAAACAGGAAGCAGGGAAAGAAACTGACCCGCAGCCAGGCCGGCCCCCAAACCAAACCGCTCATCGCGTACAGCCCAAGATAAAAACCGACGATCGAGATGCGCGTCTGCTGGATGACGTAGCCAATCAGGTGCACCGCCAGCGCGAATCCCACCAGTGCCATCGCCGGCCACCAGTTGCGCTTGGGCGCGGCAAGCAGTTCGTCGCGTTTCCAGTAGCACAGCCCCAGCACGATCAGCGGGATGATGTAGCCCAGCTCGTCGTCCTTCGAGCTGCCGTACGCATAGTTCATCCAGCCGAAGAGCGAAGCGGTATCGACGTAGCCAAAGGTGGAGTTGCCAAGCAGGTGAAAGAAAGCCAGCCAAGCCCCGAGCAGCGCGAGGAACAGCGGCTTGTCCGGCATCTCCTGCCAAAGGCGCGACAACTCCTCCCCGATGGAGGGGCGGCTCGCTTCAGCGCTGGTTTCAGGCTCACTCATGACCGGCTCGGCGCAGCCTAAACGGGCGAGCCCTAAACGGCGATGAAAACCAGTTCACACCCAGGCACTCCGGAGCAGCCGGATAAAATTGTCGCTCATGATTTTGTCGATGTCGTCCGCCGAATAGCCGCGGTAGCCAAGCAGGCCTGGCAACTTCTGCAGGTCGGCGATCGTGTCGAGATCCCCCGGCGACTGCTCACGCCCAAAGCCTCCGTCGAGGTCGGTGCCGATGCCGGCGTGGTCGGCGTTGCCGGCAAGTTGGCAAACGTAATCGATGTGATCCACCACATGCGACAACGCCACGCCGGACGACTCCGGAGTCGTTACGCCGCGTTCCCAGCCGGGGATCAGCATCCAAGCATCGAACGCCGCACCGATGACGCCGCCGCGCTCGATCACGCGCTTGAGTTGCCGATCGCTGAGCTGGCGGTCGCACGGCACGAGCGCACGGCAGTTGCAGTGGCTCGCCCAAACCGTGCCGCCGAAAATGTCCATCGACTCGTCAAGCGACTCGTCGCTCAGGTGCGTCACGTCGAGAATGATGCCCAAGCGCTCCATCTCCCGCAGCAGATCCGGCCCCGCCTGGCCAAGGCCGCCGCTCTCGTGAGTACCGGGCGCGTAGGTACCCGGGCCGTAATGCGCCGGGCCAAGCGCGCGCAGGCCGCTCTCGTACGAGCGTTCGAGGTGTTGCAGCGTCACCATCGAGTCCGCCCCCTCGAGGCTCAAAATATAGCCCACCGGCAGGTCGTCGCCCGGCCCGTCGGCCCACTTGGCCAAGTGCGCCTCCAGTTGGCCAGGGTCGGCAATCTGCATCATCTCCCCCCGGCGCTCCATCTCGCGGTACCAGGCGAGTTGACCCTGTGTTTGTGCCCAGGCCTGTTCCGGGGAATGCCAGCCGGGCAGCGGGTTGCCGCGCTTGGTATAGCGGGCGATCTGCGTGGCGACACACAGGCCAATGTTGCCCCGGCGCATCTCCGGCAGGCAGACCGTGCCCCGGCCACGGTCCTTCTTATCGGTTTGGCCGGCTTCACGCCCACGGATCTCGTCGAGTGGGTGCGACAGGTCGCGGTTCCACTCGAGCGCGTTCATCGAGAGGTCGAGGTGGGCGTCAAAAACAAACGGGGTGCTGTCGGGCATGGCATGCGCTTGGCCAAGCGGCTGAGCGGCGGAACAGTCAACGGCAGAACGCCCAGCCTGTGAAGCCCCGAGTTGCCAAGCGGGCCGCGCTTGGCCAAGCTGGCCCGCGATGAAACCCATCGCCGCCGCCCTGCTGTTGTTTACTGCCATGACCGCCCAAGCCAACCCCGTTGCCATCGTCATCCACGGCGGCGCCGGACGCATCGACCGCGACGCACTCACGCCGGAGCGCGAGCGGCTGTACCACGCCACGCTCGAGCAATCGCTCCGCGCCGGGCACACCATCCTCAAGCGCGGCGGCAGTGCGCTCGACGCCGTCGAGGCAGCCATCGTCATCATGGAAGACGCACCGGTGTTCAACGCCGGCAAGGGCGCGGTCTTCACCGCCGAGGGTAAAAATGAACTCGACGCCTCGATCATGGACGGCCGCGCGCTGCAGGCCGGCGCCGTCGGCGGCGTGACCACGGTGAAGAACCCCATCCGCGCCGCGCGTGCCGTGATGGAAAAATCGCCGCACGTCCTGTTCACCAATCGTGGGGCGGAAAAGTTCGCCAGCGACAACGGGCTTGAGATGGTCGACCCCAAATACTTCTTCACCGAGCGCCGCTGGAAACAGATTTTAAAATGGCGCAAGCAGCAGGAAGCCAAGGCCAAGCCGCAGGCCACCGCTGAGCCGGATCGGCACGCTGACTACTTTGGCACCGTCGGCTGCGTGGCGCTGGACACCGCCGGCAACATCGCCGCCGGCACCTCCACCGGCGGAATGACCGGCAAGCGCTTCGGCCGCATCGGCGACTCGCCGATCATCGGCGCAGGCACCTACGCCGACAACCGCACCGCCGGCATCTCCTGCACCGGCCACGGTGAATACTTCATCCGGCACGCCGTCGCCCACGACATCAGCGCGCGCATGGCCTACAAGCAGGAGAGCCTGGCCAAGGCCGCGGCCGACGTCGTGCAAACCGTGCTCAAGCAGGCTGGCGGCTCCGGCGGCATCATCGGCCTCGACGCGAAAGGCAACATCGTGATGGAATTCAACACCCCCGCCATGACCCGCGGTGCCATCGACCAGGACGGCAACCTCAAGACAGCGCTCTTCAAGTGACCGCGCTTGGCCAGGCGAAAATCACTTGGCCATATGTTTCGGCCGAAAAGTGTGCTGGCGATCCCCCCGGGGCATTGGTATTATTCGCCCGGAAAAGGCACAAGCATTATGAAAAATATTCCTTTTTACATCATTACTGCTGCTCTGGTCGCGCTGGCACCACTTGCTCGGGCCGAGCACAAGACACCCACGGTTGCTCTCTACGGACAATCCTTGAAGGCCAAGACTGAGAAGCCGGATATCTTTGGCCGAACTAAGACCACGTACAAAAGCAACACATACAAGACGCTTGGAACAAGTGTGGCAGACAAGCCGGACATCTTCGGCCGAACCAAGACCACGTACAAAAGCAACTCATACAAGACACTGGGAACGACTGTGACGCACAAGCCGGATATCTTCGGACGCAAGAAGACCGAGATTAAAGACAAGTACGGGCGGGTGCTAGGAACGGCCGTTACTGAGAAGTCCGACATCTTTGGCCGAATTAAGACCACGTACAAAGACAAGTACGGTCGCACTGTGGGTTCAGCGACAACAGAGAAGCCGGATATCTTCGGCAACCGTAAGACAACCCACAAGGGGCACAACCCATTCAATTTTTTCCAGAAGAAGGAAAAGAAAGACTAGGGTTAAATTCGGCCTTTAAAGATATAGTGAAAAAACTCCCCATTTCTACTTTTGCAGCGGCGGTTATGTTGCTGTTCGGCGGGATTAATGAGGTTAATGGGGATCCTTTGAGGTACAAGGTGGAGGGAGGAACGCGTGCTGTTATTGGAGGTGATGAAAATGCCTCTGGAGAGTTGGTAATTCCCTCCACCTATGAGGAGAAACCGGTCACCAGTATTGGCGCTGTATTGGGGGTCGGGGCCTTCAAAGGCTGCAGTGGCCTGACGAGCGTGACCATCCCTGACAGTGTCATTAAAATTGGGGATAGGACCTTCTTAGGCTGTAGTGGTCTGACGAGCGTGACGATCCCTGATAGCGTCACCACCATTGGGAATTATGCCTTCATAGATTGCAGTGGTCTGACGAGCGTGACCATCCCTGCAAGTGTCACCAGCATTGGAACACTTGCCTTCTGGGGATGCAACAGTCTGACGAGCGTGACGATTTCTAGTTTTGTTCTAGTAAGAGGTATTAAAAAAATATTTCCCGATAGCTTGCTAAATACCGTATCAATTTCTAAGGGTGTCACCAGCATTGGGAATCAGGCCTTCTTTGGCTGCGGCAGTTTGAAGAGTGTGACAATCCCCGACAGCGTCACCAGCATTGGGGAACAGGCCTTCTTTGGCTGCAGTGGTCTGACGAGCGTAACGATATCTAAATTTGTTCTAGAAAGAGGTATTAAAAAAATATTTCCCAATAGCTTGCTAAACACCGTAGCAATTTCTAAGGGTGTCACCAACATTGGGTATAGGGCCTTCAGGGGCTGCAGCAGTTTGAAGAGTGTGACGATTCCTGACAGTGTCACCAGTATTGGGGAATCGGCCTTCTCAGGTTGCAGCGGTCTGACGAGCGTAACGATCCCTGACAGTGTTGCTAGTATTGGGGAATGGGCCTTCTTAGGCTGCCGTGATCTGACGAGCGTGGCCATCCCTGACAGTGTCACTAGTATTGGGCGGAATGCCTTCGAAGACTGCAGCAGGCTGAAGAGCATTACTTTTGAAGGGAATGCTCCTGCTATTGGCGATAATGTGTTCAAAGGAGTATCTGATAATGCCAAAATATTTATCAACCCGGGTGCAACCGGCTTTGGCGAAACGTATGCTAGGTTACCTGTTCAGATTCTTAAAAAACTAGAGATTAACACCTTCAGCAAATCCGCCGCTCCATTCAACATCAGCTTCGAAAGTATATCGGGCTTAACCTACATAATTGAAGCCTCACATGACTTAAAGAAATGGGGCGAGATTGGCGAAGTCCAAGCCGCCGGAAGCTCGGTTGAATTCACTGATTGGCATGAAGCGCTTTTCCAGAAGCAGTACTATCGTTTGAAGTTGGCTGAGTAATCGGCGTTAAAAACTGCTGAATTAAATCGCTTGTTCCTAAAGGCAAATTGTAGAGAATGCCCGCCCTACGTTCGGCATTTAGCCGACACATCTTCCCGGATGGGCGAATGGCGCAGTGGCTAGCGCAGCGGCTTTACACGCCGTTGGTCGGGGGTTCGAATCCCTCTTCGCCCACCATCTCTAAAGTCTTTATTTTCAAGATTTTTGAGGCTTGCTCAGATCACTTTCCTTCAAAAGTCATCTGTTTCATTGACTGTTCACCCACCACTACCGCCCCGTCCCGCACCTTGACCCC
>MPLZ02031720.1_pt1 | contig 11675 bp, 9 predicted proteins | sample 1617311 | NCBI WGS metagenome assembly MPLZ02 (sample SAMN05944806, study PRJNA350692) | marine metagenome | biome: marine; feature: ODZ; material: water; isolation source: 160 m water sample filtered on 0.2 um supor filter | place: Pacific Ocean | collected 2012-04-08 | depth 160m m
AGGTCATGGCCCAGGGCCGAAGCTAGCAAGGCAAAAATCTCCATATTGCTTCTGGCCTCGAAGGCGGGGCGGCGTATGGGCCGCAGCTTCTGCACCCGGCCTTCGTTGCTGGTGAAGGTTCCTGCTTCCTCGGCGAAGGCAGCAGCAGGAAGAACCACGTCGGCAAGGTGGGCGGTTGCGGAGAGAAAGGCATCCTGGACAATCAGTAGACCACATTTCGAGAGGGCGCTCTCCACCAGTTTTCCATCGGGATAAGACAAAAGAGGGTCGCTGCCCACAACGTAGAGCATTTCCATTTCTCCCGCCTCGCACCGGGTCAGCATTTGGTGGACATCCGCGCCTGGCTGTGGCGGCAAAGACATTCCCCATGCATCTTCGAAAAGCGCGCGGGCGGACGCGTCGTCCACAGGCCGCCAGCCTGGAAGCACGGTGGGGAGCGCGCCCAACTCCCAGGCTCCCATCTGGTTGGGACGGTCGAACAGGAACTGCACCCCGGCCCGTTTCCCAGAAGCCTCGAGGGTCCGCCCCAAATTGCCCAGCATGCGCAGGACCAGCGCTGCCCGCGGCGAGCGAAGCACATCGATGCCCACCATAATGGTGACCTCCGACGCGGCTGTAAGGGCGGGAACCACGCACTCCAGAAACTCCCGGCAGAACGCCGGGGCATCCTCGCCATTCCCATCGTTCCCGGCGAGCGCGTTCAACATGGTGGAAAGCAGAGTGGCCTCGCCGCCGGGGGTAAGACGCAGGGAAGAGGCCGCCTCGGAGTCGAGCCTGGAGGGCCGCGAGGAAACCACGAACAGCTGTTTCCCCCCGTTGCGTGCGGCGTCCCGCATCAGATATTCACTCACTGGGTTACTCTCGGTGACGTTGGAGCCAATCACGAGGATACAATCGGCCTTAAGGGCCTGGTGCAAAGAGTGTCTGGCGTAAAGTCCGCCGAACAGTCCTTCCAGGGCCTGGTACGGCCCCGGTGCATCCGACATAGGTACATCCGACCCAGACGCAGCCGGGTCGGAAGCACTCCAGCGGGTCGAGGAATCGATGCTGTTACTGTGGAATGCCGTCCGTATCAGCTTCTGGAACAGGTAAAGAGCCTCGTTGGCGAGGCGGGGCGAGACGAGGCCACCAACCGCCCCCTTTTCAGCGGCGGCCCCGGCGCGCTCAACCATATGGTTGAGCGCCTCATCCCAGGACACGGCGGCCAGCGCCCCATCTTTCCGCACCATGGGCCTTCTGAGCTTGTCTTCCCCGTCGATAAAATCGAGACCAAACCGTCCTTTCACGCACAGGGTTTCGCCGTTAACGCCGGTTTCGTATTTGGAACGCACCCGGGCCAGGCGGCCCTCCCGCAGGCCCACGGTAAGATGACAGCCGGTGCCGCAATAGGGACAAACGGTATCCACCTCGGTCAGATCCCAGGGCCGCGCCTTATAGCGGTAGGGGCTGCTCATCAGCGCCCCCACCGGACAGACCTCGATACAGTTTCCGCAATGATCGCAGTCAGTGAGGCTGTCGCCGAAGCCAGTTATCTCGGCATCCATGCCCCTCTCGGCGGTCCCCAGGGCTACCGCCCCCACCACTTCCTCGCACATGCGGACACAGCGTTGGCACTGGATGCAACGCTGAGCATTGAAGACAATAACCGGATTGAGGTGGATGTCCTCGGAGCGAAAAACCCGCTTGTTATCGGTAAAGCGGCTCTCCCCCGCGCCGTAGGCGAAAACCGTGTCCTGGAGTTCGCATTCCCCCGCCTTGTCGCAGACCGGGCAATCCAGGGGATGATTTGCAAGCAGAATTTCAAGCATGGACTGCCGCGTCTGCGCGATCAGAGGTGTATCCGTCTTCACCACCATGCCGTCGGTTATGCGTGTGGCGCAGGCGGGCTGCAGCCTCTTCTCGAGGGAGAAATGTCCCTCGATCTCCACCAGGCACATGCGGCAGGATGCCAGGGTGGTCAGCCTCTTCTGGTAGCAGAAGGTGGGAATGTGGATGCCCTGGCTGTGCGCCAGATCGAGGATCAAGGTGCCGTCGGCGACTTCGAGCGTTTCCCCGTCAATGGTGACTGTGACTATGGCCATGGCGATCCAGTTTCTCCGCTTTACGGCTCGTCCTTAGTGGAACGGGCACTCCTTTTTTTCAACATGGCGGACGAATTCGTCACGGAAATGTTGCAGTGCCCTACGCAGCCCCCAAGCCGCGCCGTCGCCCAGGGCGCAGAAAGTATTGCCGAAAATTCCCTCGCACAGGAAATCGAGCTGTTCCAGGTCTCCTTCTTTCCCTTCGCCGTTCTCCAGGCGGCGTAGAATCTTGACAGCCCAAATCAACCCTTCGCGGCACGGGCTGCATTTACCGCAAGATTCGTGGGCGAAGAATTCGATGATCCGCGTGATCACACGCACGATGCAGTCGTTATCGTCGATGACGATGACGCCGGCCGAGCCGAGCATGGTGTCGGTGGCGGCCAGCGATTCAAAGTCCATGCGCACGTCGAGGCCGGTTTCAGGAATCATCGGTGCCGAAACACCACCGGGAATGACCGCCTTGATCTTGCGGCCTGGCCTTGCCCCGCCCGCGTGTTCCTCCACCAGTTCCCGCAACGGTATTCCCATGGGAAGTTCGTACAGTCCTGGCTTGCGGACATGGCCAGAGAGACAGTAAAGCTTGGGTCCAGGGCTGGATTCAGAACCGATGCCGCGGAACCATTCGGCGCCGCGGGTGACGATATGGGGCACACAGGCCAGAGTCTCCACGTTGTTGACGACGGTGGGGCTGGCGTAGAGCCCTTCAATGGCAGGGAACGGCGGCTTGAGCCTGGGCTGTCCACGCCGCCCTTCAAGGGATTCGATCAGCGCCGTCTCCTCCCCGCAGATATAGGCGCCGGCGCCGCGGTGCACGTAAATATCGAGGGAAACATCCGAACTGAGAATCCGCTGCCCCAGATACCCCTTGTCATAGGCCTCCTTCAGGGCGGCCTCGAGTCTCTTGGTGCTCAGGGTGTATTCCCCCCTGATGTAGATATAGGCGGTCTCGGCGCCGATGGCATAGGCGCAGAGGATCATGCCTTCGATCATCTGATGGGGGTCTTTCTCCATGATCGCCCGGTCCTTAAAAGTTCCCGGCTCTCCTTCGTCGGCGTTGCAGCAGAGATATTTTTTCAGAGCTGGATCCTTTGGTACGAAGCTCCATTTGACGCCCGTCGCAAAACCGGCGCCACCACGCCCCTTGAGGCCGGAATCCTTGACCAGTTCGATCAACTCGTCGGGTTGATAGTCACGCAAAACCGTGGCCAACGCCTGGTACCCGCCCGACGCCTCATAGGCGACGATGCCGTGGGAGTCCGGGGTTTTGGCGTTCTTCAGGAGGACTTTCTCCGTCATGCCGGCGCCCCTTCCTGGCCGCCATCCCCAGGCTCGACGGTGCGGGCGTCGTCATCGGCCTGCGCCTTTAACCCCTCAAGAATTTGGTCGATTTCCTCTGCGCTCAGATTCTCGTAATAGGTTTCATTAATCTGCATCATCGGAGCCGTGTCGCAGGAGCCGAGGCATTCCACAACGGACAGGGTGAAAAACCCGTCTTCGGTGGTCTCGCCGCACATCACCCCCAACTGTCTCTCCAAATGAGAAAGCAGGCTTCCGGCCTCCAGAAGAAGGCAGGAAACATTGGTGCAGAGCTTGATGTGGAACCTGCCCACGGGCTCGGTGTTGAACATGGTGTAGAAGGTGGCGACCTCGTAGACCCATATTTCGGGCACATCGAGCACACCCGCCACCTCCAGCAGCACCTCGTCGGAAAGGTAGCCGTATTTTTCCTGGGCCAGGAAAAGAGACGGCATGATCGCCGAACGGCGAGTGGGATAGCGCCCGGTGATCTCTTCGATCTGTTTCCTCATCTCCTTCGTCAGGAACCCCGCCGCCGATACCGCTGATGCCGCCGTCATTTGTCCACCTCCGCAAGTACCGGATCGAGGCTTCCTAGCATCGCCACCACATCGGCGAGATAGTCCATATTGCTCGCCCCCTGCAGGGCCTGGAGATTAACGAACGAAGGGGCTCTTACCTTCATGCGAAAAGGTTTTTCGCTGCCGTCACTGATGATGTAGAAGCCGAGCTCTCCCTTGGGGGCCTCGACGCAGGTATAGATCTCGCCCGCGGGCACCTTGAAGCCGTAGGCGGACAGTTCGAAGTGGTGAATCTGGGTCTCCATGGAACACTTGAGCAACTCCTTGTCCACCGGGAAGGCCACCCTGGGCTCATCGGCCAGGAAAGGCCCTTCCGGCATGTCCCTCATGCATTGTTTGATGATGCGGGTGCTTTCCCTCATCTCGTCGATACGGCACTGCCAGCGGTCGTAACAGTCGCCGCCCTCCCTGACGATGACATTGAAATCCAGCCGGTCATAGATTTCATAGGGACAGTCCCGCCGGATGTCCCAGTCCACCCCCGAAGCCCGCAAATTGGGACCACTCAGGCCGAGGTCAATGGCGTCCTCCGGAGTGATCACGGCAATCCCCCTGGTGCGTTGCAGAAACACCCTGTTGCGCGCAACCAGCCGTTCGTAGTCGTGGATGCGCTGGGGGAAAATCTCACAGAATTCCCGGACCCGTTCGGCAAACCCCCCAGGCAGGTCCTCACGCACACCGCCGACCCGGCAAAATGAGGTGTGCAGACGGGCGCCGCAGATCATTTCCAGAAGATCCATGACCATTTCGCGCTCACGCATGGTGTAAAGCAGCGTGGTCATGGCCCCCACATCCATGGGCAGAGCGCCGACAATAAGCAGGTGCCCGGAGATGCGTGACAGTTCCGTCATCATGACGCGAATATACTGGGCGCGTTGCGGCGCCTCGATACCGAGAAGTCTTTCTACCGCAAGAACGAAGGCCTGATTGGTGGATGGTGGACAGAGATAATCCAGGCGATCGGTAAGGGGGATGATCTGGGTATAGGTGAAATCCTCAGCCAGCTTCTCGGTGCCGCGATGGAGATAGCCGATATGGGGATCGATGCGGGCGACGTATTCGCCTTCCAGTTCGAGGACCAGCCTCAGCACCCCGTGAGTGCTGGGATGCTGGGGCCCCAGGTTGAGAAGAATTTCCTGGGTGCTTCTGCCGTCCTGCTCTATCTCGTCCAGTACCGTTACATCCGTCATCTCTTCGCACCCGATTGCGGAGAGCCCCCGTCCTGACTGTTCTGGCCGTCGCCGGGGCCATTTCTGGAGGGTGGGGTTTCGGCTTTCTCTTCCCCGAAGGGGTTGTAGGCGTCCTTGTAGCCACGCAGGGGAAAGTCCTTGCGCATGGGATATCCCTCGAACTCCTCCCACATGTAGATTCTGCGGAGATCGGGGTGACCGTCGAAGATGATCCCATACATGTCATAGGCTTCGCGTTCATGCCAGTTGGCGGTCTTCCACACCCCCACCATGGAGGGAATCCGCGGCGGATCGTCGACCCGGCACTTGATCCGCAGCCGCCATTTCAAGGGGATAGAGTAAAGGTGATAGACCATCTCGAAGCGAGGCTTTTGCGGATAGCGGTCAACCCCGCAGATATCCGAAAGGAAATTGAAGCGGAGTTCCGGATCCTCTTTAAGAAACCAGCACAGCTCTACTACGACGCTGGGTGCCGCAGAGAAGGTGTGCATGCCGTGGGAATGGCCCTCATGCACCACCTCCCGCCCGAAGCGTTCGGCGATCTTAGTACAGTAGAGGGGGGCGCCCACGTCTATCTCGCCACGGCAGATTCCGAACCGCCCCTTCTTAATACATGGGATTTATGGATTTTTTCCTGAAGCAGGAGGAACCCGTACATGAGGGCCTCGGGCCGGGGCGGACAACCGGGGACATGCACGTCCACGGGAACCACCAGCTCGGAGCCCTGCACTACGGCGTAGGTGTTGTACACACCCCCGGAAATAGCACAGGTGCCCATGGCAATAACCCAGCGTGGTTCCGGCATCTGGTCATAGAGGCGACGCACCACGGGAGCGAACTTCTTGGTCACGGTGCCGGCGATAATCATCACGTCCGACTGTCTGGGCGAGGACCTGAAGACGACTCCGAAGCGGTCCAGGTCGTAGCGGGAACAGCCGGTGGCGATCATCTCGATAGCACAGCAGGCGATGCCGAAGGTCTCCGGCCACAGGGCGGATTTCCTCGACCAGTTGATGATGCTGTCGGCGGTGCTGAAAAAGACATTGTCAGGGAAACGGTTTTCTAAGATTCCCATTCCAGCGCTCCCCTTGCCCAGGCATAGGCGAAGCCCACCAGCAGAAGAAAGATGAAGACGAACATTTCGATATAGCCAAAGAGCCCGATCTCATCGAGCACCACGGCCCAGGGAAACAGGAACATGGTTTCCACATCGAAGATCACGAACAAAATGGCAATCAGAAAATACTGCACCTTGAACAACCCCACCGCCGCCTCTCCCCAGGGGTCGACGCCGCATTCATAGGGACGGTTCTTCTCGAAATAGGGATTAGACGGACGCAGCAGCCTCGACACGAAGAGTACCACCAAGGCAAGGGCAGAGACGGCACCTACCATCAGAAAAACCGGAAGGTAATCAATGGGCATTTTCACATGTCCCTATATTGTCGGTCCCGAAGCATCCTGACGGGGCCGGAAGGAGGCATCGCGGCAGATCACACGGGCTCATGTTCTCTCTCTTCCTTGGCACATGGGAAAATACCCTTGGCTTTTCAAGCTAAGCGAAATCCCTCTTGTTTTTCAACCTATCCCGGGGAAAACGGCCCCCCGGGCCATATCAAGAAACCACGCCGGAAGCAGGCCGATACCCACCGTCCCCAGCCCCGTAACGGCGAGGGCAAGACGCAGGGACGGCGTCAGCGCGAGATCGAAACTCCGGGCCGGTTCCTTCATGTACATCAGCATGACGATGCGGAGATAGAAATAGGCGGCCACCGCGCTCAGCAGCACGGCAATCACCGCAAGCGCAACAAACCCCTGCGCCACTAAGGCGGCGAGGATATAGAACTTGGCGAAGAAACCGGCCGTGGGAGGAATGCCGGCAAGGGAAAACAGGAAAATCAGCATCAGCAGGGCTAGGCCCGGGTGCGACTTGGCGAGACCGGCGTAGTCCTCGATGTTTTCGCCGCTGAAATCCCCCTTCCTCATCATGACGACGGCCCCGAATATGCCAAGATTCATGAAGGCGTAAATCAGAAGATAAAGCATAACGCCGGCAATCCCGTCATGCCCCCCCGCCACCAGACCAAGAAGCGCGAAACCCGCATGGGCGATACTGGAATAGGCCAGCATGCGCTTGATATTAGTCTGGACCAGGGCGACGAAACTGCCCAGGGCCAGGGTCAAGACCGCGATCACCGTGACCACGGGGACCCAGATATCGGCGGCCACCGTTAGCGCATCTGGGAAAATACGGAGAATGATGGCGAAGGCGGCGGCCTTGGGTCCCGCCGACATGAAGGTGGTAATGGTGGTGGGCGCGCCCTCGTAGACGTCGGGAACCCACATATGCAGGGGAACCGCTCCGACCTTGAAAACGAGACCCGTAACCAGGAACACCGTGGTGAGAACAAGCATCGGGTCGAGATGCCCACCACGGTTCAGGGCGGCGGCCAGTTCACCGAGCTGGGTAGTGCCGGTAAGGCCATAGATGAGGGAAACCCCGTAGAGGAAGATCGCCGACGAGACGGCCCCGAGGATCACGTATTTCAACGCCGCTTCGTTGGAACGGGAATCGTGGCGCATGAAACCGGCCAGCACGTAAACGGACAGGGCCATGAGTTCGAGGCCGAGATAAATCGAAACGAGATTGATGGCCGAGGCCATGATCATCATGCCGGCCAGGGCGAACAGCAACAGCACGAAGTATTCCCCGCGTTCTATCCCCTCCTCCTCCAGGTATTTGGGGGAAATCAGGATCACAAGAGCCGTTACCATAAGGACCACGGCCTTGAAAAAGACGGCGAATCCGTCAACCACGAACATACCGCCATATGCCGGACGGACCGGCCCCGCCAGGACATAGGTGGCGACGGCGGCGGCAGCGACCACGGCCAAGGAAATACCGGCGAACAGAACCATGCGCCCACGCGCCGGGATAAGGCTGACCAGCAACAACAAACAGGCCCCGGAGATGACGATGATCTCAGGCAGGCTGGCAACAATCGAGGCAACGATCATGTCCGTGTTCATAAGCCCCCCGTCCTATCTATACGCGCCATGCACTTGGTCCAGCAGGTGCTCGACGGAGACGTGCATGACGTCGAGGAAGGGTTGCGGATAGAATCCGACCCAGAAAACAAAGACCACCAGGGGCAGGGCCGCTATCAGCTCACGCCCGTCCATGTCCCACATAGCCTCACCCTTTTCGTGGACCGCGGGCCCCAGGGCCACCTTGCGGAACATGCCCAGCAGGTAGGCCGCGCTGAGCACCGCGCCGACCACGGCGAAGGCACCCACCGTCATGTTGGTGGAGAAGGTGCCGGTCAGTATCAACAGCTCGCCGACGAAGGCATTGGTCCCCGGCACCGCCAGCGATGACAGAGTGAACACCGCAAGCAGTACGCCATAGACCGGCGCCACCTTCATCAGGCCGCCGTAATCCCTGATGCGCCGGGTATGGGTTCTCTCGTAGATCAGCCCCACGAACAGGAACAGGGCGCCGGTGCTGATGCCGTGATTGAACATCTGCAGAATACTGCCCTCCAGCCCCCTCGGATTGAGCGCGAACAGCCCTAGGGTGACGAAACCCATGTGACTGATGCTTGAATAGGCCACCAGCTTCTTCAGGTCGTCCTGGGCCAGCGCTAAAAACCCGCCGTAGATGATCGCCACCACCGACAGCGCCAAGACCGGTAAAGCGAAATACGCCGAGGCCTCGGGCAGCATGGGCAGCGAAAAGCGCAGGAAGCCATAGGCTCCCATCTTGAGCAAAACCCCGGCCAGTATAATGCTGCCCGCCGTCGGCGCCTCCACATGGGCATCGGGCAGCCAGGTATGCACCGGCACCATCGGCACCTTGACCGCGAAGGCCACCAGGAAGGCCAGAAACACCCAGACCTGGACAACGAAGGAATAGTCTCCCTCCATAAGCGCTAGGATGTCGAAGGTTTCGCCGCCTTGGAAATAAAGGACTAGGATTCCGACTAGGAACAGCACGCTGCCCACAAGCGTGTAGAGAAAGAACTTGAACGCCGCATAGACCCGGTTGTCACCGCCCCAAACGCCGATGATGAGATACATGGGGATGAGCATGGCTTCCCAGAAAAAGTAGAACAGGAACAGATCGAGGGCGCAGAAGACCCCCAGCATCAACGCCTGCATCACCAGAAGGCTGATCATGAACTGCGCTACCCTGCGCGTGATAGACCGCCACGAGGCAAGGACGCAGATCCATCCCAGCAGCGTGGTCAGGAACACGAACAGCACGCTGATCCCGTCGACGCCAAGGGCATAGGAGATACCCAGCGATGGCACCCAGGAAACAGTTTCGCGGAACTGCATGGCGTAGGTGGCGGTGTCGAAGTCGAGCAGTAACCGCGTGGCGAGAAGAAAATCGGCAACGGCAAAGGCCAGGGCGACCCACCGCACCCTGTCGTCTGAACGCAGAAAGGGCAGGACCGCGGCGCCGATGACGGGCAGAAAGATGATCAGGCTGAGTATGGGAATTTCCGTCATGGCATCTCTCCCCTACCCGCCGGAAACCACGAAATAGACAGCGATCCCGGCCACCACCCCGCCTACCATGGCCATGGCGTAATGGGTCACGACTCCCGTCTGCAAGCGCCGCAGGGACGCCCCCCATGCCAGGGCGGTGCGCGCCACCCCGTTGACGCAGGCATCCACCACGTTCATGTCGGTCTTCATCCCAAGGCGCGCCGAACCGTGGAGAAAGGGCAGCACCGCCGTATCGGCGAGCCGGCTCACGGCGCCCTCCCAGAGAGCCACCGGTTTTTCGGCGAACCACATGAAGAGCCGCGCGCCCTTACGGTAGAACCAGTCGGTGTCGAGGCTGATGGTGCGCTCGGGATCGAGTTGACGCAGCAGCAGGACGAAGCCCAGGGCCGTGAACATCAGAATGCCGAGACTGCCGGTGACATGGGCCGCCGTATAGGGCTCGAAATGAACCGGATAGGGAAGCAGGGAATAAAGCATCCCCGGAAACACACCGATGGCGATGCATAGAACCGCGGCGATGCCCATGGCGGTAAGCATGTTGGCGGGCGGCTCCTTGGCCTCGATTCCCGAATCGCGGCCGAAGAACATGTAATATGGAAGCTTAAGCCCGGTATGGAGAAAGGTCCCCGACGAGGCCAGGGTCAGCAACAGCGCCACCGCCGCCAGGTGATCCTCGCCAGCCGCGGCCACCACCATGGATTTGCTGACGAAGCCGCTGAACAGCGGGAACGCCGAGATGGCGAAGGCACCGACCATATAGAGCACCACCGTCCACGGCATGGTCCTGTAAAGCCCGCCCATGTCGGTGAGCAGGCGCTTGCCCGTCATGTGAATGACCGCGCCGGCGCCCATGAACAACAGCCCCTTATAGATGATATGGGCGAAGGCGTGAGAGGCCGAGCCGTTCACAGCCATTTCGGTGCCGATGCCAACGCCCACCACCATATAGCCCACCTGGCTGACGATGTGATAGGCGAGAAGCCGCCGGCAGTCGTTTTCAAGCACGGCGTAGATCACGCCGTAGAGAGCCATGACGGCGCCGAGCCAGATCAGGATCTCGGTTCCCGGAAAGGCCCGGAGCAGAACATAGACGGCGGTCTTGGTGGTGAAAGCGCTCATGAACACGGCGCCCGTCACGGTGGCCTCCGGATAGGCGTCGGTGAGCCAGGCGTTGAGCGGCGGCACCGCTGCGTTGAGGATGAAGGAGGTAAGAATGAGGGTATAGGCGAGGCCGCCGCCTTCGGCGATGGGGCCGAACAGCATGGAGCCCGTCTCCAGGCCGTGGAGCACGATCCCGCCCAGCAACAGTACGCCGCCCGTGATATGGACCATGAGATAGCGGAACCCGGCGCGTGTCGCCGGCCCGTTGTTCGAGGCGAAGACCAGATAGGCCGAGGCGAAGGCCATGATCTCCCAGAATACGAGAAGGGTGAACCAGTCGCCGGCGAAAACCACGCCGAGCGCGCTTCCCACGTAAAGAAACGCCGCCACGTGCTCCGGGGATCGCTCTACATGGAGCGCGTAGATCATGCCTATCAACGACATGATGGTGAAGACGTGGGCGAAGACAAGGCTGAGCTTGTCCACCTGGCCCGCGATAATGGTAATCCCGGCAAACTCGAAGACGCCGAAGGTTCCCGGTGTCATGCCCACCACGCTGATGATGGCAAGCACGGGAATAAGAATCATCCAGATTTTCCGCGCCCGCCCGCCGAGGAGGGGAATCAAAGGCGCCCCGAAGATGAAAAGCAGTCCCGGGTGGACCCATTCACTCATAATAGTCCTCGCCCTTCATAAGCCCCCCCTGATGGCCCAGAAATTTGGAAACGACGATAATGAGAACGCAGGAGACGAAGCCGAACATGGCCGCCCATCCGGGTATGGCGTCCCAGAAAAATTCTACGTGCTCGCGCGGAACCAGGAAGTCGGCACCGGCGATGAGCGCCAGAACTACGATGAACAGCCGCCAGCGGCGTTTCCTGTAGGCCGGGTCTCCGAAGAAATTGACG
>MPLZ02147064.1_pt1 | contig 11630 bp, 19 predicted proteins | sample 1617311 | NCBI WGS metagenome assembly MPLZ02 (sample SAMN05944806, study PRJNA350692) | marine metagenome | biome: marine; feature: ODZ; material: water; isolation source: 160 m water sample filtered on 0.2 um supor filter | place: Pacific Ocean | collected 2012-04-08 | depth 160m m
CTACTTGGCAAAAGGGAGATACCTTTATACAGGGTCAATATGATTCTGGTGACTGGTTTGTAGCAGGTAAAAAAGGTATTTTAGAAGCTAGTATAAAAGGTAATGAAGATGATACATCAGGATATATAGGAGTAAATATTCCTCTTTCCTTTAAAAAAGGCGGATTACTGGACAGAAAAAGGTCTTGACAAAACCGCCATATAGGTGTATAATATAGATATACGGGATAGCTATAGGTAGTATCCGGTATAATAACAACTCGCTTAATGAATGAAAAGGAGCAACACATATGAATAACCTACCTACTACACATAGGAATTGGGTCTCTGATTTTGACCCATTCAGAAACTTGACAGTTGGTTTCGATAATATCTTTGACCAACTATCAGCATTGTCTCATTTTGAGACACCGAATTATCCCCCTTACAATATCAAGAAAGTTGACAAGGAAAACTATCAACTGGAAATGGCATTGGCAGGATTTTCAAAAGATGATATAGAGGTTGAAGCAAAGGAAAATACTTTGTCTGTCTCTGCAAAATCTTCTGATAAGGATGATGATAGTTTTGTCCATAGAGGAATAGCTCAACGAGCTTTCAAAAGACAATGGACTTTAATGGAGCATCTTGAAGTTCAAGACGCAAAGTTTAAGGATGGTGTTCTTGTGGTGGATATGAAATTAAATCTACCGGAAGAAAAGAAACCAAGAACTATCAAGATAAAATAAAAATGGTAGGGGGTTAATCGCCCCCTTCTTACATGAAATTAATTTTAATAGGAGTAATATTAATAACTTTATTTACAAATACCACAATGGCAAAGAATAAAAAAAATATAAATTGGAGACAAATTATGACTTCGGATGAAGCATATACTTATACACCTAATCCAGTTAAAAGTTTTATGACAGAGTGGGGTAAATCTGGAAAAAATCTTTCAACTTTTGGAAAAGAAAGAAGGCGTAAAAACTTTTATAAAAAATTAGGTTTAATTAAATAAGGAGAGTAAAATGAAATATTGGAAAGATTTAAGTAAAAAGGGAAAGGTATTAGCAGTAGCAGTAGCTGTTGTTGTTGTTATCGTTGCCTTTAAATACTTTACATCATAATTAGGAGTTTAATAAAATGTTAGGCGGACTGCCGGTAGAAATGATTACAATGCTAGGTTCTAGCTTACTGGGTGGATTTATGTCCATCTGGGGTCAGAGCATAAAGGCAAAACAAGCGGAACAAAAGATGCTTCTTGCTCGAGGTAAGTTTCAAATGGAAGCTATTGAAAAGGCAAGGCAGTATGACAACAAGGGATTTCAATGGACACGAAGAATCATTGCTTTAACGGCAGTCTTCTTTATCATTGCCTATCCTAAATTAGTTCCGGTATTCTTTGATACAAGTGTCTTCCTTACATGGACAGAATTTACAAATGGATTTTGGTTTCTTATAGAAAAGAAAGAAATCGTAATGGACAAGGAGTTCTTTGGTGTTGTTATCACACCACTTGATACTCACTTGATGTCAGCTATTATAGGATTATACTTTGGGGGAAGTCTCGTTAAGAAATAATGTATAAATATTTGAAAGATAGATTCTTAAATTTTTGTGAAGTCTATTGTGGCAAGGTCAGTAATTGGGCGTGGCATTTAAGATGGAATAAAAGAAACCGGAAATCTAAGTAATAGAATTTAAATACTTCTTTAACCATTCGTGAATAGGTTTAAGTTTTCGTCTAGCTTCAGAAACAAGATTAATATAAAAATTTCGTTCCTCCCGAATTTTAAAACACTTTATCATAACCTCTTCATCCTCAATGGGTAAAGAGGTTATTTCAGTTTCGAGCTTTCCTTCTTTATTTATTAGTAAGGTATACGAAAATATCGTAGCTTCTTTATGTCTTTTATTAGGCACATCAGCTCATTTCTACATCATCAAATACACTGGACCAGTTTCCTTTGATACTGGCTTTGGCGTAGGATGATGCCCTCCCCTCAAAAAAGTTTTGGTGTTCAACTCCAATCACTTCATCCCACCACGATAAAGGATTATCTTTGATATTATAATTAGGTTTCAATCCTAGTTGTAACAGTCTTCTATCAGCAATATAACGATTATATTGTTTCATTTCTTCTAATGTTAGTCCTTGTATATCCCCCATTTCAAATACCAATTCAATAAAGTTGTCCTCATGGATAACCATTTCCCTGCATATCTGATATATTTCTTTCTTGAAATCATCAGTCCATATGTGAATGTTCTCCTTGATAAGAGTACGAAATACTTTTGTCATGCCCTCAACATGAAGAGACTCATCCCTAATGGAATAATCCACTATCTTACACATACCTTTCATCTTTCCAAATCGTTGAAAGTTCATCAGTATGGCAAAGCTAGAGAATAATTGCAGTCCTTCTGTAAATCCAGAATAAACTGCAATTGCTTTTGCCAAAGGTTTTAATTTATTTTTCTTATCACTCACATTAAACTTTTGTATATAGTTATGCTTGGCTGACATTTCCTCATACTTGGCAAATGCTTTGTACTCTGACTCCGGCATACCTACTGTATCTAACAGCAATGAGTATGCGTGTTGATGAACAGATTCAATGTTTGCAAATGAACCCATCATCATTCTTAACTCCGGCTTTTTAAACACCGGAATATATTTTTCATAATATCCTGCACCAACATCAACATCCGATTGTGTAAACAATCTGAATATTTGTGTCAGTAAATTCTTTTCAGCAGGTGTAATTTTTGTATTCCAATCCTTTACATCCTCATGCATGGGTACATCTTCCGGTAGCCAATGCAATTGGTTCTGAATGATATAATAATCAAAAGCCCAAGGATATTCAAAGGGTTTGTAATAAGTCCTTTCCGTTAATAAATTTTCTGTTACGCTTGACATGATAAACACTCCTTTTCTAACATTTCTTCATCAAGTTTAATTCGTTTTACTTTAAGGTTAATATTTTCAGCACTCTTTGCTTCACGACTTCTCAAATAATATAAACTTTTTAATCCTTTCTTCCAAGCTTCGAAGTGAACCTTGTTGGAATATCGTAAAAAATTATTGTGGTCATCTTGAGAAGACTGTATAGGTGGGGCAACAAAAAATAAATTGACTGACTGTGCTTGACAAATATATTGTTGTCGCTGTGATGCGTGTTCCACTATCCAATGTTGGTCTATCTCATCAGCAGTCTTGAACACACTCTTTTCCCACTCTGTTAAAAATTTTAAATGTTTTACTGAACCATGATGTTCACTAATATGTTTCCATACTTTATCTTTAAAGGAAACATAATCATTATCATATTCTTTTTGCAAGTCTTCTGACTCTTCCCACTTTACTTTAAAGAGTTCATGTAAATGTTTATTGCGTACTTGAAATGTACCGCTTAAAGTTTTATGGGAATAAACATTTGCTCGTATAGGTTCAATGGATGGACTTGTACCACCACAAATAATGGATGAGGTGGCATTAGGGGCAATGGCTAACAAATGTGCGTGACGCATACCCGTACCTTCCATGTCCGGTGCTTCTCCTCTTTCTATCGCCAGTTTCTTTGAAGTCTCAACAGATTTTTCCTTAATGTATTTAAACATTTTCATGTTCTGTCCGGTTGCCATAGCACTATCAAATGGTATGTTTAATTTCTGTAAGTAAGTATGAAATCCCATAGCACCTAGTCCAATGCTTCGTTCTTTGAACGCACTATATCCTGCTCTTTCAAATCCGGTCATGCTTTCCTTTATAACTATGTCCTTAATGTTTCCTTCCATATCAAAAGAAAAATCATAGACAGCAAGAATAAAATGTTCCAGCACATTATCCAGCATTCGTACCATGTCCGGTATAAATGTCGGAGAGCTAGACCACTTATCATACTTGGCTAGATTAACACTTGATAGACAACAGACAGCAGTTCTATCCTCTGCTGTTGCAAGAGTTATTTCACTACATAAATTTGATTGATTAACTTTTAATCCAAGTTTCTTTTGTTTGTCCGGTAAATATCTGTTGGATGTATCAATGAAATGAAGATAAGGTTCTCCGGTTTCATGTCTTGTTTCCAAAATCATTCTCCATAAATTTCTTGCATTCAAAGACTTAATAACTTTATTTGAATGAGGGTCTATTAAATCCCAATCTATATTCTTTGATACTGCATCCATAAACTTATCAGTTATGTTAATGCCATGATGAAGGTTAAGACATTTTCTGTTTGCGTCACCACCGGAAGACTTACGCATGAATAAAAACTCTTCTATCTCTGGGTGTGATATGTCCATGTATCCTGCATAGCTTCCTCGTCTTGTTGTACCTTGATTGAATGCTAACATTTGACTGTCAACAACTTTAATAAAAGGAATTGAACCGGTTGACTTTGAACCATGCGTTGTTGCTGTTCCATCACTTCTTACTGCTCCCCAATAACCACCAATACCACCACCATTACTTGCCAACCAAATGTTCTCGTTATAATGTTCACTTAAACCTTCCCTGCTGTCCGGAACATAATTAAGAAAACAAGAAATAGGTAAACCTTTTTTTGTACCGGCATTGGAAAGTATGGGTGAGGAAAATCCAAACCATTGTTTACTTGCGTACTCATACATTCGCTGTGCCATATCCCAATCCACCTTGCCATGATAGGTTGAGACATACTTTGATGCCCTAGCAAATGCGTGTTGCGGTGAAGTTTCATTTTCAATAAGGTATCTGTCTTGTATTGTTGCGATACCAAATGGTGTTATATTACTGTCTCTTTCTAAATCTATTTTAATTCTGCTCATTTGATTTACATTCTCCTGCAATTGCCATATAAGCAGACCCATCATGATAAGTATCTTCGCTGACTGCTCCAAGTTTTGTTCGTGCTATCTTTAATAGGCACATCATAATAGCCACATCATGTGGTGTTATGGTTTTATCTAAAAAGGCAGACCAAAGACTTGCAATATTTTTATGGTTCTCTACCTTGTCTCCATAATCCGTATGTCGTTGACCACTAACTAATTTTATAGCAGTCTCTAATATTGTTTTAGTTTTTAGGTTTTCCAACTGCTCCCCCCTTTCCAAACATTTCTAATTCCAATTCCCTCATTCCAATATAATGACACAGAGCCATATTGTTTTTACAAAACCAATGCACCCCTGCACCAAGAGTTAATATCTGTGTGTCATCAGAGACATTAACAAACTCAATTTCTATTTTTTTAGTCTTACCCACACCAACGGAAGATAACATTATGTATGCCTTATCTTTTTCGTACAATTTTGACCATCCATTTTCTTGGGATTTCTTTTTCACACCATCTGAACTCATGTTTTTTACACCAATCTATATAAGTTGTTTTAGAATTTTTTCTTATTTTATTACTTGCATTTTGAAAACAGAAACGAATATCATAGTTAGAATTTTCATCCTCTCGTAACCATAGATGTTTCTTTCTATCCTCTAATGTAAATAAACCTTTTAACTCCACATAAATATTTGTCTGTGGAAAATATAAATCCGGAAGATAACTCCTTTCTATTGCCGGTTGAATAAAGTATAATCTTTCTTTCTCATAGATAAATTTTACTCGTCTTCGTTTTAATTTTGTTATGACTCTCGTTTCAAACTTGGAACGATACTTATCCCTTGTTGTATATCGTGTCATGTAATTCCTTAAAGGTTAAGTCCGGATTTTGTTTTAAATATTTTATAACCCATTTATAAGACCACGCACTTAATCGTAATTGATTTTGAAACCAGTAGTGTGTTTGCTCCGGCATCATTTTAAATAAATTCTTTTCATTAATCTTTTTCTTTTCCTCATCCTCTACCAATGACTGCAACCATTCAACAAGAATGCCCCTTGCTTTCTTTCTTATCTTTTTTATTTTCTTTCTATTCATCTAATAAAGGTAAATCCGTAATTATAATTTCTCCATTAGGAGTATCAAGAACAGTAGTAGTTTTAGTAGAAGAACAACCACTCACTACCATTAACAACAATAATAAAATTATGTTTTTCATTTTATTAAATAAAAAATTTTAAACCCCAACTAATTAATAAATATAAAAGCATACCCATAACTACCGCAATTCCAATACATCCAAAAATAGCATAGAACTTATCCATCTTCGTCATTGTTGTAATTCCTCACATTTTATAGGGTCTTTTACCTTACTACAATAAAATTCCCTTGCTCTCTGATTCTGTGATTTCTTTTTCTTTTCTTTATTCTTTAAAATCTTTTCTTTCTTATTAGGATTTTTATCTGTCTCTGTAACGATATTAACAACCTTTGCTGTTTCTTTTGCAACCATGAATGCACAACCATTTAAGAAAAGTATACACCATAACACACACCACAATAAGAATAATAATAAAATTATTTTTTTCATTTTATTTCTAATTCTTCAACCTTTGGTTCTTTCATAACCTTTGTCATATAAACTTTGCTCTTTGCATATTGAAACAATCGCAAACCTTTTCCTTCATTCGTGTCAGCATGACATTCAACCTTGTGATTACAAAAGAAACAACCCATAGGCAATTTCATGTTACCACCTTTCTCATGAGGTATCGGTTCATAACATTTATCCGGTGGTGTATCCTTTGCCAGTTTTTCTTTCACATCTTTTATAAGAACAGAGACATTGGGTTTCATTAAATCATCCGGTCTGAACAAAGCTAACTCTCCGGTTGCTTTATTAAGAGCAAGAAATCCGCCCTTGTTTGTTGGTTCATTTTCTTCATAGCCGGATAGCTGTGCCACATAACCAAATGGGTCATCCTCATAGAGTGTACCATCCTTAAATTTTCTAAAGCCATGAGAGGAAGCAGTCTTAACATCAACAACTTCTCCATCAATTTTACTGTCCATGTGACCTACAATACCATCAACAGTTACTTTCTTTTGTTGGTCAGTCACCTTATGTCCTGCTAATTCCGCAAGAAATAAAATTAAATGTTCCATGATATGTCCGTTTAAAAATTTTAATTGCAAGGCAGGGTCTGGTACAGATTTTTTAAATGGTCTGTTTCTATCATACCATAATTGTCTTGCCGGTCTTCCAAGTATAGACATTCTTAAAACACCTTTGTCTGCCTTCATTGGACTTGTAAAGTCTTGTATAACTTCTTTTATATTATTTAAAAACCTAGATATCTGTTCTTCTGTTACCGGTATTTTCTTTTTATAAGTAAGATTGACAAGCAACTTATTTATATCCGGAACTAAAGTATCTAAACTTTTACTAATGCGTTTCTTTCCAGTTGTTTCCAATTTTATACTCCCCATTAAGTGAACAGCGAAGACCTAATTGTTCTCCGGCATCCACGATTGATTTAACTGCTAGTGTACCAAACCTATCAGCTTGTTCTTCCTTGACTTGATATTGAAATTCATCATGCACATTCACCACCGGTATAGCATCTATTTTATATTGTGAAATATAATCAGATAAAATAACAAGTGCTTTCTTCATGGCTATCGCACCCCCACCTTGAATCAAAGTGTTTAATGCGGAGTGCTTTTGCCGGATGATGAGCTTTCTTTGGTCGAGTCCTTTGAGCCAACCCTTTTTAACAGCTTTGTCCACTCTTGTTCTAAGTTTTGCAAGACTTGGAAGGCGTTTGAGAAATCTATTTTTAATCTCTCTTCCATAACTTTCAGACCTTCCGCAGATAGTTCCGAGCTTTTTGTTACCTGCTCCATAAATGAACGCATAGATAAATGTCTTTGCGATATCTCTTGTTTCCAACCCTGCAAGAGTTTGATTTGTACTGTGTATATCTCCATTAATGACTTCATTAATATACTCCTTATCATTCATATAGTGGGATAATATTCTTAACTCAAGTCCACTAGCATCTACTCCCACTAATTTGTAGCCACTAGGAACTACCCATAATTCCCTGCAATCTTTTCCATAAGGAGAGTACACAGCAGGAACTTGAGCCATATTGGGCGAAGAATGACTCATTCTGGAAGTTATAGCACCATTTGTAATAACTTTACCATGCACTCTCCCATCTTCCCTTACCGCTTTAATCCATGACTCTATCATAGCCACTCTTTTTTGCAGTAAAAGAAACTCTTTAATTAATTCGGCTTCCGGTATGTCCTTAATCTCTGACAGAACTTTTTCATCTACAATGACATGACCTTTATCAGTACACTTCTTTGGTTTCCATCCAAGATTAATTAATCTCTCTCCTATCTGTTGTCTTGAACCAAGATTAAATTCTTGATATTTAACTTTAGTAAAAGGTATTCCTTTTACATACCCTCTCGCCTTGTTGTTTACCTTTGGTGTAAATGTTGTCTCAATCTTTAAAGGAATAAATGTTTCCCTTACTCTTGTTTGTACTTCATCTACTCTCTGTTGAAGTCTTGCTAAAAGTAAGTGTGCTTTTTCTTGGTCAAGTAAGAATCCATTTGAAACTTGTTGTGTAATTATTTTTGCAACATCATGTTCCAATTCAATAGACTCTTTTGAAAAATTAACTCCTTGTCTGTTGAGTAAGGTATAAACTTGTATTAATAACTTGACATCACGAATGCAATACTTTAACATTTCTTGACTGAACTTTGTAAAGTCATTAAAGTCAAATTTTTTATACCCAAACTTTAAACCAAACGCTTTTAAACTATGACCCCCTTCCCTTACCGGATTAAATAATCTCGATAAGATTATTGTATCAGTAACCTTTCCAATCTTAAATAAGTCAACTCCAAGTACATTCTTAATAACCGGTGCATCAAAACCTATGATGTTGTGTCCAATAAATTCCGAATAATTAACCGCAACATTCTGAAATTTATGGATATCATCCGAAGTATAATGTACAATATTGCCCTTATCACAAATAGTAACCAAGCACCAAATCTTATTAGGTAATGTACCATTAAATAAAGTGGTCTCAATGTCGAGAAATAATTTTGCCATTGTTGTTTTACCCTATTAAAATTTATCGTCTGCATTCTCATTGTCTGAAGGTTTTTCTGTTTCGTGTAGTCTACCGGTGTCCTTATCATAAAATAAATAAGTAGCAGGTCCGGTCATACCCACAAATCTATTCTTTAACACCCTTAATGATGTTGTATTGCGAACAACTTCATCATCATTCTGTGCGTCTCTCTCTAATCCTATGACCATATCGGACAGTTGAGCAATAGAACCACTACCTCGAAGTTGAGATAAGGATGTAACTGCCCCCTCTTCATGTCCTTTTCCATCCGGTCTCTTTAGATGAGAGACAATCATCAAAGCCATATCCGTTTCTTGCACAAGTGTACGAAGCTTTGTCATGATTTCATCAAGTCCTTTTCGTTCATCCCCATATTCTTGTGATGATACAACCATACTGATATGGTCAAGCATAATGAACTTACAATCCAATGCCTTTGCCATGTACCTAACCCTTGATATAATATTATCAACGGAGTTAGAACCAAAATGATTATAGAAATAAAACCTATCAGAACCAATGGTCTTGTTAAAGTATTCTATCTTGTCTTCCTTACTTAAAACAATGTCCGGTCTTCTTAAAGGAAGGTTCGCTTCAACACCCATAATGTCAAGTGCTGTTATCTTCGGACTTTCCTCTAGCATAATCATGCCTATATTTTTATCAGTTGTTTTAAAGATATGATAGACTAATTCTTTTATAACAGATGTCTTTCCTAATCCAGTACCGGCAGTAAAGGTTACTAATTCCCCACTACGAATACCATATGTTAATTCATCCAAACCTTTCCAACCATAGTCAGTTGTTGATTTAACTACCGGTTCTAACACCTCATCAAGTAGTGACGAACCTTTTATAATTCCATCCGGAGCATGAACCGGTGCGTTCCACCAACATTTCATATACTTCTCATACTTCTTATCACGAAGCATATCGTTTGCGTCTTTGTATTCTTCCGGAAGTTTAACTATCTTTGCCTTTGCCGGACTAAATAATTCCGCTACCTTTTTACTTGCTTCTCTTCCGATATCATCATTATCAAAATTAATTACAATGTTATCAAACTTATCAAGCCAAGTATAACTTTTCTTAATATCTTTTATGGATGATGCAACACCATTCTTAATGCTGACAACCGGATATTTATTTCCGAGCATTTGATACACGCTTAATGCGTCTACCTCTCCCTCTGTTATCGTTACATACTTGCCACCATTGAATAATTGTTGACCGAATAATCCTGCATTGGTTGTTGAACCGACAATGGAAAATTGTTTGGTTGATACATACCTTGTTTTTGTACCTATCATTGTACCCCTCTCATCATAGTAGGGATAGATATGTTTTTGTATTACTCCATTGCTGTCACGAATAATCTTGACACCAAAAGTTTTACAAGCATCTTCATTAATTCCTCTGTCTGATATGGCAGAAGATACTCCGGTGTGATAACCAAAGTCTGAAACATTCTGTTGTTGTTGTGCTACCTGCATTGGTTCGCCCTCTCTTTTTTTATTAATTATTATGTCCTCGCTGTCCGGTGGAAAGTAGTTTTCACAAGCAAAACAATAGCTACTGCCATCATCATTTATACTTCTTGCGTCACTACTTCCACAACTATCACAAGGAACATGGTATTCTACAAAATTTGATTTGTCTTCCATGTTGTATCGCCCTTTCATACAGTTTTAAAATTCGTCTGTACCTTTGCCATTCTCGGCAACATAACCCTCTGCTATGTCAAAGTCCTCTCCATATGGAATTAGGTCAATGACTTGTACTGCTTGTAGGTCTAAACTCCTGCCACTCTTACCGGCAAAAGTCCATTCGAACTCTTTGTAAAGAACTTTAACTTGCGAACCATTACCTACTAATACATCAATAGGATTTTTCTTTGCGTCAACAAGTCTTGGCATAGGATTTGCTGTTCCGTCTTGTCTTGCTACTTTTCTTTTGAACTTTAAAACCTTACCTCTTTCGTCTTCCTTTACTGTCACTCCTCGACTAGCAAAATCTTTAGCAGTTATATCATCAACTGCCACATCAATTTGATAGACTGGGTCAAAGGTTGTGTTGGGTCTAGTAATACTCGCCCAATAAGCTTTTCCTTCTACTGTTGGCATAATTTTCTCCTTTTAGTTATAGTTATATTATATCACACTTGACAACAAAAGTCAAGAATTATCTTTTGTAAACCTTACAATAACTTCACAATTTCCATAGTGAATTAAGTTATCTTCAAAATCTTCTACCATTCTTGACAATTGTCTTAACTGAATACCATCCTCTGATTTTAATTCAGTCAGTATTTGATTGTGTTTTTCCCTGCCCTTATTGGAAAATTTCGTACCAATTTCTTGAACAGAATACTTATCAACATACATAATTAATCCCCTTTCTTATTTATGTTAGGGTAGTTTGGGAACTCTTGATTACTTTGTGTAATAGTTTTATTAAATTCAGAATAACTTCTGGTTTTCAATTTAACATCAAACACAATCACCTTGGCACTACCCCGTGCCGTATTGTCCCAATAACATAGGACAAATGAAAAGTCAAGTTATTTTTTTTAAAGTTGCTCGTATAATAATCTTTCTTCCTTGCTGTCATATCTTTCTTGAAAAACATAATCGTCCTCAAAATCCGTCATAACGTCAATCA
>MPLZ02152380.1_pt1 | contig 11627 bp, 8 predicted proteins | sample 1617311 | NCBI WGS metagenome assembly MPLZ02 (sample SAMN05944806, study PRJNA350692) | marine metagenome | biome: marine; feature: ODZ; material: water; isolation source: 160 m water sample filtered on 0.2 um supor filter | place: Pacific Ocean | collected 2012-04-08 | depth 160m m
CCCTTGGGATCGGCCCACCGGTCTCCCGTAGCGCTGGCGATGTAAACGGGGCGGGGGGCTGAAAGCGCGATGAGCATGTGTTGATCCACCGGCAGGTCGTTCACGCGGTCGTTGTATTTCGTGAAGTTGTCGCAGAACCAGTGGGGGAAACTGGTGTTGATGCGCCTGACTGTCTCGCCGAATTCGCGCCGGCTCAGCGACGCGCCGCCGCAGCCGGAGTTGTTCGAGATGACCAGGGCGAAGCGGTCGTCCTGCGCGCCGGTCCAGAGCGCCGTTTTGCCGAGGCGCGAGTGGCCCATCACGGCGACCTTACTGGCGTTGATGTCGCGGTCGGTCTCGAGATAGTCGAGGCAGCGGCTCAGGCCCCAGGCCCAGGTGGAGATGCTGCCCCATTCATCCGGCTTCGGCTTGGGGTAAAGCCGGTGGACGCCGTTTGAAAATCCGTCGTCGTAGTCGGGGTCGATGTCGCCGTAGTAGATCGTTGCCAAGGCGTAGCCTCGAGTGAGGGTTTTCTCGACGGCCCAGCGCGAACGCTTTGCGCCCCGGGAGAGTGTGTCGGCGCGGTTGTTTTTGATGCCCCAATCCTTGATGTTTCGCACCCAACTGCGAGTGATTGAGATGCCGGGGTCAGGGTGGATGGTGTGGTTTCCGTCGAAGTTGACCGTCAGAAAGGCAGGCACCGGGCCGTTGGTGTTCCTGGGTAGGTAAACCAACAGAGTGGCCTCGGGGGTTGCCTCCTTGCGGGCGAAGGTGATCAGCACCTCGCGCCGGATCGCCCGACCGCCCAGCGCGGTGGCGTCGTTTTGGATGACCTTGAATTTGAGTCCGCTTGGCCTTTCCGGGCTGCGGCCGTACACATGCTCGCGGAACAGTTCAAGCATCTCAGGTCGGCGTTTCTCGATCCAGTCGCTGGCCGACTTCACCTTGGTGCCGTCCCGCATCGTGAGCGGATCGGGGAGTTCGTACTTCGGAACCTTGGCCTCGTCGTAGTTCGCGGCGGGCAGGGTGGAGTCGCTCATGGTCAATCCGGTCAGGGTGGCGATGGCCAACGACAATCGCCGGGTCGGCCTGGGGCTTGTCATGCGCGGCATCCAAGCCAATTGGCGGCGAAGATGCAAGGCCGGAGTGGCTGCGCTGGATTGACTGGCTCGGCCTAACAGGGCACTGTCCTGGAGTGATTTTTCCCCGGTTGATCCTGCTGGTGACAAGCGTCGCATCGTTTAGCCAAGCGACTTGGGCACAGGGAGTGCGGCAGGAAAAGCCGTTGCTCGAGGGGTACAAGGTGTTGCGAAATATCCCGTATGCCGGCTCGGACAACGTCCGGCAGGCGCTGGACTTGGCGTTGCCCTTAAATCGCACATCGGCCAAGCCGTTGCCAGTGATTGCTTACATCCACGGTGGCGCATGGCGAAGCGGGAAGAAGGATGGCGGGTTGCGGCGGATTCGTGGTTTTCTGCAATCGGGAACGTATGCCGGGGTTTCGATCGGGTACCGGCTGAGCCAGGAGGCCAAGTGGCCGGCGCAGATTCACGACTGCAAGGCGGCAATTCGCTGGATCAAAGCCAACGCGGAGAAACACGGCCTAGATGGTGGCAAAATTGCGGTGCACGGCACATCCGCAGGCGGGCATCTGGTCGCCATGCTGGGCACCTCGACCGGAGTGGAGGCCATGGACGGCTCCATTGGCCCGCACACGGCCCAGGACACAAAGGTGGCCTGCGTGGTGGATTATTTCGGGCCGACGAATTTTCTCCGGATGAATGATTTCAAGGGCCGAATCAACCACGATGCTGCGGGCTCGCCTGAGAGTCAGCTGATTGGTGGCCCGATTCAGGACAACAAAGAGAAAACCCTTACAGCTGACCCCATTTCGTGTGTGAGCAAGGAGGACTCGCCATTCTTGATTATGCACGGAACGGAGGACATGGCGGTACCATATAACCAGTCAGTTATTTTGCACTCTGCACTTAAAAGAGCCGGCGTGCCGTCGATGTTGCTAACGGTGACTGGCGGGGGGCACGGGATCGGGGGCGGCGTGTTGAATGAATACGTTCAAAAGTTTATCGACGACCATTTGGGGAACAAAAGGGCTGTTTTTGAGGATCACACCATACCGTTGTTGAAGACCGCCCAGCGTTAGGGGCCTGGTTGCAAGGGAGCAATCGCGCCGTTTTTCTACCGGAAACAGGGTATTCACTTGACGGTTTCCATGGTGTAACCGTACGCTGATTCGTTTAGGCGCTATTCATGTTAGGTAATTTTAAGGGCCTGTTTTCCAACGATATTGGAATCGATCTGGGTACAGCCAACTCCCTTGTATTTGTTCGAGACAGGGGGATTGTGCTGCGTGAACCCTCTGTCGTCGCGATCGAGGCCGGCATGACCACCGTGCTGGCCGTGGGCGAGGAGGCGAAGCGGATGCTCGGCCGGACGCCGGGCAATATCGTGGCCATCCGACCAATGAAGGACGGGGTCATCGCTGATTTTGAGATAACAGAGGCGATGCTGCGCAACTTCATCCAGAAGGTACACAATCGCAAATTAATCGCCCCGCGGGTGGTTGTGGCGGTGCCTTCAGGTATCACCGAGGTAGAGAAACGGGCGGTGAAAGATTCCGCCATCCATGCCGGGGCGAGAGAGGTTTACCTGATTGAGCAGCCGATGGCCTCGGCGATCGGCGTGGGGCTTCCGGTGCATGAGCCGACCGGCAACATGATTGTCGATATCGGCGGCGGTACCTGTGAGATTGCAATCATTTCGCTCGCGGGGATCGTGTTTAGTCGTAGTTTGCGTGTCGGCGGCGATGAGTTTGACGACACGATCATGGCCTACATGAAGCGCGCCTACAATTTGATGATAGGCGAACGCACAGCAGAGGAAATCAAGATTACAATCGGTTCGGCGTATCCGCTGGAGGAGGAGCTTTCAATGGAAGTGAAGGGCAGGGACCTGAGTGCAGGCCTGCCGCGAATCATGACGGTTCGCTCCGAGGAAATCCGGGATGCGTTGAAGGAGCCGCTGAACAACATTCTTGAATCTATTCGCTTGACGCTGGAACGGTGTCCTCCCGAGCTTTCGGCCGACCTAGTCGACCGTGGCATCATCGTCGCGGGTGGCGGAGCACTCGTGAGGGGCATAGACCAGTTGATCGCCGAGGAGACCGGCCTGCCAGTTCATATCGCTGACTCCCCATTGACGGCCGTGGCCGAGGGGACAGGGCGTGTGCTGCAGGAGTTGCAGTTTTTGCGACGAGTGGCTTCCTCGAGCGGAGAGTAGCGTGCGTTCGTCCCGTTGTATGACGGGATGAAACGATTTTTTTACAGATCGCAGCAGGCGGCGGTTGGAGCGGTGCTCCTGACCGTGTCCCTGCTGCTGGTGATGCCGGAGAGCGTACGTGCGCGGCTCAAGTCCGCCATCGGTGGGCTGTTTCTGCCTGTGATCGGGATCAGCACCACCGGCCAGGCAGCGCTCCAATCGCTTGGCCAACTGGGCGTCAGCGAGACCGAATCCTTCCCGACAAACAAAGCGCTTGCCCAAGGACCGGGTGCATCCCCCACAGTTGCGGAACTTCAACATGAGAACGTCCGGCTCGTGAAGGAAAACAATCAGCTGCGGGAGGAGTACAATCGATTGCGGGAAGACCAGGGGTGGGAGCGGAGCATCCCATGGGAAACCAAGCTTGTCCGAGTCGTGGGACGCGACCCGTTTAATTGGTGGCGACGGATCAAGATCAACCTAGGCACCAACAAAGAGGTTCGCTTGAACCAGCCAGTCATATCCGTTCGGGGCGAGTTGGTGGGGCGCATTTCCGAGGTGGGGCCGCTGACTTCTTGGGTGCTGCTCGTCGGGGATCCAAACTGCCGCTTCTCGGCCCTGCTCAAGGAGTCGCGAAGCCAGGGCGGGATTGTTTCACCGAGACAATACAGCGCGGATCCCCGGGTTGTGGAGCTGACCTATCTGCCAAACGACGTCGAGGTGCGCCCAGGTCAGGGAGTGGTGACCAGTGGGCTGGGGGGGGGTTCCCGAAGGAAATCCCAGTTGGCGTGGTGGTGGATTCATGGATATCAAAGGATGGGTTGTACACCGAGGCTCGGGTCAAACTGCACGCCAATCTGAACCAGCTTGAGACCGTGCGGGTGCTGACTGATTATTGAACAGAAGATCGTGACTGGAAGAATCAACAAAACCCTCGGACTGATGATTGGCGCCTACCTGCTCGTTTTTTTGCAGTCCCATTGGCAGTGGCCAAGGTTGTGGTTGGGTTTTCAGCCCGACCTTACGCCGGCGTTGCTGGTGTGCGCCGGCCTGACACTGGCTGCTGGGCAGGTGAGCACCACTGCGATGCTGACCGGCTTGTGGCTTGATAGCCTGTCGGCCAATCCCTTGGGGCTGAGCGTGTTGCCGTTGTTTATCGCCGGGTGGGCGGTGTTCAGCTTTCGCGAGTTGATCCTGCGCGATGAACTGGTGGCTCAATTTTACATTGGCACCGCGGCAGGCGCTGCGGTGCCGCTACTTCAGGTGTGGCTGCTGCGACTGGTGGGCTCCAACCCGTTGCTGGGGTGGCAGATGGGGGTTTGGTGTCTGGTCAATGCGTTGCTCTGCGGTGTGGCGGTCCCGGTGTTCTACCGCTTGGCCAAGCTGCTCGATCGCTGGCTTTCGCACCCGTCACATGATCCGAACCGTTGGCCTAACGAAAACCGTCAGATTGTGCGCGGAAAAAATTAATCGAGACAGGAATCGTGTTTGTATTCGACCAGTTGCGCAGTAGGGACATCCCGATTCGGGTGATGACTGTGTTCATCCTGTGCTGCATGCTCCTGCTGACGGTTAACCTTTGGCGCCTGCAGGTGTCAGCCGGCAACGATTACCGGGATCGTCAGGAAAACCAATCGATCCGCGCCGTGCGCCTCCCGGCCACAAGGGGCCGTATTCTGGACCGCCACCAGCAACCGCTGGCGATGAACCGGCTGCGATTCGACGTGCACATGTACATCGATGAGCTGCGCCCGCTGTTTTACACGCACTACATGCGCCTGAAGGCCGGACGCCGGATGAGCCGATTTGAGCAGGATGAACTGGGGAGGGAGGCCCGCTATCAGGTAGTCAGCAATCTGACCATGCAGGTGAGTCTGCGCCTTGGCCAGCCGCAGGTTCTCGGCAAGGAAAAATTTCACACCCACTACTACAAGCGCCGTTACAGGCCGATGACTATGATGCAGGACCTCTCGCCGGGCCAGGTTGCGCGATTCGTCGAGCAGGTTCACACGGTTCCGGGCGTGGACTTGACCGTCAACCCGGTGCGAACCTATCCCAACGGCGACATGGCTTTCCACACGCTGGGTTATCTGCGCCGGGACGATGCCCCGGATAGCGGTAGGGAGATGCCATTCCATTTTCGCTATCGGCTGCCGGACTACATCGGCGTTGATGGCCTTGAGGGTGTTTACGACGAACTGCTGCGCGGGGAAGCCGGTGCCAAGACTATTCGCGTCAACAACATCAGTTATCGCACCAGCGAGGAGGTCTGGGCCTGGCCGGAGTCGGGCTACGACATGGCGCTTTCACTCGATCGCGACATCCAGTTGGCTGCCGAGGCGGCGCTTCAGGCCAACGGGCCCGAGACTCGCGGGGCAGTGGTGGTGATGGATCCGCGTACCGGCGACCTGCTGGCGATGGTGTCCCTGCCGGGGTTCGATTCCAACAAGTTCATCTCCGGTTTTTCGCGTGCGGAGATTGCCCAGTTGAACGACGAGCGGCTCAACCGCTGGCTCAACCGCGCTACTGGCAGCGGCGGCGTGGCGTATCCGCCCGGCTCCATTTTTAAGCTCATTTCCTCAGTGGCTTACCTCGAGGAGGGTCTCATCGATCCCGCGAAAAAAGTATACAATCCTGGATATTTCCGGAATCAACGCCTCTATCCCCACTATTCACTGGACGATACCGCGCCGCCGGGCGATTACGATTTTATCCGGGCGTTCAAGCGATCGAGTAACACTTATTTCATCCACTACGCATTGACACCCGACGGCCGAATCGACCAGTGGCGGCAGGGGAAGCGAATTCTGCTCGACTGGGGAAACCGATTTCGTCTTGGCCGAAAAACAGTCCTCAAATTATCTGCCAGCTTGCCCAGTCCTGTCCGCGAGGGGAGCGGTTATTTCCCTGCACGTGACAATAAGTTTAAAAAGAAGAACCAATTCGGTGAGCAAATCGGCTGGGCTGCGGGGGACGTGGCTAATCTCTGCATCGGGCAAGGGGAAATCACCGTGACCCCGCTGCAGATGGCGGTGATGACCTCGGCGGTGGCCAACGGTGGGAAGGTGTTGCAGCCGCGTTTGGTGAAGCGGGTGGACTCGCGGCAGGCCTTTGGCCAAGCGCGGAATAAAGTCATCCCGGTGAAAGTGCTCAATAACCTGAACTTGAAGCGTGAGACCGTTGAACTATTGCACAAGGCGATGCTAGCTGACGTGGCAGACCGCGATGGCAGTGGACGAGCAGCGCAGGTGCCCGGTTTTACCATCTGTGGGAAAACCGGCACAGCACAGAAGAAAGTCCCCACCGGAAAGTTTCATCCGCGGAGTGCCGTGCGCCTTTTCCGCACGGATCACATCACTTGGTTTGTGTCGTTTGCGCCGGTGGAGTCACCACAATACGCCGTTGTAGTGATGGTGGAGAGCGGCGAGTCGGGCGCTAGCACCTGCGCCCCGATCGCCGGGAGGATTTATCGCGCGATACGTCACCTGGAACGCGAACGGAAGAAAGGAGGGCCGCGCTTGGCCAAGCGGTGATGAAAACGATCCTGCTCCATCTCCGCAAGCTGCGGGTCGACTGGCTGATGTTTGGCGCCTTGATCGGCCTGATGATTTTCGGTGGAACCTTTGTGCTCAGTGCAGCGATCGACCAGTATGAGGTCGAACCGCTGCTGGATAGCTACTTTTTCCGGCAGTTGTTTTTTTACGTAGTAGGCCTGGCTCTGGCTGTTCTGTTCGTGGTGGTGGACTATCACCGCTTGGCCGGCTGGTCGCGAGCTGCCTACTGGATGACAATTCTACTGCTAATACTAGTGCTGATCCCCGGGATCGGCGAGGTGCGCCACGGGGCCCGACGCTGGTTTGATTTGGGGGTCACCCTCATTCAACCCTCGGAATTTGCAAAAATAGCGTTTATATTCGCCTTGGCCGGTTTTTTGACGCGGCCCAACGAGGAGATGTTGATGCCGGGGGTGATCCTTAAAGCCCTCGGGATGACTGCAATACCATTCATATTGATATTAAAAGAGCCGGATTTGGGCTCATCGCTGGTATTTTTCCCGATCGGGATCGCGATGATGTTCATCGCCGGGGTGCCACTGCGGTTTCTGGGGAAATTCCTCGGGGCATCGGCAGTCGTGGTGTTGTTTGTCATCATCAACGCACTCTACTTTCCTGCAGATTGGCGAATCTCGCTGACGGAATACCAGCGCCACCGGTTGTTGGTTTATTTTCACAAGGATTTTGCCCCGCCGAACGCCACCCCGGCGGAGCGCAAGGCCGCCCGTGCATTGCAGCGAGAGCGCACGCACAACATACGACAGGCCGAGATTTCCGTAGGCTCGGGAGGGCTGACCGGAAAAGGGTGGGGACAGGGGCCGCAGACCCGGTTGGGCTATCTACCCAGGGGGGTGGCTCACAACGACTTCATCTTCTCCGTGATCGCGGAGGAGACAGGGTTTTTGGGCAGCATGGCAGTGCTGGCGTTGTACACCGTCATCCTTCTGAAGGGGATGCAGACCGCTGCCCTGGCGCGAGATCGCCTGGGCAAATTGTTGGCAGTGGGAATCGTGACTCTCATTTTTTGCCACGTCTTTGTGAACATCGGCATGCACTTGAGGCTGATGCCGGTGACGGGAATACCGTTGCCACTGTTGAGCTATGGCGGGTCGTCCGTGTTAAGCTCGCTGATCGCCATCGCCGTTCTGCAAAACATACAACTACACAGAAATACATACTAAGTTATCATGGCAGAGAAAAAAGCATTTGGCCGCGGCAGAAAACGCGGCATGTCATTCAAGCCCTCGGGCGGCCGAAACCGCAGACCTGATAGCACCAGCCTTAGGGCCCGTGCGAATGTTGAAACCATACAAACTACACAGGACGAGATCTACGATGCACGGCAGCACCTCAGTGAGATTGTGCGTGCCGAGAACAAGGCGCACGGATTGTCGCCCGATACCGACCTCGAGTCGGCCAAGGCGCAGCGGCAACTCACCAACGAGCCGGTGGATGGTGAAAACGCGACGCAAGAGGAACCGCCACAGCAAGACAGCCAGTATCAGACCGAGTTTGTCCCGGTGGAACTGCCGGAAGAACCGGCCGACTCCATCAAGGAAAAGGTTCAGCGCGGCGCAAAAAAATTCGTCAGCAAAGTCAAGGGCGTGTTTCGCCCCATTAAGCACACCCACAAGGAGGTGCTCATCAACGCCGAGTCGCTCGAGACGCGGGTGGCAGTGACCGTCAAGGGCCAACTCGAGAACTTGACCATCGAGCGTGTCGACGGTCTGCGGATGGTCGGGAGCGTCTACAAGGGCAAGATCCGAAACCTTGAGGACGGCCTCAAGGCGGCCTTTGTGGACATCGGTTTCGAGAAAAACGCCTTTCTGCACTACTGGGATATAATTCCCAGCCCACTGGATTCCTCCTACGAGGTGGTGGATAGGGGCCGACGCAAAAAGGAAAAGCCCAATATCACCAATAAGGATATTCCGAAGAAATACCCTTCTGGCACGGAGTTGCCGGTGCAAGTCACCAAGGGACCGATTGGAACCAAGGGGCCGCGTGTGACCACCAACGTCCTGTTACCGGGGCGCTACTTGGTCCTGCTGCCCAATTCCGAGCAGTCCGGTGTTTCCAGGAAAATCGAGAATCGCGAGGAACGAACGCGACTCAAGAAAATCGTCCGTGAACTCAACATTCCCGACGGCATGGGGGTGATCATTCGCACGGCGGGGCAGGGTCAGCGCAAGGCCTATTTCATCCGCGACCTGGCCATTCTGCTTCAAACTTGGGAAGGGATAACCGGCAGGGTGAAAAAACAGAACGCCGGCACGTGTGTCTTTGAGGAGCCGGACCTGATCGAGCGCACAGTCCGCGATTTTTTGACTGAAGACGTTGAGCGCATCATTGTCGATAATGAGGCTGAAACGGAGAGGATCAAAAAACTCATCGGCCGCATCTCCAAGCGGGCGATGGAAAAGGTGCAGCGCTATCCCTACTCGGAGCCGATATTTGACCGGTTCGGGGTCACACGCCAGCTTGAGACGGCCTATTCGCGCAAGGTGATGCTGCCCAGCGGCGGGTACGTCATCATCGACGAGACCGAGGCGCTGGTGGCGATCGACGTGAACACCGGCAGCCACCGGCACAAGGGCAGCAACAAGAAGGAAAAAGACAAGACACTGCTCCAAGTGAACCTCGAGGCGGCGGAGGAGATCTGCCGTCAGCTTCGACTCCGCAACATCGGGGGGTTGATCGTGCTGGATTTCATCGACATGAAATCGTCACGGGACCGTCGTGAGGTGTTCAACCGCGTGCGCGACAGCCTGCGGAAGGACAAGGCCAAGTCCCACATGCTGCCGATCTCCGACCTGGGCCTGATGGAGATGACGCGCCAGCGCCAGTCCGAGAGCGTTCGCGATTCCGCCTACGGAGACTGCGATCACTGCAGCGGCCGCGGCAAGCTCAAGAGCTCGTTGACCATGAGCGTGGAGATCCAGCGCAAGCTCAGTGAGATCATCAAGAAAAGGGACAAGCTCAAGCAGCGACGCGAGGAGGAGTCAGATTTCAAGCTCCGGGTGAACGTGCACACAACCGTTCTGGAGAGGCTCCGCAACGAGGACGAGGACATCTTTATCGACATGGAGAAGCGCTATCTGGTGAAAATCTCGTTTCGAGCCGGGGAGGGTTTCCACCCGGAGGAATTCGAGGTGTACGACGACATCAGCAACAAGCGCTTGGCCAAGGCGGAAAGGTAAATCGCCGCCAATTACCCCAAGGCGTTCACCCGGCGGTGGACGCCTTTTTTGCTCTAGGCCAAGCGCTTGGCGGCCTATAACTGGTTCACGGTGATCACCCGGATCACCTCTTCCAGGCTGGTGACCCCGCGCTGAACCTTGGCCATGGCATTCTGCCAGAGGGTGGTCATTCCCTGCTCGATCGCGATGTCGAGCAGCTTGCTCGTCCGCAGTTTCTGGATGACCCCTTCCCGAAGAGTCTCGCTTGAGTTGAGCAATTCAGTCACGGCCACCCTGCCGTGATAGCCGGTCTGGGAGCAGTTGTCACAACCGGAGCCGGTGTAAAAGGTCGTCTCATTCACGAAGCCTTCGGGCAGCAGGGTGAGATGCTCGGAGTTGGGCTGGTCCTCGACTTTGCAGCGCGGGCAAATTGTGCGCAACAGGCGCAGGCCAAGCACCCCGGTGATGCTGGACGCCAGAAGGAACGGCTCGATCTCCATGTTGATGAGGCGGGCGTAAACGCCGACCGTGCTGTCGCTGTGGATGGTGCTGATGACCATGTGCCCGGTCAGGCCGGCCTGCACAGCGATGGCGGCAGTTTCCGGGTCGCGGATCTCCCCGATCATAATCGCTTCCGGATCCTGTCGCATGAGCGAGCGTAGTGCCTTGGGATAGGTGAATCCGCGGGAGTTGCTAATTTGCGACTGGCTGATCATCGGCAGGTTGAATTCCACCGGGTCCTCCACCGTGCTGATGCTGATGGTTGGGCCGTGAGCATCAATCAAGTGGCACAGCGCGGAGTAAATCGCGGTGGTTTTCCCTGATCCGGTCGGGCCGTTCAACAGGATGAGCCCGCTGGGCTGGCGGATGAGTGTCTTGAAATCTTCAATCGTGTCCGACTCGAAGCCGAGCGTATCGAGGTCGAAGCTGCGATTTTGCGGGTCGAACAGCCGGACGACAATTTTCTCCCCGCGCACCGTGGGGAAGATGGAAACGCGCAATTCCACGTTGCCAAAATCGGGACTGGCCGGCGCGCGGCCTTCCTGGGGTAGTTCGGTCTCGTAGGTGACCAGGTCCGCCATGACCTTGAGGCGACCCGCGATACGATCGAGGAACTCGTGGGGAAGGTGCGTGAGCTCGCGCAGAATGCCGGATATTCGCAGCCGGATGGGAACCGTGCTTTCCCAGGGCTCGATGTGGATGTCGCTTGCTTTCTGTTGGGCCGCGTCGAGGATGATGTTATTGACAAGAACCGCGATGTCGATCTGATCAAGCGATTTGACGGCTCGGATGTATGTCGATGTCAGGTCCATATGGCTGCGGGATTGGTAACCAATGCGCCTCAGCTGGTCACTTCTTTTTTGGGGTTCACCCCCCGATGAGGCTCATCGTGCTCGCCGGCTGCACATAGTCCGGCTCGCTGATCCGATGGCCCGGTTCCTTGTTGAGCACGATCTGCTGCAACCGGGCCACCAAATCCTCATTGCTGTCGGAGCCGTGCGAGAGGCACGGCTTGAGGTCGTGCTCATGTTGACTGAACAGGCAGGTGCGGATTTTGCCGTCCGCCGTGAGCCGGAGCCGGTTGCAACTTCCGCAGAACGGTTGCGTGACCGGGGCAATGATCCCGACCTCGGCTGTC
>MPLZ02095346.1_pt1 | contig 11520 bp, 10 predicted proteins | sample 1617311 | NCBI WGS metagenome assembly MPLZ02 (sample SAMN05944806, study PRJNA350692) | marine metagenome | biome: marine; feature: ODZ; material: water; isolation source: 160 m water sample filtered on 0.2 um supor filter | place: Pacific Ocean | collected 2012-04-08 | depth 160m m
CGCTATTCCGTAATAAACAGACTGTGAACGTTGACGAAATTAATCTGATGAAAGGGTAGGATGGAAAACGCTCTTTGGCTCATCCCGTTTCTCCCGTTCGCCGGCTTTCTGCTGAATGGACTTCTCGGCAAAAAGCTGAGCGAGTCGCTCTCCGGATTGATTGCGTCCGCAACAATTGGCGCCAGCTTTGTCTTAGGCTTGCTGAGCCTAAATGCCTATATGGAAAATCACGAGACGCTTCATCAGGTGATGTTTACGTGGCTGTCGTTCGGTTCCTTCGATGTTTATGTCGCCTACACACTGGATGCTCTGTCGCTTGTGATGGTGCTGGTGGTTACGGGAGTGGGTTTCCTGATTCACGTATATTCAATCGGTTACATGAAAGGTGACCCCGGCATCCAGCGCTACTTCGCTTACCTGAATCTCTTCACATTCATGATGCTCAATCTCGTCATGGCGGACAATCTGCTCCTTCTCTTCCTTGGGTGGGAAGGTGTGGGACTCTGCTCATACCTGCTGATTGGTTTCTGGTTTGAAGATCCAGCCAAAGCAGCGGCAGGGAAGAAGGCGTTTGTGGTGAACAGGATTGGCGATTTCGGCTTCCTCCTTGGGATGATTATTATCCTGACTAACTTGGGTTCACTCAACTTTGGAGATATTCTTCTTCCTGAGCATCTAGGTTCTCTCGAAGCCGGACTCATTACAACCATTGCGCTCCTTCTTTTCTTGGGTGCCGCAGGGAAATCTGCACAGATTCCTCTCTATGTTTGGCTTCCGGACGCCATGGCGGGTCCAACACCGGTGAGTGCTCTCATCCATGCGGCGACAATGGTGACGGCGGGAGTCTATCTCGTGGCACGCATGGGAGCTCTTTTTGCACTTTCGGCGACAGCTCTCTCAGTGGTGGCTGTGATTGGAGTGCTGACAGCTTTTTTCGCCGCCACCATGGCAATATATGAGAATGACATCAAGAAAGTGCTGGCCTATTCCACTATCAGTCAGCTTGGCTACATGTTCGCCGCAGCCGGCGTGGGAGCTTACGGTGCCGCCATTTTCCACCTCATGACTCATGCTTTCTTCAAAGGACTCCTCTTCCTCGGCGCCGGAAGTGTTATTCATGGTCTGAGCGGAGAGCAGGACATGCGGCGAATGGGCGGACTGAAGAGCAAGATGCCGAAGACGTATTGGACTATGTTAGCCGGGGTTTCGGCAATATCTGGACTTCCGCTTCTCTCTGGATTTTTCTCCAAAGACGAAATTCTGTGGTTCACTTATAGCTCACAAAGCGGCGGCAATTTTATCTTTATCGTGGGACTTCTCACCGCAATTTTGACGGCGTTCTATATGTTTCGGCTCTTCTTTCTTTCGTTCCATGGAGATAGTCGCTGGACTAAAGGTACAACTCCCCATGAATCGCCGCCGGTGATGACCGTACCGCTCATCCTTCTGGCTGTGCTATCCGTGACAGGCGGATGGATTGGCATCCCCGAGATTCTGGGAGGCGGAAACAGCTTTCACCATTTTCTCTCCGAGACCGTCCACGATGTTGTGGGTCCTCATCCAACTGACTTACTCCTTTCGGAACTTACAGCAATGGTTCTTTCCATCACCGGCGCTCTGGTTGGGATTTATGTCGCCTTCAGGCGGTACGGCACTGGAAAGCTTGACAGTGAGCCGAAAGGATTGGGGCATCTCGTGGAGAAGAAATACTATGTGGATGAGCTTTATGATGCTGTAATAGTGCAGCCCATCCGCCGGGGAAGTGAGTCAATCTGGCGTCGTTTTGATGTTCGCGTCATAGACGGTATCGTGAATGGATTAGGTTCATTAACGCTGCGGGTGAGCAGCTTCGTTCGCCGTGCTCAGACCGGTGTTATCCAGAACTACGCCGCCGTCATTTTACTGGGCGTCATTCTAATCATCTTCTACGTCTATCTGAAATGAACTGGTTGAACGAACATATTCTCACAGTTTTGATTCTTCTACCGCTGGCGGGAGTCGGGTTTCTTTTGGCGGCTCGCTCCCTCGGGAATGAATTTCTCAAGCGCGGTGCGTTTTTGATAACCGTGCTGGAATTTCTCCTGTCACTGATTCTGTTTACTGGATTCGAGGCGACGGCGAAATTCCAGTTTACCGAACAAACCGTCTGGATTCCTGCTTGGGGTATAAATTATTCCGTGGGAGTTGACGGCATTTCTCTTTTCCTTATACTTCTGACTACTTTCCTAATGCCCATTGCAGTCCTCGCTTCATGGAAATCAGTGGAGAAAAGTGTCACCAGTTTCTTTGTTTCGCTTTTGATCATGGAGAGCGCTATGGTAGGTGTTTTTTCTGCTCTCGACCTTTTCTTTTTCTATATTTTCTGGGAAGCGATATTGATTCCCATGTACTTCCTCATCGGCGTATGGGGCTCAAAGAAAAGAATTTACGCCGCAATCAAATATGTTTTGTTCACCATGGTAGGATCCCTCTTTATGCTAGTAGGTATCCTCTATCTTTACAGTCAAACTACGGCGCAGCTGGGGGCAGCTTCCCTGGCCTACGAAGACATGAGCCGCTTGGTTCTCTCGTCGGGAATTCAATATTGGCTCTTCTTGGCTTTTGCTCTCAGCTTCGCCATCAAAATTCCACTATTCCCGTTCCATACCTGGCTTCCGGATGCTCATACTGAAGCACCCACAGCCGGCTCCATTATATTGGCGGGAGTATTGCTGAAGATGGGCGGTTACGGCTTCCTCCGCTTTTGTGTACCGCTTTTTCCACTAGGAATGAAAGAGTTCATCCCGCTAATAATTACACTTGCGGTGGTGGGAATTATCTACGGCGCACTCATGGCGTTGGTGCAGCCGGACCTGAAGCGGCTGGTGGCGTTTTCCAGCGTTAGTCACTTGGGATTTGTGGTTCTGGGCATCTTCGCACTCACATCGAGAAGTGTGACCGGCAGTGTCATTCAGATGGTGAATCACGGTCTGGCTACGGGAGCACTCTTTCTGATGGTAGGAATGTTATACGAAAGGCGCCACACGCGGATGATTGCCGATTTCGGTGGACTGGCAAAATCGTTACCGCGATTTTCAGTAGTATTTTTAATAGTGGTGTTGGCCTCTGCAGGGTTACCTGGGTTGAATGGCTTCGTAGGCGAATTTCTTATTCTGTCAGGTTCGTACGAGCCGCATCCAGCAGCAGTGGTAATTTCAGCCTTGGGGATTATTTTGGCGGCAGTCTATCTGTTTTGGATGGTAGAGCGCGTCTTTTTCGGACCGGTAAGTGAAGAAAACAGTGGATTGAAAGACCTCATGAGTAGGGAGTGGCTAGCTATCGTTCCCATGATTGTCATGATGGTATGGCTCGGCATCTATCCCAAGCCATTTCTCGACAAAATTGAGCCGTCTGTAGATAAGCTGGTAAAAGATTTTAATACAGCAATATCAGAGACTGAGAATACTCCCATAGTTTTAAATAGAGAAAGTTTTGAGGAGGTAAATGAATGAAGAGGTTGATCCTGTTATTACTGATTATTTCTATAATACCTGTCCTCAGTTGGGCTGAGGATGATCAACATGAACTGCAAGTTGATCATCAAGAGCAAACTGAGGGTGTAGAGAGTGAGCACCATTCACCCCTTCCCGGGGATGAGTTGGGGTTACCGTGGGCATTCCCTTTTGCCGGAATTCTTCTCTCCATCGCCATTTTCCCGTTGGTGGCGCCTACTCTCTGGCATCATAACTTTGGGAAAGTGTCGGCTTTTTGGGCGTTTCTTTTATTGATTCCCATGTTGATCAAGTTCGATTCAGGAATCGTCACTTTTGAGCTTCTTCACACCATGTTATTGGAATTTTTTCCGTTCATTATTCTACTTTTGGCACTCTTTACTATTTCTGGTGGAATCCGTCTAACCGGGACTTTGGTCGGGACTCCTGTCTTAAATACTGGTCTCATTCTAATAGGGACTGTCTTAGCGAGTTGGATGGGAACCACCGGTGCCGCCATGTTAATGATCCGTCCCCTATTGAGAGCCAATGCACAGCGAAAACATAAGGTACACGTAGTGGTTTTTTTCATTTTCCTGGTTGCAAATATCGGTGGCTCACTCACACCGCTGGGAGATCCGCCGCTCTTTCTCGGCTTCCTTAAAGGAGTTGATTTCTTCTGGACCACAAGCGCTATGTTTGTCCCCATGATGTTTGTCATAATGATGGTGATTATCATTTTCTACTTTTTCGATTCTTACATGTACAAGAAAGAGGTCATTCCCGAGCAAGTAATTTCTCCAGAGGAGAAAAAACTGGGGCTCGAGGGTTCTTTTAATTTCCTTCTACTTATTGGTGTCATCGGCGCTGTTCTACTCAGCGGATTCTGGAAATCTGGAACGATAATTCCCATCTATCATTTGATGAACAATGGACACGAATTCCATCTGAACATGGAGCTTCAGAATCTGACTCGAGATTTACTTTTATTGGCACTAACTTTCGCCAGTTGGAAGCTGACGCCCATGAAAGTTCGGGAAGAGAATGACTTTTCATGGTTTCCCATACAGGAGGTAGGTAAGCTGTTTGCCGGAATTTTTGTTACCATTATTCCTGCTATTGCCATACTGCGGGCAGGTGAACACGGTGCGCTGAAGAGTATTATCGAGTCAGTCTCATCCGGTGATAATAACCCAGTTAATTATATGTATTTCTGGGCTACAGGGATTCTCTCCAGTTTTCTAGACAATGCACCAACGTACCTGGTGTTCTTCAACACGGCAGGAGGTGATGCGGCGATGCTAATGTCGGATTTTCCAAACACACTACTGGCAATTTCCGCCGGAGCTGTTTTCATGGGAGCCAATACCTATATCGGAAACGCTCCCAACTTCATGGTGAAGTCCATCGCTGAACAGAGCGGTATCAAAATGCCCAGCTTCTTCGGCTATATGCTGAAGTACTCCATTCCAATTTTAATCCCAATATTTATTTTGGTGTCTCTCATTTTCTTTTGATAAGACTATGGATTTAAGTCAATACTTCACATCTGCTGATCTCGCCGGTATTGCCCCGGAGATAATCCTGACAGTAACGGCGCTGTTCGTCTTGACACTGGAGATGGCGAAATTGAGCCGTCCCGGGATTATGCTCCTTGTGGCAGCTATCGGGATCGTCCTTTCCGGCGGTGCTTTGGCGCAAGCAGGAAATGAAGAACGTATCCTTTTTGGCGGGATGCTGCGGTTGAACAGTTTTACCACATTTCTCGATTTCCTCTATCTGGCTGTGGGCTTAGTGACATTGATTTTATCACAAGGATATTTGGAGAAAAAGGGGAGCGAGATACGAGGAGAATATCCGGCTCTAATACTATTTGCCGTCATTGGAATGATGCTTATGACACAGGCCAACGACTTAGTGATTGTCTTTCTTGGCCTGGAGTTACTTTCCCTGTCGCTCTATGTGCTGGTGGGTTTTCTTCGTCACAATCTCTACAGCAACGAGTCGGGACTAAAATACCTCCTCCTAGGCGCTTTTGCCACCGGGTTCTTCCTATTTGGGGCTGCTTTGACCTACGGAGCTACGGGGACTACTAACTTCAATGGAATTGCCGAAGCCATCGCTTCAGGAGCCATTCTTTCAGATGTCTTTCTCTCGCTCGGGATTGGTTTATTGCTCATCGGCTTCGCCTTTAAAGTGGCGCTGGCTCCGTTCCACATGTGGTCGCCGGATGTGTATCAGGGAGCACCTACTACGGTGACTGCCTTTCTCTGTACAGCGCCAAAAGCAGCCGGCTTCGGAGCGCTGCTGAAGTTGTTTACAACAGCTTTTCCGGAGGTTCACGGTGAGTGGCAAATTCTCCTCTGGATTTTGGCCGCACTGACTATGACGGTTGGTAACATCTCAGCCCTAGTACAGACTAATGTGAAGAGGATGCTTGCCTTCTCCAGCATTGCTCACGCCGGATATCTGGTTATGGGTGTGCTGGTATTGGACAGCAGCGTTGGAGCCGTTCTCTTTTATCTAGCGGTCTATTCTGTCATGAACCTAGGCGCATTTGCAATTATCGCAGTTGCTGAGAGAGAAGAGCAAGGTGTTACATTCGAGGATTACCGGGGGTTCGCCTCCCGACACCCGTGGCTTTCCGCAGGTATGGTTCTTTTCCTGATTTCGCTGGCCGGATTCCCACCTACAGCTGGATTCGCCGCCAAGTATGGACTTTTCTCTGCTGTAATGTCGAAAGGGTACATCTGGCTGGTGATCATCGCAGTTCTCAATACTCTTGTTTCGGTTTATTATTACCTCCGTTTAGTAGTAAACATGTATATGCTAAAGGAAGAAAAGGTCTTACGTCCAGAGTCAGGCATATTTGTTATTGGACTTATTGTACTTCTGGCGGCGGCGGTACTCCTGTTCGGGATTGCTCCCGGATTCTTTCTTGAAATTACAACTACAGTTAAACTATAATTTTTCCATGGCAGGCCACTTCTCAACTGACTAAACTTAGCTGATGCGTATTACCAAGGTATTTACTAAAACAGGAGACGATGGTACCACTTCCTTAGCTAGCGGAGAGCGCTTGTCGAAAGACCATCCCCGGATCGTTGTTCTCGGTTCCCTGGATGAGACCAATTCTGCTATCGGAATATCTCTGTCAGAAGGAGTCGCTTCGGAAATCAAAGTAGTTTTACAGAAGATACAGAACAGTCTATTCGATATTGGTGGTGAACTGGCTACACCTGACAAAGAATTGGGGTTAATTTCAGTTGATGATGTGACATTTATAGAGTCTGCCATTGATAATCTGAATGAATCCCTACCGCCACTGGAGGAGTTTATTTTACCAGGTGGCTCCAAAGCTACAGCTCTTTTGCATAATGCACGAGCCGTCTGCCGGCGGGCGGAGCGGGATCTGGTTACCCTCAGTAAATCTGAAAAAGTACCTGAGCTTCATATGAAATTTATCAACCGGCTATCAGACTATCTCTTTATTGCTGCTCGTTTCCAGAATTCGGAGGACAAGGGCGGGGAAGAGCAATGGCGACGGTAATTGTAATTTGAGGAATGCATGAAATCCTTGGAGCTTTGGTAATTTCTGGCGTAAGATGACTTCTGTACCATGAAAAAGTTTATAGCATTAACGATTATTAGTTTCAGCTTGGTGGTGAACCTTCTGCCATTCATTCCTACGGGGGAATGTGATATGATGTGCTGTATGCCCGAGCCTTCCTGCTGCGAAATTGAGAAGATCGAGTGTTCAGTTTACATGACTCAGTGCGAGACTGCAATATTTGTACCTATGATTTCAGCACCACTTACGAAGTATCAACTCCAGAAAGATTTGTCTCTGGTTAGGATGTCTGTGGTACATCAGGTACCAGTTACAGCAGCGGTACACGAAAGTTACCTCGCACAAGTTCCTGAGGCTGAACCTCCTCCCTCTTTTCTCTTTCCACTCCTGATTTAGACACTCTTTTAATTATTAACGAACTTAGTTCGTTTCAGGGATTCGTTCGTCTAGGCGAGATCTACGTGGGCCAAATAGATGCGCCTGAAATTTTTCTAATTATTCATCATAGAGGAGTAGTACCATGAAAACATTTTTATCCATAAGTATTTTTGCATTGCTTGTTGGCTGCAGCGTTCCGGGTTCCGCATCCGGAAATGCGAATGTGTCAACGGTAAAGATCGGTTTGCCCACTGCCCAGTGTGGCATGTGCCAGCAGATCATTCAGGAAGGGCTGGAGGCGCTGGACGGCGTCCAACTGGCATACGTAAACCTGAATGAGGCCAAGGTTATGGTCAAATACGATCAAACGAAACTTGCCTTGGCGGATTTAGAACAGGCAATTGCGAAATTGGGTTACCAGGCCGGCGACGTGCCTGCTGATGTAGAGGCCTACAGCAAACTACCCGGCTGTTGCAAACTGCCCCAGGACCAATGAACGTTATTATCAACCCGCCCTACAGGGGTAGACTGCTGAACTGGTGCTGCCTGGCAATACTTACTGTAGGTCCACTAGGGGCCCAGGCGGTGCTGGAAGGGACGGTAAAAGATGGCCAGTCTGGTGAACCTCTACAGTATGCATCTGTAGCCGTAGTGGATGCCAATACCGATACTATTTCCACAGGTGGTCTCACTAATAAAAAAGGTCACTTCCGCATTTCTGGATTATCTGCTGGAAATTATTTTGTTGAGATAGAATATATTGGTTACCAATCACATCGTGGTACGGTTTTTGCCGTGAATGAAGAAAATCAGGCTACACAAGATTTAGGTGAATTCGTGCTGGAACTTGATGTACTGGAACTGAAAACCGTGGATGTTACGGCTACCCCGCCGCCGGTCATATCTAGTGTGGCAAAAACAGTGTATGATGCGAATCAGTTGTACTCGGCTACCGGGGGTACCTGCTGTGACGTAATGAAAAGTATTCCGTCAGTCGCGGTGGACGCCAATGGCGAGGTGTCTCTGCGGGGCTCACCGGAAGTGGCAATTTTACTCAATGGCAAAAGGGCCGGTCTACTGGGCGGGGAGCGCCGGACCAACATTATGGCAGTTCCGGTACCAGCGGACATGGTGGACAGAGTGGAGGTGATTACTAGTCCGTCGGCCAAGCATGATGCGGACGGGATGGTGGGTGTGATCAATATTATATTGAAAGAAAACCAGGATTCCGGGTTTAACGGTCATGTGAATGCCAACTTAGGCCATACCGAAAAGTTCAATGTGGGTGCCTATTTCAATTTCCACAAGAATCGTATTAATCATCTCTGGAATATCAGCGCAGAAGACATAAGTCAGTCAGGGACCAGTTACCGCGATAGTAAACTGGTGTTGCCGAGTGGAGACATCACTGGTCAAAGCCTACGAAAGGTCAACACTGCCACCCGTAATCAGACATATTATTTGAGTGGCGGCAGTCGCTATAATTATTCCGACAATACGTTTGTGAAGGGTGAATTAAGACTGGTACCGTTTAAACGTATACAGGATGAAACCATAGAGCTAGAAAACCAGTATCTGGATCTGCATAAACAGGAGGATGGCTTGCTGCAATTGCTGGATCTGGACTTTCTGTCGGCAGTAGAACGACGATATCGATTGTCTGGTGATTTAGCCCTGGAATTGCAAAACCGGGATGTGAACCAATCCGGCCGGGAAAATGGAAGTGCCATGGCTGTGTCTCTGCAGGGAAGCACCGAACTGGAACGCCGAATTCTGAATCTGGACTACGAGCGGTACATCACACCCAGTTTCAAATTTGAAGCCGGTGTGAAAGACAGGTATCTGACCCAGAAACGGCCCCGTTCCGTGCTTATCGGTGATACAGAATATGCTACTGACTTTACTTATCGCGAACGCATCCGGGCCGCGTACCTGAATTTGGAATACACAACATTTATGGAAGACATGGTATTGTCCGGTGGGATCAGGCTGGAGGACGCCGAAACAGAAGGTAATTCTGACATGGATTCAGTGCTGTTTAAATTAGTCGGATTCTCATCGGACCACATTGCCAACCGGACAGATTACCTGACATCTTACACGAAATGGTACCCGTCATTTCTGGCTCGCTACACCCCCGACAGGTTTTCCACCATCCAGGCCGGTTATTCCGCCCGGGTGAACCGACCCACCGCCGATTTTGTAGACCCCATGCCACGCAACCTGTTTGAACCATCCGTACTAAACACAGGCAACCCGGACCTGGAACCGGAATTCATCCACGCCCTGGAGCTGAAGTTTAGCCAGGTGCTGCCGAGTCTGAGCTGGGAGGCGGCTGTTTTTGGACAACGCATCGACAATGTGGTACGGGAGGATGAAGATTTGATTGATAGCACCAGCGTTATCACCTGGAAAAATGCTGGAAACGGTTCAAACTTGGGTCTGGAAGGACGGGTAAAATTCAAGCCCCTTCCATTCTGGGAGATGACCCTGACCGGACTCTATTTCCGCACCGAAACGGATCAAGCTGCCGAAGCGGACCTAACAGGGAGATTATCCGGATTTCAGGGTAAAATTACCCAAGTCTTCACCTTCAGCAGGGGTGGAAAACTGGAACTTGACAGCCGCCTGTACGGTCCGGAGACCATCCCCACCGGCACAGTGCATCCTGACGGTTTGGCGAACTTGAACGTGTCCTACCGTCGCAGCCTTTGGGATGACCGATTAGAACTTTCATTGAAGCTTCTGGATGCCTTCAACAATGAGGAAAGAAAAAGTGAAACATCGGAAATGGAATTGAGTGGAGATTTAAGAAATTTAGTGACCTACACCAAGCCGGATGGAAGAACGCTGTTTCTTAACATTCGTTATAAGTTCGGGTCAGGGGGAAAGGATAAGAAAGCAAAAAAGCGGTTGGATACAGGAAAATATAGGTACTAACGAATAAACTCAACGGTGCTACAACCATATTAGCTTTAATTTCTGTGCAAATGTTCTCCATCAGCGGAATAGATGTTATGGTGCCCATGGCTAATGCATCATTAGGAAGAATGGTGTTTGCTATTCTGACGACGTTTGTGGTACCACTGCTTTATGCTATGCTAGCGGAGAGGCGGATTGTGGGAACGAAAGGAGCACCAAGCATTGCTGAAACTGAAAATAAACGATAACTTGATAACAAAAGATAAAGGAAAAACCATGAAACTGATGAAGATTATTACAATTGGACTGTCGTTGATAATGGCCGTTTCGTGCAGTAAATCTAACGCTGAGGACAAAGCGCTAGAAGCTGATGAGTCTGAAATCGTTACTGTAAACTTGCCATCAATACAGTGTGGTATGTGCGAAAAGATCATCGAAGGAGGGTTATCCAAGAGAGAAGGAGTAGTATCAATTGATGTGAATATAGATGAGAAAAATGCTACAGTAGTGTACGAGGCTGGTTTGATAGACTTGGCTGGGATTGAAAAGGCCATCGCTGGTTTAGGCTACCAGGCCAATGAGACGATGGCTGTTTCAGAAGCATATAACGACTTGACCAAGTGCTGCAAACTGCCTGAAGACAGATAGTGTTTCGGGAGGCAACATGGCTCGCTTCGCTGATGGTCAATGCCGCACAGCGGACTACTGGTCTGGTGCAAAGGCTTCTAATTCGGGTGGAACAGTGTTTCAGTCAGGAGAGGGATTTTTACGATTATTAAGCAGACAAGAGTAAGAAGACAGTGTGTGAGCTGGTGCATTGGAAAAGGCATCTTCAGGGCGTAAGTTTAACTATAATTTCATGATTAGAAAATTATACAGGAGTAAATAATGACATATGTACAAAAGATAGCTGGAGTTGTGGTTTTGATTTCCATCCTGTCTGCAAAGGAAGGGAGCAGTTCAATAGCGAATTATGGGCTGGAAGAGTTTCCGGCAACTGTCTCTCAGAATGGTAAGACATCAGAAGCTGAAAGCGGGATCGTACGTACCTGGTCTCGAATTCCAGAGTACAATATCCGTGGAGATGCTCGGATTGTAGCCGAGAGCTTTCTGGCGGCAAACAGGAAGCAGATGGGCTTTGAAAGCGATTTGAGCTCAGCAGGTTTCTGGTATGAGAAA
>MPLZ02002019.1_pt1 | contig 11511 bp, 13 predicted proteins | sample 1617311 | NCBI WGS metagenome assembly MPLZ02 (sample SAMN05944806, study PRJNA350692) | marine metagenome | biome: marine; feature: ODZ; material: water; isolation source: 160 m water sample filtered on 0.2 um supor filter | place: Pacific Ocean | collected 2012-04-08 | depth 160m m
TGGGCAAGTTACAGGAGAATATGCTGTGAATTTGAGAAATGATCCTAGAGAATTAGCTGATATCCCACTTGAGGTTGATGATGATAAGATAGTATTTAATGTCATTAAAGAAAACTTCAAAGATGTTTATGCTCCCACATATATCACAATAAATCCTTTTATGGAAGCTTGTGATGATAGTGGAATTGCATTATTGACTCTTTCAGGTTTTATTAGAGATTCTGGGCCTAAAGTACATAGTGCAGTTACTGATAAAGCTTATGCTAAAGATAATAATTTGACTCAAAAATGGTGTTATGGACTTAATACTGTTTTTGTGATTACTGATGGTGAAGAGACAAAAATTAGTCAAATACAGCCCTATTGCTATAAATTAGAGTTTAAAGATTGTGAGATATTGGAAGTTAGTGAGAAGGCAGTGTTAAATTTCTTGGAGCAATATGCTGATAGGTTTCAAGTTCAGTAGTTTTATAAATTATTATTAGGTTTTATGATGATGGAGAATAAATTTATTTTGTTTTTTAAGGGAATGTTAATGGGAATTTGTGATTTGATTCCGGGCATCTCTGGAGGAACTGTAGCTTTCATAACTGGAATTTATGAAAGATTGATAAATGCTGTAAAAGGTTTTTCTCCAGAGCTATTAAGTAATTTAGTTAGTTTAGATAAGAAAAGAATAAATAATAATATTAAAAAATTGGATTTGGGTTTTCTCTTTATTCTTTTTTCAGGGATTATCTTTTCAATATTATTAGGATCTAGGATTATAGAGCGATTATTAGAAAATCATTATGTAGAAACTATTAGTTTTTTTGTTGGATTAATATTAGCCTCTAGTTTTATTATATATGAGAATATTAGTCGGCATAATTTTAAAAATTATGTTTATTGTTTCATAGGTTTTATTATAGGTATTGGATTGATATTTCTAAGACCTGCGGAAGTATCTATTAGTAATAGTTATTTGTTTTTAGGAGGATTTTTTGCAATAAGTGCTATGTTTCTTCCAGGGATTTCTGGCTCATTTATATTACTTATTATGGGATTATATGAGCCAATTATAGGCATGTTACAGGACATTATCATTAATATACGCTATCTTGTAATATTTATTCTAGGAATGGTATTTGGAGCATTTTTTATAAGTAGATTGATTAGTTATCTATTTAAGAAGGATAGATGTAAGACTCTTTATTTTCTATTAGGACTTGTTTTAGGGACCTTAGGAGTACCTGTTGTTAAGATTTATGAGGTGGCTAGTTTTAGTGGTAGTGATATATTTATGTTGCCACTATTGTTCTTTATAGGTGCCTTATTAGTTTTATTGGTTGGAAGATATGTTAAAAATTAGTTAAGGTTTTATAATCTGAATAGAAAGGTATTCTTTTTATCTTAAACTTTCTAACTGTTTCAAACCAGATAGCTATTACAAATAGGGTACTTAGTCCATACCAGAATAAGGCATGAGTGAAATCAAAATAAGCCACTTCATGATGGTATAGGGCGGCCAAGATGGCAATTCTTATTACATTTAATATAAATAGTAAGGTGAATGAATAAAGTATAGATTTTATCCTTAGATTTGTTTTCATCATTATAGTTAGATTTAGAATTAATAACAATAAATATGCAGAACCTGCTACACATGCATTTATTATAGAGATTAATGTTGTTGTGTTAATAATGATTAGATCTTTATTTATAGTGATCTCGTAGAAAATATCTAAAATTAAAGCTGTAAAATTTATGGTTAATGGAGTAAATATTGCATAGATTAATGGTAAACCTAAGGCAACAATAATCAATAAGATTAAGTATCTAAATAAAATTGAATAAATAGTTTTAGAACTTTTTGACTTACTCTTTTTCATATAAGGTATAACAACTGTCGACTTATATAATTAAGGGTATTAATTAGAAGAGAATAATTAAATTTATAGAAAAAATTAAACTAAAAATTAAAGAGGTCTTGGTGAAACCATGCTTCTTATTACTAAGATTATAGCTATGATTAATACAAGATTAACTAAGATTATTAGGTAGATAAACCAATTATCTCTTAGATGGTTTACGAAAGGTCCAAGATCTGCAGATGCCATCTTTCCTTCGCCAATAGTTAAAACAACTCTTTGATCAGTTGTCTTTCCATCGTAATCAGCCCTGATTGTTAATTCCTTATCTCCTGTTGCATCATTATTAACTGTTAGGGCTATGCTAACATCTCTTGATTCACCAGGCAATAAATTAACCATCTTAGGTTCTATTGATAATAGTGAAGACCATTCAGAGTTTTCCAATACTGAAATTGTGTATGATGTTGCAACATCTCCTGTATTAGTTAATTTTGAATTGATTATTACTTGTTTACCAGGAACTGCCTCAGGTGTTTCTGAATCTAAAGTTGCGGCTATAGCAACATTAGTATCTTGAAGATTACAATTTCCTGCAACTCTTATTGAAGTTGTGAATTTCTCATCTGAAACTTCATCATATGAATCGTCATCATCATCATAATCGTAGAATGTTCTGAATTCTATCGTGTATAATTTCTCTTCAGTTTTAGCTGGAACATCGAATTCAAAGTCAACTAGTTCTGAATCTCCTTGGTCGAAATCTTCTCTAATTATCTTTTCAGTGTTAATTCCTAAACCTTCACTGAACATTGTAACTCTTACTTGATCTTCATAATCTTCATCTCCAATATTGAATAATTCGCCAGTTACCTGGATCTTTTCACTACATTGAGCAGGATTTGGAGAAACTTTTATGTTATCAAAAATTAGGTGTTTTTCTTCATCTTCTTCTCTTTCACCATTAATTGATTCAAATAAATCATCGCTAAGATCGTTTGATTCTGAACTACATTCCATATCTTGACCTAAATCATCGCCGTATGTTTTAATAACTAATTTATAATCATCATCTTGGAAATCAGCAGGCACTGTGAATGTGAACATAGCAGTATCTTCATCATCATCTTTTATAGATCCTAAATCGATTTCTTCATCATCTAGGTCTTCCATATCTTTGATTATATTTTTACCAGTTGAATCAAATAATCCTATTTCAACCATTACATCTTTAATCTTATCATTATTATTATTATTAGTAACTTCAACTTCAACTTCAATTTTATCTCTTGGACTCCATTCGTCATCATCTCCATCTTTATTATCAATCTTAACATCTGTAATTTCTAAGTCTGAACCTGCATCTCCAGCTGAACAGAAAGTACTAACAAATTCTACAGGGATTGTTACTGTGTCTGTACCAGGTGCTTGTTCTGTTAATACTATATTGCCAGTATAAGCAGTACCAATATCAATCTCATTAAAATCTACTGTTGCAGCAACAGTAATTGTTGAAGTTGCGCCAGAAGTTGTAAGAACTGTACCTGCAACCTCAGATCCAGTAACAGTAAATGTTATTGGAACATTATCAGCTTGGTTAATAGCAGGAGTAGTAATATCATAATTAACACCAGTATTAAGTGCGCTTAATGCTGCATTTAATGAAGTAGTAGGTTCAGTGAAAGTTAAAGTTGTAGGGTTTGAAGTACCTGCAAGAACTAAAGTTACAGCTAAAATTGCTGTCATTAAAAACATATTAAATATTTTTGTTTTTGTCATGTTATAATTTTGGAGTTACAACACCTTTATAAACTTTATGGTTTTGTAAAATGTATAATTTTTTTTATAATTTAATAAATTTTTCATATTTTATCGACGAGGAAATGGTATTTAAAGATTTATGTTATGATAAAAGTTATCATTCATTTAAGATAAATAATAAAATTTTAGTAAAATATTTCAAGAAAAATGATGAAAAATTTCTAAAATTTATGCATTAAAAGTTATTGGGGCATGTCTCCATTGCCTGCCTTATGGATATCTGCAAATTGAGGAGTTACTATTATTATATTCTCTCCAAAACCTGCAATACTTCCCTCTAATGCATCAGCAGTTTTCTTTATTTTAGAGATAGCTCTCTTTAATTCGATGATATCTTTAGATCTTAGAGGTTTGATATCTATAACAGCTATAGTATATCCTTCCCTTAATGAATTTAGAATAATATTGATGTCTTCAAAACTTTTTAGAACAAAGGGTCGCACCATTACCTTTGATTTTTTCATTTCCTTGCCCAAATCTATTTCAATATACTCATCTATAGTACCATTATCTTCTGAACCAAACGCCCTTTTTATATTATCAAACATATTGAAGATTATCTTGAGAAGTATATAAATATTACTGTGTTTGTTAAAATGTTATAGAATAATTATTTCTTTTTCCTTTCTGGATGAGGGATAGGCTTAGGATTTTTGTTTTTTAATAGGAAGAATATTCCTATAAGACTTGCCATCAATAATAGGAGTCCTACACTTAAATCTACGGGCGTGTTTCCTGAACCAATTACATTCCCAGTGAATTTATGGGAGAGTAAATCTATGCCAAAAATGAAGGATGTCACTAGTGTTATGCTTAAAATTGTTTGTTCTAGATTGCCTTCTCCACCTATTTGTTTCTCGAGATTTTTACTCTTAGATTCATAGATGCTAATTAGATCTTTGATAGAATCTTTAGAGTTAATCTCTAGAGCCTTATTAGCCGATTCTGAAGCCATAAGAAAATAATCTGAGGCACCCTCATTATATCCTTTAGATTCAGAAATTTTTGCAGCATTAGCAAAATCTTTTGCGGAACTGATGAATTTATTCAATGTAGATTTTTTTAGGCCTCGCATCCTATTAGAATCTTCATCAGTGAGTTTTTTAGCATGCTCGTCAGCTAAATGATAAGAATCTTGTGCACTAGCCAAGTAATCGTCAACCCCTCTCTTTGCCATGCATTATAATAGTAAAACTAGTTTAAAAAGTTTGTTAGAATTAGCCTTGGATTTTGGCCATAACTTCTTTCTTTAAGGCCTCTGCGTTATCTGTTAGATCCTTTTCTTCAGAATCTATTGATTTAAGTCTTAAAGATAATAGATCTTTTTTCTTAGTAAGATCGTCTTCAGTCTTTTTCTTATCTGCTTTTATCATTATGTTTCCAACAAGTTTGAAAACATCATCATTAGATTTAGATATTTCTCCAAGAGCGTTTTCAGTTTCTGTTAATTCAATTTGGAAAGCTTGTTTTTGCATAACTAAATTATGAAGATTCTGCTCCATGCCTTGAAGTTCTTGAATTTTTTGTTGTGTTTCTTGATCCATTTCCATTTTAAAATTATAAATAGTGCTTATTTAAGTTTATTGGTTTTATACTGCCTTAATTTTTACTACATGTTTCCTTGGTTTGTAGAATATTTTGTATCTACAATTAGGGCATAGAAATCTTTTTTCTAAGGCTGCTGCAGTTATTTTTTTACCGCATTTGAAGCATTTGTATGTTGCCATGTTTTAATTTATTATTTTTTGTATTTAATTGTTTCTATTCTTCTTTCTTGGTGAAATAAGTATGACTTGCGAATTTTTTATCGCATTTTTTACATTCCCAAATTCCTTTAGAAAGTCTTTTTGCAGTTCCGTTACAGAATATGCAAGATTGTTTTTTTCTTTGAACTGATTCTATATTTGCAGTTTTCTTTCTAACTTTGGCACCATATCTTGCACCAAATCTTCCTGCAGCCTTTACTTTCTTTGTTCTCATTTTATAAGTTTATATTAATGGGTTTTAAATGTTTCTATTTAATTGCTAGGGGCAACTAGATTCTAAGATTGAAAAAGTCTCAGACTCATTCAACTTCAGAGAAATTGAAGAATTTAAACCTTTCAAATCCTGTTATCCTATGGGGTAGCCAGGATTTGAACCTGGGCCGGGAAGTCCCAAACCTCCAATCCTAACCAAGCTGGACCACTACCCCGTTAATAAATGTAGAATTGAATGCTTTATAAACTTGTTGTTAAAATTATTTCTTTTCTTCAGCAGGAGTTGCTCCTGGAGGGGCCGTATCTGTTGGCTTTGCTTCTTCAGTAGTACCTTCTTCAGCTTCTTCAGCCTTCTTTGCTTCAGCTTCTTCAGCTTCCTTAGCTTCTTTAGCTGCAGCTGCGGCCTTGGCCTCTTGCTCTGACTTAATTTCTGTAAAGAATTGGTTAAGTTTTTCTCTTTTCTCTGGAGAGGTTTCTGTTCTTTCATCATTAATTTCTGAGTCAAATTTCCCATCGTTAACTGCCTGAATTAAATTATTAGGATTTTCATTCTCAACAAGAATTCCAACACTTGCAGAGGTTCCTAATACTGATTTTACTGCAGCTTTCATATCTCTATCTAACATGTTTGGAAGTTTAATCTTTGCAATTTTTATCATGTCTTCAATTGAAGCATTTCCGACCTTCACTTCTGCATGTTTATCAGAGCCTTTTTCAAGGCCAAGTTCATTCTTTAATAGTTCAGAAGTTGGAGGAGAGGATGTATGGATTGTGAAATCTTTTGTTTTTTCGTCAACATCTAATTCTACAGGTACTTTCATACCCTTAAATTCTTTTGTTGCTTCATTAACATCAGAAATTACCTTGCCCATGTTGACACCCATTGGGCCTAATTGTTGAGCTACAGCTGGACCTGGTTTCATGTTTCCTCCATCAATTAATAAATTAATTTTTACCATGTTTTTTTTAGAATTTGAAGATTATTTAAAGTTATCTAATAATCGTCAGGGATAAGTCCTCCACTTGGTTCATCAAAATCATCTCCTCCCAGACTAATATCCGGAGCATCACCTAGCGGAGTATCTTCAGCTACTTTTTCTTCAGATTTTTTATCTTCTTCCGTAGCTTCTTGATCTTCATCTTCAGAGGTTTCATCCTTATCTCTTCTGACAACTTTAACATTATCTAGTTTAACAGTTACAGGAATTGGTACTACTGCAGCCAATAGTGTAACCACTGCATCACCCTTAGATTTATCCACTCGAATAACTTTTGCCTTTTCCTTTTTGAAAGGCTCTCCAATAATTTCTACTATGTCTCCCTTTTCAATATTTATTTCTTCAAGAACTGGCTCAATCATATTTTTGATTTCTTCATAACTAACAGTCTTTCCTATAATTCCTTTTACATAGGGTAAATTATAAGCTGCTTCTTCTGCAGAATCTCTATCAGTAGCTTCTAAAAAAATGTATCCTCTAAGTCCATGAGGTCTAGCAAGAGAATGTATATTTAATCCTTTTTTGTGAACTTTATCTGAGATTAATTCTAATGCTCTATCTTCTTTATTAGTTGTAACTTTAATTATAAAGATATGACTACTAGTCGATCCCTCATCAGTTTCAGTAGGTTCTTTGTTTTCTTCTATTTCTTCCATTAGATAATTAGGCTCTAGCTAAGTGATAAACACTTAGAAACCTTAATGTTATTTAAAAATTATAGTTTATAAAGTTTATGATTAATTTTTTTTATAATAATTCTAAATGAAAAAGATATTTAAGGTTAATTAATCATGTATTACTATGAATGCTTGGCATGCAAAAGAGGTAAGAAATATTTTTTCTGAATTGAATAGTTCTGAAAAGGGATTGGCTAAAAGAGATGCTGTTAAAAGATTAGCAAAATATGGTAAAAATGAGCTTGAAAGAAAAAAGAAAACCTCTGGTATTTTAAAATTTTTAAAGCAATTAAATAATCCTTTAGCTTATATTCTTTTTGTAGCAATGGCTATTTCTTTTGCTTTTGATCACATAATTGATGCTTATGTTATTTTTGCAATAGTTCTTATTAATGCTAGTGTTGGCTTTATTCAGGAAAGGAAAGCGGAAAGGGCTATTGAGGCCTTAAAAAGAATGGTTATTTCTTATGCAAAAGTCTATAGAGATGGTGAGATTATTAAAATTCCTGCTTCTCAGATTGTTTTAGGAGATGTTATTTTTCTAGAAGAAGGAGATAGGATTCCTGCAGATGCTCGTTTGTTTGATGTTAAAAATTTTAGGACACAAGAATCTTCTTTAACAGGAGAGTCATTTCCTGAAGAAAAAGATTTGAAGATTCTTAGTACAAAGACATCATTAGGAGATAGGCAGAATATGGTGTTTATGGGAACATTAGTTGTTTCTGGAGATGCAAAGGCAATAGTTGTTGCTACGGGAAATGAAACTCAGATAGGAGTCGTAGCAAAATCTATTCAAGAGGTTATTAGGCCTAAGATGCATTTTAATGAGAAAGTTAATCAACTTGCCTATCAAATGGGGGCATTTGCAGTTATTGGTGCAATGTTAACTTTTATTATCGGTTATTTTATTAGAGGTTTGGAATTTTTTGATATTTTTCTATTTACAGTAGCTTCATTAGTTTCAGGAATTCCTGAAGGTTTACCTGCAGTTTTAATTGTGGTTTTAGCAATTGGTGCAAGAAGAATGGCTAAAAGAAATGCTATTATTAGACATCTTCCAGCTGTTGAAACTCTTGGTGTTGCAACAGTTATTGCTACAGATAAAACAGGAACCCTTACTTCAAATTCAATGGTTGTTGAAGAAATTGTAACAGCAGATGGAAATTTTTCTGTTTCCGGAAATGGATGGGACCCTCAGGGGAAATTTTATGATTGGCCCTCAAAAAATCAGATAGATCCAAATAAATTTTATTCCTTGAAAAAAATGTTTGATATTTCTATATTATGTAATAAAGCTAATCTGTTTAAAAAAAATAAAGGTTATGAGATTGTGGGAGATCCTACTGAGGCAGCATTATTGGTTTTAGGGAAAAAATCAGGATTAATAAAAAAAGATTTAGACAAAAGAGTTTTAGATGATTTTTCATTTAATTCTGAATTGAAATTTAGAGGCAGTTTGATTAATAATCTAAAAAATAAGGAAATTTTTGTTGTAGGGGCCTTTGAGAAAGTTTTGGATAGATCTTCAAGTGTTTTAAAAAATGGGAAAATAGTTAGTCTAAATAATAAAATTAAAAGAGAATTTTTATCTAATGCGGAATCTATGGCTAATAAAGGGTTTAGGGTATTAGCCTTAGGATATAAGGAGGTTTCAAAAGATACCAATTCATTTTCTGAAAAACTTGTTAGTAAGGTTGTTTTTGTAGGTTTTGTTGGAATGAAGGATCCTCCAAGAAAGACCATTAAAGAATCTATACAGAAAGCTAGAAATGCTGGAATTAGAGTTATAATGAAGACTGGAGACCATAAGGCTACTGCGCTTGCTATTGCAAAAGAAATTGGTTTGGTTGGAGAAAAAGGCGTGGCGCTTACAGAAAGTGATTTGGAGAAACTTTCTAAGAGACAATTTAATAAAATTGTAAGAGAGGTTGATATTTTTGCGAGAGTTAGTCCAAAAATGAAAATGAGAATTGTTCAGAGTTTGCAAGAGCAGGGAGAAATTGTTGCAATGACGGGAGATGGAGTTAATGATGCTCCTGCATTAAAGAGATCAGATATTGGTGTGGCTATGGGCATTATTGGAACTGATGTTGCTAGAGAATCTTCTGAAATGATTTTGGCAGATGATGATTTCTCATCAATCGTTAATGCAATTGAAGAAGGTAGAACTGTTTTTAGGAATGTTAGGAGGACTAGTTTTTACCTAATTAATACAAATGTTGCAGAAGATATCACCATTATTGGAGGTTTAGCTCTGGGATTGCCATTACCGTTATTGCCTATCCAGTTGCTTTATTTGAATCTTGTTACGGATGGTATAAATGCCCTCCCTCTTGCGATGGAACCCTCTCATTCAGATATTTTGAATAGAAAACCTAGAGATAGGAAAGAAAAGATTCTGAATAAAAGCTTAATTCCCTTCTTATTGATAATTGCGGGATTAATGGCTTTTTCCACAATACCAGTCTTTAATTATTTTCTTCCAGAGGGTTTAGATAAGGCTAGAACTGCTGCATTTGTTTCAATGTCGATGTTTCAGTTGTTTAATGTTTTTAATATGAGATCTTTAAAATATTCCTTATTTAAGGTAGGTTTATTTTCAAATAAATGGGTCCTTTATGCTATTACAATTTCCCTTTTACTTATGATTGGAATTGTTTATCTTCCATGGATCTCAGAGATATTTCAGTTTGTTCCATTGAGTTTTAAGGAATTTTTTGTAATCTCATTAATATCCTCATCAGTTTTTGTTGTAGGAGAAATTTATAAAAAAGTTAGATATAGGTGAATGTGAGCATATATTGAAATTATGATAATCCAAAATAAGACATTAATAAATTAATTGCAAAACCTAAAATTCCCACTAAACATAATCCAATTGCAGATACCTTAGAGATTGTAAGAAATTCCTCTCTAGAGGGTTTCTTAAGTAGTTTCCATACTCTTGTGCTTTGTCTAAAAAATGATTTTAAGTTAAACATTGTAAAAACAGATGGTATATTGGGTTTAAAAAGTTTTAGAATTAGATTAATGCCTTATCTTTGTATGTGAAAAGACTTCTTGCAAACCAATACATAGAATAAAGTTCAAATGCAAAGGGAAGATAGCCCAAATAACCTAAAATAGGCATTTCAAATATTTTGAAAAATCCTACAAAAGGAATATCATATACCCATTTTATGGTTGCCCAATAATTCCAAAATTCCCATAAAAACCCTAATATAATTCCTGCAAGTAATAATGATAAGGGAATTTTTAGATTCCTATTTTTAATATGCCCTATAATACTTGGTTGATTATTAATGTAATTTATTGGATCTAAAATAAGAAAAAAGCTTAGCCAGATTAATGGAAACGTGAATTTTGGAAAGAATATTGGAAGGAAAAAGGATATGATTCCTAAGAATATCATTAAGAAAAGAAAATTTTTACTTAAATTATATTTTTTTCTTAATTTAACCTTATCAAAAAGATGTATTGATTTTATTAAAGAAGTTGTTTCAAATAATGCTGGGAGGACTGTTGAGAATGAAATTAATTTGAAAATTAATTTTGCATTACCCAAACTACCTGTACCTATATAATTCCAGTTTTGAGTGAATAGGTTTAATATTTCAAAAATATACCAAAATGATGCAGATAATATGAAGAGACTAATGAAATGAAGGAGATGATTATTTACCAGCGATTTTTTATTTATACTATATATTGCCGCATCTATGGTTAAAATATATCCTATCCATATTATAGGAAAATACCAATCTGCGAAAGGTTGTATTTTTAAGAAAAAATTTATTTGAGTTAGTATAATTAATATTATTCCGATAACACCCCATTTTTTGAACATAATATTTCTAAACTATAATTGTATTTAAAATTATTTATTCTAAGAATTCTATTCCAAGTTCATCTTCCATTTCAACTTGTTTTTGTAAGTCTTTTGGTAATTCACTGCCCATAATCTGAGAAGATTTAACTCCAGTAATTATTATCATGACCCTTATTGATTTTTCCATTTCAGGAGATATTTGTGCTCCCCAAATCATTCTTGCTTCAGCCCCTAATTTTTGACCTACTGCAGAGATAATTGCACGAGCTTCATCTAAGGACATATCATTACCGCCAATTATATTGACTAATGCTCCTGTTGAACCTGAAAGATCTACATCTAGTAATGGATTGGTAA
>MPLZ02213866.1_pt1 | contig 11506 bp, 10 predicted proteins | sample 1617311 | NCBI WGS metagenome assembly MPLZ02 (sample SAMN05944806, study PRJNA350692) | marine metagenome | biome: marine; feature: ODZ; material: water; isolation source: 160 m water sample filtered on 0.2 um supor filter | place: Pacific Ocean | collected 2012-04-08 | depth 160m m
CTTATCTGAAAAATCCCGAAAGGTTTTTTGAATCAATTCTTGGGTATCGTTCAATTGAAAATCCATTTTATTTCTCCGTAAATATCCGTGTACAATTCTCATCACCGGCGGGCAACGAACTCAATGTTTCAACACGAACATTTGTATTCAATTCTTGATTTATATCTTTCAGAATGGTTTGAATCCAGCAATCGCAACCGGGCTGATCTTCTTTTAATGCATCGTATTTTTTATGCCAATCGAACCACGGACAGGCAGAATGTACCAATCGAACATTTCCATCATTTTCTATGGACATGTCAGCAGATTCGCCCATGGCAAGGGAACTATTCACAATCATTTCTGCAATTTGGGGAGCCACCGGTTTATCTCTATCGATTCTTTTCAGAAATGCCCTCGCCGTATCCCGACCGACAATTTCCCAATATTTCATTACAGCATCCATGGGATTTACATCCGGGAACATCTTGACAAACGCTTCCCGCCACTCAAAATGGGAAGCCCGGGTGATTTTACACAACACATCAAATTTTTGTTTTGTTGTAAAACTCATGATTTTTCCTTCATTTCAATGCCATAAACATTGGTTGCCTGACTTTTAGAAACAACTTCATTTTTTACATCTTTTAACACAGATATTTTATTTCTGTTTTCCGGGTTTCCGTATCCACCGCCCCCACCAGCAATTTGATGATAAAGTGTGCCGGTTGGAATACCTTCTATCATATCTTTGCTCATAGGGATTTTTTCAGTACCATCGGGTAAGGTCAAGGAAATTTTATTAAGGACAGATGTTTTTCCACCGAACAGACCGTAGGGCGTTTTTACATTTCCGTCGCCGAATACAACCATAGTTGTATCATCTCCACCTAATTTGATTTTCGTTTCCACACCCAGTCCACCACGCCATTGTCCTGGGCCACCGGAATCCTGCAAATATTCATGATGTAAAAGCGCGTGTGGTGTTTGTTGCTCAAACATTTCGTAATCTTGGTCCAGGATTCCACCGGATGCATCAATCATACCTATATGGTCATAACCATCAGAATTTTTTAATGCTCCGGAACCGCCTTTTAATCCAAGGAAGCAGATATCTACATATTTTTCATTTGTTTTGGGATGGTTTCCTGTGAATAAGGAACATAATAAGTGATTCCAACCTGCCGTCACTTTGTCTGGAATAGCTTCACTTAGGGCTATTGCAATGGAATCAGCAACTTGGGGGCATAAATGATTTCCAAAAGTTGTGGCAGCGGGGTAGGATGCGTTCAAAATAATTCCTTCTGGAACAATATATGTTAAAGGCTTTATCATTCCTTCATTATGAGGAATATTGGGATTTACCATCTGTAGAAAAGACAATGTTATAGCGGAACAGGTTGATGTGTATGTACCATTTACAAACCCTTTTGTTTGTTCTGATGACTTGGAAAAGTCAAAGGTAATGGCTTCATCTTTTACGGTAACTGTTGCTCGTACAGTAAATTCAGATCCTTTATGTTTACCATCATAAAAAACCATACTTTCTCCGTGGTACACACCATTTGGAATTTCTGCAATTTCGCTACGCATCATTTTTTCTGTTGCACTGAATAATTCTTGTTTATGGGCTTCAAAAGTTTCGATACTATATTTCTCAACCAATGTTTGTAATCGTCGTTCTCCTAAAGTACATGCACCAATCTGAGCTTTAATATCTTCCTGAACCATTGTAAGTCGAATATTTGCAAAAATTAAATTCCATACATCTTCACGAAGCTTCCCTTTTTCATAAAGTTTTACGGCTGGGATTCGAATGGCTTCCTGCCACACTTCTGTTGCATTTGGGTTGTAACCACCTTGGACGGCACCCCCAATATCAGCTTGATGGCCTTTTGCAGCAGCCCAACCAATTAAAGTATCTTCGTGGAATATAGGTTTAAAAATTGCCACATCATTATTTTGGTTCCCCATGGAGAAAACGTCATTATGAATAATCACATCACCGGGAGATATATCTTCTCCGTATTGATCTAATATCACACGGCAAACAGGTCCAAGGGAAAAGGAGAGTATGGGTAAATTTTCTGTTTGTTCCAGCATATTCCCTTTAGCATCATAGAGGCCAGTGACAAAATCTTTTGCTTCACATAGGATCGGAGATCGAGTTGTTTTTGTTAATGAGATACTCATTTCATCTGTAATAGATTTGAATGTTCTCTGAAAAATGGATAGCAATATTTTATCTATTTTAACCATATTTATTTACCCAATTTCTTTTGGTTAATATCAAATCCATTGGGATAATGATCTCTATTATAAACAATAAACGATCCGCCAACACCCGTATCACAATCATAAGTTTTCCCTAAGAATATGGTTGTATTTATCTGCTCAATAATGGCTGGTCCTTCAATAGAATATTTTCCTGTCAACAGGTCACCGTCAAAGACAGAAATTTCTTGAACATCGTCTAACTCGGGAATGTAGGCAATCCGTTTACTTTTTAATGCAAAATCGGGATTTTTCACCGGTTCAGCATCATCCATTTTTGCGAAAGAATTAGGTTTTTCAGTGATTCCAATGGCGCGTAAATGTACATTAATTATTTCTAGCTCAGTACCTTCTTCTTTTAATGAATATCCAAACTGACGATTATGCTCTTTATGAAATGCATTTTTAATTACATCCAAATCAAAAGACGATACATTATCCATATCTACTTGTAATGGCACTTCATGATATTGGCCCACATACCGCAAATCTAACGTCGGGACAAGTTGGGTATTCTCTTTTTCGATACCTTCTGATGATAAAGTGTCCATACTTTCCTGAATCATATCATCGTAAAGAGCAAGGAAAGTCTTTTTATCAATTTGGGAAAATCGTTTGATATATGAACGAACATAGTCATGCTTTAAGTCTCCAAGAAGCATTCCAGTAGCACAAAAAATAGGTGCTGCGTTAGGGACTACAAACATTGGAATTTCGAGTTCTCGGCAAATTTCTCCAGCATGAATTGGTCCAGCTCCACCAGCGACAATCATTAAAAATTCGCGTGGGTCATAACCGCGCTCAACAGATACTTGGCGTACACCTTGCGCCATATTCATATTTATAACGCGATACATTCCTGCTGCAGTTTCAATATCTGTTAGGTTTAATGGTGTTGCTAAAGTTTTATTTAATTGATCCAGAGCTTTGTCTTTATTGAGAGTGTATTTACCTCCAGCAAAAAAATTAGGATCTAAATAACCCAAAATTAAATCGGCATCTGTGCAAGCAGGTTCTTTCCCATCTCGATTATAACATACTGGGCCGGGTAATGATCCAGCGCTTTTTGGCCCCATTTGCAGTAAGCCTCCACTATCAACCCACCCAATACTTCCACCGCCAGCGCCAATGGTTATAATATCCAAAGATGGAAGAGCTATGCGGTAGCGATTAATATCACCATCTGTACTTGTAATACATTGCCCATCAACGACCATACTTGCGTCAAAACTCGTTCCACCCATGTCCATAGTAATGCAATTATCATATCCAAGCATTTTTGCATAATATGCACCAGCAATGGGCGCAGCTGCTGGACCAGATAATACGGTAACTGCAGGGATTTTTCGGACAACTTCGGGGGAGACAACGCCACCGTTAGATTGCATAATTGAAAATCCGCCTTTAAAGTTTAATTCTTTGAGTTTTTCCTGTAACGACGCGATATAACTATCTACATCTACTCCGATATAGGCATTAACAACCGTTGTACTCACTCTTTCATAAAAGCGAATGGATGGTAACACTTCACAAGAAGCAGTAATAAATACGTTTTCCAAATATTTACGAAGGTATTTGGCAACCTGTTTTTCATGGGTGTTATTTAAATAGGAATTCATAAAACAGATGGCAATTGATTCCACATTTTCTGCGTCAATCTTTGCAACTAATAATTCCAACTCATCTACATTTATAGATGTAACTACATTTCCATCAGAGTCAATTCGCTCATCTAAAGTAAAACGTAGAGAACGAGGAACAAGAGGGGTCACATTTTGATAATGGTTATTATATTGCTCTTCACGAATGCCTCTGCGCATTTCTAAGGCATCTCGTAATCCTTTTGTTGTAATTAATGCAGTTTTAGCTCCCTGCAATGTTAGCAATGTATTTGTAGCAACAGTTGTACCATGAACGATTGTATCAATACTTTGAATAAACTCATCATCCGACAGTGAACATTTTTCAGCTAATTCTTTCAAGCCTGTGATGAAACCGATTGATGAATCTTCGGGTGTCGATAATGTTTTATGCATCACTGATTCACCGGTGTTAGAGACTAGGAAAAAATCTGTAAATGTTCCACCAATATCAACACCAAGTTTATATTTCTCTTTAGTCTTCATTTATGGATAAATGCAGCCTTAACCTTGGGTCCATTTTCTAAAAAATTCTTTAAGCCAATTTTCATATCTTCAGTTTTCATACATTCGCCGAATTGACGCGCTTCATACTCTAGGCCATCTTCTAAATCCATTTCAGCTCCGCCATAAATTGTTTCTACTAAAATAGAGTCAATTGCTTTGCTCAAATGGTTGGTTTCAATTTTTGTGGATTCTTCGCCATGTCTAAATGACGATGTTACCATTGGTATAATGGGGAGTGTCCCATTTGTAATTTGGTTTACACATTCAATTCCTTCTAAAATAAGATCCCCATCAACAAGTTTATCTATGAGCCCGATTTCAAATGCTTTATTAGCGGAAACAGGTCGGCCTGTACGAAGAATGTCAGAGGCAATATCTAGCCCCACCAAGCGGGGTAGTCTCTGAGTTCCACCTGCACCTGGAATAAAACCTAAATTAACTTCGGGTTGACACGCTAAAATAGGTAAATCCTTTTTACTTATTCTCATTGTGCATGACATAGCCAATTCATTTCCACCACCAAAAGCAAAACCATTCATGGCACAAATAATGGGTTTATTCATTTGTTGAATCCGGCTAAAGACCACCTGAAAACTTCGGGCATTTTCATAGCCTTCTTTCGGCGTTTTCAATCCAGCTAACATATTAATATCTGCACCTGAGACAAATGCCTTTACACCAAACCCAGTAATCACTGATCCAAGAATAGAATCATTATTTTCTACTTCAAGTAGTCCAGATTCCAGTTCTGCAATTACATTCAAATTTAAAGCATTTAATACTTTTGGGCGACGAAGCGTAAAAATAGCCACTTTGTCTTGAACTGTTTTAACAATGGTTGATATATCCCACTGTCCATTATCCTTGGATTTTTGAAGTGATGTAGGAAATGAGAATCCTGAATGTTCTTCACAAAAATCTTTTACTATTTGTGAAGCAGTATCCAGACCTAATTTGTTCATTAATGTGAAAGGTGCTTTCATGACTAATGCAACTTCACAAGCCATATTTAAATCGCTGACGTTGGTAATACCAATATCAATTATATAGGATGATAGCGCAAAGTAAGCACCCAGAAATTGTTTTTCCAAAGTGGTTTCAGTGTCAGGATTAATATCAATTTTTTCACCACGTTTTGCTATGTCCCATTGAGTGTTGTTTTCTACTGCATCTCTAAGCATTTTAGGCGATTTAAACCACCGCATAAGTTCAGATCCCATTTCATCCAAACCATGATTCGTAATTGGATTCCCTCCCGTTAATGTGAGAGCCGTAAAAGGTCCAACGCCCAGCCCCAGAGATTTTTGTGCAACGGCATCAATTTCTTTCACGGTTCCGTAACCTTTTTCCAGACATAAAATTGCCGTTTGGCAAAGACCTTCAAAAATGGGATCCACTGCATAACCATACGAACTTTTTACTTCAATGGGGACTTTCCCGATGGATTCATAAAATCCCATGAGTATCTGAGTTGTAGATGGATTTGTATGTTTACTTGGAATGATTTCTACTACGGGATTCCTTTCAGCAGGAAAGAAATAATGGGTGACCAAACAACGCGATTTATTTTGAATGTTTTGGAAAATAACTTCAGGCCTCATATGCGAAGAGTTGGATAAAAATAAACAATCATTATCGCAAATATTTTCTACTTGATTAAATATAATATTTTTGATTTTCTCATCTTCTGTTGCTGCTTCTAGTATAATATCTGACCCGGCGATATCTTGGTAATTAGTTGTGTAAGAAATGCTATTTATCATAGCATCAGCCATTGTTGGCTTAAAGGCACCAGTATCAATGCCCTTTTGGATTTTCTTTTCTATTTTGGTTTTTGCATTTTCTATCGCTTTATCTGCAATATCCACTAAAATCAATTTTACATTATGGTTTGCAAAGACTTTAGAAAAATGGAGACAAATATCTGGACCAATTTGCCCAGCACCAATAATTGATAATTTTGATACTGTAAGATGTTTAAATATGTAACTCATGGCTTTAGTAATTTCATTACTATTTTAAGAATTAATGATTTGTCTTCAATTTATCGATTACCATAATTCGAATTATTTTCCTATAATACGATATTAAGATAATGAAGACTGAATAAATAAATTATGTATTGTTTTGATACAAAAGCAATATAAATAATTCGCATGTTAACTATTTACAAGTGAACAATGTGTTAAAAGGTGTATGATGGATGTAATTTCATAATCGGCCTCAAATTTGGAGTTTTTTATTTGCATATTTTCACCACCAACCAGATAACATGAAAAAATTCCAGCTTTGCAAGCTGCTTCAATATCATTATAGGAGTCACCTACAAAAACAATCTTCTTTGTATTTGCATTCAACTTTTCTATTGCAGAATTCAATCCTTCAGGATCCGGTTTTAGGCGGGTAACATCATTGCGTGTAATAATAACATCAAATATTTTTGATAGTTTGAATTTATCCAAGGCTTTTAAAATAGCTCTTTCACCAATATTTGTCACCAAACCCAATTTAAAACTATCCTCTTTTAATTCATTTAATACTTCCATAGTATGAGGATGCAATTGCCATCTGGTTAAAGCATCAGAATCATAAAAATCAAATATGGAAGAAACAATGCTCAAAATCTTTGATGATTGTATATCCTTTGCGCATGGATCCAATTCTATAGATTTATTAAAAATGTGAGTATAACTTGGATTTATTCCAAATAAGCTTGAAGGGTAACCTGCGTTTTCGAGAGCAACAATTACTTCTGATACAGCCTGATCTAATTGCCATTGAAAATCTACGAGCGTGCCCTCGAAATCGAATATGACTGTATTAATCCTATTCATTAAATATTTTAATTTGAAAATCGGAACGCTGAAATAATTGTAACAATTCTTAACGCTGTTCGTTATCTAATTCAACTATATCTGAAATATTTATTTCCAGCATTTTAATACTTGCAAGAATGCGGGTTATATTTTTTTGAAGTGCCGGAAATCGTTCAGATTGATCCATTAATAGTTCAGATGTTCTTTTCAACTGTTTGATTTCTTTGTCAACTTCAGACAAATTTATTTTTTGACTCATTTTCTTAAATCCTTAAAGCGTTTTGCCTTAACAGGATATCTTGGAAGCTCCCCATATTGACAAAATTCTATTTCATAATTTAGGTTTGTTTTTAGTCTCAGTTGATCGGACAACTTTGATTTTATTTTATCCATTTCTTCTGAATAATTTTGTAAAAATTCGACCTGTAATGTTATCTTATCCCGATCATTAATTTTTTCTACTTTTAGTTCATAATCATTGCCTAATCCTTCAATCCCTCTCACAACATTCTCAACTGAAGACGGTGAAAAAAGAACGCCCTTCACCTTAGTAATATCATCGGTTCTACCGACCACACCTCCCTTAATCAATTTGGACGTTCTGCCGCATGTACATATTTTTGTATCCCATTCAATAATATCTTTTGAATCAAATCGAATACAGGGTTGCGCCTGCCGATCCAAGGCGGTAATAATCATTTTTCCCCTGACTCCCGGTGTTTCAATCGCTTCTCCTGTTTCCACATCCACAATTTCTACGAGGAAAAACGCATCATTTACATGCATGGATCCCGGTTGTTCAGTGCATTCAAAAGACCAGGCTCCTATTTCTGTTGCACCGGCATGATCATATACTTTCGCTCCCCACGCATCTTCAATACGTTTCTTGGTTGAGGGAATACTTGCTCCCGGTTCTCCCGCACAGGTAATTATTTCTATTGATAAATCAGCAGGGTTTATATTCATTTCGTTGATAGCTGTATCCGCCATTCCAAGCATATACGTAGGAGTTCCCATCATGGCTGTTGGATTCAATTCTTGTATTTTCAAAATTCGAGCACGAGTATCTAGTACGCCTCCCGGTACAACTTCACACCCGATTTTTTCTGCGCCGTAATGTCCTGCCCAAAATGCAACAAAAACATTATAACCAAAGGGAATAAAGACTCTGTCTTTTGGGCGATATCCTTGTGCCCACAACAACTGAGCCCAGCATTCCGCCCACCATTCCCAATCCTGCCACGTATCCGGCTGATAAACCGGTTGTCCTGTCGTTCCGCTGGTTTGCCGGTAGGCAGTAACTTCATTCAATGGCACACATAATGCATCACCGTATGGGAAAGGTTCTTTCCCTTGAATATCTCTCATCATAGATTTTTCTACCGTAGGTATTTGTTTGATATCAGCAAATGATTGAATATCTTTCGGTTTGATGCCATCATTATCATATAAGGTACGGTGAAATTTGGAATGCTCGTAAGTCCATGAAAAAATCCGCTGAAACTTTTTCAATTGCAGCTTGCGAATTTTTTCATAAGGGAGAGTCTCAAGAACAGGATTCCAATATATAGATTGGTTACTCATAATTAAAGTTAATCACCCCAACGACGGAAGAGGTCATGTTCAATCTCCAAATAATCCAAAATTTTCCCCACAGTCTGATTGATGATATCGTCAATCGTTTTAGGGTAATGATAAAATGAAGGCACTGGAGGTAAAATATGGGCTCCACTGTCAGCCGCCAGGGACATCAATCTTAAATGCCCTTTATACAGTGGAGTCTCTCGCACGACCAACACTAATTTTCGTTTTTCTTTCAAGGTAACATCTGCCGCACGAACAATGAGATTTTCCGAATAAGAATTTGCAATCCCGGACAATGTTTTTATTGTACATGGAACAACCACCATACCATCAACCAAAAAAGAACCGCTGGCTACTTTCGCTGCCATATTTTTATGGTCGTGAACATATGATGCCATTTGTTTCACTTCATCAATATTATAATCTGTTTCAATTTGTATATTTTTCTCACCAGAATTTGAAATTATAAGATGTGTTTCAACATTCTTTTCACTCAATACAGACAATAGCCGTACACCATAAACAACACCGCTGGCTCCAGAAATTCCCACTACTATTTTTTTAGACATATTATTCTCTATTTATTATTTTCAACTACTTTGATAATTCTAAAGAAACTAATTCAGCAATTATGTTTCCATTCTCAAGTACTTTTTTTATACCATCTTTATCAATATTGTCCCAATGCGCTCCTGCAGTTACAACTACATTTGATTTCGTTGACAATGCTATTTTTTGAGCAATTGGTTTGACTAAATGATCTTCCATATGCCCCGGAAAACAAATGACTGAAGTAGTAGCATTATATTTTTCAGGATTTACAATGCTTACTTGTGATTGTCCAGCTGAAACGGCGCCTATGTGAGGTTTATCCCCACCCCACACTGCAATTAAAATATCCTTACCGATAATGTGAACACTGGCTTCTAAATCAAATGAGCCCGTTTCAGTTTGTACAAAAAATTCTTTACAGGATTTATTCATTACATTTTGGTTTGATTCCATTCCTGAAATAACTGATGAAATACGTTTACTGCTTCTTTCCCAAATTCTGGAGTATTCAGATGAAGGTTCACATCTTTAACAGGAATATTTGGATTAAGTAAGAATTTAAGTTCTTCCATAAAGGCAGCGTCTGCAACAGGATCAAAAAGGGCATGACCGACTTCATCCAATGAACTCCAACCTTTCAAGGGATTTAGAATTGCACACGGGGCTTCAGAGATATTCAAACGACGTGCAATAATTGCAGCCATCTCTTTCAATTCATCAGCATTGGTTCTGACTTCAATACGTAATTTATCAATTATAGCCTGTGGACGATCTTTGTATTTTTCCAAAAGATCTTGTCTGCCACCAACACTAATCATATCCAAACCTGATGGAGCGATGACTTGAGGAATTCCTACTTCAGATGCGGCGATTATTCGATCATCTCCGGCAGCACAGTTTCCATCCAACAATTGTTCACCGACTCCTCGGCTTACAAAATCAATAACACCTTGAAACCAACCCTCACGAATTAATTCATCCATTGCTCTATCGCCTCGTCCCTGAGCATGACATGGAACAGGAATATATTTTTTATCTCGCAAATAATGAATGGATGGTTCCACGGCACGTTCAGCAAAACCAAATGAAGTTAAAGCAATTACAGGTTGTTCAAAATCCACTTCCCAACCTGGCGACAAGTCAACCATACCACAGATAGCACCAACTGCATTAACCAATTGAGTTTTTAAAATGGGATTAATTTCTACAACATCCACAACTGTATTCAACATCGTAATATCTTTTGTCCCAACGTACTTCCCGACATATTTTGGATGTCCTGCCATACTTGATGCCATCAATTTCGGCATACCAAATGGCATAGACTTCATGATGCTGGTGGAGACGAGTGAAGATGTACCTCCACCTACACCGAGAATACCGTGAATTTTCCCATCATCAAGAAGATTATTTGCAATTTTTGTTGCACCGGCAATTTGATTATCCGTCGCTTTTTGTCGTTCTGTTCTATACAGCCGGCGTATTTTTTGAATATCATCAATCCCACCTGCTTTAGCAACTTCTTCGCAAGTAATATCACCCATGAAAAATGGTTCTTGTTCCATACTGAAATCAAGAAGGATAGCATTTAGCCCCCGAGATTGAATCAATTCTTTGACAAATTTAAACTCAGTTCCTCGAGTATCGAGGTTGGCAATGATCAGGACCGTTTTTTTCAAAACCGGCGATCTATAATCCTAGCTCGGACCATCTCCCCTTAACCCTTTCTACCACATCTGGATCCAATTCAATGGGTTTAGGTTTATCTTTCCATTCATAGGGAATGGTTGCATCCAGCAGCAGCCTGCCTGTGATTTCACGGGCACTGATGGGTAGAGATGGATCGAGGGGGGTGGATCTGCCGCGCTTGATTACCTGGCTCCGGTTCGGCTGAAAACGGAAACTTAGGGCATACATGACTCTGGGAATGTCCCACGGATCCACATCTTCATCCACCACAATTACAGTTTTTAGTCCATAGGCACCCATTTCCGTTGATATGGCTGCTGTTAATACTTGATCAACATGGCCGGGATACATCTGCTTCATGGAAATAATGGCCAGGAATCTGCCGGAACCTTCCGGAGGACAATAACAGGACTTCAACCCTGGAATTTTCATAGCATTCAATTGCTGCCACAGGGTTGCACCGTA
>MPLZ02050621.1_pt1 | contig 11502 bp, 10 predicted proteins | sample 1617311 | NCBI WGS metagenome assembly MPLZ02 (sample SAMN05944806, study PRJNA350692) | marine metagenome | biome: marine; feature: ODZ; material: water; isolation source: 160 m water sample filtered on 0.2 um supor filter | place: Pacific Ocean | collected 2012-04-08 | depth 160m m
CCCCTGAGACCCAGCCGTGGGCGCCGACGGATAACGCTGTCTCCTTCAGTTGTGTTAACGAAAAAAGGTGAAGACGCCGCCTGCGCAATGTCAACTCACAATCTAATGAACTCTCTCTGTGTGAGTCGTTCTGATGCAGATAGGGGGAACGAAGCAAACGTGAGATTAGGTCAAACTCTCCCTCCCGGGAGAGGGAGAGCAGATCGATCGCTGTCTCAACCAGAGGCACTTCAATAAGCGGTACCCCCAATGAGAGTTCATAAGGGGGGCAATACTCACCCGCCCCCGGAGCGATGGCTCCAGGAGAGAATGTATCCTCCATTGCCGCTTCCACCACACTCCGGTTTTTTGCCAGATCAGGGACCACGATCCCCACTGGATCAAGAGGTGAAAGCTGAAGTCTTTCACAAGCCCACGCCGCGGCCCTTCTGATCTCGTCCGTGGAGTCACGGCATCTGATTTGTCGCAACGATCGATCTCCCCCGGTCTCAGGCATCCAGATCTGTAGATCAACACCCAGCTCTTCCATCACCTCGGTCAACATTTTTTGACGAGGGTTGATAAGCTCAAATCCGGCGAAGACAACAACTTCCGGAAATCTGGCCATATTCCTGATGACGGCCAGCGAAAGACCTGCCTGATCGATCCAGTTTTTTTGATGCAGAACGGTATCGTAATGCGTTGCCCACGAACTGAAGGCAGCACTGTCTTGATTGAGATAATCGGGAAAATCCTGGAGGGTCAGATCCCAGTCATTTAGAAGGCCCCAGCTCTTCTGAGCCATCCGTGCCGTTGCCGAAAGATCCCATAACAACTCAATCCCGCTGTCGCGGCTTCTGAGTTCTTCACCTATTACCTTTTCCCAAAGAAGTCGCTCTCTCTGATCACCCAGATAGACCGTCTGTGTCAACTCTGGCCAATCTTCTCCCCGGGATTGCCAGAGGCTGTGCAACCAGACTGACAGCTGAAAAATCTCCGGAGATCTCCAGACCTCTTGACCTGTGTTGAGCATATGGGCGTTAAATCTGGCAACAAGATAACTGGCCAATCGTGATGTTGGGGTAATAACTGTTGCCCCCGTAGCCACTTTTGCAAACAGTCCATCCATCTTCTGATCTTTTTTAATCAATGCTTTTGGATTGGGGAGTATCCGGCCCTGACATCGGAGCCCTTACTCGGCCAGCTCTTTCCAGCCCTGTGCATGCTTTTCAACCAGGGTTGAAAGCGCTTCAAGATGGGCTGGATCTTCATTAAGGGCAGGAATGTAGTGGTAAGCAGTGCCTCCTGATTTTAGAAAAAGATCCCGGTTCTCTTTCCCTATCTCTTCCAGCGTCTCCAGACAATCTGCCGAAAAGCCCGGACAGATTACATCTACGCTGGCAACACCCTGATGCGGAAGGTCTTCCAGTACCTTGTCAGTGTAGGGTTGGGTCCAGGGCTTTCGTCCAATACGGGAGTGAAAGACGACCTCCCAGGCACTGGCATCGAGGTGCAGTCGTTTTGCCACCTGCTCTGCCGTCTGCCGGCAATAAACAGGGTAGGGGTCTCCGCTCTCGACATAACTTGTTGGTATTCCATGAAATGAGAAAAGCAACCTCTGACTACGACCAAATTTACTCCAGTGATTTCGGATACTCTGAGACAACACATCGAGGTAATCTGGGTGGGTATGATAACCGTGGACGAAACGTACTTCAGGGATCCGACGCCACTGGCCCAGCTCCCTAACCACAGCATCAAATGCTGAAGCGGTAGTGGTCGCTGAATATTGGGGAAAGAGCGGTAAAACCAGGAGTCGCTGAAAACCTTGCTTCGCCAGTTTCTGTAGCTCGATATTAACTGCAGGACTCCCGTAACGCATTGCATAGATGACCCGGAAACGGTCTCCAAAGCGTTCACTCAAAATCCGGCCAAGCCCCTTCGCCTGCTTCCGGGTGATTGACAAGAGAGGAAAGCCCTCCTCTTCACTCCACATGGAAGCGTACTCTTTTGCTCTTTGTCGTGGTCGACGGTGAAGAATGATCCCGTTCAGAATGACCCACCAGAGGGGACGAGAGGATTCAACGACCCTCGGATCCCAAAGAAATTCTGCGAGAAAACGACGAATTGCAGTAGGTTCAGCCCCATCAGGAGTGCCCAGATTGAGGATCAGAATGGCAATACGATGTTCTTCATTATTGCCTTCCTGGCTAACACCCGCATGATAGCGACTCATGAAGGGTGGCTTTTCTTTGGGTGACTACGCCCAAACTCGATCATTCGATGAATCGATATCTGGGCAAGCTGGCGGACATGCTCATCAATATGAACCTCGCCTTCACTACTCTCCAGAGCGTGCACCACCCCTGCAAGCCCATTCAATTTCATCCATGGACAGACAGCACAACTGATACACGTAGCGCCTTCACCCGCTGTCGGCGCGGGCATAAATCGTTTTTCCGGTGCTGCCTCACGCATCTTGTGAAAGATTCCCGACTCTGTGGCAACAATAAATTCCGGATTATTGAGTTTAGAGACCGCCGCTATCAGTTGACTGGTAGAGCCTACGACATCCGCCATCTCAATGATGGCGGCTGGTGATTCCGGATGGACAAGGATTCCCGCTTCAGGGTGTTGACGCTTTAGTGACTCAAGAGCTGTCGCCTTAAAAGCCTCGTGGACGATGCAACGTCCCTGCCAGAGCAGCATCTCTGCTCCTGTCATTCGCTGAATATAATCACCGAGATAGCGATCAGGTGCCCAGAGAATTTTCTTTCCCTGGTCTTTGAGGTGTTTGACCACGTCAAGGGCTATTGAGGACGTCACCACCCAGTCTGCCCTGGCCTTGACCTCTGTACTGGTATTGGCATAGACCACAACGGTATGATCAGGGTATTGATCGCAAAAATCTCCAAAATCCTTTGCAGGACAGCCAAGATCCAGAGAGCATTCCGCCTCCTGGCTGACGACCAAGATCCGCTTTTCCGGGCTGAGAATTTTAGCCGTCTCACCCATGAAACGAACACCGGCAACAATAATGGTTGATGCTTTATGAGAAAAGCCAAAACGTGCCATTTCAAGTGAATCTGCAACACAACCGCCGGTAGCATCTGCCAGCTCCTGTAGTTCATCATCAACATAATAGTGAGCCACAAGCACCGCCTTTTCTTGTTCAAGGAGAAACCTGAATCTTGTGATCAGCGCTTCTCGCTCCTCCCGAGCAAGTGGAGCAGGCTTGTTGTTCTCAGCATCAATGGCAGCCTCGTTGATAGAGGCTTCTAAACTATCGTCCGTTTTATTGAGGGTTGTCACGTTATCTAGGGTTCCACGTTTTTTATGATGGCGAAAGATGTTCTATAATGTCGTTATTGAGAGCGTATCCCCTTCTGGGTGATCTATACCGATCCCTGCAGGAGACCGAGTCTACTTGACGAGAAGAGATAGTAAACCCGTTGTATGCAAAATCAATGGCCTCATCATTGAGTATTGCTGGTTTTCCCCATTCAGGGGGGAGATTCGATCAAATCAGAGGTGGTAGCAGAAGGCAAGACCTCATTAAATCACCGGAAGATGCCAACAAAAGAGTTATGCACTGGATTTTACTCACCATTATTGGAGTGACACTGATATTTGTCTCCTATCGTCTACCCAATGTTGCCCTCGGAACTCTCATTGCACTGCTTCTTGCCGGAGTTATCGCTTATTTCGCAACAGAAGATGTTTCAGACACTAGATCCTCTGTTGAAACAACCGTCATTACTCTTAGCAACTTGAATCTGGAACCCAGCTATGCTGACAGTTACCAACTCACTGGTCGGATCGAAAATCAGGATCCCTCCTCCATGCTCTCTTCGGCACGTGTCACCATCACGCTTCAAGACTGTCTGAAAAAACCCGAAGACAACCAAGATCACTGCACCATAATCAGTGAGCAAAATGAGGGTCTTCATCTTATGGTTCCTCCTGCCCAGGCACGTGACTTTTCGATCTCTTTCTTCCCTGGAGAACTTCATCTTCAGGGTGAATTGCGCTGGAAGGTCACTCTTATCGAGGTCAAATCTGATTAAGAGCGGTATTTTTGAATGACCCTAAACGCCTCTGCCAGAGTGGATGAGAAACAGTAGAGGCCACTATCAACCAAGTCTGAAACAAAAAAAAGCCGGCCTTTGACGGCCGGCATCGACTTCTATCCAATTGCTCTACTTTGGCACTTCTGCCTCAGTGAGTGGGCTACCTTTTTCTTGCTACTCTCTTTTTAGCCGCTTTTTTCTTGGCCGCCTTCTTTTTGGTTGCTTTTTTCCTGGTCACTTTCTTCTTGGCCGCCTTCTTTTTGGTTGCTTTTTTCTTGGTTGCTTTCTTCCTGGTCGCTTTCTTCTTGGCCGCCTTCTTTTTGGCTACCTTTTTCTTTGCTGCTTTCTTCCTGGTTGCTTTCTTCCTGGTTGCTTTCTTCCTGGTTGCTTTTTTCTTGGTTGCTTTTTTCTTGGCCGCCTTCTTTTTGGCTACCTTTTTCTTTGCTGCTTTCTTCCTGGTTGCTTTCTTCTTGGTTGCTTTCTTCTTGGTTACTTTCTTCCTGGTTGCTTTCTTCTTTGCTGCTTTTTTCTTGGTTGCTTTCTTACGTGCAGGAGCTTTCTTTGCAACCTTTTTCCTGGTTGCTTTTTTCTTGGTTGCTTTCTTCTTTGCTGCTTTTTTCTTAACTACTTTGCGTTTGGTGGCCTTCTTTTTGGTCACCTTCTTTTTTGCTGCCATGGTCTGCTCTCCAGTGAAGGTCAGGAATGGTTAATGGAACTTCAGAAATCGGCAAGCCGCCGGGATGACCACTGCTTCATGGTACAGAACCGCCTCACGGCATCAATCACCCGAGAAACAGTGGAAATTTGTGGCAGCCAGTGCTGCACGATGCGTACTTTCATAAAAGGAGATATGCCCACTGCAACAACAGGTTCTGCTTTCTTAAGCTGGTGAACAGATGTTCGCAATGGTTATTCCTTATCCTTGCTTACTAGCGCAGTGACTCTGTAAATTGAAAAAACAATCACCGAAAAAACACAGTTAAAACAAAGTTAAACGAAACTATATATATCAACCACAAAATGTCAAGAGATGAACTGTATTTGATCAATGGAACTCTTAACGAGCAATCTTACAACCTGCTCCCTATTACACAGATAAGCATACCCATTATGTTACTACGACACCGCATCTAAATCATGTTTACATCGTCTCTTTATTTTTGGTTTGATCCTATACTCTGCTGAGAGATGCTAGGTAGTGCCTATTATAGACACCGCCCTATTTCAATATGCTTCAAGAGATGACGCATCCACTTACAACTTCTTTGTCTTTATTGGGTTCAAAAAAATCCGGCTCTTTCGAACCGGATCGACTTCCAACAAAACAAGCTGAATTTAATTGTTGTTTTTTGGGTATCTTTTTTCTGAGGGCTGCCACCAAATGCTCATTTTGAACAAGATTGATATTGTTTGCCTCTTGTCTGCTTCTGCTCTTCCATCTTCTTTTTCTGTTCGTCGGTAAGAACATTGTGAACCAGAATCATGATATTTGCACTCTCTACAATCTGCTCTTCGATTAGTGAGGAGAGCGTGCTTGCAATCTCTTTCACCTTACCCAGGTCCGAATTTGATGACGTATTCAGCTCTCGCAGCGCTTTGCGTTGACTCTGTATATCTGAAGCCAATTTACGTTGCGCACTTCGTCGATCATCGATAATCTTCCAGATCAAATCACGCTGTGCGTCCGTAACATCAAGGGTTTTCATCATCCGCTTGATACCACGCTCATTTCCAAGCATGTCGCCACGGCGACCCCCTTTCATCCCCTTGCCCTGCTGCATCATCTGGCGCGACATCTTCTGCTTTCCACCAGACTTCATCCCTTTGCCCTGGTGTGTCATGGTGCCAGAAGAACCTTTATGCATCTGATGTGAACCTGACCCCTGACAACCCTCGGCATTGGCAACACTCACTCCGCCAAGTGCGGTAACAGCAGTGAAAACAATAATGGTGCTACTTAATTTCGATACTCTGTTTTTCATTTCAGACTCCTTGATTTAAATCATCGACTGGGCAATTCCGGTTTAGGTATATTCTGCTCCGATAACATGTAAATATCCGCCTTTACAGGTAAAGTTATGTAAAGTTTTTAGAAGAGAAGTGAATTTGATAATAACTATGTCAAAATAACTTCATGGCTAAAATCCTACTCATTGATGATGATGTTGAGCTTTGTGACATGCTGAGTGATTTTCTCAGTGGAGAAGGCTTTACTACCGGGGCGGCTCATGATGGAAACAGGGGGCTGACTCTTGCACTATCAGGTCATTTTGATGCCTTGGTCCTGGACGTAATGATGCCTGAGCCTGATGGACTTGAGACGCTAAAACGAATACGCCAAAAATCATCCCTTCCGATTTTAATGTTGACAGCGAAAGGGGATGATATCGACCGAATTATCGGGCTTGAGATTGGTGCGGATGACTATCTCCCAAAACCCTTCAACCCTAAGGAACTCGCAGCTCGATTAAGGGCCATTCTTCGCAGAGCCTCCCCAAAAACAGACGTCGATGATCCCAGCACACTAAAGGAGGGATCACTGACGATTGATATCGGGACTCGTGAAGCGCGACTCGTTGATCAACTTCTCGTTCTCACCAGTACTGAGTTTACCCTGCTTGAAATTCTGGTTCGCCACTCCGGTCGAGTCGTCTCAAAAGAGATGCTCTCAGAACAAGGGTTAGGGAGACCCTCAGGCCCCTTCGATCGCAGTATCGATGTCCATATCAGCAACCTCAGACGAAAGCTGAACACCCCCGACGACGACAAACAGACGATTAAAACAGTTCGTGGTCAGGGTTATCAGCTGATCAGGAGTTAATAGAGAGGAACCATGGGACGACTCTTCTGGAAAATATTTTTAGGGCTATGGCTGACCCTGGCACTGACCAGTGGAGTAGTGGGGCTAATTGCTGAACAACAGCAGGAGAAAAGACTTGTCCAACTTGCCGACCGTGCACAGAACCCACGGGCAATGATGGACGCTCTCTTCCACGCTCTTCATTTTAGTGGAATTGAAGCGGCCAAATCCATACTCGATGAACAAGACAAAGAGAGCAGACCAATTCTGGTGATCGACAGCCTGGGAAAAGAACTACTCAACCGCCCTATTCCCAAAGGGGCTCTTCAACGTGCTCGAAATTCAACCAATAGGCCCAAAGGCTCGGCTCCATGGGCCAGAAAGGTGCGCACTCCGGAGGGGGAACCCTATATTGTTTTTCTTGCCCCACGCGCCCCATCCCAGGTCAACCCCCCTACCCTCTGGCGCTTCTGGCCCCGTTTTCTTAATAGCATTCTGGGGCTGTCTATGGTCGGTGCTACCCTGCTCTTCAGCCTGATTCTTGCCTGGTATATGAGTCGACCTATCCGCCATCTCCGTGAGGCCACAAATAAACTGGCATCAGGGGTATTGTCGACAAGGGTGATGAACCAGATCGGTAATCGAAAAGGTGAAATTTCCGATCTTGGTCGTGACTTTGACCATATGGCCGAACACCTCCAGGGGGTGATAAATGCCCAGAAACAACTTCTGAGCGATGTCTCTCATGAGTTGCGCTCACCACTGGCCCGCCTGCAACTTGCCATTGAGTTGGTCAGGCAAAAACCGGAACGAACCGAATCACTCCTTAAGAGGATATATCTTGAGTCGAACCGACTGAATGAGCTTGTCGGTCAATTCCTCACCCTCTCACGCCTTGAAGGCGATCTCTCTACCGAGAGCAGAACACAGGTCGATATCGGGTCACTGCTTGAGGATATTATCGAGAGCCTCAACTTCCAGGCCACTCAGGAGGAGAAAGAGGTGAGGCTTGAACTCAGGGCTGATTCGCAGCTATCGGGAGATGCGGAACTTCTCCGGCGTGCGTTTGAAAATGTGATCGGCAATGCGGTGAAGTACACTCCGCCCAAATCTGTAGTGAGTGTCACCCTTGCCAAAAGTGACTCCACCATTACGGTTTCAGTCTCTGACCAAGGCCCGGGAATCGATGAGTCAAAGCTTAAGACCATTTTCGAACCCTTCTCTCGGATAACCAATCAGGACCGTTTCCGGGACGACCCTGCTCAAAAAAGTGATGAGAGAGGATTTGGCCTCGGTCTGACCATCGCCGACAGAGCGATTCGGCGGCACCATGGTACGATCAGGGCCTTCAACCTTGAAGAGGGTGGGCTCTCTATCGTCATCACGCTTCCTGCTACAACTCAAAACCAATCGATATCAAGAGGGTACAAATGAAAAGACTTTTCCTTTTTCTGATTTTTATTGTTGCACCCCTTGCTGGTGGTGGTTACTGGGCCTGGGAGCAAGGTCTTCTTGATGACTACCTTGGAAACAAAACCTCAACCAGTACCACCTACAGGACTGCTCCCATCGACAGGGGGGATCTGAGTAAAATGATTGCCGTCACAGGTGCCATCAATCCCGTCAGCACGGTGACCGTAATCCCACAAGTCAGTGGGGAAGTGGCGGAAGTCTTTGTCGATTTTAATCAACGGGTTGAACCCAAGCAGCCCATTGCACAGCTTAGACAGGATGAATTCAGGCTTCGCATTCAACAGGCGAGATATCAGACCAAGGCGTCTGCTTCTGATGTGGCTGCTCGTCGTGCCGCTGTCTCCAGTGCACACTCTGATTTGCGCAATGCAGAAGCCTCTCTTGCTGGAGCCAACCATACCAGGGCAAACGCTAAACGGAGATGGAGTGTTGCGGAAACAACATATAAACGGGCAACACAACTACTGAAAGCGGGTGTGCTTGCCCAGGCTGAGGTCGATAAGGCCAAGGCGGCCCTCGATGACGCCGATGCCGAGGTCAAAGCCGCTGAAGTAAAACACAGGGTGGCCTCGACGACAGTAGAAGCCAAATCTGCCCGGATCGATCAACTCAATGAAGAAGTATCGGCCTCCCTCTCCCGCGAGCAACTGAGCAAGGCCCAACTTGCTGAACAAGAATACAATCTGGCACATACTGAGATTACTGCTCCCATTCAAGGGGTCATCCTCAACCGAATGATCTACAAGGGAGACGTTGTCTCCGGAGGACAGAAAGCGAGCGAGATGTTTTTGATTGCAGAGAATCTCAGCTCCATGCAACTGGAGATGGATATTGATGAGTCCGATATTGGTCGTATTACAACCGGGCAGAGGGTCCGTTTTACCGTTGATGCCTACCCTGGTCGCTCTTTCCAAGGTGAAATCACCCAAAAACGGCTAAACCCAGAGGTGGTTCAATCCGTTGTCACCTATAAGGTGATCGCCAAAGTTGATAACAGTGACCAGACGCTCCTTCCCGGAATGACGGCCAGTGCTGAAATCATCACTGACTCAAGGTCAGCTGTTCTTCGTGTCTCCGCTTCTGCCCTCAAATTCAAACCAAAACAGGAGAAGAGTAAACCCACAGCAGAGGACAGTCCTAACAGCACCCCGGCCGAAACCTCTGGTTCCCAGCCCCCATCCAGAGGTGGAGGGGGGGGTGGCAGGGGCGGCGCCTTTGGCCAGATGATCCAGGGAATCAACCTCGACTCCAGCCAGCGTTCTCAACTGCGTGCTGCCATGAGGGGCATCAATCCCGAAATACAAGAGCTGAGAAAATCAGTCCTTGAGGGCGAGTCGTTGGAGCGCGCCATCAGCAAGCTTCGTAATCGGACGATTATGAGTATCCTGACCCCGGAACAGGTGGCCCTCTTCCAGAAACAGCGCAGTGAGAAGGAGGTTGAACGTCAAGCCACACTCTGGACCCTGGACCCTGCAGGAGGTCCAAAGTCCCACACCGTGAGGGTAGGGCTGACCACATCCAAATGGGCAGAGCTCATCTCAGGCCCACTGGGTGAAGGTGATGTAGTGATCATCGGGATTGCCAGGGGTTCAGCTAAGTGAACTCCAACGCTATACCTCAGATTAAGCTTGAGGGTCTCTGTCGCTACTACCGGACAGGCGCTGAGACCATCAAGGCGTTGCACAACATCTCTCTCACTATCGAGTCTGGTGAGTTTGTCGCTATTGTAGGCCCTTCAGGCTCCGGAAAATCAACGCTGATGAACATTATTGGATGTATGGACCGGTCAACAGCGGGCGTGTATCAGATTAACGGAGATGCCGTCGATGCCCTCAGCAGTGATCGACTCGCTCAAATACGCAATTCCACCATCGGCTTTGTCTTTCAGTCTTTTCACCTCCTCTCCAGGTTGACTGCGCTGAGAAATACCGAACTGCCGCTGATCTATTCGGGAACCCCCAAACGGGAGCGTCAGAAGAGAGCCTCCGAGGCACTTGAGAAGGTGGGGCTGAAGGGTCGTAGCCACCATCTGCCTACCCAGCTTTCCGGTGGCCAGCAACAGCGGGTGGCGATCGCTCGGGCGATGGTCACCCAACCAAAGCTTCTCCTCGCCGATGAGCCAACCGGTGCCCTGGATACCCATACCGGGGAAGAGATCATGTCCCTGCTGCGTGAACTGAACAAAGGTGGAGTAACCGTGATTCTGATTACCCATGAAGCTGAAGTCGCCGCCTATGCCCGAAGACGTCTGGAGTTCAGGGATGGCCAATTGATAACAGATTCCGCCCTCTCGAGCCAACAATGAAAAGTCGAGACCTGATTGCCACCGCTGCCACGGCCTTACAGGCAAATCCACTGCGCAGCATTTTGACCACACTGGGGATTGTGATCGGTTGTGGCTCAGTCATCGCCATGGCTGCAATCGGTGCAGGTGCTGAAGCTCGGATCACTGAAATGATTGACCGTATGGGGTCCAATCTGATCATGGTCTTGCCGGGCTCAGGAATCTCCCGTGGTGCCAGCATGGGAGGGGAATCGAAGCAGTCCCTCACCCAGCGTGATGTTGATGGAATACGGGAAGAGGCTCAATATGTTGCCCAAATATCCGGAAGCATCTCCAGCAGTGTCCAGATCATCGCTGCAGGCAAAAACTGGCGAACCCGGACAAGTGGTGTTGAGAAGGGTTATCTCGCTATCAATAAGTGGATCATTGAACTGGGGCGTGAGATCAGTGAGGAAGAGTATGCACTGGGGCGCAAGGTGGTGGTGCTCGGGGCGAGCGTCTCAAAAAACATTTTTGACGATCAGGATCCCATCGGCTCAACTGTGCGCATCAACCGCATCCCCTTTACGGTGATCGGTGTATTAGAGGCCAAAGGCCAAGGGTTTGGAGGCCGTGACCTGGATGACGAAACCTTTGTTCCACTCAAAACGATGCGTCAACGACTGGCCGGAAAAAAACGTGGGAGGAGTGGCCATATTCAACGCATGCATATCGAAGCGAGCAGTGCAGAAACCCTCACCGAGACCGAGAGAGAAGTTGAACAAATCTTGCGCCGCCTCCATGAGATAAAAGAGGGGGACAAAGATGATTTCCGCATTCGCAACCTGGCACAAATGGTAACCACCCGCACCGACACCATACGCACCATGACCCTGCTACTGGCTTCGGTAGCGGCC